>Ga0136625_1000731_pt1 | contig 10860 bp, 8 predicted proteins | sample AntDrymUQ4832306_2_FD_104672 | JGI IMG/M metagenome (GOLD analysis project Ga0136625, IMG submission 104672) | Polar desert sand microbial communities from Dry Valleys, Antarctica - metaG UQ483 (23.06) | ecosystem: Environmental > Terrestrial > Soil > Desert | place: Antarctica: Dry Valley...
ATGATAGGGGGGCTTGCGGAAACGTGGGCTAGGGTCGAGGCTATACGGGCACATACAGCGGAAACGCCGAAACAGACAAGCCTTCACCTAAGGTTGCGCGCGCTACATTTCTATCCCGACCAGGGCTACATCAAAGGCATCATCGGTATGCCCTGCCAACTTGTTCTATGGCACCGGCATCCCCGCCTGCATCCTGGTGCTGGACAAGGAAAACGCCGCCGCCCGCAAGGGCATCTTCATGATCGACGCCTCCAAGGGTTTCATCAAGGACGGCAACAAGAACCGCCTGCGCGCCCAGGACATCCATAAGATCGTGGACACCTTCACCCGGCAGGTGGAGATTCCCAGGTATTCGCGCATGGTGCCGCTGGCCGAGATCAGCGATCCAAAGAATGACTACAACCTCAACCTGCCGCGCTACATCGACTCGACCTCCCCGGAGGACTTGCAGGATATTGACGGCCACCTGCGCGGCGGCATTCCCGACCGCGACATCGACGCCCTCGATCCTTACTGGCAGGTCTTTCCCGCCGTGCGCCCGCTCCCGTTCGAGTCGGCCGGTCGTCCCGGCTACAGCCGGCTGAAGTTACCGGTGGCTGAGATCAAGAACGCCATCTTCGGCCATCCCGAATTTACCGCGTTCAACGCGGCCGTCACCGCAATCTTCGGCCAGTGGAAGGCCGCCAACGCCCCGCGCCTCCATGCCATCGCCCAGGGCGACCACCCCAAGGCGCTGATCGAAACCCTGTCCGAAGACCTGTTCGCCACCTTTGGCAAGGCGCGGCTCGTAGACGCCTACGACGTCTATCAACACGTCATGGACTACTGGGCCGCGACGATGCAGGACGATGTGTATCTCATCGCCCATGCCGGCTGGGTGGAGGCCGCTAGGCCGCGGCTGATCGTCGGGACCAAGGAGCAGAGGAGCAAGGAGCAACCCGACTTCACCGTGGGCAAGCAGAAGTTCAAGTCGGATCTGATCCCGGCCGCGGTGCTGGTCGTCCGCTACTTCGCTGCCGAGCAGGTGGCCATCGAGACGCTGGAAGCCGAACAGGGCGCGATGGAGCAGAAGCTCGACGCGCTCAGGGAAGAACACGGCGGCGAGGGCGGCCTGCTGGAAGAGGTGGTGGATGAGAAGGGCAAGATCACGAAGAAGGCCGTGACCGCGCGGTTGAAAGAAATTACCCAACACCAGGAAGCCGCCGACGAGCGCAAGCTGCTGACGGATTACGCCGCCCTGGTCGATAGTCAAGCCGACGCCAAGAGCCGCTTGGAGGCCACGCAGGAGATGCTGGAGGCCAAGATCGCCGCCAAGTACGGCAAGCTCACCGAGGCCGAGATTAAGACCCTAGTGGTGGACGACAAATGGCTTAGCGCGCTGGCCGCCGATGTGCAGAGCGAACTGGGCCGCGTCAGCCAGGCGCTCACCGGGCGCATCCAGCAACTGGCCGAAAGCTATGCCACCCCGCTGCCCAAGCTGGCCGGTGAAGTGGAAACGCTGGCCGCCCGCGTGGACGAACACCTGAAAAAGATGGGGTTCGTATGGAACTGAGGCTGGGTTATAAGGTGACTGAGGTGGGAGTGATACCGGAGGATTGGCGGAGCACCTCGCTTGCCGAAGAAGTCGACCTGCTGACAGGGTTCCCATTTCCCAGCGCTGGCTATGTGGATTCGGGAGTTCGCCTACTCAGGGGCTCGAACGTCAAACGGGGCCTTCTCGATTGGACTGATGCGATTACCAAGTACTGGCCAGCCGTGACGCCGGATATCGCGCGATACGAGCTTCGCGAAGGCGATCTCGTCATCGCAATGGACGGCGCATTGGTCGGCAGAAGCTACGCGATTGTTTCTTCGGCAGATCTGCCAAGTCTCCTGCTACAGCGCGTCGCCAGAATCAGATCTTCAAGAGTTCACCAACAGCTTCTTGTCTTCTGGGTTGGAAGTGACGCATTTGTTCAGCACGTCGACTTGGTTAAGACCCACACTGCAATCCCGCACATTAGTCCCCTCGACATTCGCAAGTTCGCGCTGGCTGTCCCGAGGAACCCCACCGAACAGCGCGCCATCGCCGAGGCGCTGTCGGAGGTGGATGCCCTGCTCGCCAAGCTCGATGCGCTCATCGCCAAGAAGCGCGACCTCAAACAGGCCGCCATGCAGCAACTCCTCACCGGCCAGACCCGCCTGCCGAGGTTCAGCGGGGAGTGGGAGGTGAAGCGGTTCGACGAACTATTCCATTTTCTGAACACGGCCAATAACCCCCGTGCTGATCTCTCGGAGTTTGGTGATGTCGGTTATATCCACTACGGAGACATTCACACGTCTACGGCGACGTTTCTTGATTGTGCTGCCCAAGCGTTGCCCCTAATCGCGAAGAATCGAGTTGCCAATATCCCGTTGGTCCAGGATGGCGATCTGGTCATGGCCGATGCATCCGAGGACTACGAAGGGATAGGCAAGTGCATGGAGATTCGGAATGTGACCGGACGGAGGATTGTCGCTGGCCTTCATACGTTCCTGCTCCGGGGCAACCGGGACCTCATTACTAACGGGTTCAAGGGCTATCTACAGTTCATTCCGTCGGTAAAGGCGGCCTTGGTGAGATTCGCTACCGGCATTTCCGTCTACGGTATTTCAAAGAACAACGTCAGAAGCATCGAAGTGCTACTTCCCTCTATTGAAGAACAAACCGCCATCGCCACCGTCCTCTCCGACATGGACACCGAGATCGCCGCCCTCGAAGCCCGCCTGGCCAAGACCGCGCCCTCAAGCGGGGGATGATGCAGGAGCTGCTGACCGGCAAGACCCGCTTACCCGTACGGGCAGGTTTGAAACCCGCCCCTACCTAAAACAACACATTCAGCTATTTTAAATATTTCGTAAAATCTAAAACAACGGCCAGGGTTGTTTTAATTTTTGGAATGAAGCCGCGCGGATGAATAGAAGTAGGTCGGGTTAGCGGAGCGTAACCCGACGAGTGTCCAATGAGATACCGACGCGCATTTATCCCGGGTGGTTCATTATTCTTCACCGTGGTGACGGAGAAGCGGAGGCCGCTGCTCGCGTCTGCGGATGCGGTTGAGAACCTGCGAACGGCGTTCCCGTGCAGTACGGGGTACTCGCCCGTTTGACGTGGTGGCAATGGTAGTGTTGCCCGATCACCTACATTGCATTTGGGGGTTGCCGCAGGGCGACGCCGATTTCGTGACGCGCTGGCGGTTGATTAAAACTTGGTTTACCAAACATTGCGACCCCGCATTGAGGACGGTGCCGAACCGCGCTCGGGCAGAGAAACGCGAACAGGGGCTATGGCAACATCGCTATTGGGAGCACGCATTGCGGGACGAAATTGATTTCGCTCGCCACGTCGATTACATACATTTCAACTCTGTGAAACACGGATTAGTTTCCTCAGCGATAGAGTGGCCGTATTCTAGTTTTCGCCGGTATGTAGAGGACGGGGTATATTCGCCGGATTGGGGGCAAAGTGGGATCGATTTTGAAGGTGTGGGGCATGAATAACCAGAAGGCATTGTCGGGTTACGCTGCGCTAACCCGACCTACGGCTACGGCTATAACAGCGACATGAGCCTCGTCGGCCAGATCGAAAAGAAAACCCAGGCGCGCGTCGTCGCCCTGTTCCGCGACACGTTGGGCTATGCCTATCTCGGGAACTGGATCGACCAGGAAGGCAACCGCAACATCGAGCCGGAAAGGCTGCGCGCCTGGCTGAAAACGCAAGGGCACGAGGCGGCGCTGATCGAAAAAGCGCTGCACGAGCTGAACAAGGTCGCCTTTGATGCGAGTAAGAGCCTGTATGATCGCAACCGCGCCGTCTATGGCCTGCTGCGCTATGGCGCAAAGATGAAGGCCGAAGTCGGCGAGAACACGCAGACCGTCTGGCTCATCGACTGGAAGCACCCGGAGCAAAATGACTTCGCCATCGCCGAAGAGGTGACGGTCAAGGGCGCGGACGCCAAAGCCAACACCAAGCGGCCGGATGTCGTGCTCTATGTGAACGGCATTGCGCTCGGCGTGCTGGAACTGAAACGGTCCACCGTCTCGGTCACCGAGGGGATCCGCCAGAACCTGGACAACCAGAAGAAGGAGTTCATCCAACCCTTCTTCACGACCTTGCAATTCGTCATGGCGGGCAACGACACCGAGGGCCTGCGCTACGGCACCATCGAGACGCCGGAGAAGTATTACCTGAAATGGACCGAAGACAGCCCTATCGAGAATATGCTCGATCGGCCATTGATCCAGCTCTGCGGCAAGGCGCGCTTGCTTGAGTTGATCCACGACTTTGTGGTGTTCGATGCGGGCATCAAGAAGCTCTGCCGGCAGAACCAGTATTTCGGCGTGCGTGCCGCCCAGGATTTCATCCGCCGCCGCGAAGGGGGAATCATCTGGCACACTCAGGGCAGCGGCAAATCGCTCATCATGGTGTGGCTGGCCAAGTGGATCCGCGAGCATGTGACGGACGCCCGGGTGCTTATCATCACGGACCGCACCGAGCTGGACGAGCAGATCGAGAAGGTGTTCAAGGGCGTCGACGAGCACATCTACCGCACCCGGAGCGGCGCGGATCTGATCGCTACCCTAAATGCCACCACGCCCTGGCTGGTGGGTTCGCTGGTGCACAAGTTTGGCGGCAAGGAAGACGGCGAGGCCGCAGAAAACGCCGCCGATCTCCTCGAAGCGATCAAGAAGCTGCAGCCGGACTTCAGGCCCAAGGGCGATCTCTATGTGTTCGTGGACGAATGTCACCGCACCCAGTCGGGCGATCTCCACAAGGCGATGAAGTCCATCCTGCCCAATGCGCTCTTTATAGGCTTTACCGGCACGCCGCTGTTGAAGGCCGACAAGCAGAAGAGCATCGAGGTGTTCGGCCGCTACATGCACACCTACAAGTTCGACCAGGCGGTGCGGGAAGGCGTGGTGCTCGACCTGCGCTACGAGGCGCGGGACGACCAGGCCATTACCTCCCAAAGGAAAATCGACGAGTGGTTCGAGGCCAAGACCCAGGGGCTGAACGATCTGGCCAAGGCGCAGTTGAAGCAGAAATGGGGCACGATGCAGCGGGTGCTCTCCAGCCAGTCGCGGCTGGCAAAGATCGTCGCCGACATTCTCTTCGACATGAGTACCAAACCGCGCCTGATGGACGGGCACGGTAACGCCATGCTGGTGCCGGGCAGCATCTACGAGGCGTGCAAGTTCTATGAGCTCTTCGCCAAGACGGAATTGAAAGGCAAGTGCGCGATCGTCACCAGCTACAAGCCATGCGTTGCGGACGTCAAAGGCGAGACCAGCGGCGAGGGGGATACCGATAACCTGCGCAAGTACGAAATCTACCGGAACATGCTGGCCGACTGGTTCATCGAGCCCCCGGAGACGGCGGTCGACAAGGCCGAGAAGTTCGAGCAGGAGGTCAAGAAAAAATTCGTCGATGAACCGGGGCAGATGAAGCTCCAGATCGTGGTGGACAAGCTCCTCACTGGCTTCGATGCGCCCGCGGCGACCTATCTCTACATCGACAAGCAGATGCGCGATCACGGCCTGTTCCAGGCGATCTGCCGCGTGAACCGGCTGGACGGCGACGACAAGGACTACGGCTACATCATCGACTACAAGGACCTGTTCAAGAGCCTGGAAGGTGCGGTACAGGACTACACCTCTGGCGCGCTGGACGGCTATGACAAGGAGGACGTGGCTGGGCTGTTGGGAGACCGGCTAATCAAGGCGCGCGAGGATCTGGAAGGAGCCCGCGAGGCGATCAAGGCGCTGTGCGAGCCGGTGGAGCAACCCAGGGATTCGGCGGCTTACCTGCGCTATTTCTGCGCCATGGATTCCGGCGATGCCGAACAACTCAAAGACAACGAGCCGAAGCGGCTGGCGCTCTACAAGCACACGGCTGCCTTCCAGCGGGCGTATGCCAATCTGGCCAATGAACTCGACCAGGCCGGTTACAGCGCGGCGGAGATCGACACCTTGAAGGCCGAGGTGGATCACTATACCAAGGCGCGGGATGAGGTGAGGCTGGCGAGCGGCGATTACATCGACCTCAAGATGTACGAGCCGGCCATACGCCACCTGATCGACACCTATATCCGCGCCGAGGAGAGCGAGAAGATTTCCGCCTTCGACGATCTGTCGCTGATCCAACTCATCGTCGAACGCGGTCCCGACGCGGTGGAGGCGCTGCCCAAGGGGATTCGGGAGAACAAGGAAGCGGTTTCCGAGACCATCGAGAACAACGTCCGCCGGCTCATCATCAAGGAGTCTCCGGTCGATCCGGCCTACTACGAGAAGATGTCCAAGCTTCTGGATGCCCTGATCGCGCTGCGGAGGAAGGGCGCGCTTGATTACAAGAAATACTTGGCCCAGATTGCCGAGCTGACAAAGCAGGCGACCAATCCGGGAGGCGGTGCAGCGTACCCCGGAGCTGTAGATACGCCATCCAAGCGGGCGCTCTACAACAACCTGGGCAAGGACGAGGCACTGGCTCTGGCGGTGGATCAGGCCGTACAGGGCAGCCGGCAGGACGGCTGGCGCGGCAATCCGATCAAGGTCAGAAAGGTTAAGCTGGGCATTAAGCTCGCCTTGCAGCACAAGAGTCGGGCGGAGCAACCCGGTGTGCGGGAAGATAGGGGCAATTACGGCGGTCCGACCGAGGAACCGCTTGCCGATCTCGTCGACCGGATCCTGGAACTGGTGAAGAATCAGAATGCATACTAAGACGCGCCGCATCACCGTTGGCCATCTATCGGTGGAGGTGGTGCGCAAGAACATTAAGCACCTACACCTGGGCGTTTATCCGCCGCATGGACGGGTGCGGGTAGCGGCGCCGATGGTGGTGAGCGATGAGGCGGTGCGCTTGGCCGTTATCGGCAAGCTTCGATGGATTAATAAACAGCTGACCAAATTCGACGCTCAGCCGCACCAATCACGGCGCGAAATGGTGAACGGCGAGAGTCACTATTTTTTCGGGCGGCGCTACCGCCTGCGGGTCCTTGAACACGGCGGACCGGCGAGCGTGGCCCTGCGCGGTAAGGCATCGATGATTCTACGTGTGCGATCCAATACGACCGGAGTGCAGCGCGAGCAGGTGTTGCTACGTTGGCATCGCCAGCAACTGAGGGCCATGATTCCGCCGCTGCTCGAGAAGTGGCAGCCGGTGCTCGGAGTCCAGGTCGCCGACTGGGGCATCAAGAAGATGAAGACCAAGTGGGGTAGTTGCAACGTCGACGCACGGCGTGTGTGGCTGAACCTGGAGCTGGCCAAAAAGCCCGTTCACTGTCTGGAGTACATCGTGGTTCATGAACTTATACATCTGCTGGAGCGGTACCACAATGACCGTTTCCGAGGACTGATGGATCAGTTCATCCCACAGTGGCGGCTGTATCGGGATGACCTGAGTAGAGCACCATTAGCCCACGAATATTGGCAATACTGAGGACCGAATGGCTGTAAGTTGCCTGATGCTTTCCGAAAAATCAGGAGAACATTATGGGTGGCATTGGTAGCGGCGCTGGCATTATGTCGCGAAGGATGCGACGGACGAATATCGGGCGATTGATGCGCGACCCAACCGGAAACCCCGGATCCCGGACCTTACCGCAAGCGAGACTCCCGAAAGAGGGCCTCGATGAGAGGACAATCCGGCAGGTTCCCGTCTTTACACAGAGCGACCATGGTTTTCAGCACCCGCTCCATGGATTTCAGATCCGTGATCTTGGCTTGCACACCAGTGAGGTGTTGCGCGGCGAGAGCACGCGCTTCGTTGCACGATGATCCGCGCGCGTCCACGAGCCGTAACAAAGCCCGGACCTCTTCGAGACTAAATCCGAGATCCCTGGCTCGCCGAATAAAGTTCAGACGCTTGACGTGGTCTAATTCATAGACCCGGTAACCGCCTTGCGTACGGGGAGGTAAAGGAAGGAGCCCTGCCCGTTCGTAGTAGCGAATGGTTTCGATGTTGCACTTCGTGGCCTGCGCAAGCTGGCCGATTTTCAAGCCTGTCCGGCTGGACTCGGCATTAATGTCCATCGCGTACCAACCTCTTGACTCTGTAGTTACTACAGAGTCTATATTACCCAAGAGTGGGATTAGGAGGAATCATCATGGCTTCCGGTAACCCGTCGGAGAACTCTTTGATAATACAGGCAGCGGCTGAAACTCAGCGAACACGTCAGGCGGCGGGGAAAACGCTCGTGTCGCTCGGCGGCATCCTCGGCGCGATCGCGGCCTCTTCTTGTTGTGTCCTGCCGGTGGTCTTGTTTGCGCTCGGGATCAGTGGCGCGTGGATCAGTAACCTGACCGCGTTAGCCCCTTATCAACCCTACTTCGTGGTCGTAACACTCACGTGCCTCGTGGCAGGATTCGTGATGGTCTACGGCAAGCCGAAAGCGGCATGCCTACCGGGTTCGTCCTGCGCGAAACCGGCCTCGGACCGCTCCGTCAAATTGAGCCTTTGGACGGCGACCGTGATCATCGTCGCGGCCCTCGCGTTTCCCTATGTGGCGCCGTTGTTTATCGAAACATAATGTGACACATCAAATGCGAAAGCTAACGCACATCATACTCCTGACGGCGCTCGTGGCGGACCCCACGTTGGCCGCGGAGCGAACAGCCATACTCAACGTCGACAACATGAGCTGTCCGACCTGCGCGCCGATAGTGAAAAAGAGCCTCATGCGGATCGAAGGTGTGATCATATTGGACGTCTCGGCGGAGACGAATACCGCCACGGTGACCTTCGATGACGCCAAGACAAGTGTCGCGGCCCTCATCGATGCCACGACCAACGCGGGCTATCCCTCACGTTTGGCTCGGTAACGTGACGGCCAGTCGACAGGGAGGCGCACGCCATGTGGAGCGCAGAACGGTATGAATGCCTATAGGTTACGGATCACCGGCATGACCTGCGATCACTGTGCGCGCTCGGTGGAGAAAGTCTTGAATGCGCTGCCGAGTACGAACGCAAGCGTGTCCTACGAGAACGCCTTGGCGCAGGTCGAGACCGTTTACGGGGACACGCAACACTTGCTTAGGCTTGTGCAAGCCGCAGGCTACGGCGCGAGCTTGCTTATGGACGACGAGCGGCGGCCGCTCACCGAGGGTGGCGGTGCAAGGCTCAATGTGGCCATCATCGGGAGTGGTTCGGCGGCCTTCGCCTGTGCCATTCGTGCCGCCGAGGAAGGCGCCCAGGTCACGCTCATCGAAGCAGGCACGCTCGGCGGGACCTGTGTGAACGTCGGCTGTGTGCCCTTGAAGATCATGATCCGCGCCGCTCACCTTGCGCACCTCGCGGTTTCGCATCCGTTCTCCGGTCTCGAGCGCCGCGGCCACGCCATCGATCGCGCGGCGCTCCTCTCGCAGCAGCAAGCGCGCGTTGAAGAGCTGCGCCAGGCTAAGTACAAAAACATCTTGGATAACAATTCAAACATCAATCTTGTCCACGGCCGTGCGCGTTTCCTGGACGCCCATACACTGGAGATCGCCGCCGCAGAGGGTCGCCTGAAAACGCTGCGTCCCGATTGCGTGCTCATCGCCACGGGCGCGACTGCGGCCATACCTCCGACTCCAGGATTAGCCCATACCCCTTATTGGACCTCGACCGAAGCGCTGGTTGCCGCGGACATTCCGAAGCACCTCATCGTCTATGGTGGCTCTGCGGTCGCGGTGGAGCTCGGGCAGGCGTTTCTGCGCCTGGGATCGCGCGTGACCCTGATTGCGCGCTCCACGCTCCTATCGAAACAAGACCCGGCGCTCGGGGAAGGCCTGCAAGCCGCGCTCGAGCAAGAAGGCATGCGTATCCTCACCCACGCCACCGTGAACAAAGTCAGTTATGGCCGCCAGTGGTTGCGTAAGCGGTTTAGCATCGAGGTCGATGGCGAGACCATTCACGGCGGTCAGCTACTGGTAGCGACGGGCCGGCAACCGAACACCGCTGCGATAGGCATTGCCGAAGTGGGCATTAAGACGACCGCGACCGGCGCGATCGTGATCGACGATCACATGCGAACGACGGCCGAGCATATCTATGCCGCGGGGGACTGCACCAATCAACCGCAGCTCGTGTATGTCGCCGCCGCGGCCGGCACGCGTACCGCGGTCAACATGATGGGCGGCGATGCCAGCCTGGACCTTTCCACCCTGCCCGCCGTGGTTTTCACCGATCCCCCGGTAGCTACGGTGGGCTTGACGGAGGCGCAGGCTAGGGCGCGCGGGATCGAGGCCGAGAGCCGCATCTTGACTCTGGACAATGTGCCGCGCGCGCTCGCCAACTTCGAGACCCGGGGCTTTATAAAACTCGTGGCCGAGCGTGCGACCGGAAGGTTGCTGGGTGCGCAAGTGTTGGCCGCGGAAGGCGGGGAGATCATCCAAAGCGCCGCCCTTGCCCTGCGTAACCGTATGAGCGTGCAGGGGCTTGCGGATCAATTGTTCCCGTATCTTACGATGGTCGAGGGGCTCAAGCTCTGTGCCCAGAGCTTCACCAAGGACGTAAAGCAGCTCTCGTGCTGCGCCGGCTGACAGAGCGGGGACCGCTCTCACGACGCCCCTGCGTTTAAGCGTTACAATACTACCCGTGTCCGGCAACAGTTTCGGCGTATTGTTCAGCGTCACCACTTTCGGGGAGAGCCACGGCCCGGCCTATGGCTGCATCGTCGACGGTTGTCCGCCCGGACTCGGGTTGTCCGAAGAGGATCTGCAGCGCGATCTCGATCGGCGCAAGCCCGGAACCTCCCGGCACACGACCCAGCGGCGTGAAGCCGACCTCGTGAAGATCCTCTCGGGTGTCTTCGAAGGCAAGACCACCGGCACGCCGATCGGGCTCCTCATCGAAAATTCCGATCAGCG
>Ga0136625_1000732_pt1 | contig 10852 bp, 12 predicted proteins | sample AntDrymUQ4832306_2_FD_104672 | JGI IMG/M metagenome (GOLD analysis project Ga0136625, IMG submission 104672) | Polar desert sand microbial communities from Dry Valleys, Antarctica - metaG UQ483 (23.06) | ecosystem: Environmental > Terrestrial > Soil > Desert | place: Antarctica: Dry Valley...
CCGAGGGCGAGCGCCCGGATGATCCCCAGGGTGGCGGCCTCGGAATGGCCGTTGTCGTCCGGATCGCGGAGCACCTCGATCGGGGTGTTGACGCGGCGTGCCCGGTCCATGGCGATCCGCTCGGCACGGCTCTCGCCGGTGATCAGGATCAGGCGCTCGACGCTCTCCGTCGAGGTCACCGCGACCAGCACGTCGGCGAGCATCGCCTTGACCACGGCGGCGCGCTGGCGGCGATCGAGCGTCTCCAGCAGGCGCTGCTTGGCGCGAGCAAAGCGCTTCACCGGGATGATCGCCGTCGCCTTCACCCCTCGCCCATCGCTCAGAGCCCGCGCCCGAACTCGAGCACGCGTTCGGCGAGCCCGCGGCGGCCGCCGGCGCCCTCCATCAGGATCGGGCAGGCGAGCACGGCGAGATCGGCCGGCGGCGGGTCGGGATCGCCATCGTCGACGACGATCGCGTCGATCACCCCGGCATAGAGCGAGGCGACGCCGGCGGCGCTGACCGGCCGCCCGACGGCTTGCATGAAGGCCTCGGTCGGGCCCTTGACGGCGCGGCCGCCGACCAGCGGGCTGACCGCGACGACCTTCGCCGGCGAGCTCACGAGCGCGTCGACCATGCCCGGCACGGCAAGGATCGGGCCGATCGAGATCACCGGGTTCGACGGCCCCACGATCACCAGCTTCGCCCCGCGAAGCGCTTCCAACACGGCCGCCGTCGGCCGAGCCTCGGCGATCCCCTCGAGCTCGACCCCCTCGATCGGTGCCTCGCCATCGTCGAGGATCAGGAACTCCTGCAGGCCGCGCGGGCCGGCGGGGGTGACGATCCGGGTTCGCACCGGCTGCTCGCACATCGGCAGCACCGAGGCGCGCACGCCGAGTGCCCGGGCGAGCTGATCCTGCGCGGCGGTCAGGCTGCCGCCCTCGGCCAGGAAGTGGGTGCGATAGAGGCAGGCGGCGAGGTCGCGGTCGGTGAGGCTGAACCAGCCGGGGGCCCCGAGCAGCTCGAGCCGCTCATGGACGACGAAGGAGTCGTCGCGGATTCCCCAGCCGCGCTGCTCGTCGATCTCGCCCGCGAGCCAGTAGGTGATCAGGTCGGGGTCGGGGCAGACGAGCAGGCTGTGGACCTCGGTGTCGTCGCCGGTGTTGGCGATCACCGTGAGCTCCTCGCCGACGACCTCCTGGAGGCCCGCTGCGAGCTTGGCGCCGCCAGTTCCCCCGGCGAGGCAGACGATGCTCATCGCCCTACCCGGCGGGCCGCCGACCTCATCCCCAGTGGTCGGTGTCGGGCAGGCCGTTGATCCTGATTCCGGCGTGGGTCTTGTAGCGGGCGTTGATCGAGATCAGCATCGGGGTCAGCTGCTCGACGATCCGCGCGGTCTCGAGCGCCCCGGCGTTGACCGCCCGGAGCCCCGGGATCGCCTCGATCAGCCGCGCCACGGCGGTCTTGTCGGCCTTGCGATCGCCACAGAGCAGGACGTCCTCGGCGAGCTCGGTCGAGGTGTCGGCGAGCGAGGGCGCGCTGACGGTGTGAAGCGCCGCGACCACATTGACGCCGTCGGGGACCATCTCCTGCGCCTGCTCGGCGGCCGAGCCCTGCCAGACGCCCAGCGATCTGGTCGCCTTGCCCCCGATCGCCGCCGCCAGGGGGACCGTGCAGTCGACCAGCAACTGGCCCGGCTCGAGTACCTCGCGCAGGTTGTTGAGGTTCTCCGACTGCGCCCGGAAGGGGACGGTGAGGAAGACGACAGGCCCCTGCCTGGCGGCGGCCTCGTTGGCGAGCCCCTCGATCTCCGCGTCGGGAGCGAGCTCGGAGAGCTTGCGGGCGGTCTCCGCGGCTCGCTCCGCGCTGCGCGAGCCGATCACCACGGGGTGCCCGGTGCGAGCCCAGCGCAGCGCCAGTCCGTAGCCCAGGGCGCCGGTTCCACCGACGATCGGGATCGCTTCGCCGCTCACGGCGCGGGAGTGTAAGTGAGGCGGAGCGAAGCGAAGCCGAGCCGCGCCGCTGTTGAGGCGCCTTGGGCGCATATGCTCACGCTCGCATGAGGCTCGAGGGCAGAAGGGCGCTGGTCACCGGCGGCGCCAGCGGGATCGGGGCGGCGACCGCGGCGCGGCTCGCGGCCGAGGGGGCCGAGGTCGTGATCGGCGACGTCAACGTCGAGGGCGCGGCCCAGGTCGCCGCCGAGATCGGCGCGATCCCAAGCCCGCTCGACGTCACCCAGCCGCAATCCTCGCGCGATCTCGTCGCCCAGCACGGACCCTTCTCGATCCTGGTCAACAACGCGGGCACCGACGAGTTCGGCTTCTTCACCGAGACCGACCCGGCGATGTGGGAGCGGATCCTGGCGATCAACCTCACCGGGGTGCTCGCCTGCACCCACGCGGTGCTGCCGGGGATGCAGGAGGCGGGCTACGGGCGCATCGTCAATATCGCCTCTGAGGCGGGGCGGGTCGGCTCCAAGGGCTCGGCGGTCTACTCGGCGGCGAAGGGCGGGGTGATCGCCTTCACCAAGGTGATCGCCCGCGAGGGCGCCCGCTTCGGCGTCAACGCCAACGCGATCGCGCCGGGACCGATCGAGACGCCGCTGCTGATGGGCGCGCTCGAGTTCGGCGAGATCGGCGGCAAGATCCTCGAGAACATGAAGCAGGGAACCCAGCTCAAGCGCCTCGGAAAGCCCGATGAGGTGGCCGCGGCGGTCGCCTTCCTCGCCTCCGACGACGCCTCCTATGTCACCGGCGAGACCCTCGGGGTCTCCGGTGGCCTCGGCATGGTCTAGCGGATGGGTCTGGAGCCGGGGCTCGAGCGCAGCGACGAATTCGTGGTCGAGGATCGCCTGGTCACGGACGTTGGCGGCACGATCGGCTCGAGCGTGCTCTCGACCCCGGGGATGATCGCGATGATGGAGCGCTGCGCCTCGATCCTCGCCTTCGAGAACCTGCCCGAAGGCAGCGCCACGGTCGGATTTGAGGTCTGCGTCAAGCACGTCGCCGCGGCGCTCGAGGGATCGACCTGCGCGGTCCGCGCGCGCCTGCGCGAGGTCGCCGACGAGCGCAAGCTGCGTTTCGAGGTCGAGGTCACCGAGGGCGAGCGCACGATCGGCGTCGGCACCCACGAGCGCCGCCTGATCCAAGTCGGCCAGCTCGGCTGAAGGGGCGAACCGAGTACACCTGGGGACTTTGACCCACGGTGGCCGGCCCAAGTCCCCAGACATCGCGATCCGCGGCGGCATGGGCGCTGGCAAGGCGGCAGCATGGGGTGGTGGCGCGGGGGCAGCTTCGCGAGCTTGGGTTCAGCGTGGCGGCGATCGAGCATCGGGTCGCCACCGGACGGTTGCACCGCGTGTGGCGCGGCGTGTACGCGGTCGGGCGAGCGGAGCTCACCGAGCGGGGACGCTGGATGGCAGCCGTCCTTCGCTGCGGGCCCCAGGCCGCGCTGAGCCACGAGAGCGCGGCGGCGCTCTGGCGGATTCGAAACCAGCGCGGCGGCGCGATCGAGGTCTCGGTGGATGCGCAGCGCGACCCGCGCCCGCCTGGCATCCGTGTGCATCGGCGCGCAGGGCTCGCGGCACCCGACCTCACCACCCGCCACGCCATCTCCGTCACCAGCCCCGTACGGACGCTGCTCGACCTCGCAACACGTCTGCCATCTGCTCAGCTCGAGGCGGCGATCAACGAGGCAGACAAGCACGACCTGGTCGACCCCGACGCCCTGCGCTCGGCGCTGAACGCGCACACCCGCCAGCGGGGCGTCGCGCCGCTGCGCGCGATCCTCGACCGCCGCACCTTCGTCCTCACCGACTCCGGTCTCGAGCGCCTGTTCCTGCCGATTGCCCGCAGGGCCGGCCTCCCGAAGCCGATCACGAGGCTGCGTCTGAATGGCTTCAAGGTCGACTTCTACTGGCCCGATCACGGCCTCGTGGTCGAAACCGACGGCCTCCGCTACCACCGCACCCCCACCCAGCAGACGCGAGACCGCCGACGCGACCAAGCCCACACCGCAGCCGGCCTCACGCCCCTGCGCTTCACCCACGCCCAGGTCAGGTATGAGCCACGCCACGTAGAGAAGACGTTGGCCTCGGTGGTCGCCCTCCGCCTAACCTTCGCCCCATGAGCGAGCTGCCGCAGAGCGTCCGGATCCGCGAAGTCGGGCCGCGCGACGGCTTTCAGAACGAGCCCGAGGTGATCCCCAGCGAGCACAAGGTGCGGCTGATCTCGATGCTCGGCGCCGCGGGCCTGCGCCGGATCGAGCTGACCTCGTTCGTGCGCCCCGACGTGGTCCCCCAGCTCGCCGACGCCGAGCAGGTGCTCGATTCCTACGAACGCCTCGACGGCGTCGACTACTCGGTCCTGATCCCGAACGAGCGCGGGCTCGAGCGTGCACTCGCCCAGCGCGATCGCTTCGACGAGATCAGCGTCTTTCTCTCCGCCTCGGAGACCCACAACCGCCGCAACGTCAACCGCTCGATCGAGGACTCGCTGGCTGGCCTCGAGCGGGTGATCGCGGGCGCTGAGGAGGCGGGCCTGCGCTGCGAGGGCGTGATCGCGACCAGCTTCGGCTGTCCCTACGAGGGCGAGGTGCCGGTCGAGCGGGTCTTCGCGATCGCCGAGCGGCTTGCCGCGGCGGGCTGCGCCGAGGTCGGCTTCGGCGATACCACCGGGATGGCCAATCCGCGGCAGGTCGGCGAGTTCTTCGCCGCCGCCGCGGAGCGCATCGGTGCGGTCGAGCTCACCGCCCACTTCCATAACACCCGCGGCCAGGGGCTGGCCAACGTGCACGCCGCGCTCGGCGCCGGGATCGAGTCGTTCGAGTCCTCCTTCGGCGAGCTCGGCGGCTGCCCGGTCCCGCCGGGCTCGACCGGCAACATCTCGACCGACGACCTGGTCTCGATGCTCGAGGAGATGGGGATCGACACCGGAGTCGACCTGGTCACGCTGCTCGAGGCAACCCGCGCAGCGCAGGACCAACTCGGTCGGCCGCTGGGAGCGCACGTCTTGCGAGCCGGGCCGGTGCAATGGCAGCCGGGGGCGGCCTAGCCGCGGTCGATAGCCTGCGGCGATGCGCAGCGATGCCTTTCGCGCGGCCGCCGAGGCCAAGGACTTCTCCCGGATCGAGGAGCTCTTCAGCGCCGACGTCGTCTTCAACAGCCCCGTGGTCTACAAGCCCTATCAGGGCCGCGAGCAGCTCGCCGTGCTGCTCCACGCGATCCTCCAGGTGCTCGAGGACTTCCGCTACATCGCCCAGGTCGAGACCGACGACACCGGCGTACTGGTGTTCGCGGCACGGGTTGGCGAGCGCGAGCTGCAAGGCGTCGACATCCTGCGCTTCGGTCCTGACGACGCGATCGTCGAGATGACCGTGATGCTGCGCCCGATGAGCGGGCTGCACGCCGCTGCCGAGCGCATGCGAGAGCTGCTCGAGGCGGCGGACGGGCCGCCGAAGTAGCTCCGTGGGGATGAGCGCCGCGAAGGTCCGCGCCGCGCGGCCCGCCGACATCGACGAGCTCGCCGAGACCGCGATCAGCGCCTGGCGCAAGGGCTTTCGCGGGATCGTCCCCGACCGCATCGACCCGGGGCGCGCCTGGCGCCCGGAGCGGATCGAGGAGCGATTGGAGAACCCCGGCGACGGCATCGAGGTGCTCGCCGCCGATCTCGACGGCCGGGTGCGGGGGATGCTGATGCTGGGGCCCAGCCGCGATCGCGGAGCGCCCGCCTCGGAGGGCGAGGTGGTGGCGCTCTACGTCCACGCCGACCACTGGCGTCAGGGCATCGGCCGCGACCTCGTCGTCCACGCGATCGAGCGCCTGTGTGCCCAGGGCCACGCCGAGGCGATCGTCTGGACGCTGGCCGAGAGCCCGCGCAACCTCGAGTTCTACGAGTCACTGGGCTTCGATCCCGATGGCGGCGAGCAGCGGCGCCCGAGCTTCGGCAGCCCGCTGGAGCTGCGCTTTCGGATGCGACTGTAGGCTTGCGCGCCGCTTGAACTAGAACGCTACGAAGGGTCGAGGGAGAGATATGGAGATCGCCAAGGTGGGAGTCGTCGGTTGCGGGCTGATGGGGCACGGCATCGCGCAGATCTGCGCCCAGGCCGGTTACGAGGTGGCCGTGCGCGAGGCCGATCAGCAGCGTCTCGACAAGGGGATCGCGAAGATCGAGAAGCAGCTCGGGCGCGCTGTCGACAAGGGCAAGCTCGACGCCGGCGAGGCCGAGGCCGTCCGCGGGCGGATCACCCCGACCCTGGACTACTCCGAGCTCGCCGACTGCGACCTGGTGATCGAGGCGATCAGCGAGGACCTCGAGGCGAAGCTCGAGATGTGGCGCGAGCTCGATCAGATCGTCAAGGAGGGCGCCGTCTTCGCCACCAACACCTCCTCGCTCTCGGTCGCCGATCAGGCCGCGGTCACCGAGCGCGCCCCGGACTTCCTCGGCCTCCACTTCTTCAACCCTCCGCAGGTGATGGCCCTGCTCGAGGTCGTGCGGGCCGCCGAGACCAGCGATCAGACCTACGACCTCGGCTTCGCCTTCGGCGAGAAGCTCGGCAAGACCAACGTCGCCGCCGGTGACAATCGCGGCTTCATCGTCAACCGCCTACTGGTTCCCTACATGCTCGACGGCATCCGGGCATTCGAGGAGGGGGTCGGCTCGATCTCAGACATCGACAAGGCAGTGGTCGCGGGCAGCGGCAACCCGATGGGGCCTTTGACGCTCTCCGACTTCGTCGGCCTCGACACGCTTGCCTCGATCGCCGACGTGATGGTCGATGCCTACGGCGATCAGCGCTTCTCCCAGCCCGAGACCCTGCGCAAGCTGGTCGGCGCGGGACACCACGGGCGCAAGTCCGGGCGCGGGTTCTACGACTACTCGGGCGACAAGCCGGTCGCCGCCGACCCGGTCGTATAGCGGTACCCTCGGCGCTTCGAGGGGGGGCACCTCACATGGACGGACGATCGATCGACCGAATCCGCAAGGCGAGCTTCGCCCATGCCGTGCGTGGCTACGACCGCAACGAGGTGGACGCCTTCCTGCGCGAGCTCGCCGAGTGGCTCGAGTCGATCGGCGGAGAGGCCCCCGGATCGGAGATCGTCCGGGCCGAGCTCGAGCGCGTCGGCGAGCGGACGACGGCGATCCTCACCGAGGCCCACGATGCCGCCGAGGGCATCCGCGAGGATGCCACCCGCGACGTGCGCAAGCAGCTGGTCGACGCCAACGTCACGGTCGAGTCGCTGCGCGCCTCCGCCGAGGAGTACTCGGAGAAGACCCGCGAGGAGGCCGACGCCTACGGCCGCCGGACCCGAAACGACGCCGACGTCTACGCCGAGCAGTCGCGATCCGAGATCGAGACGGAGGCGGAGGCGGCCCGCCTGGCCGCCGCCAACGAGGCCGAGGCGATCGTCGCCGAGGCGAACCGGCGCAGGCAGGAGGTCGAGGAGACCGTCGCCGAGCTCGAGCGCCGCCGCGACGGGGTGCTGGCGGAGCTCGATCGCCTGGCGAGCGGGATCGCCGGGGCGGCGACGCAGCACCGCGGCGCGCCGGCTGCAACGGCTGAGGCCGAGGGCAACCCGAGCAGCAACGAAGCGGCGACGCAGGCCCCGCGGGACGGCGAGACCAGCGGATGAGCACCCGCGAGGGCACCGAGTTCACGCGGGCGCTCGAGGCGGCGCTGGCCGGCGGGCCGGAGCGCCACCACGAGAAGACCGCCGAGCAGGGCAAGCTCCCCGTTCGCGAGCGGGTCGAGCGGCTCGTCGACCCCGGCTCGTTCAGCGAGGAGGCGCTGCTCGCCAACTGGGACGCCGAGGGCCTGGGCGCCGACGGCGTGGTCACCGGGATGGCGCTGATCGGCGGCCGCAAGGTCTGCCTGATGGCCAACGACCCGACCGTCAAGGCGGGCTCCTGGGGGCCGAAGACGGTGGAGAAGATCCTGCGGGTCCAGGAGCGGGCGCTGAAGCTGGAGCTGCCGATGATCTACCTGGTCGACTCCGCCGGCGCCCGGATCACCGACCAGGTGCAGATGTTCCCGGGCCGCCGCGGGGCCGGGCGGATCTTCCACAACGAGGTCAAGCTCTCCGGGCGGGTGCCGCAGATCTGCCTGCTGTTCGGGCCGTCGGCGGCCGGCGGCGCCTACATCCCCGCCTTCTGCGACGTCGTGATCATGCGCGAGGGCAACGCCTCGATGTACCTGGGCTCGCCGCGGATGGCGGAGATGGTGATCGGCGAGAAGGTGACTCTGGAGGAGATGGGCGGGGCGAAGATGCACACCGGCGTCTCCGGCTGTGGCCACTTCCTGGTCAAGTCAGACGCCGAGGCGATCGACCTGGCCAAGCGTTACCTCGCCTACATGCCGGGCAACTGGCGCGAGTCACCGCCGGCGGCCCCGCCGGCCGAGCCCGGCGCCGAGCGCGCCGTCTCCGAGATCGTCCCCGCCGACGAGAAGACCCCCTTCGACGTCAAGGAGCTGATCGCGGCGCTCACCGACAGGGACTCGTTCTGCGAGGTCCACGCCCGCTGGGCGCGCGAGCTGGTGGTCGGCTACGCGCGCCTCGACGGTCGCGCGCTCGGGATCGTCGCCAGCCAGCCCAAGTACAAGGGTGGCGTGCTGTTCGTGGACTCGGCGGACAAGGCGGCGCGCTTCATCATGACCTGCAACGCCTTCAACATCCCACTGCTCTTCCTGGCCGACGTCCCGGGCTTCATGATCGGCACCGACGTCGAGCGCCAGGGCATCATCCGCCACGGCGCCAAGATGATCAGCGCCGTCTCCGAGGCGACCGTCCCGAAGCTCTCCGTGATCGTCCGCAAGGCCTACGGCGCCGGCCTCTACGCGATGGCGGGCCCGGCGTTCGAGCCCGACTGCTGCATCGCCCTGCCCGGCGCCTCGATCGCGGTGATGGGCCCGGAGGCCGCGATCAATGCGGTCTTCTTCAATCAGATCCAGAAGATCGAGGATGAGGACGAGCGCGAGCGCTTCGTCGCCGACAAGCGAGCCGAGTACTCGGCCGACATCGACCTCCTGCACCTGGCCTCGGAGATGGTGGTCGACGCCGTGATCGAGCCCGACGAGCTGCGCGCCGAGCTGATCAACCGGTTCGCGCTGAGCGAGTCCAAGGACCGCTCGTTCTCCGAGCGCCGCAACCCGATCACCCCGGCTTAGACCAGGGTCAGCCGGACGATCGCGACGCTGCCGACGACCACGATCAGCGCGCGCAGCGCCGTCGGCGGGAGCCGGCGGCCGGAGCGGGCACCGACACTCGCCCCGACGACCGAGCCGGCGGCGATCAGCCCGGCAACCGCCCAGTCGATCTCGGCGGCGAAGACGAAGATGATGCCCGCGGTCAGGTTGACGAGGCCGGCGAGCACGTTCTTGAGCCCGTTGAGGCGCTGCAGGCCGTCGCGGATCGAGATCCCGAGGATCGCGATCAGGATGATCCCCTGACCGGCGCCGAAGTAGCCGCCGTAAACGCCTGAGGCGGTGACCAGGCCCCGGACGGTGAGGCTGCGCTCGTTGTCGTCGCGGCGGCGGTGAGCGAGCGCCGTTGCCAGCCGCGGCTGGGCGACGACGAGGACCACGGCAAGCGCGATCAGCGCCGGCACGATCGCGTCGAAGGCGCGCTCGGGGAGTCCGAGGAGCAGGAACGCCCCGGCGACCCCGCCGATGATCGAGCAGGCGCCGAGCTGGATCATCCTGCGGCGCTGGCCGCGCAGCTCGCGGCGGTAGCCGATCGCTCCGAACAGCGCCCCGGGCACCAGGCCGACGTTGTTGGAGACGTTCGCGACCAGGGGCGGGTAGCCGAGGGCGATCAGCACCGGGAAGGTGATCAGGGTGCCGCTGCCGATCACCGCATTCACCGCGCCCGCAGCCACCCCGGCGGCGACGATTGCGAGCGCCTCGGCCGGATCCATAAGGGCGCGGAGGCTAGCGAGGCGTTCGCCGCCGATGAGTCTCTCGCGGGGCGCCGGTCTAGGCTCGTAGCGATGACTGCCGAACCTGACCAGGGCAAGCCGGCGATCGAGCTCCGCGGCGTGGTCAAGCGTTTCGGCGAGATCACCGCCGTCGACGGGCTCGACCTCGACGTCCCCGAGGGCACCTGCCTCGGCCTGCTCGGGCCCAACGGTGCCGGCAAGTCGACGACGATGCGGCTGCTGACCGGCCAGGCGATCGCCGACTCCGGCGAGCTTCGGGCGCTCGGCTACGAGCTGCCGCGCGAGGCGAAGACGGCCCGCGGCGAGATGGGCGTGGTGCCGCAGCTCGACAACCTCGACGTCGACGTCTCGGTCGAGGACAACCTCAAGGTCTTCGCCCGCCTCTACCGGGTCGCCGACGTCGAGGAGGCGGTCGACAGGGCGCTGGCGACGGCTCGCCTCGAGGGCCGCCGCGGCGACGCCGTGGACGAGCTCTCCGGCGGGATGCGGCGGCGGCTGCTGCTCGCCCGCGGGCTCCTGCACCGCCCGCGGCTGCTGCTGCTCGACGAGCCGACCGTGGGGCTCGACCCGCAGATCCGCACCGAGCTGTGGACGCTGATCGACGGGCTTCGCAGCGAGGGCACGACGATCCTGATGTCGACCCACTACATCGAGGAGGCCGAGCGGCTCGCCGACGAGGTGGCGCTGATGACCGCCGGCAAGGTGATCGCCCGCGGACGTCCCGCCGAGCTGATCGCGGCCCACGCGGGCCGCGAGACGGCCGAGGTCTACGCGCCTCCGGCGCGGCTCGCCGAGGTCCGCGCCGCGGCGGTCGCCGAGGGCCTCGCCGTGCGCCCGGCCGGACCGGCGATCGCGATCGTCGGCGCCGAGAAGGCGGCCAACGGCGTCGGCAAGAGCACGCTGCTGCAGACGATCGTCGGACTGCTCCCGGCGCAGCGCGG
>Ga0136625_1000733_pt1 | contig 10852 bp, 10 predicted proteins | sample AntDrymUQ4832306_2_FD_104672 | JGI IMG/M metagenome (GOLD analysis project Ga0136625, IMG submission 104672) | Polar desert sand microbial communities from Dry Valleys, Antarctica - metaG UQ483 (23.06) | ecosystem: Environmental > Terrestrial > Soil > Desert | place: Antarctica: Dry Valley...
GGAGCTTGCGGATAACGGCATCGCAGACCACCATCGCGGCAAGCTCCCCGCCCGCCAGCACGTAGGGGCCGATCGAGACCACGTCGGTCGCCAGGTGGTCGTGAACGCGTTCGTCGAAGCCCTCGTAGCGCCCGCAGAGCAGGGCGACCTCCGGCTCGGTGGCCAGTTCGGCGGCCAAGGCGTCGTCGAGCTGACGTGCCCCGGCGCCGAGGGCAACCACCCGTCGCGGCCGATCGGTCTCATAGCGAGCCGCCAGCGCGGCCTCCACCACGTCCACCCGGATGACCATGCCCGCTCCACCGCCGTAGGGCGTGTCGTCCACCTGGCCCGCGCTCAGGGGCGTGGTGGCGCGCAGGTCAACCGCCTCGAGCGTGTGCCCGCAGGCGAGCGCGTTGCGCACGTGGCGCTGGCCGCTGAACCATCCGAACCAGTCGGGGAACAGCGTAAAGACGTCCAGCTTCACCCGCCGAGGAACTCCCGGTCGACCTCGATGAGGCCGGCGTCGATGTCGACCCGGCGCACCGCATCGCCCACCAAGGGGACGAGGGTGCCGTCCTCCAGCTCGAGCAGGTCGCACGAAGGTCCCTCGAGCACCCGGGCGACCTGTCCCAGGCCCTTCACCGCGCAGCCCACCAGGTCCCGGGCCAGCCACTCGTCCTCGGCCAGCGCCGCTTCGACCATCAGCGACTCGCCGCGCAGCGCTGCTGCGGCCCCCCTGCCGGTCACCCCGGCGAGGCGCATCAGCGGCCGCTGCTCCGACCCGTCGCGGCGTTCGACCCGCGCGCGGCGCCCGTCCACCACCACCTCGTCTCCCTCGCTCAGCGCCGATGTGGCGCCGTCGACCCAGAAGCTGCCGTCACGGCCGTGCGGCCGCCCGACGCGTCCGGCCGAGACCGAGGTCAATCGACCACGTCGACGAGCACCCGGCGCTCTTCGCGCACCGCCGCGGCCTTCATCACCGTCCGCAGGGCGGCGACGGTGCGCCCGCCGCGGCCGATCACCTTGCCGGCGTCGTCGGCGGCCACGTGCAGCTCGAGCACCACGGTGCCGTCATCCTCCTCGAAGGACTCGACGTGGACCGCACTCGGGTCATCGACCAGCGAACGCGCCAGATAGGCGAGCAGCTCCTTCAACGCCGGTCGAGGCTAGCGCGCCGGAGCGGTCCGTGAGCTGCGCAGGCGGACGCCGCGCCCGTCACACGGAAGGCAAGAGAGATCGAAGGGCTCCGGCTCGCGGTGGACCACGGCCGAGCAGCCTTCAGGCGTGGTGGCGCCAGGTCCAGAGCTCGGTCGCAGGGCGTGGCGCCCGGGGGCGTCTAGCTGTCGGAGGGCGAGGCGGGGGGGGCGCCGGCCCGCATCAGCTTCTTGACGGTGCCCGAGGGCTGGGCGCCGCGATCGATCCAGTGCTTCAGGCGCTCGTGGTCGAGCACGATCGTCGACGGCTGGGTCTGGGGGTTGTAGTGCCCTACCGTCTCGATGAAGCGCCCATCGCGGGGGGAGCGGCCGTCGGCCACCACCACCCGCCAGATCGGGTTCTTCCTGTTGCCCACGCGTGTGAGTCGTACTCGGACCGCCATGAAGCCGGAGAGGTTAGCTACCTCTAGCGGGGGGAGCGCAGGCCGGGCGTTGGCCGGCTGAGCACCGCCCGCTCATCGTTTACCGGGGGGAGCGCAGGCCGGGCGTTGGCCGGCCGAGCACCGCCCGCTCGTCGTTCAACGCCCGCCGACCATCTGCTGCAGCGCGCCCATGTTGCCCTTCTGCATCTGACGCATGAGCTTGTTCATCTGCCCGAACTGCTCGACCAGCCGGCGGACGGCCTGCACGGAGGTCCCCGAGCCGCGCGCGATCCGCCGCCTTCGCGAGCCGTCGATGATCGACGGAGTGGCGCGCTCCTCGGGAGTCATCGAGGTGATGATCGCCTGCAGGCGATCGAGCTCGCGCTCGTCCACGTTGAGGTTGCCCAGCTGGGCCCCCATGCCGGGAATCATCTTGAGCAGGTTCGTCAGCGGGCCCATGTTGCGCATCTGGTGCATCTGCTCGAGGAAGTCGTCGAGCGTGAACTCCTGCTTTCGGATCTTTCGCTCGAGCTCGGCCGCCTTTGTCTCGTCCATCTGCTTCTCGGCCTTCTCGACGAGCGTCATCACGTCGCCCATGCCGAGGATCCGCTGGGACATCCGGTCGGGATGGAAGCGCTCGAAGGCGTCGAGCTTCTCGCCGGTGGAGGCGTAGAGGATCGGCTTGCCGGTGATCGCCTTCACCGACAGCGCGGCGCCGCCGCGGGCGTCGCCGTCGAGCTTGGTGAGGATCACGCCGTCGAACGCAGTGGTCTCGGCGAACCGCTCGGCCACGTTCACTGCGTCCTGGCCAGTCATGGCGTCGATGACCAGCAGAACGTTGTGGGGCTTGGTGCGCTTCTTGACCCGGGCGAGCTCCTCCATCAGCTCGGTGTCCACGTGCAGGCGGCCGCTGGTGTCGACGATCAGGACGTCGCGGCCGTCGGCCTTGGCCTGGCCGAGTGCCCACTCCGCGATGTCCACCGGGTTGCGGTCTGTGCCCTGCTGGTAGACGGTGGCACCGGCCTGGCCGCCCACCCTCACCAGTTGGTCGACGGCAGCGGGACGGAGGACGTCGCAGGCGGCCACCGCTACGTCGAGGCCCTTCTCCTCGCGCAGGTGGCGGGCGAGCTTGCCGCAGGCGGTGGTCTTGCCCGAGCCCTGCAGCCCGGCCATGAGGATGACCGTGGGGCCCTTGCCGCTGGACATGGCGAGGTCGCGGCCCGCGCCGCCCATGAGCGCCGTGAGCTCCTCGGAGACGATCTTGACCACCTGCTGCCCGGGGTTCAGCGCCTCGAGCACATCCTGGCCGGCGGCGCGCTCCTTGACCGCGCCGGTGAACTGCTTGACCACCTTGAAGTTCACGTCGGCCTCGAGCAGCGCCAGCCGTACCTGGCGCATGGCCTTTGCCACGTCGTCCTCGGTCAGGTGGCCCCGCGAGCGGACGTCGCCGAGCGCGGACTGGAGGCGATCGGAGAGGGTCTCGAGCACGGCTGTTCGAGGCTAGCGGGGGCGGCCAGTCGCTCAGGACTCGGAGCGCGGCGGCGGCGGGGCGTCAGCCTTGGGCATGACCCCTCCGAGCTGGCCCAGCGCCTGCGTGATCTCGCTCGGCACGATCCACACCTTGTTGGCATCGCCCCGGGCGATCTGCGGCAGGGTCTGGAGGTACTGGTAGGCGAGCAGCTTCGGGTCGGCGTCGCCGCGATGGATCGCTTCAAAGACTGTCTCGATCGCCTTGGACTCGCCCTCGGCCTGCAGGATCTGGGCCTCGCGCTGGCCCTCTGCACGCAGGATCGCCGACTGCTTCTCGCCCTCCGCGGTGAGGATCTGCGACTGCTTGACGCCCTCGGCGGTGAGGATGGCTGCGCGGCGGTCGCGCTCGGCGCGCATCTGCTTCTCCATCGCCTCCTGGATCGAGATCGGCGGGTCCACCGCCTTGAGCTCCACCCGGTTGACGCGAATGCCCCAGCGGCCGGTGGCCTCGTCGAGCACAATCCGCAGCGCGCCTGAGACCTTGTCGCGCGAGGTGAGCGTCTCCTCCAGGCTCATGCCGCCGATCACGTTGCGCAGGGTGGTGACCACGAGCTGCTCGATGGCGGCGATGTAGTCCGCGATCTCGTAGGAGGCCGCCTTGGGATCGGTCACCTGGAAGTAGATGACGGTGTCGATGTTGATCACGAGGTTGTCCTCGGTGATCACAGGCTGGGGCGGGAAGGAGACCACGGTCTCGCGCAGGTCGATCAACGGGCGGACGCGGTCGACGTAGGGGATGACGAGCGCCAGCCCGGCGTCGAGCGTGCGCTGGTAGCGCCCGAGGCGCTCCACGATCCCCGCGCGGGCTTGGGGCACGATGCGGATGCTGCGGGCGAGGGTGATCAGCAGGACCACCGCCACCACCGCCAGGACGATCAGGCTGGCCATGTCTATCTCCTTTGTAATCGTTGAGCGCGCGGTGCTCGCCCGATCAACGGTCGGGCTGCGCTCCGTGCGCTATTCATGGACAAGGGCGGTGGCGCCCTCGATCTTCAGGACCTCGACCCGCTGCCCGGGCTCGAAGGCGTGGTCTTCGTCGAAGGCGCGGGCGCTCCAGACCTCCCCCGCGAGCTTGATCGAGCCGCCGTCGGCGTCCACGCGCTCGATCACGGTCGCGGGGCGGCCCACCAGAGCCGCGGTGCCGGTGCGAATGCGCGCGGGGGTGTGGAGGTGGCGCCGCGCCACCGGACGCAGCAAGCCAACCGAAGCCGCGGAGGCCAGAATGAACACCACCAGCTGGACCGCCAAGCCGGCACCGGCGAGCGCAGCGCCGGCGGTCAGCACGGCCGCAATCGCAATCGGCGCCAGGAAGAAGCCCATCGTGAGGAGCTCCCCCACAGCCAGGAGACCCGCCGCGGCCATCCAGAGCACCCACTCTTCCACGGGCCGATCCTACGCCGCGCTGGGCGTCGGGCCTCACTCGAGGATCGCGCGGGCGAAGTCGTCGGGGTCGAACGGGCGCAGGTCCTCGAGCGCCTCGCCCGTGCCGATGAGCTTCACCGGCACGCCGAGCTCCTGGGCGATGGCCAGGGCGATGCCGCCCTTCGCGGTGCCGTCGAGCTTGGTCAACACGATGCCGTCGACCTGCACGGCCTCGCGGAAGAGCATCGCCTGCCGCAGGCCGTTCTGCCCGGTGGTGGCGTCGATCGTGAGCAAAGTCTCGTGCGGCGCTCCCGGCATGCGGCTCTCGATCACCTTGCGGACCTTGCGCAGCTCGTCCATCAGGTGCTGCTGGGTGTGCAGGCGCCCGGCGGTGTCGATGATCACCACGTCGGCACCCCGGGCCTTCGCCGCCTCGATGGCGTCAAAGGCCACCGCCCCCGGATCCGACCCCTCCTCCCCGCGCACCAGGTCGCATTCCGCGCGCCGCGCCCACTCGGTCAGCTGCTCGGCGGCCGCGGCGCGGAACGTGTCGCCGGCGGCCAGGAGGACCTCGCGGCCCAGCTCGTGGCGCAGGTGCCAGGCCATCTTGCCGATGGTGGTGGTCTTGCCGCTCCCGTTGACTCCCACCATGAGGATGACCGTGGGCGCCGGCATGAGGTCGACGGTGTCTCCGTCGAAGCGCGCGGTGTCGGCCAGCAGCTCGCGCAGGCGGCGCGTGAGGTCCTCCCCGCTCTGCAGCTCGCCCGACCCGGCCTCGCCTTCCAGGCGCTCGACGATCGCGGCGGTGGTCGGCGCGCCCACGTCGGCGTAGATGAGCGTCTCCTCCAGGTGCTCGAAGGCCTCGTCGTCGAGCGACTCGAACATCGTCGCCTGCAGCTCGGCCCCGAGCGCTTGCCGGGTCTTGCTCATGTTCTCGCGCAGGCGGCGAAAGAAGCCACCTCCCCGCTCCGGCTCAGCGTCGGGCGCCGGGTCCGGAGCCTCCGTCGCGGGATCGCCGGTGATGAAGAGCTCGTTCCAGCTGCGCGCCACGGGGCCGTGAGGATAGGCCTGCGGTGCTAGGCCGCGGCTGTCTGACCATCGCCGGGCAGCGCCTCGGCCACGGTCTCGGCGCCCTCGTCACGCCCGAGGCGGCGGGAAACCACGCGCGACACGCCGTCACCGCCCATGCTCACCCCGTAGAGGCAGTCGGCCGCGTCCATCGTGCGCTTCTGATGGGTCACCACGATGAACTGCGCGCGGTCGCTGTAGCGGCGCACGAGCGCCAAGAAGCGGTCGATGTTGACGTCGTCCAGCGCCGCCTCCACCTCGTCGAGGATGTAGAAGGGGCATGGCCGTGCAAGGAAGACGGCGAACATGAACGCCAGCGCCACGAGCGACTTCTCGCCACCCGAGAGCAGCGAGAGGCGCTTCGTGGCCTTGCCGGCGGGGGTCACCTCGACCTCCACGCCCGGCTCGGCGACCGCCGGCTCGTGGTCGCCGGGCTCCGGGTCCGGCTGCTCTTCGTCTGTCTGGCCCTCGACAGCCGGCGCCTCCTCGCCGCCGAGCACGGGCCGCGGCCCCTCGGCGTGAACCAACCGCAGGCGTCCTCGGCCGCCGGGAAACAGGTGCCCGACCATCTCCTCGAAGTTGCTCGCGGTGGCCTCGAAGGTCTCCTCGAAGCTCACGCGGATGCGGCGGTCGGTCTCCTTGACGAGGCTCTCGAGCTCGGCCAGGGCGGTCTCCAGGTCGCGCCGCTGGCGCTCGAGCTCCTCCACGTGGGCCACGGCCTCCTCGTACTCGCGGCCGGCGAGGGGGTTGACCGGCCCGAGCTGCTCGCGGCGCCGGGCGAGGCGCTCGACCCTGGCGTGCAGCTCCTCGCCGCGCTCGGCGGCCAGCGGATCCTCGGCGGGGGCCGGCTCGAGGCCCAGACGCCCGGCCAGGTCGATCAGCTCGCGCTCGGCGTCGGCGGCCGTGTCGCGCACCTGCTGGGCGGCCACCTCGGCTGCCACGAGCGCCTCGCCCGCGCGCTTGAGGCGCGACTGCAGCTGCGCCTCCTCGTGCGCGCACGCTCGCAGCTGGGCCGCTGTCTGATCGCCGGCGGTGGCACCGGCGTCGAGCTCGGCGCTCAGGGCGTCGCGGCGCTCAGCCACCGCCTCCCGAGCGGCCGTCAGGGCGCGGCCCGCGCGCGCGGCGGCCCGCGCCAGAGCCTCGTGACGGGCGATCCCCTCGCGCAGGCGCACGGCGGAGGACGCCCGCTCACGGCGCTCGCGCTCGGCCTGCTCGGCCACGCGCCGCTCGGCCCGGACCTCGGCCGTCAGCTCGGCGGCACGCACCGCCTCGGGCCCCTCGTCGGGCGCTTGACGACGGCGGGAGATCAGCCACTCGGTTCGCTCCACCGCCTCGGCCGCGCCCTGCTCGTCACGCAGGGCGCGGCGCAGCGCGACATCGGCCTCCTCGCGCCCGGCGTCGGCTGCTGCCACCCCCGCGACCGCACTCTCGGCCGCCGCCCGCGCCTCGGCCTCGACCGCGGCGGCGCGCTCGGAGGCCGCCACCAGCTGCTCGCGGCGATTTCGCTCCTCGAGCACGCGCTCGGCCCCGCCCGCAGGGGCCTGGGCCAGCTCGCCGCTGCGCCCCTCCAGTGAGCGGCCCCCCCGGGTGACGGCCAGGCCGGAGAAGGAGCGCGGAAGGTCGTCCAGCGAGTCGACCAGCCAGACCCCTGCCAGCAGGCGCTCGGACAGCTCGCGAAGCTCGGAGGTCGGGTCAACGCAATCGAGCACGGGTTGGGCACCGGGCACGGGCGCCGCAAGGGCGGGGACCGCGCCGGGCGCCGAGCCGCCACTCGCCAGCAGAGCCAGGCCCCCACGCTCTCCCGCTCGGTCGAGCAACCGCTCGCCGGCCGGGAGGTCCTCGACCACCGTGGCCGACAATCGCGGCCCCAGTGCAGCGGCCAACGCGGCCTCCAGGCCCGGCTCGACCCGCAGGCCCTCCGCGAGGGTCGGCCCATCGGAGCGCCCCCCCGCGGCGCGCAGGAACTGGTTGACGGCCGCCAGGTCGCTGCCGGCGCGGGCCCCGGCCGCGCGGGCGGACTCCACGGCGGCCTCGGCGTCGCGGCGGCGCGCCCGCGCGGCCTCGGCTTCGCCCTCGGCCGCCTCGAGCGCCTCCCGGCGCTCAGCGGCGACGCTCCGTAGGCGCTCGTGCTCGGCGCGCTCGCCGGCCAGCCCTTCCTCGAGCTCGGCCAGCGCCGCCCCCAGCCGCTCGGCGCGACCCTGCTCGAGGCCCTGCAACTCGGCCTCCAGAGCGCCGATGCGCTCGGCCAGCGCCGTGCCGCCATCGTCATCTCCCAGCGCCTGCTCGGCGGCAGCGAGCGCGTGGCGGCGGCGCTCGGCGCCCTCGCCGGCGGCTCGGTCCTGGTCGGTCGCGCGCTCGAGGCGCAGCCCGATCCGCTCGGCGGCCGACCTCGAGGCGTACAGCCGGCTCTGCAAGTCTTCGCGCAGGCGGGTGTGCGCTGCGAAGGCCTGCTCGGCCTCCTCCCGTCTGGCGGCCACGGCGGCCAGCAGCCGCTCGGCCTCCGAGCGCTCCTCCTGGGCAGCGCCGGCCCGGCCCTCGGCCTCGCCCAGCTCCAAGCTCATCTCGCGCGAACGGCCGCGCGCGAGCTCCATCCGCGCCTCGAGCGACTGGCGCTCCAGGCGCTCGTGCAGCTCCGCCGCCTCGGCCTGGCGCTTGAGCGGCCGCAGCCGCGAGCGAGCCTCGCGCTCGACGTCTAGGCCGCGCGCCAGGTTCTCCTCGGTGCGCTCGAGCTTCAGCTGCGCGCGGCGGCGGCGCTTTCGGTGCTTGCCGAGCCCGGCCGCCTCCTCGATCATCAGGCGCCGGTCACGCGGACGCGAGTGGATGATCGTCTCGACCTTGCCCTGGGAGACGACCGAGTGCATCTCCTTGCCCAGGCCGGAGTCCGAGAGCAGCTCGATCACGTCGACCAGACGGCACTTGGCCCCGTTGAGGCGGTACTCGCCGTCGCCGCCACGATCGAGCCTCCGCACGATCGAGATCTCGGAGAAGGCCACCGGCAGCGCGCCCTCGGAGTTGTCGATCACCACCTCGACCTCGGCGCTCGAGGAGGAAGAGAGCCCGTGGCCGCCGGCGAAGATCACGTCCTTCATCGTCTGGCCGCGCACGGCGAGCGGGCTCTGCTCGCCCAGCGCCCACAGCACGGCCTCGGTCACGTTCGACTTGCCCGAGCCGTTGGGGCCGACCACCACCGACACACCTGGCGCGAACTCGAGCCGCGTGCGATGCGGGAAGGACTTGAAGCCCTTGAGGGTCACGGAACGTAGGTGCACAGCTAGCCGAGGTCCTCGAGAGCGTGCGCCGCGGCCTCCTGCTCGGCGGCCTTCTTGGTCTTGCCCTCGCCGCGGCCCACCTCCCGATCGTCCACCTCAGCCACAACGACGAACACCCGGTCGTGCGGGGGGCCGCTCTGTTCGACGGTGCGGTAGCTGACCCGCTCGGCCCGGCGCGCGAGACGCTCCTGGAGGAGCGACTTGTAGTCCTCGGGGTGGTCCAGCGCCTCCTGGACAGCCGGGGCGAACGCGGCCACCACGGCGGGGGCCACCCGGTCGATCCCAAAGGCCAGGTAGGCCGCGCCGATGATCGCCTCGCAGACCGACGCCAGCACGCGCTCCGAGCCCACCAGCACCTCGGCGCTCCGGCCGAGGCCCCCGGGCGCCGCGACCCGCAGGCGGTTCGGCACCCCCAGCTCCAGGGCCACCGCCGCGCAAGCGGGCCCGCTCACTGCCTGGGCTCGCACCTTGGTCAGCCGCCCCGCGCCGTAGCGCTCGAAGCGGGGAAGGAGGTGTGTGGAGACGGCGAGGCTCAACACCACGTCACCAAGGAAGGCGAAGCGCTCGTAGGACTCGGCCCGGTGGCTGACCCACGAGGCGTGGGTGAAGGCTTGGCGGCGCAGCTCCTCGGGGAGGGCCTCGAGGAGGTCGAGCAGAGATTCGCGGCCCTCAGGGCTGTTCTCGGAAGGGCCCGCCATGCCGTCATTTCGGCCTGCTCGCGGGAGCCCGGGCCGCGCGCACGGCGGCCTAGATCGCTCCGGCATGGGCCGAGACGTGGTCGGCCGCCTGCCCCACGGTCAGGATCCGCGCCGCCTCCTCGTCGGGTATGCGGATGCCGTAGCTGTCCTCGAGCTCGACGACCAGCTCGACCAGGTCCAGCGAGTCGGCTTCCAGGTCCTCCTTGAAGCGAGTGCCCTCTGCGATCGCCGAAGGGTCGACCTCCAGCTCCTCGGCCAGGTGGGCGCGTATGCGCTCTAGTACCTCCTCGCGATTCACGGCTTGGCGACGCTAACAGCGGGTGCGGACCGCAGAGCACCGGCCGCGGCCAACGACTCAGCAGTCCTCTCGACCATCCGCTCGTCGACCGCGCGGCGACCAAGCCGGACCGCGTTGGCGATGCCCTCGGGGCCGAACGAGCCGTGGGCCACGATCACCGGGCGGCGCAGCCCGAGCAGGATCGCCCCGCCCACCGCCTCGGGGTCGATCTCAGCGCGCAGCCGCCCCACGCGCCCGCGGATCATCAGGCCGCCAACGGTGGCCAGCGGGCTCCCGCTGACGGCGTCGCGGATAGCGCGCAGGAGGGCCTTGGATGTGCCCTCGAGCACCTTCAGGGCGACATTGCCGGTGAAGCCGTCGGCCACCACGACCTGGGCCGTGCCCGCCGTCAGGTCGAAGCCCTCCACGTTGCCCACGTAGTTCAGCGAGCCCTCGCCCAGTCGCTCGCCGGCCTCGAGCACATCCGGGGGTCCCTTGCCCTGCTCCTGGCCTACCGACAGGAGGCCCACGCTGGGGCGCTCCACCCCAAGGACGGCTTCCATGAACCCCGCGCCCATGTGGGCGAACTGGACGAGGTGCTCGGGGCGAACCTCAACGTTCGCCCCGCAGTCGAGCAGGAGCACCGGACCGCCGGGGACGGGAAGCAGGACCGCCAGCGCGGGCCGGTGGACGCCCTTGATCCGCTTGACGCTCAGCGTGGCGGCAGCCATCGTCGGGCCGGTGGTGCCGGCGGAGACCAGGGCCTCGGCGCGGCCCTCGCCCACCGCGCGAGCGGCTTGGACTATCGAGGCCTCGGGGCGAGAGCGGACGGCCTTGACCGGCTCCTCGCCGCCGGCGATGCGCTCGGGGGCGTCGACCAACGCGACCTGCCCGGCCGGCTCACCGAGCTGGGCTCGGGGCCCGAAAAGGAGCACGCTCTCGCCCGAGCGTGCTGCGCCCTCGGCCACGATCGAGGGACCGCCGTCGGCTCCGTTGGCGTCGAGCGCGATCAACGCGCCGCCTTTGCGGAGGAGCGCAGCCCGAGCGTCGCGGGAGGAGCGCAGCCCGAGCGTCGGTCGGGCGAGCACCGGAC
>Ga0136625_1000734_pt1 | contig 10849 bp, 11 predicted proteins | sample AntDrymUQ4832306_2_FD_104672 | JGI IMG/M metagenome (GOLD analysis project Ga0136625, IMG submission 104672) | Polar desert sand microbial communities from Dry Valleys, Antarctica - metaG UQ483 (23.06) | ecosystem: Environmental > Terrestrial > Soil > Desert | place: Antarctica: Dry Valley...
CCCATCGTTCGAGAACGTTCCGCTGGTCGTCGGGAAGCTCTATCGGGGGGGCGTTCGGAGCCATGCAAGAACTATACCGAGGCCCTGCTGGCACGTCAAGCTATTTGAGAGACATTAGACTAGAGGCACCTTACGAAGGCGCGCGAACCCGAGCCCTGATCGGACTCACATGCCGCGCGCTGCACGACAGCGATTCCGGGGATATGGAGCTCGATGCGGCCCGGCAGACGTTCCAGGAGCTCGGTGCGCTACCGGATCTCGCTGCCGTGGAGGAGATCCTGGGGGTCAAACCCTCGTCGGCCTCTGATGGGTTAACCGGACGGGAGGTCGAGATCCTGGCCTTGGTGGCCACCGGTAAGACCAATCGCGAGATCGCTTCCGACCTCGTCATCAGCGACAAGACAGTGGCCCGCCACGTGAGCAACATCTTCACCACCTGCACCTCACCTCCCGGTCTGCGGCCACCGCTTACGCCTTCAAGCACGACCTCGCCTGAGCCCCTACATAGGATTACCCACGCGGCTTCCCACCGCGATCTGGTCTTTTTGCCCGATGCAGCGGATCGTTGCCTTCCCTAACGTTCGGTCTATGGCGGCCACGAGCGGAAGGAAGAGCGATGGAGACTGAGCGCAACTTGTTGGAGCGACTCGATGAGGATCCGGAATCGATCGAGACGGTGATCATCGGCGGCGGCCAGGCGGGCCTTTCTACCGGCTACTACCTCGCTGAGCAGGGGCGTTCATTCGTGATCCTGGACTCCCACGAGCGAGTCGGGACGCCTGGCGCAAGCGCTGGGACTCGCTTCTCCTGTTCACGCCCGCGCGATTCAACGGACTCCCCGGCATGCCTTTCCCGGCCGCACGCGACAAGTTCGTCAACAAGGACGAGATGGCGGACTATCTCGAGGCGTACGCGCAGCGGATGGAGCTCCCGGTGCGCGGCGGCATGACCGTGGACCGGTTGTCCCAGCAAGGTGACCGCTTCCTCGTCTCGGCGGGCGGCTGGCGGTTGGTTGCAGACAACGTGATCGTGGCCATGAGCAACTGCCAGGTTCCATGGGTGCCGCCCTTCGCGACGGATCTGGATCCTGGGATCGCGCAACTGCATTCGAAGGAATACAAGTCCCCTTCGCAACTGCACGGGGGCCCCGTGCTCATCGTGGGAGCTGGTAACTCCGGCGCCGACATCGCCATTGGAGGTCGTCAAGAGCCACCCGACATGGATGGCAGGCAAGGAGTCCGCCCACATACCGTTCCGGATCGAGCCGTGGTTCGCGCGGAACGTCCTCATCAGCATCGTGCGTTTCGTGGGGCATCACGTCCTGAGCGTTAGGACGCCGATCGGACGCAAGGCCCGGCCCAAGTTCCTCAGCATGGCTAATCCTCTCGTGCGTGTGAAGCCGAAGGACCTGGTCGGAGCCGGCGTTCAGCGTGTGCCGCGGGTCACCGGTGTGCGGGACGGCCTCCCGGTGCTGGAGGACGGCCAAGTCCTGGATGTCGAGAGTGTCATCTGGTGCACGGGATTCCGCCCGGGGTTCTCCTGGATCGACCTCCCGATCCTGGGTGACCGCCAGGAACCCGCACACGAACGCGGGGTCGTTGCCGGTCATCCCGGCCTCTACTTCGTGGGCCTGGACTTCTTGTACTCGGCGACATCGGAGACGATCACCGGCGTCCAGAGAGATGCGAAGCGGATCGCCAAGCAGGCTGCCTCGCGCAGCTCGCGCCTCGAATCGGCGCCGGAGGTCGAGCGGTTGCGCTCCGCCTAGCGGCTTGATAGTCCCGGCAACGCCGAACGGGGGTCCGAGAGCCCCCGTTCGCGAAGCGGTTACCCCGTGGATTAGAGGCTGTCGAGACCCGCGTCGAACATGCCACCGATCAGGTCTTGCGCCTCTTTTTCGCTGGCGCCGTCGGGGCGGAACGAAGCCTTCCACTCCACCCGTGACCCTGTGCCCTCTTCGCGGACGCTGATCGTCGCTTCGTAATCAGCGACGGGAAGTGGGCTCTCGTCGATGCTGTAGGTGTAGGACATATCCCCCTGACCGACGAGGGTTTCCAATATGTGGCCCCCATCCCCAAGGGTGATATCGCGCCTCTTGCCTTCCGCCAGCGGCGCGACCGAGGCAACGGCAGGGTGCCACTCGACCGCCTGGAAGTTGCCTATGCGACCCCACATGTCGGTGGGTGTAGTGCCGTACTCCTTCGTCCTGATGACGTTAGCCATCACACACTCCTCCTGCGACCCGAAAGGTATCCACCAAGCCCAGAACCGATTTGGGAAGACGTGGCAAGGGATCGCCTATCGAGCGTACATCTCAGGGAGATTCCCACAAGGGGTATTGGGGGCCCATCTCTAGGTCCCTGCCTGACCGGCTGCAGCAGGCCGTAGGCTTGCTTCGCTCGCCGTCCTGGCTGCGTGCAGTTCGGGTTCAGGCGCTGCTCCGGATCAGGTTTCCGCTGCCAGACCGGCCACAGCCTCCCGGCGCGCGGCGACTAAGACCACGATCCAAAAAACACCACCGGCAGCCACGAGACAGAGCACCGCGAAACCGAAGCCGGCAAGGAGGAATCCTGAGCCGAGGCTTGCGACCGCCGCGGCCAGCCAGGTGACGGTTTCGACCGCTCCCTGGGTCCGCACGCGTTCCGAGTAAGCCAGGCCGCGCGTCAGCAGGAAGCTGGCCGATACGAAACCGAAGCACCACCCCAGCCCCACCAGGAACAGAGACATGGCTAGCAACGCCGCATTCGAAGCCGGAACGAGCCCGGTTCCGAGAGCCCCCGCGATCAACAGCACCAATCCTCCGACGATCGCCGAGATCGCTCCCCTCTTCGCGACGATCTTGCCTACGAGGGGAGCCAGAGCGAACATCCCGACGAAGTGGGCGGTCATGATCCCTCCGACCACTCCCAGTCCGTGGCCATGGTCTCTGACGTGTACCGGAGTCATCGTCATGATCAGCACCATCGCAGCCTGGCCCGCAACCATGACGATCAATGCGAGGCGCACATGGGCGAGTCTCCATATCGAAGCCAAGCGAGACCCGGGGGCCTCGATGGCGACACTGGAGGTGTCTTCTAGCGCCAGGTCTGTGGGATCGGAGCGCATCGTCCACACCGTTGTCAGGGCGGCAAGATAGAAGAGGACCGCGAACAGCATCGCCCCCGACAGCTCTGTGCGCCCCAGCCCGTCTGCGACGGGTTTCCCAACCCGTAACAGGGTGGGACCGAGCACAGCTCCGACGGTCCCCGCCCACACGACCCAACCAAGCACCGATGGGCGCCCTTCCGGCGGGTGCATGTCCGCGGCCGCGAACCTCGAGAGCTGATTCGCGGCATTGCCGACGCCGACAAGCAGCATCGCCGTCACCAGCAAGACGAAACCCGCAGCCAGGTCGGTCGCGAGGAAGGCGGCCGCCGTCCCTGCGAGCCCGATCGCGTAGCCGAACCGCAGCCCAGAGCGACGGCCGTGGCGGGCCATCCGGGACGATAGAAGGGCGGAGCCGAGCGCGGTTCCCAGGATCGCCATGGCGCCCGGCAGACCACTGGTCGCACGCGAGCCGGTCATCTCGGTAGCGATCAGAGGGGCGGCCGTGAACGCGGCGTAAAGGCTGGTGCTTCCGAGCGCCACCGCGACGAAGACAGTACGGGTAGCACCCCTTCTGTCGCGTTCCGGTGTTGGGGAGGTCCCGATGATCGCCATGCGGCGAGGCTCCTTTTGGTCGGTGCGGGGAGTATAGGTGCCGCGCCCGTTCGGATTGGCGACTCGGCAGAGATCCGGTTTGCACTGCACATGTGGAATGCATGCATGATGAACGAACAGATCAGAAACGTGTTAGCCGTAGGCCGGCCCACAGCTCCGAGGCTAGTTTCAGTCGGATCGATACAGCCCAGACTCAGTAGAGAGGGCGCCGGTGGGTCGAGCCTTCAGCTCAGATTCTTGGAGGGTCGTCGTGAGTCTCGAACGGGGACCGATCGAGCCATCTCATTTTGGCTGAACGTAACGCTTGACGTTATTAACGTACTGCGTTATGTTGCGGCATGATCAAGAGCTTTCGGGACAAGGACACCGACCGGCTCTTCCAACGACAACCGGTCCGGAAGCTCGGGACGGGAGTTCAGAGAGTGGCGCTGCGGAAGCTCCGCATGCTGGATGCGGCGATGAGGTTGTCCGATCTCCGCATCCCGCCTGACAACCGCTTGGAGCGGCTGCGGGGCAACCGCGCAGGCCAGCACAGCATTCGGATCAACGATCAATGGCGCATCTGTTTTCGATGGCGCGAGGGCGATGCCTACGACGTGGAGATCGTCGATTACCACTAGGAGGGAATGATGGCACCAAAGAAGTTGGCCCCCGTCCACGCGGGAGAGATCTTGCTCGAGGAGTTCCTTGTCCCCATGGGAATCAGTCAGTACCGACTCGCCAAGGACATCAGTGTTCCTCCTCGCCGGATAAATGAGATCGTGCATGGCAAGCGCGCGATCTCGGCGGACACAGCTCTACGACTGGGTCGATATTTCGACACCTCCGAGAGGTTTTGGCTGAACTTGCAGGCGCAATTCGATCTCGATGTTGAAGCTGACCGACTAGGCGACCGCCTCGACAAGGAGGTCGCCGAGCGTCAGGCCGGCTAAACACCACGACCCCTTAACCACCACACCCCCAAGCGGGCTCGGCTTTGATCTGCGGATGTCGGCTCGAGCCACTACCGGACCCCTCTTACATCTCCTACCTGCTCGCCGTCTGGTCGCCCCAACGATGTTGTCTTGAACGGCGCTTTGGATGGCGTTCGAACAGCGCTTTGAACGGCGTCTTGAACGGCGTTTTCGTGCTCCTAACAGGAGACTATTCAAACTGTGCAGCCCTTTCGATCACCTGGGCCGTCTGGATGGGGACGAGAGGAAGCGTGGCGAACGACCAGTTGACGGAGCCGCTTGGGATCCCGAACGAGAATTTCGCCCTTCCTCGTTTCGATGACCCCCCCGCCGAAGCTGAGATAGTGCGCGGGTGACACACTCGCGTTTTACTTCAATCATCCAGGCGAGTTCAGCATGTTGAAACGGAATAGGCTTGTGTGCCTCAGTAGAGGTCCCATTGGATAGAGGCTGGGCCTCGGCAGCACCCCCATCGCATAGCTCCGAGAGGCGCGAAGCAACCATGGCGACACTCTCTCAGAGGCGCCGGGGTGTAACGCCTGTTGGTCCCGCCCACATCACCACGGGACAGTCCACTCGTTCAGGATCATCGGTAGACGACGCCGTCGACCGGTTCAGGTTCGAGGTGAACCGCACCGTCGATCGGGTACAGGTGCATGCTGATGCCGATCGGCGGGTCAGGCCGGCTGCTGCGCTGGCGAGAAGAACTCGGTGAGTGCTTCAGCGAGGGCCTCGGGATGGGTCAGCGGGGCGGCGTGCCCGGCGCCGGGGATCTCGTGCACCGTTGCGTTGGGGACGTGGTCGGCCACGTGCCGCACGCTGGTGGTCATGAAGGGGCTGGTGTCCGATCCGTGCAGGACCAGCACCGGAGCTGAGATCGCACCGAGCACGGCCGGATCATCAGGCATGGGGCCTTGGTACTCCATCAACTGCTGGAAGAAGTTGAGCATGTTGGGGACGTAGCGCCCGGCCGCCTCGAAGTAGCCGGCGTCATCGGCCATGGCGATGTCCTCGTCGGTGAAGGGCCAGCCAGCGAACGCGCGAACCCCATCCGTCAACCTGCCCTCGGCGGCCAGCTCGCCCATGCGGGCGACGGCGCCGCCGAGAGCCGCTCGCTCGTGCTCGTCCATGAGGCTGTTTGCCACAGGCTCAAGGGGGGCTACCGCGGCCACCGCGTCGGGCTGCTTCCCCGCAGCGGCGAGTGCCAAGTTGGCGCCGCCAGACCAGCCCACCAGACCGGTCGCCTCCCCGATGCTGTCGACGTAGGCGAGGACGTCGTCGGCCTGCCGACCGATGCTGAGGTCGGGGTGATCGCCGCTGAGGCCACGGCCCCGCAAGCTCGGCAGATAGCAGGTGAACCGGCCGGTCAGGTGTGGGACCAGCGCCTGCCAGTCGAGGTCGCCATCGCCGATGATCCCCTGCAGGAACACCAGCGGTGGCCCGTGGCCGTGCACGGTCCCACCGATGGCGACGCCGTCGCTCGTGGTGACGTAGTGGGTGCGTTGGTTGCTCATGTGCGCTCTCCTCACGTCTCGTGTGGTCATGCCGGCAACGATGACGCAGGAGACGCCGGAGACCATCACCCGACCGGGTACGTTTCCGCGGCCAGGGGGGTACTACAGGTCGCGGCGGGCCACTTCGGCGGCGAGGTCGGCCCGCCCGTCGACGCCACCTTGGTGTAGACGCGGGTCAGGTGCTTCTTGACCGTAGGATCGCTCCACGGATTCAACGGCAGCGGAACGCATATGCCGTGCGATCATGTTCCTCCGCCCGCGTCCGCAGAACGACCGAGCTGACCGTCCCCGTCCCCATACTTGAAGAAAGCAAAGAGAGCCAGGCCTCCGAAAACCAGCTCGATAGCCATCCCCTGGATGACTTCCGCGCCCGGAGATCCATCGAGAGCAATCCCCAACAGACGTGCCACTCCCAACGACAAGAAGACCACAGCTGCGAGCACGACGGAGGTGCGCGACCAGGCATGTCGGAATGCTCCCAGACCAACGACGAGCCCGCAGACCATGATGATCCCACCAGCCCCCCTCACCTCACTCAACAAACCAGCGTCATCGGACAACTCCAGGCCGCTGAAAGTGTAGAAACCAAGAGGATCCACCAGACGCCAGCCGCCAAAGATCACCAGAGTCAGCGCCAGGACGATCAGAATTACCTTGAACACCCTCGATTCCTTGCCGGTGGTGGTGACGTAGTGGGTGCGTTGGTTGCTCATGGCCGTCTCCCTGCGTCTGGTGCGGTTCATGCCTGCGACGATGACGCACAAGGCGTCGGAGAAGGTCACCCGGCCGGGTACGTTTCCGCGATCGGGGGGTACTACAGGCCGCGCCGGGCGACCTCCGCGGCGAGATCGGCGCGTCGGTCGACGCCGACCTTGGCGTAGACGTGGGAAAGGTGCTTCTTCACCGTGTTGACGGAGATGAACAGGCGTTGACCGATCTCGGCGTTGGTGTGGCCCTTGGCGACCAGCCTTACGACGTCGCGTTCCATGGGAGTCAGTGACGCCCAGCCGAACTGCGGGCGTCCACGCTCGCCTCTCCCGCGGCGGGCATAGGCGACCGCGTCGGACAGCGACAGCTCCCATCCCGCGTTCCAGCATGCCGTCGCGTCGGTGAGGTCCAGCGCGGCTCGTGCGGTATCGCAGGCACGGCCGAAGCGGTCGGCCTCAATGGGGAAGCGGACGATCCCGGTGTCGGTGTGGAACCGTTGCGACGCGGCGAGGAGGCGAAGCGACCGCTCGGGCTCGCCGAGGGCTACGGACAGGTCGGCGATCGTCTCCAGCGCCGCGGCGGCCCCGACCCGGTCGCCATAGTCGTCGAGGATCTCCAGGCCCTCATGGGCCAGCTCCCACGCCGCTCCGAGGTCCTCGTCCTCCTTCTTGGCCAGCTGTGCGAGGCCGAGTAACGATCGACCCAGCGGGAACGGGAGCCGTGGGTCGGTGGACAGGGCGCGGCTGGCCTCCAGATGTACTCGCGCCTCGTGGTCGCGCCCGCCGACGTGTGCGAGTACGCCCAGCAGCCACTCGCCGATGGACTCGTCCCAGCGGGTGCCGCTGCCACGGCCGATCAACACGATCTTCTCGGCTGCCGCCCGAGCAGTTTCCAGATCGCCGGATGCGTAGGCCGACAACACGAGCCAGGGAGGGAGGAACACGCTGTCGTACTGGGTCCCCTCAAGACCATGTCTTCGCAGGACCGCCTGCGCCCTGGACAGCCAGTCCTGCGCTTGACCGTGATCGCCTTGCAGGACGGCAGCCGCTCCCAGGCCGGCGAGCCCGGTCGCCTCCCACCCGGGACGCCCGACCTGCCGGCTGAGCTCGACGGCGCGGCGAGCGTGTCGGCGTGATCGGTCGAGCCGGCCGGACCACACCGGCCACACGCCAAGGGCCTGGTGGGCGGCCGGCAGTTGGAAGGCGAGGTCGTTGGCCTCGCACAGGTCCACGACCTGCTCGTACAGGTGGCACCCAGTGTCGATCGAGCGGGTGCACAACCGCGTCACCCCAGCGAACGCCAGGACGTAGGCGTGGGTCGCAGCATCCTCGCACCGCTCCGCGTGTTGGACGGCCTGCTCGACGTCAGCGTCCACCTGCTCGCTGGTCGACAGCCCCGACAGCACCCCCGACCAGGCTCGTTGGCCCAACCCGACGGCGAGCGCACCGCCCACATCGGCCGCGCGTGCCGCGTCGACCGCCTGGCTCGCCGACCGATAGGCGCTGGCCGGCTCGCTGCCGGCAAGGGCCAGGGCCGCCGCGGTCATCAACCCCCGCACCCTCTCGCCCTCGGGGATGCCCGGGGCTTCGGCCGCGTCGTGCAGGCGTCGGTGCACCTCTCGGGACAGGCCACGCTCGAACCAGAAGCGGACGATCGGCTCGGTGATGTCCACCAGCCCTCGCAGATCTCCGGACTCCGCCGCCCAGTCCATGGCGGCGCGTAGGTCGTCGAGGTCGGCCGCGAGCCGCGTCACCCAGGGCTCGGGCTGCGCACCGGTCAGACCCGCCTGCGCCCGTCCGGCGAGCCGGACATGGAACGCGAGATGGCGATCACGCACCCGGGCGGGATCATCCAGCTCGGACAGTCGCTGCCGGGCATACACCCGGACCGTCTCCAACAGCCGGTAGCGGGCCCTCCCGTGGCGCTCGACGACCCCCAACACTGACTGCTCGGCCAGTGCGGCGACCAGGTCGAGCACGTCGTCGCCGTCGATGCCGTCCCCGGCCACGACCGCCTCCGCGGCGTCGAGCTCGAACGATCCGGCGAACACCGACAGCCTCGCCAACGCCAACCGCTGCACGTCATCGAGCAGGTCGTAGCTCCAGGCCAGTGACGCCTCGAGCGTCTGCTGACGTGCCGGCGCCCCCCGCACCCCGCCGGTCAGCAGCCCGAAGCGGTCCAACAGCCCGGCCGCGATCTGGCCCGGCGCCAACACCCGCACCCGCGCCGCCGCCAACTCGATCGCCAACGGGATTCCGTCCAGGCGCCGGCAGATCTCGGCCACCGCCGAAGCGTTGTCGTCACCGATCCGAAAGTCCGCGGCCACCTGCCGAGCCCGCACCTCGAACAACCGCGCCGCGTCCGCCACGGCGACCGTGCTGGCAGACCCAGCATCGAGGTCGGGCACCCGCAGCGGAGCGACCTCGAACGTCGCCTCCCCCTCGACGACCAACGGCACACGGCTGGTGGCCAACACGTGCAGCTCCGGACACGTCGACGACAACCCGGCGACCAGCTCCGCGCACGACTCCACCAGGTGCTCGCAATTGTCGAGCACGACCAGCAGGTGCCGCGCACGGAGCTGCTCGGCGAGCGTGTCGACCAGCGCCTGGTCGGGTCGCTCGTGAACGCCCACCGCCGCACCGACGGCCGCAGCCACCATCCCGGCGTCGCTCACGCCTTGCAGGTCCACCCAGCAGGCCCCGTCGGAAAACCGCGACGCCACGTCCCCGGTGACCTCCACGGCCAGCCGCGTCTTGCCGCAGCCGCCAGTACCGGTCAACGTCACCACCCGGGCGTCCGCGACCAGGTCGGCCACCTTCGCACGTTCACGCTCGCGTCCGACAAACGCCGCGACCCCAACAGGCAGCCCGCTGTGCATCTCTATGGCTCCATCCTGCGCCGTGGGAAGGGGCAACTATCCGAATTCTTCCCGATTTCTATCTGATCCGGAGATGGCGGTCGGCACGCCGGTCACCGAGGCGGCCGGAATTAACGTGGGTCTCCACTCCAGTCTCGAAGCACCGCAAGAGCGAGGCGATCAATCGGCAAGCAGAGGACGTCGTCTTCTGCAAGCTTCCAGCTCGGTCCCATGTTGTCCCATGGATACCAGAATGGACAATCTCGTGGACAGGAGTCATCGGCCGGCGATCGGCCACCGTTGCGCCCCCCTCTCGGGTTTGTTTCACAATCCTGTACATGCTCTTCAAGCAGCTAGAGCGTGAGTTCGAGACGGCGCGCCGATCCGGAGGACTGAGGGATGCGTTCGACGGCTCGTCGAGCGCCAGGCGACCGCCGGCGAGTTGCGCTTCTCTCTGACCAAGAGGCTCGCGGCGCTCGCCGAAGAACGCCAGAAGCTTCTGCGCGCCTACTACGCCAACGCGATCCCCCTCGATCTCCTCAAGCGCGACCAGGACCGCATCACGGAGCAGGAGGACAAGGCCAAGTCCGAGCTCGCCGCGACCGAAGCCGACCTCGACAAGTGGCAGAGGTTCTCTCGGTCGCCATACGGCTTGCGGGGAGCTGCCACGCCGCCTATCTCAAGGCGAGTCCGAAAGTGCGCCGTCGATTCAACGAGGCCGTGCTGAAAGCCGTGTACCTCGATGACGGCAAGGTCAAGCGCGCCGAGTTCAAAGACGTGTTCGAGGCTCTCTTTTCACGCCCGAGTTCGAACAAGTGGGTCAAGGTGCTCCTAACAGGTCACTATTCGAACTTGCCCGACCTGCGGTTTCGTGGGGGAAACTAATGATTACAGGGGGAGTTTTCGAGGTTATTCGTTCTCCCTGATCGCGCTGAGGTTTCAAGCTCAAGAGTGGAACCTGTGCACTGAGGAGAGAACGCCGGGAGCGTGGCTGTTTTGCGTCTGACTTAATGAGACAAATCGCGGGGAGAATAGCCAGCCAAGAGTCGGGTCCCAGGACCGACAGGAGGTTGGTGGAACGTGGCAACAGGAGAGGCTTCGAAGAGGAGGAGACG
>Ga0136625_1000736_pt1 | contig 10843 bp, 15 predicted proteins | sample AntDrymUQ4832306_2_FD_104672 | JGI IMG/M metagenome (GOLD analysis project Ga0136625, IMG submission 104672) | Polar desert sand microbial communities from Dry Valleys, Antarctica - metaG UQ483 (23.06) | ecosystem: Environmental > Terrestrial > Soil > Desert | place: Antarctica: Dry Valley...
CCAAGGAGCGCGATTCGCTTCACCACGACATTGTAGGGGTGGTGCCCTTTGTCTTAGCCGTAGCCGAACGCCAGGATCACGTACAAGCCGGCGACCGCAGCGAACAGGTGGGCATCGATCCGGTCGAGCATGCCGCCGTGCCCGCCCAGGAGGCGACCCGAGTCCTTCACCTGCAGGTCACGCTTCAGCGCCGACTCGAACAGATCGCCAGCAGCCCCCGCCAGGGCCAGCGCTGCGCCGAGGACGATCGATTCGGGAATCGACAGGAAGTCCTGGTCATAAAGCGCGAAGAACGCCACGGCGATCCCGCTGGCAGTCCCGGCGAAGAAGCCCTCCCACGTCTTGCCCGGCGAGAGCGCTGGAGCGAGCTTGTGGCGTCCCACGAGCCTGCCGATGAAGTACGCCGCCGTATCGTCGGCGAAGATCACTAGCAGAACGGTGAAGATCGCGAGCCGCCCGTGCTCAGGAATGTCACGCAGCAGGAGCAGGTGCGCGATCCCGAGGCCGATCCAGGCCACGCCGAGCACCGTCGAGCCAATGGTGATCGTCCCCCGCTGGCGGGTCTCGGCGATGGTGTACAGCAGGAAAGCGAGCAGCAACGTGAGCATGAAACCGCCGACCATCCATTCAGGGCCGCCCAGGTGTGCGCCGAGCAGCGTCGCCGCCGCACCTGCGTAGCCGGCGAGCACGAGCGGCCGCAGGCTCCGTGCCATCGAGTAGAGCTCGTGCAGCGCCACAAGTGCGACCGCGAGCCCGAGGGCGAACAGCCACCAGCCGCCGAGGTAGACGAGCCACAGCACGAGCGGCAGCGCCACGATCGTGACGAGGATCCGCGAGAACAGCTGGTTCATCGGCCTCCGAAGCGTCGGCGGCGGCTCGCGTACTCACGCAGCGCGCTGCGCAGGTCGGCCTCCCCGAAGTCCGGCCAGAGCGTGTCCATGAAGACGAGCTCCGCATAGGCGAGCTGCCACAGGAAAAAGTTTGAGAGGCGCCGCTCGCCGGAGGTGCGGATGAGCAGATCGGGATCAGGGAGGTCTTTCGCGTACAACCGTTCCGCGACAGCGGCCTCGTCGATGCGCTCCAGCGTGAGGCCATCCTCGACGAGCCGCCGTACAGCGTGGACGATCTCCTCCCGCCCCCCGTAGTCGAAGGCGATCCAGAGGAGCAGCGTGTCGTTCTCGGCCGTCTCGCATTCCAGGCTCGCCATCTGCTCACGCAGCTGTTGCGGCACGCGGTCGCGGCGCCCGATGAACCGGGTGCGCACCCCCTGCTCGGCGAGATCCGGAAGCTCGCGCTCGATCGTCTCGCCGAAGATCTCCATCAGGTCTGTCACCTCCTCGACCGGCCGCGTCCAGTTCTCGGTCGAGAAGGCGTAGACCGCTAGCGAGCGAATGCCGAGCTCGATCGCCGCCTCGACCGTGCGACGCACCGCGCGCGTGCCCTCACGATGGCCCTCGGCGAGCGGGAGACCGCGCGCCTCTGCCCAGCGAGCGTTGCCGTCGAGGATGATGGCGACGCTACGAGCGATATCGAGAAGTTTGAGGTCGGTGGCGACCTCAGACCTCCATGATCTCGGCCTCTTTGTGCTTGATCAGATCGTCGATCGTCTTCGTGTGCTCGTCGGTCAGCTTCTGTACCTGCGTCTCCGCGCGCCGCTCCTCGTCGTCACCCACCTCGCCGTTCCGGACGAGTTCCTCCAGGTGCTTCATGACGTCGCGGCGGACGTTCCTGATCGCAACCTTGCCCTCCTCGCCATAGCGGCGTACGAGCTTGACGAGCTCCTTGCGCCGTTCCTCGGTCAGCTGCGGGATCGGCAGGCGGATCAGCTTGCCGTCGTTCGAGGGGGTCAGCCCGAGATCCGACTCCTGCACGGCCTTCTCGATCGCCTTGACCTGGGTCGGGTCAAACGGCTGGACGGTGAGCAGGCGAGGCTCCGGTGCCCCGATCGTGGCCATGTTCTTAAGCGGTGTTGGCGTCCCGTAGTAGTCGATCGTGATCCGGTCGAGCAGGGCGGTCGATGCCCTGCCGGTGCGCACGCCGTGGAATTCGTTGCGGGTCGTCTCGATCGATTTGTCCATTCGCCGCGTGGCGTCCTGGAGGAACTCCTCGATCGTCGCCATCAGATTCCTCCGTTCGTCGTCGGTGTCGAGATGATCGTGCCCACACGCTCGCCCGAGGCAACGCGCAGGATGTTGCCCTCCGCGAGCTCGAAGACGTGAATGGGCAGGTCGTTCTCCATGCACAGCGAGAGCGCGGTTGTGTCCATCACGCGCAGGCCGCGCTCGATCGCCTCGAGGTGGGTGAGCTCGGGCAGGAAGCGGGCATCCGGGTCGATTTGAGGATCGCCGTCGTAGACGCCGTTCGTCCCGCTCTTTCCCATCAGGATCGCTTCGGCTCCGATCTCGAGGGCACGCAGGGCGGCGGCCGTGTCCGTCGTGAAGAACGGGTTGCCGGTACCGGCGGCGAAGATCACCACCCGACCCTTCTCGAGATGACGCATCGCGCGGCGGCGGATGTACGGCTCGGCGACCTCCGACACTTCCAAGGCCGAGAGGACGCGTGTGACCGAGCCCTGGCGCTCAAGCGCGTCCTGGAGCGTGAGCGCGTTGAGGACGGTGGCGAGCATTCCCGCGTAGTCGCCCGTGGCACGGTCCATCCCGTCCGCCGCCGCCGCGATGCCGCGATAGATGTTCCCGCCACCGACGACGATCGCGAGCTCCAGGCCCTCACTCTGGACGTCGACGATCTCGCTCGCGATTGTCTCGACCGTCCTCGGATCCAGCCCGTACTCGCGGGGCCCCATCAGCGCCTCGCCCGACAACTTCAACAGGACGCGACGGAAAGCGGGAGCGGCGCCGGTCAACGCACGCTCCGCCGTCTCGTCCGCATGGAGTGGCACAGGCCTATTCTGCGACAGTCAGGCGCCTGAACGCCACCACGGTCGCGCCGGCCGCGGCCAGTGCTTGGCCGACGGTTTGCGACGAGTCGTGGATCCACGGCTGCTCCGTGAGCGCCCCGGCCGGCTGTGCCGCGAAGAACCGCTTGGCCAACATCCCCTCGACGATCTTCGCCTTCGCCTGCTCGGGCTTGCCCTGGAGCTCGTCGGTGTTGAGGTAGATCTGGCGTTCCGCCTCGACCGTTTCGGCCGGCACGTCATCCTTCGTCGTCCACGTTGGTGCAGCGAACGAAATGTGCATGGCGACCTGTCGGGCGAGCTCCGGAGTGCCGCCTGCGAGCTTCACAACCACACCGATCTTGTGTGCGGGCGGATGGGCGTAGCCGCCGAGGACCTCGCCCCGGCCGGCGTCGTACCGCTCGGCGCCGGTGACGAGGATGTTCTCGCCCAGCTTCGCGATCAGCTCGACGCGCTCATCCTCGAGCTCGGCCATGGCCTCTGGCCCGCGCGCCTCGACCGCGAGCAACACCTTTTTTGCCCACTCCACGAACTCGTCGTTGTTGGACACGGGCTCCGTCTCGCAGCCGACCGCGACCATCGTCACGCGTTCCTCCGTTTGCCGGTAACCGACCTTGCCTTCGCTGGTCGCGCGATCGGCGCGCTTCCCGGCCTGCGCGATGCCCCGCTCCCGGAGGAGCGTGCGAGCGGCCTCGAGGTCGCCGTTCGTCTCCTGGAGCGCCTGCTTGCAGGCCATCATTCCAGCGCCGGTGGCGTCGCGAAGCTGCTTGACGAGATCTGCGGAGATCGTCGTGCTCACTGGTCTTCTCCTTCAGTGGTGATGACGTTCGGCTCGGCGGCTGCCGCCTCGCCCGTGATCTCCGAAGGCTGCTCGGGCTCGACCACGGTCTCCTTGGGGCTCAGCTGCTCGTACTCGGCCGGAGGCACGTCGGCGACTGCTGGAGCGGCGTCGGACACCTCGTCGCCCCCGGGCACGTCGGCACCGGGCACGTCGGCACCGGGTGGCTCGCCGTTGCCGTTTGACGCGGCGACAGCAAAGTCGTGCTCGGTGACCTTCTTCTGGCCGGCTGCGATCCCGTCCGCGATCGCGCGGACGATCAGGCTGCACGAGCGGATTGCGTCGTCGTTGCCGGGGATGACGTAGTCAGCCTCATCGGGATCGCAATTCGTATCGACGAGTGCCAGGATCGGGAGACCGAGCCGGCGGGCCTCACGGACGGCCAGTTGCTCCTTGCGAAGGTCGACGATGAAGATCGCGTCGGGCTGCCGGCGCAGGTCGGCGACGCCGCCGAGGTTGGCCTCGAGCTTCTCGAGCTCGGCGAGCATCGTGATCCGCTCCTTTGCCGGCAGCAATTCGAGCTGACCTTCCGTCCTCAGCCGACGCAGCTCGTGCAGATGAGCGATCCGGTCGGTGATGGTCTTCCAGTTCGTCAGCAAGCCGCCGAGCCAGCGGTTGCTGACGTACGGCATACCGACCCGCGCGGCCTCTTGCGCGACTGCGTCCTGCGCCTGCTTCTTCGTCCCGACGAACAGGATCGTGCCGCCTCGCTCGGCGATATTGCGCACGAAGTCGTATGCCTCCTGGAGCAGCTCAGACGTCTGCTGGAGGTCGATGATGTAGATGCCACCGCGCTCGGTGAAGATGAATCGCTTCATCTTCGGATTCCAACGGCGGGTCTGGTGACCGAAGTGGACTCCGGCCTCCAAGAGCTCTCGCATGGAGACGACTGCCAAGGGACTGGCCCCTCTCTGGTTTTGAGTGCCGTACAGCCGGCGAGGCGCGGGCGGAACCAAGGCTGAACGCCTTGGCACCCCCACCCGTCCTGTGTCACCGGGTCGGAGACTGAGCAGAACCAGTGTAGCTGCTCGACCTGTGGACAACTTGGAACGCTATCGATACAGATCAGACACGTCCCGCTGGGCCACGTCCAGGGACAGTCCCTGGACGTGGCTGCCGCGGCCGTGCTTCGGGAGGACGTGCCCGTGGTGGGCTAGAGGGCGCGGGCGTGCTCGAGAGCGGCTGCGAGGTCGCTCGGGAGCGGCGACTTCGCCGCGACGCGTTCGCCGGTGAACGGGTGGAGAAAGGAAAGGCCCGTCGCGTGCAGGAACTGGCGCGCGAGGCCGAGGTCGCCGGCGACACCGTAGACCGGATCCCCGGCGATCGGAAGCTCGACCGCCTCGAGATGGACGCGGATCTGGTGTGTGCGCCCCGTCTTGAGTCGAACCTCGAGCAGCGCGTGGTCCGAGAGGAGCTCGAGTGTCTCGAAGCACGTTGTCGCCTCGCGAGGCGTGGCCGTCTCGAGCGAGTGCCTCGTCCGGTCGGTGCGATCTCGCCCGATTGCGGCCTCGATGCGACCCGTACGCGACTGCGGCCGTCCGCGCACGAGCGCGAGGTAGCGGCGCGCGACCTCGCGACGGCGGATCAGCGCCTGCAAGCGCGCATGGGCCTCGTCCGAGCGCGCCACAACGAGAAGGCCGGAGGTGTCCCGGTCGAGCCGGTGGACGATCCCAGGCCGCTCCGCGTCTCCTCCGGCTGCCTCGAGCGCGAGCACACCGTGGACGAGCGTGGCGCCTGTGTGACCCGCCGACGGATGCACCACCACGCCCGCGGGCTTGTCGACGACGAGCAAGTGCTGATCCTCCCATGCGACGCGAAGGTCCATCCGCCTCGGTTCAGGCGGCACGACCGCGCCGGGCAACTCGACCACGATCTCTTCGCCGCCCTCGAGCCGGTGGCTCTTCGCGCGGGGATAGCCGTCGACGAGGACGGCACCTTCTGCGACGAGGCGCTCTGCAATCGAGCGGGAGGCGATCTCTGGACGGGCGGCGACGGCGCGGTCGAGCCGGCCAGGCTCAGGGGCGCTGAAGCGGAGAGGCGCCAATGGACTTCGGTGCCGGCCGGCGGTCGGCTGCCGCCAGCGCGGCGAACAGGATCGCGACGCCGACGACGATGAAGCTGTCGGCCAGGTTGAATGCGGGCCAGACTCGGACGTCCAGGAAGTCGGTCACGTGGCCGAGCCGGATGCGGTCAGCCAGGTTGGAGATGCTGCCGCCGAGGACGAAGCCGAGCGCCACCGGCAGGATCGGGTGCCGGCGGCCGGAGCGTGCGAAGAAGACGATCATCCAGGAGACGGCGATCGTCGCCAGCGCGATCACGATCGACGTCGCGTCCGAAAAGAGACCGAACGCGATGCCGGAGTTATGCACGTGGTGGATCGAGAAGGGTCCGGCAATGTGCACCTCCTCGCCGAGCGAAAGCGTGCCGGAGACGATCTGCTTGGTCAGCTGATCCGCAGCGACTGCCGCCACGGCGATGGCGCCGAAGCCGAGCCACTGGCGGGGCCCCGCGGCGAGCGACCGCTGCGCCGACGAGATCGGGCGGAGCGCGTTCGTGGAGGAACCGACGCGGACGTCGAGCGACCGCGGAAGCTCGCGACGTACCGGTTCGCTCACCGCCCCTGCTTTCGCGCATCCTCGACGCAGAGGGTTGCCCACGGAATCGCCTCCAGGCGCGCTTCGGGGATCGGCTTGCCGCAGGTCTCGCAGGTGCCGTAGCTGCCGTTCTCGATCCGCTCGAGCGCAGCCTCGACCTCGTGCAGCTGCCGCTCGGCGTCTTCCTCGAGGCCCTCGTCCAGCTCGCGCTCGAAGGTCTCGCTGGCGGTGTCGGCGAGATGATTGTCGGCGCTCGAGGACGTCAGCTCGCCTGTCTCGTCGAGCAGCGAGGCGCCACCGATGTCGTGGTGCCTGATCGTCCCCTGCAGCTGCTCGCGGCGCTCGAGGAGTGCGCTACGGAAGCGGTCGGTCTCAATGCTCATGAAGTCTCCTTTCCCTCCCCTGCCGAGGCGAGGCGCCGCGCCATCTCCTCCGACGGGATCCCCGCCACCTCGACGATCTTGTCGCGCGCGGCTGCGCCAGAGACGAGCGTGACGTCGCCGCGTGCAACTCCCAGAGTATCCGCGAGCAGCACGAGCACCGCCTCGGTCGCACCGCCACGCTCGGGCGTGGCCGCCACGCGCACCTTCCAGGCATCGCCGTAGCGCCCGACGATGCCAGCGCTTTTCGCGCCCGGTTGAACGCGCAGCCGCAGCCGAGTAAGGGTCATGCCCCCAGGTTACGAGATCAGTCGGCGGATCCCGCCGGCCGACTCTCCTACCGGGTCGCCCGTGTCGTCCGTGGCCTCCTCGACCGCCTCGAGCGCTGAGCTCAGGAGCGCCTTGATCCGGCGTAGCTCGCCGTCCAGGCGCTCTCGCTCGGCGGCGGCTCGCCAGCTGACGGCCCGCGCCTCGGCGTGTGACTCGGCGACGATGTTGTCCGCCTCCCGGCGGGCCTGATCCTTGAGCTCGTGCGAGGCGCGCTCCGCGGAGACGAGCGTCGTGCGCAGGAGCGCCTCGAGCTCCTTGTGGCGCGCGATGTCCCCTTCGAGCGCCTCCACCTTGTCAACCAGGTCGGCGCGGTCGCGCCAGACGTTCTCGAAGCTGTCGGCGATCTCGGTCAGGAGGCGGTCGACCCCGGCACGGCGGTATCCGAGCACGCCGCGACCGGGCTTGATGTGACGGATCTCAACTGGGGTCAGCGCCATGGGTCTCCCTTCTAGAGGCGCTCGAGCAGGGACACGAGCACGCTCCGCAGGACAAAGAGTGTGATGATCGCGACCATCGGCGAGAGGTCGATCGGCCCGATCGGGGGAATGAAACGCCGGAAGAGCCGCAGGTACGGGTCGCAGACGTCGTACAGAAAGCGCTGCACCCTGTTCAGCCACGGCTGGTAGGGCAACCTGATCCAAGACGTGATGATGTAGGCCAGCAGGAGCAGCGTGTAGACGACGATGAAGATCTCGACGAAGCGTGCGATCGAGGATCCGACATCGAGGAGCAAGCCGACGGCGGCGAGATGGTCGCCCATGGCTCTCCGTTCGGCTCCGCGAGCGGCTTTCCTACGCCTGGTTGAAGAAGCCGCCGCGCTCGAGCAGGCGAGCGCGTTCCTCCGCCGAGACCTCGACGTTCCGCGGGGTTAGCAGGAAGACCTTGTCCGCCACCCGCTGCATGCCGCCGTTGAGTGCGTACGTGAGCCCACTCGCGAAGTCGATCAGGCGCTTGGAGAGATCCGTATCGGCGTTCTGGAGGTTGAGAATCACGGGGACGCCGTCCTTGAAGCGATCGGCGATCTGCTGCGCGTCGTTGAAGCTGCGCGGGAGGACGAGGTGGACCTTGACGGAGGCCGGGTTCGGAACCGCCTCGACGCCCCGCAGCCGGGCGGGCGGCCGAACGGCCGTGCTCGCGGCCGAGGGCTCGGGATCGCTCCAGTCGTCGAAGTCCCGGCCGCGGCGCGGCTGCAGCCGCCGAACGTTCGCCCGCTCGCGGGCGCCGTAGGTGCGCTCGAGCTCCTCGTTCGTGGCGTAGCCGTCGTCGTCCCAGTCCTCGTCCTCGGCGATGCCGAAGTAGACAAGCGTGCGGTTCCAGACGTCGGAAAAACCCATTTCCAGAAGGATGTTACCCCTGTAAGAGCGCCGATCCCACGCGGATCAGGGTCGCGCCCTCCTCGACGGCGATCCGGTAGTCCTGCGAGGTTCCCATCGAAAGCTCGACCAGGCTGTGCTCCTGGGCCAGCTCGCGCAGACGACGGAAGTACGGTCGAGACGACTCGGGATCGGCGGTCTCCGGCGGCATCGTCATCAGCCCGCGCACCCCAGGATGCTCGCGCAGGAAACCGCCGAGCGCCTCGGGAGCAACACCCGACTTGGTGCCCTCTCCGGAGAGATTGACCTCGACGAGGGCCGGCACCGTCAACCGCCGTGCGGCCGACTCTGAATCGAGCGAGTGGACGAGCTCGCAGACGCGGTTCACGACCTTCGTCTTGTTCGACTGCAGATGGCCGATGAAATGCCAGCGGAAGGCGTCTCCGTACTCGGCATGCTTGCGCTCCAGGTCCTGAGCGCGGTTCTCCCCCACCACCCCGACTCCCGCCTCGGCCAGGACGGCCATGTCCTCCAGCGAGACGTATTTCGTCGCCACCACGACGGTCACAGACGTTCCCGCCTCGCCCCGCAGGGCGTCGTAGGCGGCGCGGACGTCCTCAGGCGACACGCGCGATCACGCCCTGGACACCGCGCGGCTTCCCCGTCCGCCGGTGCGAGAAGAAAAGCCGTGGGTTGCAGGCCGTGCAGAGGTCGATTCGCTCGATGTGGTCGATCCCGGACTGCTGTAGGGCTCGCTCGGCGGCGGTCCAAAGATCGAGGTAGCGGCCGCGCAGAAGGTCCCTGCCGAACGCGGCCGCGAACGGCTCCGCAATCTCCGCTCCGACCTCGTAGCAGCACGGCCCGATCGCCGGTCCGACGCAGGCCCGCACGCGTCCGCCGAGCGCTTCGATACCCGACTGCACGATCCCGCCGAGCAGCCCTTTCCAGCCCGCGTGCAGCACCGCAACCGCCGGCGCGTCGCCGTCTCCTCGGACAAGGGCGACGGGCAGGCAGTCGGCCGTCATGGCCAGGACGGGTAGATCGAGCTCCGTCGTCCACAAGCCGTCCCCCGGCTCGCCCCGCGACCCCGCTTCCGCCTCGTGCACGAGCGAGGAGTGCACCTGCCGGTTGAGCGAGAGGCGCTCGGGCAACGTGCCGATCTCGGCGCAGAGACGGCGCCGGTTCTCGTCCACGCGGTCGACCTCGTCGCCCGTCATGCGGCCGAGGTTGAGGGACTCGTAGGGCCCCTCGCTGACCCCACCCACACGCGTCGAGAAGAGAACCTCGTAGGGTCCCGGCGTGTCCCAGCGGATCATGTCAGGAGCTCGCGCGCGGCAGCAAGCTCGGACTCGCGCCCGTTCAGCTCGCCGTTCAGCTTCCGCCGCCGCAGCTCATCGAGGACCTCGCCCACGCGCGGCGATTCCTGGAGGCCGAGCTCGGCCAGGTCGGCGCCGCCGATCTCGAGCCGTACGTCCCGCAAGCGACGGAAGTAGTCACGTAGTTGCTCGAGCTCCGCGAGAGCCAGCGCGAGCAAGGGTGCATCCGGCGCGTAGGGATCGGCGAGAGCGAACAGCTCCGCGGGCGGCAGTGAGCCGGACGAGAGCCGCTCGACGATCCGCGGCGCGACCGTAACGGCACCTGCGACGAGGTCGGCGTCGCGCCGCCTCAGCTTCAGATCGTCCAGCCACCTCACAATCTCATCGGCGGCAAGGTTCCGCGCGAGCACGGCGAGCCCGAGCCGCCATAGAGGTGCCTCGACGCCGAGCTCCGCGCGCAACCCGACCACCTGCTCGTGCAGCGCCGCGGCCACGTCGTCCGCGGCCAGGTGCGGATGGATGGCGCGATCGGCGCCGAGCTCGCCGAGGCGCTGGATCGCCTGGCGGGCCTTTCCCTCCTCGAGCAGCGCCTGGAGCTCATCGCGGAGGCGCGAAGTGGACAGGTCGCGGACAAGGCCCATCTCGATGCAGCCGCGAGCCAGCCGTTCCGAGGCCGCCTCCAGGCGGAGGCCGTACCGGCTCTCGTAGCGCAACGCCCGGAAGATCCGCGTCGGGTCGTCGATAAAGGACAGGTTGTGGAGCACACGCAGCGTTCGCTGTTCGAGATCGCGGCGCCCGCCGAAGGGGTCGACGAGCCGACCGAGATCATGCGGCGCCAGCGAGACCGCCATCGCGTTGAGCGTGAAGTCGCGACGGAAGAGATCCTCGCGGATCGTCGCTCGCTCGACCGTGGGCAGAGCGGCGGGCGCGTCGTAGAACTCGGTACGCGTGGTGACGAGGTCGACGCGGTCACCGTCGCCGTAGCTGATCGTCGCCGTCCCGAACTTCGTGTGAGTGCGGATGCTGCCGCCGAGCGCCCCGGCGAGCGCATGCCCGAACGCGATTGCGTCGCCCTCGACCGCGATGTCGAGGTCGAAGCTCCCCTCCCCGAGCAGAATGTCGCGGACGGTGCCTCCGACGAGGTAGACGCCCTCGGGC
>Ga0136625_1000737_pt1 | contig 10839 bp, 9 predicted proteins | sample AntDrymUQ4832306_2_FD_104672 | JGI IMG/M metagenome (GOLD analysis project Ga0136625, IMG submission 104672) | Polar desert sand microbial communities from Dry Valleys, Antarctica - metaG UQ483 (23.06) | ecosystem: Environmental > Terrestrial > Soil > Desert | place: Antarctica: Dry Valley...
GATTATAGCCAGAACCGCCGCCGTTGGCCAGAGCGGCCTAGACGGCATGACTTCCGCCGAGCGAGGCTGACCCCCCGGCGGAAACGCTGGTTCCTCGACGAGGCCAGCGCCGCATGATGAATCACATGGTCATTAGTGGGTAACACCGAGAGGTCAGCCATGACATACTCTAGCACACGGTACGTCGGTCTGGATGTCCATAAGGAGTCCATTGCGGTCGCCTATGTCTCGACGCCGAGATGCTTTACGAGGCCATGAATCACGAAGCGACCTTCGCGCGTGTACGGGTCCTGATCGCCGACGACAGCAACACCATCCGCCGTAGCGCCGATGTCTTTCTCCGCAAAGCGGGGTGCGAGGTGATGTTCGGGGAAGACGGGTTCGATGCGCTCTCGAAGATCCCCGGGTTCAAACCGGACCTCATCTTCGTGGATATCATGATGCCCAAGCTGGACGGCTACCAGGTATGTGCCGTGGTCAAGCAGAACCCAAGGTTCCAGGATACCCCGGTCGTCATGTTGACGAGCAAGGATAACCTCTTCGATCGCGCTCGCGCCAGACTGCTCGGCGCGAACGATTATCTGACGAAACCCTTTACCCGCGAGAGCCTGCTCGGCGCCGTGTACGCGCACGTGCGCGGGACCTCTGCCCGGGTTTGACAGGAAACCTCCTATGACCATCAAGAACATCCTCGTGGTCGACGATTCGCCGACCGAGCGTGCCGCGCTCTCCGAGATCCTCGCCAGGAATAATTTTGCGGTCACGATGGCCGAGAACGGAGAAGAGGCCATTACCAAGGCCAGGGAGGGCAAACCGGATCTGATCTTGATGGACGTCGTGATGCCGGGTTTGAACGGCTTTCAGGCGACCCGCACGCTGTCCGGAGACGCAGCCACCAAACATATCCCGATCATCATCTGTACCACCAAGGGACTGGAGACCGACAAGGTTTGGGGCCTGCGCCAGGGGGCCAAGGACTACGTGGTCAAGCCGGTCAAGCCCAACGAGCTGATCGCGAAGATCAACGCGCTGTCCTGAGCCGATGAAAAACAGGGCTCGCCTTCTGGCGTACCAGCAAGAGCTGACGGAGCGGCTGCGGGCCAGCGCTTCGGCACCGATCGCGACTTCCCTGCTCGGCGTCCAGGTTGGGGACGAGAGCTGGTTGATCGATCTCCGCCATGCCGGAGAGATCCTGTTTCCGCCACACCTCGTTCCGACCCCGTTGACCCGACCCTGGTTGCTCGGGATGGCGAATGTTCGAAGCGCGTTCTTCGGGATCGTGGACTTTGCGCGTTTCTGCGGCCATGACCCGACCCTCATCACCGCGCAGAGTCGGGTCGTTTTGGGCGGTTCGAAGCTCGGCCTGCCCTTCGGTCTCCTGGTCTCCCGCATCCTGGGTCTCAAGCGACCCGAGCAGCTCGAGCGGCGATCGGGCCAGGCGGGCGGTATCCCGTGGATCGTGGCGGAATATCGCGATGCCGCCGGTCGGCCTTGGAAACAGCTCGATATGCCTGGGCTGGCGCTGCACGCGGAGTTTCGGCACGCCGCCCTATGAATAACCGCAGGCACGCGATCGACCCCGAGTCGGATCCCTCAACCCACTTATGAGTAGTCGAGAAACGGTATGGCAACTCCAGCAATAGCCCTAGATCTGCCCGCGGGCCCCCGACCCGGGGTCGCCGGCAACAAGACCACGGAACCGCACTGGTTGATCGGCAGCGGCAACCTCGCGCAGGCGTTCTGGATCGCGGGTGCCCTGTTCGTCCTGCCGATCGCACTGATGCTCCACGTCGTCGTCACCGATCTGACCGCTCAGATCGAATTCGCGGATAAAGAACGGCTGGGTGCGGAATACATCGCCCCATTGGCATTTCCAGCGAGCGGTGATCGATTACCGAACCGGTATCGGCTCTCCACGGGCGGTGGACGGCACTACCCAGGCGAACCTCGCCGCCGCGGTCGAGCGTGCGGCGCAGGAGGTCGCAGCCCATCGACCGTCTCAATGGCAGCGCCCTGCGCGTAGCGGATCTATGGGAGATCGCTAATCGGGACTGGACCCGGATCAAATTGGGGATGCAGGACAGCACACCCGGGGAGCGCGTTGCCGCGATCGATACCCTGCTCGATCGGCTGAGGAAATCCATCCAGGACGTCGCTGACAGTTCAAACCTGACCTTGGACCCGGAAATCCATACCTATTACCTGATGGACGCCGTGAGCCAAAAGGTCCCGCAGGCCCTCCAGTTTCTGGGCGATGGGCGTGACGCCGGGATCGCCTCGGGCGACTCGGCTTCGCTGGCCGACATGGTGCGGTTTCGCTCGGCCATGATCAGTGCCGCGGTCGCCAGCGACCAGATCAGGAACAGCGTGAAGCGCGCGGTGGAGTTCTATGTGCCTTGACGGGACCGTCGGACCCGCGGCCAAGAAGGCCCAGGACGCAATCGAACGGGTGGTTCGCTTCGCCGAGACCGGTATCCCTGATCTGGCGAAACCCGAGCCCGATCCCGCCGTCATCAACACGACGACGTCATCGTCCGACCCAACCACCGTGGGGGACGTTCTCGGCGTCTCCAGAACCACAGTCCGCGCCATCGGCGGCACGCGAACCCCCAGGGTCTCCCCCTCTCCCCGCGGCGCTGCACGATCCCATGGATTCGGTCTCAGCGCCCGTACCGGTAGTGTCCGCCGGCCCGACACCATCGGCACAGCCTTCGAGATCCGCGATGTCTCCGCGTGGCGAGAGGCGACCGGTCGTGCGGTGGAGGCCTTGGCGGCGACCGCCGACGAGAGTGTGACAGACCTGCAGAGGTTGCTCGGGGCGCGCGTCACCGATTTCAAGGCTACGCTCTGGATGCGCGTCGTATTCACGGTCGGGTTCTGCCTAGTTGCGGTCGTCACGTTGCGCATCCTGAGTGGGAATCAGGTCCGAGTGGCGCGGGAGCGAAACGAGGAGGCCGCCCGGATCGCCGCCGAGAACCAGAGCAACCAGCAGTCGATCCTGCGTCTCATGGACGAGCTCGCCGAGATCTCGGAAGGCAACCTCGCTGCCCGGACCACGGTCACCCCCGAGATCACCGGGGCGATCGCCGACTCGATCAACGCCACCGTCACCGAGCTATACGGCGTGGTGAGCGGTATCGATACCGCCGCCAAGCAGGTGACCGGTGCCACCGATGAAGCACGCGACGTGGCTTCGGGCCTGGCCTCGTCCGCGCGCGCGCAGTCCACTCGAATCAAGGACGCCGCCACGGCCGTTCAGCTCATGACCCGCTCGATCACCGAGGTGTCCGCGACCGCCACACGCTCGGCCGACGTGGCGAAGCATACCCTCGACGCCGCGGAAACGGGCGCCCAGGCCGTCCATTCTTCGATTGCCAATATGGAGAGCATACGCGCCCAGATCCAGGAGACCTCGAAGCGCATCAAACGCCTCGGCGAAAGCTCCCAGGAGATCGGAGAGATTGTCGATCTCATCTCGGATATCACGGAGCAGACCAATGTGCTGGCCCTGAATGCCGCGATCCAGGCAGCCGCTGCCGGTGAAGCCGGACGCGGGTTTACCGTGGTAGCCGAAGAGGTGCAGCGGCTGGCGGAACGTTCCGCCACGGCAACGAATGAGATCGCGGCCCTGGTCAAGACCATTCAGTCGGATACTCAGGATGCGACGGCGGCCATGGAGCAGAGCACCCAGCGGGTGGTTGAGGGAACCAATCTCTCCGACTCCGCGGGCTCGGCGCTCATCGACATCGAACGTGTGTCCAAGGACCTCGCGGGCCTGGTCCAGTCCATTTTCGTGTCGACCCAGATGCAGACCGAGATCGCCCAAGGGGTATCCGCCAACATGGGTGGGATCCTGGACATTACCGAAAAGACCACGACCGGCGCCGGGTATATCGCCAGCGCGATGAACCAGCTCTCGGAGACCGCTGGCCATTTGAAACGCTCGGTCGCCCGCTTCAGGCTATAGCTCGAAACCGTGTGAAGTTCGATGATAAATGCGCTCTCGTCTCGCGATGATCCGCTGCGATCCCTCAAAACCGCCGTCGTGTTCGATCTGGCGGCCGCCCGCCACGCGATCGACGAGTACGAGATGGCCAGGGCAGGGGAGGGTTTGCGCCGCCTCGCCGGGATTCTCGACATGGCGATATTGCCGATGGCGCAGCGGTTCTGCGACGAGATCGCCGAGCTGACCCTGGCGGCGGCCGCCGGCGCCGCGGGGGATCCCCAGGCGGCGCGGCGGCTCGCAGAGCACGCGATCCGCGCGCTGCGCGATTACCTGGACGGTATCTCCGACGGCGCCGGCAGGAACCCCATGCGGTTCCTGCCGCTCTTGGGCGAGATGGCCCAGGCGCGCGGTGTGCCCCCGGTGAGCGCGCACGACCTGTGTTCTTTCGATATACCGGTGGATCTTGCGGGCCCGCTCAGTCGCGAAGCGGATACCCAGGAAGATCTCATGGTTCGGCTCAAGCGTGAGCATGAGACGTATCAGCGCGGCCTCTTGCGGTGGTTCCAAGGGGACGCCGGAGGTCTCGCCGTCATGCGCGGGGCCCTCGGCGGGGTCCTGCGTACCCAGCCGGCCTCCCGACGGGCGCTTTGGTGGGTCGCAAGCGCGCTCGTCGAAGGTCTCCAGACGGCCCACACCGACACCGGCCCCGAGATCAAGAAGCTCTGCGCGCGCGTCGAGCAGGAGCTGCGCCGGTTGCGGAGCGGCGCGGCCGAAAGTGGCTCCCCGCTACTCTGCGATGTGCTCTACGCGATCGCCACGACCTGCCCGCACGGTCCGCGTGCCCGCGAGGTCTCGGCATGGTACGGCCTCGACAAGGTCTTCCCGGAAGCATCCGGCCGCGAGGTGGAGGTGAGCGTCGAGGGGCGCTCCGGGCGTGAGGCCGTGCGGGAACCCCTTCATGCCGCCCGGGACGCGCTCGAACGCTTTCATGACGGTACGGATGGCGCACTCGATGAGTGCATCGGCCACGTCTCGGAAGCGCGCCGCAAATTACGGCCGTTTTCCCCCGGCGCACTGACGGATCTCCTCGATGCCATTGCCAATCGCGCCGGTTCGCGCGCGTCGGATCAAACCGACCGCCTGGCGTTGGACCTGGCAGAGGCCTTGATCATTGCGGTCGACGTCTGCCGTCGGCCTGTGCTTTCGGAGACCGTGACGCAGTCCGTGACGGACTATGCGAATGAGTTGTGCTCTCTCGGCACCGCTTCGAAAACGCATTCCATCAGGATGGCGAATGCCTTGCGGATGACCGATGCCGGGGCCCCGGTGGCGACGGAGATCCTGAAGCGCTTGAGACAGGCACAGCACCTCCTCGGTGACTTGTCGCAGGAAACGGTGAAGCCCAGCGAGATCGATGGCCTCGGCGACTCGATCTCTCAATGCGCCGCCGTATTCGACACGCTCGGCGCGGTGCGGGCCGAGATGTTGTGTGCTCTTTGTGCCGCCCGAATCCCCGAGGTGAAGGCAGCCGATTGGGCAGCGAGCGAAGAGACCATGACCGTGATTGCAGAGGGGATCAGCGGACTCGATCTCTACTGCACGGCCCTCGAGCAGGGCCTTGCGGATCCCGAGCGGCCGTTGGTGGCGGTCTTCGAACATCTCGGTCTCGCGGATCCCTGCACACCGCCTGCAGGGCCGCAAGACCTGGTGGAAGGCCCGGTCTTTGTCGACTCCGGCGATCCGGGACCTTCCGAAAACTCGTCCGAGGTGGATGCCGAGCTCCTTTCCGTCTTTCTGGAAGAAGCGCTGGAGGTTCTGCGGAACATGGAGCGCCAGCTCGCCGCGGTACGCGTTGACCCTTCCGATGCGGAGGTCCTTGCCGATCTGCGGCGGAGTTTCCATACGCTCAGGGGCAGCAGCCGCATGGTGCATCTCGACGACCTGGGCCACGTGGCCCATGCACTCGAAGACACGCTCGATTTTGTGCTGGACAAGGATCGACCGGCGACGGGCGCGCTCGTGACCTTGATCGAATCGGCCCACAGGCGATTCGGCGAGTGGATCGATGCGCTGGGGCGCGACGGTCGGGCCGACATAGACCAGGACGAGCTGATGGGCTTGGCAAGCCGCGTCAGGAACGGGGAGGAGACATCTATCCTGACGCAGGGGCATGTGCCATGGCCGCTACCGGCCACGCTGCCGCGGACGCGGATGCGGCGCTGCCCGAATCGGCGACGCTGGAAGCGACCGCTGAGGTGATGATTGGGGACGCCGTCATGTCCGTCGCGTTGTTTGAGAGCTTTGCGGGCGAGGCCCTCGTTCACCACCAAACCCTGAAACTCGGGTCCGAACACCTGAGCACGCATGGTCTTTGCGAGATCCGACCGGAGTTCTTGCGCGCAAGCCATACCCTCGCCGGTATCTCACGGACCGCGGGCCTCTCGCACATCGGCGATCTCGCTGGCGCGCTGGAACAATGGCTTCAAGCGCTCGCAGAGGACCCGTATCCGCTGACAACCGGTGGCCACGACGTCATGTGGGATACGATCGCGACCCTGGGCGGGATGATCGATGCGGCCCGGCGACGGCTGTGTCCCGAACCCAACGAGCTTTCGAAGAGCGCCGTGTTAATGGCGCGCATCGATTCCCTGTGCGCCGCGGTCGCCGATGCCTCCGAATTGCTCACTGTCGAGAGCCTGCCATTGTCGTTGGCCACGAACCGCCACCGGCCCCGGTGCAAACCCCCGAGCATACACCGGAGCGCCACAGCCGGCTTCGCTTGCTTATCGACTCCGCCCAGACAGTGGAAGCCGAACCCCCGCCGCTCGTTGCGACCGACGAGCCGTCACACCACGTCACGGAGATCGCCGTACTGGACACTGTCGCCGCCGATCCGGCAGCGGGGGGACCCGAACCAATCGCATCGGGCCCGCAACCGGCGGCGGAGGCGCTCGACACCGAGATCCTGGCGTTCTTCGTCGAGGAGGCCTCCGAGCTCCTGTCCGCCATCGGGAGCGGGCTGCGCGCCTGGCGGGCCAATCCGAGCGACAACGGCGCGTCTCAGCAGTTGCTGCGCGTCCTGCACAACTTCAAGGGCAGCGCGCATACCGTCGGCGCGGTACATCTCTGCCGACTGGCCCACGACATGGAGGGACCGCGTGGAAGCCCTGGTGGACCACGGCGATGTACCAGCCTCCGATGCCCTCAATGCCCTCGATGAGCGTTTCGACCATTTGGCCCTGGCCACCGAAGCGCTCCAGAAGGGACAGCCCGTGCAGTCGGAACCGCGGTCCGACGCGGCGGATCCAGGAGCCCAGACCCTCGCCCCGGATCTGCTATCCTCCGATCGCGCGTCGGATGCATCGGTTCAAACGCTCGAGCTCACGCCCTTGTCGAGCCGCGCGGCCCAGCTCCCCGACGCGACACCGGCCCCAGGCGGTAGCGGCGTGCGCGACCAGGCGCTCCTTCGGATCCGCGCGGAGGTCGCCGACCGATTGGTGAATCAGGCGGGAGAGATCAGCATCGCGCGTTCCCGGATCGAGACCGAGATGGAAGCCTTCGAACGCGGGCTGTCGGAGCTCGCGGTCACGACCGGTCGGGTGCGCGAACAGTTGCACGAGATCGCCATCCAAGCGGAGAGCCAACTCCAGTCGCGTCTGTCGCAGCTCAAGTCGGACGACGCGAATTTCGACCCGTTGGAGTTCGATCGCTACACGCGCCTACAGGAGCTGACTCGCATGATCGCCGAGGGCGTAGGCGACGTCGCCGCGGTCCAGCAGGGTTTGGCGCGGACACTGGAGCACACTACTGCATCGCTGGCCGAACAGCGACGGATCGACCGCGAGCACCACCACGATCTGATGCGGTTGCGCGCCGCGCCCTTCAGCACCATCACCGAGCGACTGTACCGTACCGTACGCCAAGCAACGCGGGGATCGGGTAAAAAAGTAGAGCTTACGATCCGGGGCGGGCATGTGGAGATCAACCGTACGGTGATCGAGCGGCTGATCGCGCCTTTGGAGCACGTGCTCCGCAACGCCGTGGTGCACGGCATCGAGCCAGTCGAAGAAAGGCGGCGCGCCGGCAAGCCGGACGTGGGTATGGTGACCGTGGCCTTGAGACCGGAAGCCACCGAGATCCGCCTCACGGTCAGCGATGACGGGGCTGGCCTCGACATCGCGCGCATCCGGGACAAAGCGCTCGCCCGCGGGCTCCTCACGCCCGAGCAGTCGCTCCTCGACGAGGAGCTGATGCAGCTCATCTTCTCGCACGGGCTCTCGACCGCCGAGGAGATCACGGGACTGTCCGGACGCGGGGTGGGAATGGACATCGTCATGAGCGAGCTCGGCGCAATAGGTGGCCGTGTCAAGGTGACTTCGAAGCGTGGCAAAGGGGCGTATTTTTCCTTCTTCTTGCCGGTCACGCTCGGGATCACCCAGGCCTTGCTGGTGCGTGCCGGTATCGATGTCTTCCCGATCCCGACGGTGCTGGTCGGACAGGTGCTGGCCGGCCGTTCGGCCCATGACCAGGCCGGTCGGCTGCGGGAGTCGATAGAGCACCTGGGTCGCCGGTATAGAGTCCATTATCTGCCGGTACTCCTCGGCAAGCTCGATGCGACAGCGGAGGCGACACGCGCGAGCAGGGTGCTCTTGCTCAGGGCCGGAGACGAACGCGTCGCCGTGCTGGTGGACGAGGTCCTCGGCAGCCGGGAGATCATGGTCAAGGACGTCGGAGCGCAGATCGGTTCGGTGCGAGGGATCCTCGGGGCCACGGTGCTCGGTGATGGACGCGGGGTCTTGATCATCAATCCCATCGAGTTTGCACGGCGCGGCGACATCCGTGCCATCCCGGCCGCTGCGGCGCACCCAGCGGAGGTCAGCGCTAGAACGCCGCTTGTCCTCGTGGTAGACGATTCGCTGACGGTACGTAAGTTCACCACCCGGCTCCTAGCCCGTGAGGGTTTCCGGGTGACGACGGCCCGGGACGGCGTCGAGGCACTGGATCAGGTCAGGGTCGCCCTACCGGACGTGATCCTCCTGGACATCGAGATGCCGCGCATGGACGGCTTCGATCTGACTCGCGTGCTCCACTCGGACCCGCGCACGGCCGGCATCCCGATCATCATGATCACCTCGCGCACCGCCGAGAAGCACCGCCAGTACGCCATGGATCTGGGCGTGCGCGTCTACCTCGGCAAACCGTATTCGGAGCGCGAACTCATGACCCACATCGCGCATTGCACGGAGCGGCGAGCGGCGTGAGTCGCCGGATCGCACTGGGAACATGGGCACTGACGTTACGTCTGCCCGGCGCTGGCCACGGTGTTAGCCGCTAACCCGCGTTAAGCCACCCGCACCGCCGTCACCAGCCCGTCGATGACCCAACGCCGCAAAAAACCCGCGGCACGGGCCGCGACCTCGTCCTCGGCCACCCATCGACAGAGATCCTCGCAGAGGATGCCGAAGGTGGCCCCCTCGCGAACCCGGTCGAGACTCGCCGCCTCGTCCGGTTCGAGCGATCGGTAGTAGGTCTTGAGCCCTTGCCGCCATACGAGCCAGGGGATGCCCACTTCCGAACGCTCGAGTGCCGGCGGCGGCTCTTCCGACTCGACGGCCTGCCGGATCCGGGTCACGTTCCAGCCGAGCGAGATGCGCCGCACCGAGGGATGAACCGTGAACCCCATGTGCGGCCAGCTCGCGGGGGGGACCGATGCCAGCGCCTCGGTGCTCACGAGCGTGGCGCCGGGGGCATCGAAGGCCTCGCCCAGAAGCCACTCGAAGCTGGCCAGATCGAAGAGCCAGGGGCTCGCCGAATGCTCACCATGGGACAGGTGACGCGGTAGGTGCCGGCCGAAATGACGCAGGGAGAAGTGCGCCGAGGGGTGGGCATCGATGTAGCCCTCGGCGAGGCGTTGAAATGCCCCCTCCCCCATCAACGCGCGCACTGCCCGGAAATCCTCTTCGAGCGCCTCCAGCAACCGCAGGCGGTAGCCTTTGGCGTAGATATCGAGCCGCGTCCTGGCATCGACGCGCGAGGTGGTGAGCACCCGTGCCTCGGCGCCCCGATCGCCGCGCAAGACGTAGGACTGGATCGCCTGCTGGACTTCCCGCAGAGGTGCCGGATCCCTGCTCAGACCCATGCCCGGTTGCCCGATCGATCCAGGGCCTCACGGCCCTCTTCAATATGCTGCGCCCCCGAAGCCGTCTCCTCGGCCGCGATGCGCTCGGCCTGCCCGAGCTCCGTCAAGAGCTCGGCGAGCGGTGGGATGTTATCATCGCGTTCGATCATGGTGGTGACCGTCCCGAAACGCCTCACCGCCTCGCGATAGAGATCCCACACCGGATCGCAGATGGGCTCGTCGTGGGTGTCGATGCGGTAGTCGCCGAGGTCGCGATGCCCGGCGAGGTGGAACTGTTGCACGCGCTCGACCGGGACGGTTGCGAGATAAGTGCGTGGGTCCAGCTCATGGTTCTCCGCACTCACATAGATGTTGTTGATGTCGAGCAGGATAAGGCAGTCCGCCTCCTCGGCCACGGCGCCGAGAAACTCCCACTCGCTCATCTGCGAGGCGTGATAGCTCAAATAACTCGAGACGTTCTCGAGGAGGATGCGCCGGCCGAGAAACTCCTGCACCGCCCGGACACGCCCGGCGACGTGCCGCACCGCCTCCTCCGTGTAGGGCAGGGGCATGAGGTCGTGGAGGTTGACAGCGCCCACCCCGGTCCAGCACAGGTGATCCGATATCCAGGCCGGTTCGATGCGCCGGGCGAGGGCCGCGAGCGCTTTGAGATATCCCCAATCGAGCGGATCGGTCCCGCCGATGGACAGCGACACCCCGTGCATGGCCATGGGGTAGTGTGCGCGGATGCGGTCGAGGTAATCGAGGGGTTTGC
>Ga0136625_1000738_pt1 | contig 10829 bp, 8 predicted proteins | sample AntDrymUQ4832306_2_FD_104672 | JGI IMG/M metagenome (GOLD analysis project Ga0136625, IMG submission 104672) | Polar desert sand microbial communities from Dry Valleys, Antarctica - metaG UQ483 (23.06) | ecosystem: Environmental > Terrestrial > Soil > Desert | place: Antarctica: Dry Valley...
CAAAGAGGTTGACGCCGACCTGCGGGAACTCCGCATCGTCACCGAACGGGGAGACGCTCCCTCGGCCTTTGGCAGAGCGCCACCGAACATCACGGGCGTTGACGACGAACCATCCCGAACCGGCCTGAACGACCCCGGTCTCTGTCCGTTCGAGCGGTGCCTCGGGAACCACCAGCGGATCATAGGGAGTAACTGTCGCCTCCACCAACCTGCCTCAGGAACAGCATCGCCTGCTGCATAGCGCCGTCCGTTCGCTGACGGCCGCAAGTCGTCAACCCGCCTTCGCTGCCGCCGTCGGGTGACATTTTACGAACACTGGCCCACGCCGGTGACGCGTCCCGGGCAAAGAGGATGCCGGGTGGGCGAGTTGGTTCTTTGTGGTTATACGGCGGTGCTGGCCGTCTCTCGTGCAGTGAGCTGGGCAACGATGGCGCCGCCGTCGAGCCAGACATTCTCGCGCGAGATCCGCCCGTCGTTGAACTCCCAGATGTGCAGCATCCGGAAAGAGACGCGGCGGCCATGGCCTTCGATGCCGAGGAACTCGCCCTGGACAGGTCCGTGCCACTGATGCTCGATCACGCAGAAGTCGTCGCCGTACCACGCGTGGTTGACGTCCATTTGCTCCGTGCGGATGTTCGCCGTCAGGAACTCGTAGAACCCGCGCGCTGCGTCTGGACCACGCAGCGGCCCGGTCGGCATTCCGACCACGTCGTGAATGACATCGTCGGTGTACATGGCCACACATCCGTCGGGGTCGCCGGCCATCTCGGCCTGCAGATGCTGTTCGATCAAGCGATCCATCTCGGCGCGCTCCATCACGATCCTCCTTCTCTCGTCGTACACAAGTAGTACTATCTAGTACATGAAAGATACGACTTCGGTGCTTCGTTTGTCAAACGCCGACGCAGGTCGCGTCAGCGCCGTCGGGCTGTTCCGGCTCGCGCACGACAGGGCGCGTGAGCAGATGGTCGAGCGCATCCATCAGGCGGGACACCCAGACTTCACCCCAGCGATGATCGGCCTGTTTCGGTTCGCCAGCATGGACGGTCGCCGACCTGGCGAGATCGCGGCCACCGCGCGACTCTCAAAACAGGCGACGAACAACATGCTCGGCCAGCTCGAGCGGCTTGGCTATCTCGATCGCCGTCCTGATACGAGCGATGGCCGCGGTCGCGTCGTTCGGCTGACCGAGCGAGGTCGCGCCCTCGACGCGACTGTCATCGACAGCGGACGAAAAGTAGAAACCAGCTACCGACGCCGAATCGGTTCACAACGGTGGGCGCTCTTCAAAGAGATTCTCAGCGAGCTGATCGAGCAAACGTAAACCGCTCATTCGAGCGGCGTTAGGCTTTCGTCGATGCCGAACCCGACGTCGGGCGCTGATGAAGGTTCTTGATCTGGCCGATCTCGAGGAGAGCGGGCAGGCTGCTCTGTTCCACCCCGTGCCAGAGATGGTCACGGAATGGATCGATTGATAAGCGGCTGACGGAGCGTCTCCGCCGCCGCCGCCGTTCGTTGGCTGAGATGGTGGGATTCGAGGAGGTGGCCTCTATATGCGTCAGGGAACATTGACGGACGCTGGCCCAGTCGGCCGTGCCCGACCCTAGAACAGCGGTTAGGAAGCTGCTGTTTGCTGCTTGACGTGATCGAGCACAGCGTTCAGCTCTTGGGTGGGCGAGAAGTCGACATACTCCACATCCTCCAGCGCTTCGGGAGCGTGTCCCGGCGCCCAGTAGAACGCTTGTCCCGCCTTGTAGTCCTTTGGCCCGTCAGGCGTATGCATACGGACGGTTCCTTTCAGCATGTAACCCCAGTGCGGGCACTGGCATACATCTCCTTCGAGCCCCTGCAGCAGCGGCCGCATGTCTGTCCCGCCCGGCAGCCGGAACAACGCGACCGTCATCTCACCGGCCTCCTCCATACGAATCTCGAGACCATCGCCCTCCATCGCGACGCTCATCGTCTCGCGAGTAAACGCTTCCACTGGACCTCCCCGGCTCGGACTATGGTTTCCGACTATAACTCCTTGGCGCCGCACCACCGTGACCGCCGCGTCCGTCAGACGGCGCCGCTCTCGAGCCGCTCCTTCAGAGCCTCGTGGCTCTTCGTCATCTCCGTCCGCGCCTGCCTGTGCACGACGAGCGGTACCAGCAACTTGCCGATCCCGTGGCCCTCGAGTCGATCTCGAACGTGATTGCGTGCGCTGACCATCGCCGACCGGCTCGAGGGTGCCCCTACCGATCGCGCGGATCGGACCGTCGATGCCGCGGAAGGCGTAGCTCCGCGGGGGGTTCCACTCCGTCAGCTCGGTGGTCATGGTCTGCTCGCACTTACCCATTCGGCGCGTCATCGTGGCTTTCGAGCCAACGCTCATGGGGCCGTCATCGAGGGGGCGCGCACTTACGACCGCCTCCTGCCACTCGGTGAAACGCGACAGGTCCCGGGCGCGGATCGAATACACGACCCGTGAGGGCAAGATCGTGAGGTACGAGGCGAAGCTTCTCGAGGAGTAGGTCCGGGGGCAGAGCTGGACTGCCATCGCTGCTGTCGCGGTGTGGCGGAAATGCGACAAGCGGAAGCGTCCCCCGCGTGTCGTTGGAGGACGAGAGCGGCTGCGTCAAGCTGCTGAGGAGTGTGGGAGAACTCAGGAGATGAACGCCCTTTATCGACGCGTACGCCTGAGATGCTTGCGCGCGGCGACTGTCAGTGCACGGCGGCGGACGGCGTTCGAATCCCAATGCTTTAGGGCGGATCTACGAGCCGACGCGCCTCGTAGTAGGCGAGACGTTCAGGGTGCGCGAGCCGGTGCCTGGTCGTGCGCGACGACGCTCAGGTCGATCGCACTCGTCGTGCTCAAGGCGGCTCGAGGCGAGGCGGACTGAGTCTGCAGGGCTCGCCGACGCGCGATATCCCGGCGCGGTGATCAGTCGGGGGCCTCGCGCCACTTTCCCGGCTTGAAAGCCGGCTCCCGCTGCGCGAAGCTACTTTGCTCGATGATGGCTCGGGAGCAGGGCCTTCTGTGGAGGGTCAGAGAGTGACTTCGCTCGACCAGTCGCGCTGCCCTTCATGCGACGCCGAGACCGAGCCCGGCGCCCACTTTTGCCGCGCCTGCGGACGCGCTCTCGTCGAACCGTGCCCCTCGTGTGGCGCCGAGGCGCCCGTCGGCGCGCGGTTCTGTGCCGCGTGCGGTCATCGCCTCGACCGGCCGTCCGTGAAGGAGGAGGAGCGAAAGCTCGTCACCGTGCTGTTCGCCGACCTGACGGGCTCGACGGCTCTCGGCGAGCAGCTCGACCCTGAGCGGCTGCGCGTGCTCCTCTCGGAGTACTTCACGGCCATGGCGTCCGTGATCGAGTCGCGCGGCGGCGTCGTCGAGAAGTTCATCGGCGATGCCGTGATGTCTGTCTTCGGCATCCCCTCGTCGCACGAGGACGATGCGGAGCGCGCGCTGCGAGCGGCTCTCGAGATGCAGGCGCGGCTCGAAGAGTTGAACGCCGAGATCGCCGAACGGCACGGCGTCCAGCTCGCGATCCGCATCGGCGTCAACTCGGGCGAGGTGATCGCAGGGACGGGCGCCGACCAGTTCATGGTCACCGGAGACGTCGTCAACGTCGCCGCCCGGCTCCAGCAGACGGCAGAGCCGGGTGAGGTGGTGGCGGGCGAGCGTACGTACCTGGCGACGCGCGGAGCGTTCGTGAGCGAGCCGCTCGAGGACAAGGCGCTCAAGGGAAAATCGCTTCCGGTTCGGGCATGGCGCGTGCTAGGGACTGCTGGGCTCGCGCGACCACGCGGCGTCCCAGGCGTCTCGGGCCGGCTCGTGGGACGAGAGCGCGAGCTCGCGCTGCTGGAGGCGCTGTGCCGGGGAAGCGCCGACGAAGCCCGGCCCGCGCTCGTCACGATTCTCGGCCAGGCGGGCATCGGGAAGTCGCGCCTAACCGAGGAGCTCGTGGTGCGCGCCCGATCGGGAATCGAGGCACCAGCCGTCTACAGGGGGCGATGCCTCCCCTACGGCGAGGGCATCACCTACTGGGCCCTGCGCGAGATCCTCTGGGGCGCGTCGGGAATCCTGCTCGGCGACCCAGCGGAGGTCGCCGCCGAGAAGCTCAGGAGGCTCGTCTGGACGCTCTTCGAGGATGCCGGCGTCGAGCCTGGCGAGGTTGACCGCGTGCTCTTTGCCCTCGCCACGACCGCGGGCATCGTCCTGCCGGAGAACCCACTCGACGAGATGTCGCCGGAGTCGATCGGGGAGGAGCTCGGGCTCGCTTGGCCGCGCTTTCTGAGCGCCCTTGCGGCTCGTGGCCCGACGCTCGTCGTAATCGAGGACCTGCACCGGGGCGAGCCGCCCTTGCTCGACATGATCGAGCATCTCGTCTCACGCTCCACCGGCCCCGTGTTCATGGTCGCGACCGGGCGGCCCGAGCTCGCGCAGCTGCGGGCGGGCTGGAGCGCGAAGCCCGGCATGTCGCAAATGAGTCTCGAGCCGCTCTCCGACTTGCAAGCGGAGCAGCTCCTCCACGAGCTACTTCCGAACGTGGGCTCCGGCCTCCGCCAGAGGATTCTCGCCGCGGCAGAAGGCAACGCGCTCTTCGCCGAGGAGATCGTCGCGCATCTCATCGACCAGGGCGTGCTTGCGCGGACGCCCGAAGGTCTCGTCGAGGTTGCGCACGACGCGACCGTGACGATTCCGGACACGGTCCGCGCGCTTCTTGCCGCCCGCGTCGACGCGCTCCCCAGCGAGGAGAAGCAAACGCTCCAGGACGCGGCTGTAGTGGGTCGGATCTTCTGGGAAACGATGCTCGAGTCGATTCGCGCGCATCAGGTCAGACCGTCACTCCGCGCGCTCGAGGACAAGGGCTTCGTGGTCACCCGGACGACATCGTCCCTGCCCGGCCAGACCGAGCTCTCCTTCCGCCACGGGCTCGTCCGTGAGGTCGCCTACGAATCGATCCCGAAGGGACGGCGGGCGGCTGCCCACGCGGAGGTGGGTCGTTCGATCGAGGAGCTGGCAGGTGATCGCCGCGCCGAGTACGTCGAGCTCATTGCCTACCACTACGAGTCGGCAGCTCGGCCCGAGGACTCCGAGCTTGCTTGGCCGTCCGACGCCGCTCGGCGCGACGATGTCCGAACGAAGGGTGTAGCTGCCCTGCTCGACGCGGGTCGGGCGGCAACGGCGAAGTTCGCTATCGACCAGGCCCTCGGCTTCGGTGACCGCGCGCTCGCGCTTGCACGAACTGATGCCGAGCGCCTCGCCGCTTTCGAGCTCAAGGCGCTGGCCGCGCATGCCTCGGTCCGCGCCGATGAGGCGTGGTCGTACTACTTCGAGGCCCTTGCGGTGGCGGAACGCCTCGGCGACCCAGGTACGACCCAGCGGCTGCGCGCACACGTAACGCTTCTCTGGAGCCGCTACCGCGGAGCGCTGACAGGGGAGGAGTGGAAGCCGAGGGCCGTCGAAATCCTGCGGCAGGGTTTGGAACACGCAGACGAGGGGCGCGCTTCGTTCGAACTGGGGGCTCTCCTCGTCGGACGCGCCGCGTTGCGGTTCTGGAAGATGGTGCCGCACTCCAAGGAGGACGCCCGGCGTGACGCCGAGCGGGCGGTCGCGATTGCCCAGGAGATCGGTTCGCAGACGCTCCTCTCCTATGCGCTCGACGGCCTCTCGGTGGAGATCACCCAGGATGGCTTCTGCGAGTCGGCCGAACTTGCAGCGCGTGCGCCGCGGTGGGGCGGAGCATGGAGGACCGAGGGGAGGCGCACGAGCTGCTTGTCACGGCGGCGATCGCCTTCGCGGACGCCGGTCGTTTCGACGAGGCGGCCGAAGCCGGCGCCGAGGCCTCCTCGCTCGCAGCTCGACTCGGACCCCATCGCGGCCTCCATGCGGGATCGGCGCAGACGAATGCGTTGCTGCCGCCCGGACGGTTTGCCGAGCTCCAGGAGGCCACGGCGACGGCGCCCGATCTCGTCGCCGAGGAGGGCATGCACACCTGCTTCCACGGCCTCATTGCTCTTGCAGGGCAGGCGCTCTCCGCATCAGAGGCCCACGACACCGGAGCCGCAAAGCGAGCGCTGCAGGTGTACGACACGGCGGCGGTGTCGGGTACTGGGATCCACGCCCACCGCACGATCGAGATCCTTCGCCCTCTGATCGGCGCGGATGAGGCCCGACGCAGGGTCGAGCAACTCGACGTGGGCGAAAGCGTGCAAGGTGAGGTCTATCGACTTCGCGTGGAGCTCCAACTCAGCGCGCTCGAGCGAGAGTGGGAGCGGCTTCAGGAGCTCGCCGACAGGGCACGTACGTTGGCGCCGTCGGCGTGCGCGCCGTACCTGGTCTGGATCGCCGATTGGGGGGAAGCCGTCGAGTTTGCCGAACGCGGTCAGACGCACGATGCGATCGCGAGGGCGAGAGCCGCGGCCTCGGCGCTGGAGGCGTACGGGGAGCGGTACCTGGCCGCGCGACTGCTCGTAGACCTCCTCCCTGTCCTGGATGCGCGGGAGGCGAAGCAGGTCGCCGAAGACGCGATTCGGCGGCTGGAGGCGATGGGCGCTAGGGAGAGCGCCGCAGAGGCAGGGCGGTGGCTTTCGAGGCGCTGAAGACGCACCAGGCCGAGATGTGGGGATCCGCGCCCTGGGAGCACATTGCGGAGACGCTGGCGCCCCTGCACGACCACCTGGTCGAGGAACTTTGCCCCCGGGCCGGCGAGCGATGGCTCGACGCCGCCACGGGCACTGGGGCCGCTGCCATCCGAGCTGCGCGCGCGGGGGCGGAGGTGACCGGGCTCGACCTGGCGCCGCCGCTCATCGAGACCGCCAGGCGCCTGGCAGCCGAGGAGGGCCTCGCGATCCGCTTCGACGTGGGCGACTGCGAGCACCTGCCCTACGACGATGCGAGCTTCGACGTCGTTGCCTCAGCCGTCGGCGTCATCTTCGCTCCCGACCACACCGCAGTCGCCCGCGAGCTCGCACGAGTCTGCCGGCCCGGCGGGAGGCTGGGCCTCGTCTCCTGGCGACCCAATGCTGCGTACTCGGCTGTTCTTGAGCCGTTCCGGTCTCCTCCCGAACCAGGAGCGGGAGAACCCGACGAGTGGGGCCGGGAAGAGCACGTGCTCGACGTGCTCGGCGACGCATTCGACCTCACGTTCGTGGAGGGAAGGCACTCGCTTCAAGGCGAGTCGGCCGACGGGATCTGGCGGCTATTCACCACCGCCCACGGTCCTTTCAAAGCCAGACTGGAGTCGCTCGAGGCGCGACGCCGAGCGCAGCTGTACAGCGCGTTTGTCGGATATCTGGAGAGGTACCGCGCGGACGGCGGTATCAGCGCGCCGGACGACTATCTCCTCGTGCTCGGTAGACGCGGCCGAGGTGTCCGCGAGCTAGGCAGTCTGGGCTGAGGGCCGATGAGCGAGCTCGTCGATAAGTTGACTCCAAGCGCGCCGACATGCTTGCGCTGCACGCCGTCGTTGATGGAGGGCTCGAGAGGGAGGTCAGCCGCCGAATCGTTCGCCAGGAGCGGCGCGCCGGTCGCCGCAGTCGACTTGACACGCCGTCGAGCCCACCAAGAGGGGGAGGGAGCGTGTCGCACTTCCGCCAAAACGCGACACGCGCCGGCATCGCGAGGCCGGCTCCTGTCACCCTCCGGGGCTCCTGCTGTGCCGGCGCGACCCGGTCGATCGCCGGCGGCACATCGTCGAGATCTCGAAGGAGGACAGGGCCAGCTCCGGGCGGCGGAGCGAGCCGTTGCCGCCGTCGAGCAGCGCTTACTAGCAGGACTGGACGCGCAGCGGTCCGAGCCGCACGCCCTTCTCCCCCCGGATCGCCGTTTGCTCGCAGGCCCACGCGATCGTGAAGCGCTTCCGGTGCGAGCTCGACGATCCTAGGCTCGCTAGAGTGCGCCTGGGAGCAAGGACAACTGGGAGGAGCCTTACGTGGCCGGGAAGAAGCGCCCGAAGTCGGTTGCCCAGACCGAGAAGAAGCCACCCGCGAAGCCGAAGCGACCGAAGAAGACCTCGCGCGGCAAGTAACCACAGCGGTCAACCGGGGACGCGTGTCGCCTGGTGGAAGTGCGACGACCGCCGCTTGCTACGGTCAGGGGCGGCCTGTGATCGATTATCTGGGCGCCGTCCCCGGCTCCGCTTCCGCGGCGGGGGCCGGGGCCGAAGCGCACACGGCCGAAGGAAGGTGCGGGTGCGGGCACCAAGGCGCGCATGACGGCGCGAGGGGGAGCCCCGGCGCTCCCCCTCGCTGTAGGAGCATCACGAGCCGCGCGCCTCCTCGTAGCGGCGGGCGACCGCGGCCCAGTTGACCACGTTCCACCAGGCGGCGAGGTAGTCAGGGCGGCGGTTCTGGTAGTTGAGGTAGTAGGCGTGTTCCCAGACGTCGATGCCGAGGAGCGGCGTCTTTCCCTCCATGATCGGGCTGTCCTGGTTCGGCGTGGACATGACGGCAAGGCCGGTACCGTCCCACACGAGCCACGTCCAGCCGCTGCCGAAGCGCTTGACGCCGGCGTCGTTCACTGCGGCCTTGAGCTCGTCGACGCCGCCGAACGTGTCGTTGATCGCCTCGGCGAGGGCGCCTTCGGGACTGCCGCCGCCGTCCGGGCTCATGATCTGCCAGAAGAGCGAGTGGTTCGCGTGCCCGCCGGCGTTGTTGCGCACGGCGGCACGGATCGACTCGGGGAGAAGCTCGAGAGCCGCGATCACGGCCTCCACCGGCCGGTCGGCCCACTCCGTCCCCTCGAGGGCCTTGATCGCGTTGTCGACGTACGCCTGATGGTGCTTGTCGTGGTGGATCTCCATCGTCCGCGCGTCGATGTGCGGCTCCAGAGCCGCGAAGTCGTACGGAAGCGGTGGAAGCTCGAATGCCATTCAAGCTCTCCTTTCTCTCCCTGACTCGGAGCTTGCTTCGACTCGGACCTGCTTCGTCACACGGCAAGCATAGGGCTCTAGGAGTGCACGACCGACAGTCCGAGACCTGGGTGAAGGGACGAGCTTGGGACGTTAGGCCTAGCTTCCCTTGAACCGTGCCGCTTCGTCCGAGCCGCTCGTGGCGTCGCCGGCGCTGTAGGAGTGGGCGCCAGTGCCGGCGAGCTTGCCGCCGTCGACGATCAGGTACTCCTCGCGGATGGGGCGGCCGTCGAACCAGCACTCCAGGATCTCGCGTGTCCCGGCGGCGTAGCGAGCCTGGGCCGAGAGGCTCGTGCCGGAGGTGTGGGGGGTCATGCCGTGGTGAGGCATCGTGCGCCAGGGATGATCCTTCGGGGCAGGCTGGGGAAACCAGACATCGCCGGCGTAGCCCGCGAGCTGACCGGTTTCGCACGCCCGCGCGACCGCATCACGATCGCAGATCTTGCCGCGCGCGGTGTTCACGAGATACGCACCGCGCTTCATCTGGCCGATCAACTCGGCGTTGAAGAGGTGCTCGGTCTCCGGATGCAGGGGCGCGTTGATCGTTACCACGTCGCACACGCGTACCAGCGACTCGACGGTCGGGTGGTAGGTGACGCCCAGCTCCTGTTCGACCTCGGCCGGAAGGCGGTGCCGATCGGTGTAGTGCAGCCCGACCTCGAACGGCTTCAGCCGCCGCAGCACCGCCGAGCCGATGCGGCCTGCCGCGACGGTGCCGACCTGCATGCCCTCCAGGTCGTAGGACCGCGACACGCAGTCGGCGATGTTCCAGCCACCGTTGATAACCCACTGGTAGGAGGGGATGTAGTTGCGCACGAGGGCGAGGATCATCATCACCACGTGCTCGGCCACGCTGATGCTGTTGCAGTAGGTCACCTCGGCGACCGTGATGCCGCGCTCGATCGCCGCTTGAAGATCGACGTGATCCGAGCCGATCCCTGCCGTCAACGCCAGCTTCAGGTTCGGCGCCCTGGCGATCCGCTCCGCAGTCAGGTACGCGGGCCAGAATGGCTGCGAGATCACGATCTCCGCATCCGGGAGCTCCCGCTCGAAGACCGAGTCAGGCCCGTCCTTGTCGGACGTCACGATGAGCTGGTGCCCGCGCTCCTCGAGAAATTTCCGCAGCCCAAGCTCGCCCGACACGCTCCCGAGCAGCTCACCCGGCGTGAAGTCGATCCGCTCGGGAGTCGGCGTGGTCTGGCCATCGTAGTAGCGCTCGATCCTCGGAATGTCGTCGCGGGCGTACGACTTCGGGTACCCGCTCACGGGATCGTCGTAGAGCACGCAGAGGATGTTCGCCATCGGCTTCTACCCTTCCCTCGATGTTTGCGTGTCCGGCATCTTTGCTGCTCGAGCTCCTCATTGCGCGAAGATCGACCTCCGCGACCGGCCCTCCCGCCACGACGAAGGCCCGTCGCCCCGCGGGGTCGATTGCGAGTCCCGGCTGCCTGAAGCGGAGGACGCTGCGCGACGATCGACGCGTGACCGGCTCCTGCCCCGCCCACACCCGATCGAGCACGACCGAGCGGGCCTTCCCTAGAGCGTCGATGAAGAGGAACCTCGAGAAAACCAGACTTCCGACCCCCGAAACAAAGTATCCCGGAGTGGCAAGGCGGTTCATCTACAGGACGTGGCTCACCACCGCTGGGGACAAAGTTCGCCCGTGCGGTTCTTCCCGAGCGCGTGCGTGAATGCCTCGCACTCGCCGCGGGGCTTCGGCAGTCCGCGCTTGCGCGCGAGCGTCTCAGCCCCCGCGAACGACGACCGAGTCGACCTCCGTAGCGAACTTGCGGATGTGTCTTCGGTTCCCAAGGGCTTCTATCGTGTTTGTGCTCGACTTTTCTCTGCGCAGATCGGGCAGGGACACAGCTCGCGCAGAAGCTCGAACGTGTAGATGCCGGTCGAGTGTCCGTCGCTCCAGTGGAAGCGGATCGC
>Ga0136625_1000742_pt1 | contig 10818 bp, 7 predicted proteins | sample AntDrymUQ4832306_2_FD_104672 | JGI IMG/M metagenome (GOLD analysis project Ga0136625, IMG submission 104672) | Polar desert sand microbial communities from Dry Valleys, Antarctica - metaG UQ483 (23.06) | ecosystem: Environmental > Terrestrial > Soil > Desert | place: Antarctica: Dry Valley...
AAATGGCCGGGCTCGTCGAGCTCGGCACGCGCCTCGACCAGCCACTCGCAGTCGCTCTCGACGATGTCGAGGCCGGTTATGTCGACCGTCGGATGGCTGAACAGCGATGCCCGGTGAAACTGGGTCCCCTGGCAGTTGGGGCATTCGGGGACCGCGTCGAGCGGCAGCATCGAGATCGCAGAGCCGCACTCGACGCAGCTCAGGGATCCGGGCTCGGCCTCGACCAGATGCTCGCCGGAGACGTGAATGGCGTCGGGATCGGTCGAAGCGGACACGTGGCTGAGCATGGAATGCAACTTCCCCTCTTGTGACGATACTAACCTGCGATGCCAGTCTGTCCATCTCCGGGACGGGCGTTTGTACGGTATTTGCGAGGTTGACGGCGCAATCGGGCGAATACAATCGCCGCCGATGCGCCCCGTCTCCGCCACCACCTTCGTCGATGCGCCCCGCGAGCGTCTCTTCGACCTGCTCAATGACCTCTCGGCGCGGCCGACGTTCACGGATCATCTGTTCAGCGACTACCGGCTGGCTCGGATCGATCCCGTGGGTCCGGGGGCGGCCGCGCGCTTTCAGGTCGGCGACAGCGGCCAGTGGCTGGAGACCGTGATCGAGTCGGTCGAGCGGCCGCACCTCGTCCGCGAGCGCGGGCGCACGGGTCGCCTCAACCGCGTCCCCACCTTCACCGTGTGGGAGATCGCCGAGGGCGCCGGCCCGGAGGTCAGCGAGGTGACGGTCACCTTCTGGACCGAGCCCACCAATCCGGTTGACAAGGTCGGCGAGTTCTTCGGCTCCGCGCGGCGCTTTCGCCGCGGCTACGGACGCGCGATCGAGCGGCTCAAGCAGGTGGTCGAGACCGGTGCGCAGGTCGACCGCGTCGAGGTCGGCGGGTCCGAGCTGCTGCCTGCCTTCAACCGCTAGAAGTAGGCCATATGCTTTGCCTCGTCATGCGCCGTCGCCCCGCGTCGATCCTGCTCTGCCTGCTCGCGGGCCTCGCTCTGACGGCGGGATTCACGGCCTGCGGCGGCGTGGACCCGGCCGGCGTCGGCGGTACCTCGATCGTGGCCGCCGAGGCGGTCGAGGGCGAGCCGCTCGAGCTCGGCGAGCTCGGCTACAACGTCGGGATCACCCGCTTTCTCAATCCAGACGACATCGAGGACGCCGAGTACCTGGTCGGCCAGCCGGATCCGGAGCCGGGTACCGGCTATCTCGGCGTCTTCCTGACGATCGAGAACGAGAGCGACGTCGAGCGCCCTTCGGCGAGCAGCTACACCGTCGTCGACACTACCGAGGCCGAGTACGAGATGGTCGAGTCGGAGAGCCCCTACGCGCTCGAGGTCGGCGAGGCGGTCCCGGCCGAGAGCGAGTTGCCGCTCCCCAACACCACCGCCCAGACCGGCCCCAACCACGCCGCCCTGCTGATCTTCGTTGTCGGCGACGCGGTCAGCGACAACCGGCCGCTGGTGCTCGAGGTCGACGGCTTCGAGGGCTCGGGCGAGATCATCCTGGACATCTAGCCGCGCCGGGCCCGCTCAGCCCGCGGCCAGCCCCGCCTCGAGGACCTGGCGCGCGATCGGCGCCGCGACCTCGCCTCCGTCACCCTCGGAATCGACCACCATCACCGCGACCGCGAGCTTCGGGTCGCCGGCCGGCGCGAAGGCCGTGAACCAGGCGTCGAGCTCCTGCGGCGGCTCCTCGCCAGGCTCCAGCTCGACCCCGGGCTCGAGCGCCTCCGGGCCGAGCTCGGCGGTCCCGGTCTTGCCCGCGACCTGGATCCCGGGAATCGCCGCGGCGACTCCGGTGCCCGAGTCGACGACCGCGACCATCAGGTCGCGGACGGTCGCCGCCGTCTGCTCGCTGGTCACCTCGACCGGTTCGGCATCGGGCCGTAGCTCGGCTGTGCGGACGATCGCGGTCGGCTCGCGTGTCCCGCCGTTGGCGATCGTCTGGGCGACGCTCGCCATCTGCAGCGGGGTCGCCAGCACCTGGCCCTGACCAATCGCCGACTCACCGACCTCGACGCTGCTCGCGAGCTGCTCGGGAATCGTGCTCGGCGGCGGCGCCACCGCCGCGGCCGCCTGGCGGCCGAAAAGGGACGGCGGGGAGTTGAACCCGAACGACTCGGCGACCTCGACCAGGGCCTCGCCGCCGAGCTCGGCACCGAGCGGCGCGAACACCGTGTTGCAGGAGCTGGCGAAGCTCTCGGTGAAGGTGCCGCCGCAGGGAGCGTCGTGCGAGTTGGCGATCTCGCGGCCGATCTCGGAGTTGGAGATCTCGACCGGGAACTCGTCGCCGGGCGCGACGATGCCGGCGTCGAGGGCTCCCACGGTGGTGATCACCTTGAAGGTCGAGCCCGGCGGTTGCGGTGCCGAGTAGGCGAGCCCGGAGAGGGCGAGCACCGAGCCGTCGCGCGCATCGATCGCCGCGACCCCACCGTAGAGGCTGCCGAGCGCGCTCACGGCGGCTTCCTGGAGCGCCGGGTCGATCGTCGTCCTCACCGCCTTGCCCGCCACCGGGTCGCTCGTGGCAAGCGGGCGGCCGCCCCCGACCTCGCTCTGCGCCGCCCCCGAGACCGCGAGCAGCTGACCGCCGGCGAGCCCGGCGAGCCGCTCGTTCCAGGCGAGCTCGAGCCCGGAGGTGCCGGTGGGGGTCCCGGGCGGGAAGCCTCTGCGGGTGAGCTCCTCGGCTTGCGCGCCGGTCGGCTCTCCGACCTCGCCGACGATCGCGGCCGCCGCCGTGCCGACGGTTCGGGCGGCCGCGGGGCCCTGGGCCAGGGGCGAGCGGTCGGCGGCGAGGATCGGCGCGCGACGGGGAGCGCGCGTGCGGCGCAGGAGCTGCTCGCCGGCGATCAGACCGGGGTAGACGTGATGGGGCTCCCAGGCGATCGCGTCGTCGTCGAGCGGCAGCTCGAGCTCGCCCTCGAGGTCGCCGAAGGCGTGGGTATCGAACGAGATCGGGGAGGTTGCGGCGCCGTCTCGCTCGACAACCTCGCCTGCGGTGAGCTCGTCGATCGTCGCGGTTGCGGCGGCGCCGCGGTAGGCGCGTTCGAAGCTGTCGAGCGGGTAGTCGGCCCGCGCCTCCGGGGTGACCTCGTCGTACATCGCGGCCAGGTCGCCCCGCTCCCAGGCGTCGAGGAAGCGCTTCGCCGCCGGCGCCGCGGGGTCCGCGGCGACGACGACCCCGCCGATGAAGGCGCTCGATGCCAGCAGTACGGCCGGTATCGTCCGCGTGGCGATCCGCCGGCGGCGCTCGTCCATCAGGGAAGCCCCGGCTGGGGTCGCTCGATCCGTTCGGTAGCTTTGCGAGCCCTGCCGTGCCGCGTCTGCGACCCAAGCTTCACCCGAAGAAGGTAGCCGTTACCAGGCCAACGCCGAAATCTGGGTAGGCCCAGGTGAACCTCGTCGATGTCGGGATCATCCTCTTCGCGATCGCCTTTGGCGCGATCGGCTACAGGCGCGGCCTGGTGGCGAGCGCCCTGCCGCTCGCCGGCTTCGTCGGCGGCGCCGCCGCCGGGGCGCGGATCGGGCCGGCGCTGCTGCCCGGTGGCGGCGAGTCGCAGTACGCGCCCCTGGTGGCGGTTCTCACCGGGATCGTGGTCGGCGTCTTTGTCGCCGTGGCCCTGGACGGGGTCGGGCAGATGGTCCGGGCCCGCCTCGGCCATGGTGCCCCGGGCCCGGTCGACGGGCTCGGCGGCGGCCTGCTGCTCGCGACGCTCGCCCTGCTGATCGCCTGGGGCTTTGGCGCCGTCGCCCTGCACGCCGGCGGGCCGACGGGCCGCGACCTGCGCGATGCGGTCCAGCGCTCGAGCATCCTGGCGGCGCTCAACGGGGTGCTGCCGCCCTCGGGGCCGCTCTTGAACGTGCTGCGGCGGGTCGATCCGACTCCGACGATCCGCGGGCCGGAGGCCGACGTCGCTCCCCCCGACCCCGCGGCCGTCGACGACCCGCAGGTCCGCGCAGCCGGCGCCTCCACGGTGCGCGTGCTCGGCACCGCCTGCGGCCTCGGGGTGGCCGGCTCCGGCTGGGTCGCCGGGCCCGGGATCGTGGTCACCAACGCGCACGTGGTCGCCGGCGAGGACGACACCACGGTCAGCACCGAGGGCGGCTCGGAGCTGGAGGCGACGGCCGTCCATTACGAGCCGCGCAACGACCTCGCCGTGCTCGCGGTCGACGGGTTGGAGGTGGCTGCGCTCGAGCTCGCCGGGCGAACGCCGAAGGGTTCCGACGCCGCAGTGATCGGCTTTCCCGAGAACGGCCCGCTGGCGTTCACCCCGGCGCGCCTCGGCCGAACCGGCGAGGTCACCAGCCAGGACGCCTATGGACGCGGCCCGGTGCAGCGGAAGATGACCCCGTTTCGGGCGGCGGTCCGCAGCGGCAATTCCGGCGGGCCGGTTGTCGACCTCGACGGCCGGGTGCTCACCACCGTGTTCGCCGCGACCCAGGGCGCCGGCGACGGCAGCGGCCTCGGGGTGCCGAACCAGGTGGTCGCCGGGGCGCTGCGCGGTAGCCTTGAAGCGACGGATACCGGCCCATGTGCAGCCTGATCGAAGCCCAGATGACGATTCGCAGCCTCGCTGAGCGGCTGCGCGCCCAGCGGCAGCCAGAGCTCGCGGGCGAGCAACCGTCTTCGCTAATCTCGACGAGAGGGTGGAGGCCGTCGGCGAACAGCCGCGCGCGGACAGCGCCAGCACGCACGGGAATGGGGCCCCGGCGCGGGTCTGCCCCCATTTCCACGCCGCGATCGAGCTGATCGGGCGGCGCTGGTCCGGCGCGATCCTCTGGGCCCTGGGCGAGAGCCCTCACTACTTCGCCGAGATCACCGCTGCCGTCCCCGGGCTCTCCGACCGGCTGCTCTCGCGGCGCCTGCGTGAGCTCGAGGCGGTGGGACTGGTGGAGCGCTCGGTCGAGGAGGGCACCCCGGCCCGGGTCTCCTACACGCTCACCGAGAAGGGCAGGACGCTGGTCCCGGTGATGGGCGACCTGCGCGAGTGGGCTCGCGCCTGGAAACTGAGCTCGTAGGCGATCTCGCGCCTCACCAGTCCCGCGGGTTGCCGGGCGGGATCCGGTCCTCGACCAGGACCGCCTCGACCACCTCGACCGGAGGCTCGGCCGTGGTCGCGCGGAAGCGCTCGCGCTCGCCGGGGCCGAGCTCGTCGAAGGCGGCCTCGACCGTGCGCAGGTAGCCGGCGATCACGATCGCGCCGGCGGGCGGAGTGGGTTGGTGGTGGTGCTCGCGGGCCCGGTAGGCGATGACCCGGTCGAAGGATCCCGCCGCCCGTTCCCGCGCTTCGATCCAGTCGGTCACCTCGATGCGGTCGTAGCGCATCTCCCGCAGGTCGAGGCGCTCGAGCTCGGCTTCGGTGAGCTCGATCAGGGCGCCGTTTGGCGCCGCCGCCGTCTCCGCGGGCTCGAGGTTGAGGCTGAGGCAGAAGCGCGGCAGGGTGCCGTCGGCGCGGGCGAACGTCTTCTCCGAGCGAGCGTTGTCGCGGGCGAGCGTCCAGTTGCGCCGAAAGCCCCTCAGCCGCGCCGCAATCGGAGGGGCGACCGGGCGGCCGAGGGTCTGGGCGGCGCTCGCCCGGCTGACAAGCGAGCCGTAGGCGAAGACGGCGACGCTCAACGACCCGGATGCCAGGCTGGACGCGGGCAGAGGCGGGCCGCCGCCGGGCAGCCGAAGCACAGCGCCGCGTAGGGCTCCGCGGTCACCTCGAACTGGCCGCCGGCCATCCGCTGGATCAGGCCCTCGAGCCGGGCGCGGGCCGCGGCGAGCTCGGCCGCTCCGAGCTCCTCGATCACCGGCTTGTCGGGTGCCTCCAAGAAGACGTGAGCGACCCGCGCCCCCTGGCCGGCGCCGACGGCGAGCGCGTAGATCTCGCGCTGGGCCCGGTAGCGCTCCGCGAGCTCGGCCGGCGCCCTGCCGTGAAGCCCGTCGGTCTTGTAGTCGACGACGCAGGGGAGCGCGTCGCCGGTCGCCAGCAGGTCGATCTGCCCGCGGATGACGGTCGCGCCGATCGCGAGCGCGAACGCGACCTCGGGACGCAGCGACCCGCCGGCGCCGAGCTCGGCGCAAAGCCTCGAGCCGAGCCAGCCGCTGACCAGGGCGTCGATCCTCTGCGCCGCCTCGACCTCGCCGTCGAGTCCCTCGCCGGCCAGCAGCCGGGCGATCAGCTCGCCGTCCGGCACGCGCCAGGCGTGGCGGGCGCTCCACTCGAGGGCCGCGTGGACGGTATTGCCGATGCCGAGCGCCAGCGCCCGCGGCGGCCCGGGATCGGGCATCTCGTCGGCGATCTCGAGCTCGCCGAGGTCATCGTCGCTCGCGCTCGGCGCCGCGCTCGCGGCCAGCCCCTCGCGCGCTCCCAGCACCCGCTCGACGTAGAAGCGATATCCGCAGCTCTCATAGAGCGAGACAGCCGAGTAGGAGAGGTGGCCGACCGGGACGCGTGTCGGCAGGTCGCCGAGCAGGGGCGGGCGACCGCCGGGCTCGGCAAGCGGGTCGTTCTCGGGCGGCGGCGGCGTGATCAGGCGCAGCTCGCGAGCACGCTCGGGGTCGGGCGAGTCGATCGAGATCGACAGCGCGGCGTCGGGCCGGGGGGTGTCCGCCTCGACCGCCGCAGGACCGGGGAGCATCACCGTCCCCTCGCCGCCATCCCAGCCGAGCGCGCCGAGCGCCGGCAGCAGGCGCTGCAGTGGCGTGTCGGTCGGACGCAGCTCGGCGGCTTCGAGATGCTTGTCGCTGTAGACGCCGCTGAGGATCAGACGATCCTCGGCCCGCGAGGCCGCCACGTAGACGAGCCTGCCGCCCTCCTCGGCCTCGGCCTCGCCCTCGAGCGAGTTGAGCTCGCCAAGCTCCCAGAGGCCGAACGAGCGCTCCGACGCGAACGCCAGCCGCATCCCGAAGCGCTGCGGCCCCTCGCTCGGTACCGGCCCGATCACGAGATCGGCGTTGCGGCGGCCGGCGTTCAGCGCCCGGCCGAGGTCGGGGACGGCGACCACCGGGAACTGCAGTCCCTTGGCGGCGTGGACGGTCATCACCCGGACGCCGTCGTGGCCCTCGGACTGGACCGCGGCCATCCCCTCGCGCTCGTCGCGCCGGGTGCTTGCCTGGGCGAGGGCGATGAAGCCGCGCAGGTCGCGGCCCTCGTTGGCCTCGAAGTCGCGTGCGAGCCGCATCAGCTTGCGCAGGTTGGCCATCCGCCCCGGGCCACCCTCGCGCGCGATCAGCCCAAGGTCGTAGCCGAAGGCCGTCATCGTCGCCTCGATCAGATCCTCGAGCGAGGAGAGCATCGCGCGGCGCCGCAGCCGGGTGAGGATCGAGCAGAAGCGGCGCAGGCGGGCATCGTCGGCCGCCGGAATCGCCTCGAGCCAGTGGGCCTGGACCTGGGCCGGCTCGCGCCCGTCGCCATAACGCCACTCGAGCACCGGCCAGATGTGGCGCGGGTGATCCCCCTCGCTGCGGGCAGCGCGACGCAGCAGCCAGAGCGCGTCGGGGCTGACCCCGGCCGCGAACGACGCCAGCGCGCCGAGCAGGTGCTCGTCGTCGAGCGGGTTGGCGATCGAGCCGAGCAGCCGGATCACGTCCTCGACCTGCTGCTGGGTCCAGTAGCCGCGCCCGCCGACGACGAACGGGCGCAGACCGGCCCGGCGCAGCGCCTGCTCGTGCGCGTCGACGTGGGTGAAGGCGCGCAGCAGGACGACGATCTCGCCGCGCTCGGCCTCGCCGGCGTCGACCAGCTCGCGCAGGCGCTGGGCGAGGCGGCGCGCCTCGGCGACGATCTGCTGCGGCGAGGCGCTCGGAGCCGGGTCGAGGTCGATCTCCTCGGCATCCCACTTGATCGCCGAATCGCCGGAGCTGCGATCGCGGGTGAGCAGGAGCTCGACCGCCCCCGGGCCCGCCTCCGCCGGTCGCCCGGACGTCAGCGGGGCGAAGTCGTCGAGCAGGGTCTCACCCACCAGGTTGACGGCTGCGAGGACGTCCGGCAGCGAGCGGAAGTTGCCGCGCAGGGGGAGGACCTCGCGGTCGGGCGAGTCGTGCGCCAGGCGCCGCTCCTCGCGAAAGACGTCGAGGTCGGCGTTTCGGAACCGGTAGATCGACTGGTGCTCGTCGCCGACCATGAAGACGCGGGTCTCGTCGTCGCGAAGCTGCTCGACCAGGTCGAGCTGGACGCGGTTGGTGTCCTGGAACTCGTCGACCATCACCTGGGCGAAGCGCCCGCGCCAGGCGGCGGCGACCACCGGGCTGGAGCGCAGCAGCTCGAGCGCGCGCAGCTCGAGGTCGGCGAAGTCGAGCGCCGAGCGCTCCTCCTTGAGCTCGCTGTAGCGGTGGTGAAAGGCCTCGAGGATGCGCTCGAGTGCCCCGCGCGCTCTGATCGCCGCCTCGACCTCGTGCGGGATGAGGTCGCGCTGCTCCTCGTTTCGCCCCGGTGAGTGGCGCGGGTCGCCGACCTCGGGCAGCCGCGGGTCGATCATCCCCTGGCTGCGCAGGCGCTCATATGCGCCGAGCGTCATCACGGTCAGGCGCCACGGCTCGTAATCCGCGGCGGCGCGGGCGACCTCGTCGTCGCCCGCGGCGAGCAGGTCGTCGATCGTCTCGGTGATCGCTCGGTCGCGCAGTCGAGCTGACTCGGCGGCGTCGAGCACCCGAAAGCGCGGATCGAGCCCCGCCGCGAGCGGGTGGGTCGCGAGCAGGCGCCGGCAGAAGGCGTGGATCGTCATCACCCAGGCGCGCTCGGTCGCCCGCGCGGCAGCCCGCAGCGCGTCGGCGCCGTGGCGGTCGCCGGCCGCTCGAACGAGGTGCGAACGGCGGGTGAGCTCGCGGCGGACGCGGCCGCGCATCTCAGCCGCCGCCCGCTCGGTGAAGGTGAACGCGAGCAGGCGGTCGACGTCGACGCCGTCGTCGATCACCGAGGCGCAGTAGCGGTCGACGAGAACCGTGGTCTTGCCAGTGCCCGCGCCGGCTTCGAGGAAGGCGTCATGGGAGCGCGCGGCGGTTGCCGCGAGCTGCTCCGCGGTCGGGGCGAAGCCGCGGTCGTCCTCCGGCGCAACGGTCTCGACCGCCGGCTCGAGCGGTCCGGTCAACGAGAGCTGTCCCTCGTTCAGGCTCACGACTCCTCTGCGCCCGAGTTGGCGTCCTCGTCGCCGACGACCCCGAGCGCGCGTTCGAGCCGGCAGATCGGCTGGAAGGTGCAGTACTTCGGACACTCGCCGTTGATCGGGTCGCGCGTGATCTTGCCAGCGCGCATTCGCGCTGCAGCGGCGATCGCGCGGTCCTCGGCCTCCGCCAGCGCCTGCTCGAACTCCTCCGAGTCCTTCTTGTCGGTGCGCACGAGACCGAGCTCGCCGACGCGCGGATCGTCGCCCAGCGCCAGTCCACGGGCCTTTCGGTCCTTCGGGTTGGCGGCGCCCAGCGGCTGATAGAGGCCGGCGACGGGGTCGAGCTCGAGCACCCGGCGGACCGCGAGCATGTAGAGCTGGACCTGCAGGGTGCCCTTGCGGGCGAACTCGCGGGCGGCGGCGACCCGCTTGCCGGTCTTGTAGTCGCGGATGACCGCGGTGTGGCCGTCACCGGCGAGATCGATCCGGTCGATTCGACCGCGCAGCGAGAAGTCGCCGAAGCGCAGCGGCGGGCGCTGCGCCGGCCCTGCGCCGCCCTCGCCGCCCTCGTCGAACGGGCCGAAGCTGAGCTCGAGCAGATCCGGGTGCGGCCGGAACTCGGTCTCGGTCGCGGCCTCGGCCTCGAGAAAGGCGTCGATCTGGATCCGGGCGCGGTCGAGGCGGGCGCGGCGCGAGCGGTTGAGCTCGGCCCCGGACTTGGCGACCGCGATCTCCTCGATCAGCTCGCCGACCCGCGTCCGCCAGCGGCCGACGTCACCCGATCGCGGGATCGCGTCGTCGCCCGGCGGATCGCGGTAGAGGCGCTCGAGCGCATCGTGGATGACGCTGCCGAGCCACAGCGGGTCGGCCTCGGGCTCGAGCCGCTGCGGCGAGAGCTCGTGCTCGACGAACCACCGATACGAGCAGGTGACCCAGCCCTCGAGCGAGTTCGCGCTGAACACGTCGCGGCCCGCGATCTCCTCGAGCACCGCCGGCGCGCGCAGCGGCCCGGGCTCATATTCCGGATCGGGGAGGCCATCGAAGCAGGCGAGTGCCGCTCCCGCGGCGACCGGATCGACCCCGTGCCGTTCGAGCACCCCGCGTCGATTGCTTCGCTGTCCGGCGACGGCGCGGGCCAGCTCGCGCGTGGTGGTCGCCTCGCCGGGCGCCGGAACGGCGCGCTCTGGGCCGCGGCTGGTGAGCATCGGGCCGGGATCGTCGGGATCGACGGCGAGCAGGTCGAGGACCTCGTCGACGAACGGCGAGCGCGCCAGCGCTCCGCCCTCCTCGTCGCAGTACTGCCAGCTCAGATAGAGCCGCTCGGTCGGGCGCGAGACGCAGGAGTGAAAGAGGTAGCGCTCCTCCTCGACCTGCTCGGAGCGACGCAGATCCGGATTGCCGATCTCGCGCCGACGCTCCTCCGAGAGCAGGGGGTCGAGCGGTGACGCGCTCGGGAACTCGCCATCCTGAAGCGAGGCGACGAACAGTGCCCGCGCCCGCGCCGAGCGCGCGCGGTAGGGGCTGAGGATGCGCACCCGTCCGGTTGCCGGACCGCGCCAGTAGGGGACCGTGGCCGAGGCGAGCGCCTCGAGCGCATCGGCGAGGCTGGGCTGGTCGCATCCGGGCAGCTCGCCGGCTGCGGCCAGCTCGGTGAGCAGCTCCGCGGCGGCGACGCCGGCGCGCAGCTCGAGCGCCGAGAACGGAACCCGGGAGTCGTCGCCGGCGCCGGCGA
>Ga0136625_1000743_pt1 | contig 10818 bp, 10 predicted proteins | sample AntDrymUQ4832306_2_FD_104672 | JGI IMG/M metagenome (GOLD analysis project Ga0136625, IMG submission 104672) | Polar desert sand microbial communities from Dry Valleys, Antarctica - metaG UQ483 (23.06) | ecosystem: Environmental > Terrestrial > Soil > Desert | place: Antarctica: Dry Valley...
CAGATCCTTTGCCACGAAGTCCTCCCAGTTTCCGGTCGCGGGTGAGTTGGCGTAGAAGCTGCCATCGAAGCGATTGCGCGCATTCGGGGTCACGACGATCATCGGCTGCACTTTGCCCGCCTGGATCAGGCTGTCCATCGAGACGCGGACGTTCAGATCCTGGTACGCGCCTCGAATGAATGCCTTGTGGTCTGCTGCGAATCCGTGCAGGAGGTAAACGACGGGGAAGCGTCTGCGCGGCTGTCTCGAATACTGGGGAGGCAGGTAGACCGAAACGGCCCGCGTGTGGGAATCGCCGAGGAGGTTGCCGCGGAGCGAGGGGGCAGGGACCTCGATGGTGTGGATGACGCCGCCCGGCCAGCGATCGGGAGCGATTCCGGGCGAGGATACCGCGGTCGACAGGAACGCGAACCGGAGGCACTGCGTGGCGAGAAAAGTCATCGCTCTGGATCCTCGTGAATGTGACGCCGCGGACCTGCCAGCTTATCGGAGTCAGCGGCGTTAGGCTAAATTTGATGTAATCAACTGGAGAACAGGATGCCGAAGTCGGCCACGACCACACCCCCCCAACAGAAGAATACGGCGAAGGCTCCTGCACCTGCTCCATCGGGTTCCGAGGGCAGCCTGGAGGTGAAGGACAGCCGCACCTCCAAAGGCTACAGTATTCCGATTGCCGACAACGCCATCCGGGCAACCGAGCTCAAGAAGGTGAAGAGCAGCGACCCGGAAGATCTCGGCCTGGTCAGCTACGATCCGGCGTTCCTGAACACAGCCTCCTGCCGCAGCGCCATCACCTACATCGATGGCGACAAGGGCATTCTCCGTTACCGCGGCTATCCGATCGAGCAGCTCGCCGAGAGCGCGAGCTTTCTCGAGGTCGCATGGCTGCTCAGGCACGGGGAGCTGCCGAACCAGAAGGAGTACGACCAGTTCGTCCACGACATCACGTTCCACACCTACGTGCACGAGAACATGCGGAAGTTCCTGGAGGGCTTCCGCTACGATGCGCACCCCATGGCGATGCTGAACAGCTCCATTGCCGCCCTCGCATCGTTCTATCCATCAGCGCGCAACATCTTCGACGAGACCGAGCGGAACATCTCGATCATCCGCCTTCTCGCCAAGACGCCGACGATCGCCGCTTTCTCCTACCGCCACGTGAAGGGACTGCCGTTCGTCTACCCCGACAACCGCCTGTCGTACGTCGAGAACTTCCTGTCGATGATCGCGCGCATGACGGAGTCGAAGTACGAAGCAAATCCCATCTTCACCCGGGCGCTGGAGATCCTCTTCATCCTGCACGCCGATCACGAGCAGAACTGCTCCACCAACGCCGTGCGCGCGGTGGGCTCTTCCCACGTCGATCCCTTTTCCGCGGTGTCGGCCGGCGTAGCGGCTCTGTTCGGACCGCTCCACGGCGGAGCCAACGAGCAGGTTCTCCGCATGATCAAGGAGATCGGAACCGTGAAGAACGTTCCCGGCTTCATCGAGAACGTGAAGAGCGGGGAAGGCGGGAAGCTGATGGGTTTCGGACACCGCGTCTACAAGAGCTACGACCCGCGCGCCAAGATCGTGAAGAAGCTCGCCGACGAAGTGTTCGATGTCGTCGGAGTGGACAAGGATCTCGAGACCGCGCTCGAGCTGGAGCGGATCGCTCTCTCGGACGAATATTTCATTTCGCGGAAGCTCTACCCGAACGTCGACTTCTACACCGGGCTGATATACCGGTCGATGGCGTTCCCGACCGACTTCTTCACCGTTCTCTTCGCCATCGGCCGGATGCCGGGCTGGCTCGCCCAGTGGGAGGAGATGCTCCTCGACAAGGAGCAGAAGATCGCGCGGCCGCGGCAGATCTACACCGGTCTTGGGGAGCGCCCGTACAAGAGCCGGCTGAAGAACCCGCGGCCGGATTAGTAGCGGCCGCATCGGGTAGTGCGCCGCTGGCGACGAGGATTGCGCTCGTCGCCACCCTCTGCGTCACCTTGGCAGCCGCCGCGGACGTCGTCCGCCGTACCGAGCTCGGATCGCGGGAAACCGCCGCGTACCTGCTGGTTTTTTCGCTGCTTTTTCTCCTTCGCGTCGTCGGCCAGCTGCTGGTCGTGCTGCGCGCGCCGGCCTGGCTGCCGCCGATGCATCAGTGGCACCTGATGCCGTACCGGCTGCTGCTGCCGATCCAGATTGGGTTTCTCGCGCTGATGGCGTGGATCGTAGTCAGTCTCTCCCGTGGCGCGAGCCCGCTCGCCAATGCCAACCCCGCATTTGGCCGTTTCCTCATCGGATTCAGCTTCGTGTATGCGGGAGTGATGGCATCGAGGTACGTGGTGCGGATGTACCGGCGGCCGGGCGAACGCTGGTTTGGCGGGACGATCCCGATCGTTTTTCACTTCGTGCTCGCCGCGTTCCTGTTCACGTGGGGGAAGTACCATGTCTCCGGCTGATGTCATCGTTGTCGGTGCCGGTGCGTCCGGGCTCGCAGTGGCGGCGACGCTGAAGCGACGCGGGCGCGAGCCTGTGGTGCTCGAAGGCGCGGAGAGTGTCGGAGCGACCTGGGCCGGGCGCTACGAGCGGCTTCGCCTGCACACGGTCCGTCGTTTCTCGGGACTGCCGTTCTATCCGATGCCGCGCTCGTACCCGCGATACGTCCCCAAGGACCTTTACGCGCGATACCTCGAGGAGTATGCGGAGCGGATGGGGTTGGCCGTCCGCCTTGGCGAGCGCGTCAAACGCATCCGCCCGGACGGTACGGCCTGGCTCGTGGACACGGCTCGGCAGACGTGGGCAGCGGGCGCGGTGATCGTGGCGACCGGCCGCCACAACGTGCCTCGAGTGCCGCGCTGGGAGGGGATGGAAGATTTCGCCGGGCGCGTCATTCACTCACACGGATATTCCTCCGGGCGTGAGTTCCAGGGTAGGCGGGCTCTCGTGATCGGGATCGGAAACAGCGGTGCGGAGATCGCCGCGGATCTCGTCGAACAAGGGGCCGCCCGTGTCGCGGTGTCGGTGCGGACGACACCTCCCATCACATCGCGGGAGATCGCCGGCATTCCCGTCCAGCTGCTCGGCATGCTGTTCGCGCCATTTCCCCCGCGTGCGGTGGATCGCCTCGGCGCTCTCTTGCGACGCCTCGGCAACGGTGATCTCCGCGGGTACGGGCTCGGCGAGGAGGCATGGGGTCCGTTTACGGCGCGGCGCCCGCCCGTGATCGACGTTGGCTTTCTCGATCACCTGAAGGCGCGGCGAATCGATGTGCTGGGCGACGTCCACCGTCTCACAAGAACCGGGGTGGTCTTCGCCGACGGTGTCGAGCAGGAGTTCGACGTCATCGTCGCCGCCACGGGCTTCACCTCTGGTCTCGACCAGCTCCTGGCCGCGCCGCGGGCGCTCGACGAGCGTGGGTATCCCCGCGCGGATGGAGCATATCCCGGGCTTTTTTTTGCCGGGTATTCCGAGACTCCGCGCGGCCAGCTCTTCGAGTCCAGTCGCGGCGCACACAAGCTTGCGGCGACCGTTGACAGTTACCTCCAGCGTGCCGAGGCACACTGAGGGTGAACCAGCCGATGAAGTTCCTGCTCATCGGTGCTGCCGGCTATTTCGTCAACCTCGCCGTATTCGGGTTGCTGCTCAAGGTGGGCGTTCCGTACCTCCTCGACTCGATCGTATCCTACTTTGTCTCAAACGCGCTCATGTACCTCGGTAACCGGTACTACACGTTCAGCCTGGGGCACGAGGGGTTCTGGGGCGCGTACGGCCGCTACATTCTGGTGGGTCTCGTCGTGGCGGGGTTGAACGCAATCGTGCTCGCGTTCCTCGTGGAGATCGCCGGTCTTTACGCCGTGTACGCCCAGGCGATATCGCTGCTGCTGATCACACCTGTCGCGTTCCTCCTGAACAAGCGCTGGACTTTCAGCGATCGCGCCGCCCCTCAGTGATCGAATCGAGAAAGGTGCCGGCGCCTTCCGCGGCCAAAAGCGCCTGCTTCACCCCTGGCAGTCCGCTGTAACCTCCAATCGATCCGTCGCTCATAACGACGCGATGACACGGCACGACGACCGCGACGGGATTCGCCCCACATGCCTGCGCAACGGCGCGCGTGGCCCTGGGTCGATTGATTGCCTGTGCGACATCGAGGTACGATCGCGTCTTCCCGGGAGGAATTCTGAGGAGCTGATCCCACACCTCTTGCTGGAACTCCGTTCCGTGAAGATCGAGTGGCAGCGCGTCGTCGAGGCGACGACCCGCAATCCTGTCCTGGACCGCCTTCAGCTGAGGTCGAAGCGCATCATCGTCGCGCGCGATCTCCGCCCGCGGAAAACGGGCGTGCAGGGACTCCTCGGCGTCGCGATCGGATTCACGGAGGCTGACTGCGCATATCCCCTTATCGGTAGCCGCTACCACCACTGTGCCCAAAGGGCTGTCACCTGCCGTGTACTTGATGCTCACGGCGTGCTACCTACGGCTCCGATATCCGGGTCCCCGCAACGCTCTGCCGGGGAGCGCCGAAGTGACCTTTCCGCCATCGATGACGGCGGTGCCGTTGACGAACACGTAGCTGATACCGGTCGAGATCTGTGCCGGCTCCTCGAAGGTCGCGCGGTCGATGATCGTCGAGGGATCGAAGACCGTGATGTCGGCGTACATGCCGGGCCTGAGGAGGCCGCGATCGGGGAGCCCCACCCGCTGGGCGGCGAGCGAAGTCATCTTTCGGATCGCGAACTCGAGCGGGATGACTGAATCCTGGCGCACGTAACGGCCCAGGATGCGCGGGAAAGTACCGAACCCGCGTGGGTGCCCACGGTCACCCCATTTGCCCGTTGAATCGGGGCTGCGCGCGCCGGCGTCCTGACCGACGGCGACCCAGGGCTGCTTCATCGCATACCGTAGCGCATCCTCGTTGAACGAGAAATAGATGGCACTGGTACGACCACTGTCCGCGATGAGCAGGTCGAATGCCGCTTCATATGCGTCCTGCTGCCCACGCATTCCGGCGACCTCGGTGAGCCGCTTCCCTTCGTACCGCTTGAGAGAATCGGCTCCCACCTGGTTCACCATCGTTCCAGCCGCGGTGCGGATTCCTGCTGCACTATCCTGCGCCAGCTCCATTTTGAGCCTGGCGCGGACCGCGGTGTCGCGCAGCCGCGTGACCAGTGAATCGAGTCCACCCTCCTGAACCCAGGTGTTGAGCATCGCTCTCAATCCCGTTCCGCTGGCGATGTAAGGGTACTGGTCTGCCGTCACATCGATGCCGGCGCGGCGGGCGGAGTCGACGAGAGCAATCGCCTGCTGCATCTGCTCCAGCGATCTGGACTTGATGTGCCGGATCTGCGCCCAGGTGCCGGCCTCAGTGGCGATCCTGATGGTTTCGCGGACGGCGTCCAGCATTGCCGTTCCCTCGCTTCGCATGTGGGCGGCGTAACCACCCTTGTACGGAGTCACGTACCTGGTGAGCGCAATCAGCTCCTCCGTCGTGAAAAAATTGCTCGGCAGGTAAATGAGGCCGGTGCCCAGTCCCACCGCCCCATCGCGCATCGCCGAGTCGATGAGCGCCCCCATGCGAGCCATCTCGTCGGCGGTCGGGGTTCTCTTCACAATGCCCATCACTTCTTCGCGGACGGAACTCGTCCCGACGTAAGTGCCGAGATTGATGGCAATACCCGTCTTCTCCAGGTGAGTGAAATACTCGCCCAGCGACTGCCACGGCTGGCGCGGGTCGGCCGCCTCGCCGAGCATGCGATGCGGCCACGCCGAATGCACTTCACCCGTGATCTCGCTGGTGATTCCCTGAGTGATCTTCGACACGGCGTGCGGGCCGCGCAGAATGGACGACTCTGAATGACCGAGCAGGTCGATGAATCCGGGTGATACGACCTGATCCCTGACGTCGATCACCCTCCGCGCCTTGAGCTGCGGCAGCGCCGGACCTACGTAGGCAATGCGATGTCCCCTCATTCCGACGCTGCCGCGGTACCACGGGTTACCCGTGCCGTCGACGATGCGCGCGTTGGTGATGAGAACATCGTACGAGTAATCTGCGCCCCCGCGCGGAGCGGACGCGCAGGCGCCGAACAGAATCAATCCCAGGGCATACGCTGGTCGCCGAATACGAATCATTGGTCTGGTGCGTTGAGTTAATTGCGTCGGACGGTGACGCGCCTACGAGATCTTCTGTGTCTTCTTTTTCAGAAAGTCCATCAGAATGAATTGACCGAGCGTCATCGTGTTCGTGAAATATGCTTTCCCCTTGCTGATCTCGGACACGCGCTTCACGAACTCGACGAGCGCGCGATCCCGCGCCAGCATGAAGGTGTTGATCAGAATTCCGGAGCGGCGGCAATTGGCCACCTCTCGCAGCGTCTGAGCGATCACGGTGCTGTCGAGGCCCATCGAGTTCTTGTAGATCTGCCCGTTGGGCATCGTCATCGCGCTCGGCTTGCCATCGGTGATCATCACGATCTGGCGCATGTCCTTCTTCTGTGCCAGAAGAAGCCGGCGCGAGAGCTTGAGTCCTTCGGCGGTGTTGGTGTGATACGGCCCAACCTGCGCCTGCGGCAGAGTGGAGAGCGGAATCTCCTCGGCGGAGTCGTGGAAGAGAACGACCTGTAATGTGTCGCCGGGGAACTGGGTGCGAATGAGGTGCGTGAGCGCCAGCGCGACCTTCTTCGCCGGGGTGAAGCGATCCTCGCCGTAAAGAATCATCGAGTGCGATGTGTCCAGCATCAGCACCGTCGCGCACGACGACCGGTACTCCGCCTGACGCACCATGATGTCGCCGTAGTCCAGATCCATGGGCACTTCGAGCGAGCCGGTGCGCGTGAGCGAATTCTTCAGCGTCTCGTTGACATCGATGTTGAGCATGTCGCCGTACTCGTACGGCTTGCTCCAGCCGTCCGACTCGATGCCGGTCGCGAGATGCGGGGTGTCGTGCGATCCGAAGCTGGATTTGCCGAGCGAGCTCAGGATGTGGCGGAGGCTCTTGTAGCCGAGGAAGTCGATGCCCTTGTCGGTGAGATTGAACTGCACGCTCCTGGAGGCGCCGTGTGCCAGGCCACCGGGGCCGGTAACGGGCTGGTGGCCGGCCGGCATCTGCGGCGGCGCGTCGATGCTCAGGTATCCTTCCGCGGCGAGCTTCTGAATGAGGCTGTCGAGCAGCTCGCTCAGCTTTTCCTGGGACTCCTTCGTGCCGTCGCCGCGCAGCGCCTCCAGCAGCTCGGGGGTGAACTGCCCGCTCTCGATCAGCGCATCGAGGATCGCCTGGCGCAGCGCCTCGAGCGAGCGATCGGGCTCCGAGTCGAAGTCGTCGAAGTACGGATTGAAGTTCTGTCCGCCGCCAGGTGCAAAGCCGGACTGGAGGAGAAAGTCAGCGAGCCTGTCCAGCAGCGCCTGGAGATCCACCGCATCAGCCGCTTCCGGGCTGAACTTCGAGTAGGTGTGGAAGCGCATGCTTCAAACATACAGCCCGGTAATGGCGCGTGTATAATCCACTGGAATGCCTGCGCCGAGGAGGTCGTTAAACCCGTTCCGCGCGCTCCAGATCCACCGGAATTTCCGGCTGTTCTGGACGGGGCAGACGGTCTCCCTGATCGGCACCTGGATGCAGCAGGTGGGGCAGGGCTGGCTCGCGCTCGAGCTCACCGACAGCGCCTTTTTCGTTGGATTGGTAGCGGCAGCCGGTACTTTACCGGTGCTGCTGTTTTCGTTGTACGGCGGCGTAGTGGCCGACCGGCGCAGCAAGCTGCAAATAGTGATGGTGTGTCAGGCGCTCCTGCTGCTCGAGGCGGCGGCTTTGTGGTGGCTGACGCTCACCGGTATCATCAGCGTAGACTGGCTGCTCGTGCTCGCTACTCTCGGTGGAGTCATCTCCGCGTTCGAGATTCCAGCGCGCCAGGCGCTGACGGTGGAGCTCGTTTCGCGCGAAGACCTGGTCGATGCGATCGCGCTCAACTCGGGCGGCTTCAATCTCGCCCGCATCATCGGCCCGTCCATCGCGGCGATCGTGCTGGCGAAGCTGGGCCTGGCGTGGTGCTTCGGCATCAACGCCCTGAGCTACTTCGCGGTGCTCGGCAGCCTCGCGTTCATCCGGCTGCCGGCGTGGACGCCGGTACTGAATCTGGTGTCGCCATTCGAGCAGCTGAAGCAGGGCTTCCAGTACATCCGCGATACCCGCGCGGTATCGGGCTTGATCGGTGTGATCGCGATGTACTCGATATTCGGCTTTCAGTACCTGACGATGATGCCGGTGATCGCGCGGGATCTGCTCGGAACCGGAGCGAGCGGCTACGGGGCGCTGCTCACTTTTGTCGGAGTCGGTGCGCTCTCAGGCGCTCTCGCGCTCGCCGCGCTCGGACCGAGAATCCGCCGCGGCCGGCTGTTCCGGGCAACCGCATTCGCATTCGCCGCGCTGACGATTCTGTTCTCCTTCGTCCGGTCCGTCCCGCTCGCGGCTGTGGTGCTGCTTTTCCTCGGTCTCACGATGCTCATCAACGGCGCATTGGCGAACGGGATCCTGCAAACCGTCGTCCCCGACGAGTTGAGGGGGCGGGTGATGGCGACTTATGTGTTCGTGTACGTCGGATTCACGCCATTCGGCTCGTTCATCGCCGGAGCGGTGGCGCGAGTGGTGGGTGTGGAGTGGGCGATCTTCAGCGGCGGGGTAGTGATGCTCGGGTACTCCATGTTGGCGTTCTGGCGGTACCCCGAAATAAGGTCGGTGTAGAGCTAGGCCAATTACGCCTTCATCCACACTCGCACCGCCATCAGCGCGAGAAAGACGGCAAAGGCTTTCTGAAGCTGGGGCCCGGTCAGCTGATTGGCGAGTCGCGCTCCGAGCCACGCGCCGGCGAGCAGCCCGAGCGCGATCCAGAGGGAAGCTTCGATGTTGAGATTGCCGCGACGATAGTACTCCCACGCCCCGAGCGCGCCGACGGGAAGGAGAAGCGCGCCGAGCGATGTCCCGGTCGCGACTTTGGGAGCGAATCCGGCCAGCAGTATTAGCGCGGGCCCGATCACGATCCCGCCGCCGATTCCAAACAGTCCGGCCAGAACGCCGGCGGCGAGTCCGATGGCGATGAAGAGAATCACTGTTGTCAGCTCGTTGTTGAAGAAGTCGGGATGCCCTTCGCGATGGCTTCGAGCACCTTGTCGGAAAAGACGTCGATCTCGTCCAGAGTCGTATAGACGTTCGGGGTGATGCGAATGCCGCGAAACTCGGGGTGAATGATCGGCGTCGTCACGATGCGGTGCTTCGCCATCAGCCACTCGCCCAGCTTCACGTTGTCGAGGCCATCGACCTGAAACAAAGCGAGCGCGCCGGACTGCCTCGCATCGAGCGGAGTCAGCACCCGCACGCGCGGGCTCTCCGCAAGCAGCCGCTTCGCCCAGCGGTCCCGGAGAAAGCGGAGCCGGGCAATCTTGCGACCCACTCCAATCCCCCGATGAAACGCCAGTGCGGCGGAGATCGCATTGTGGTTCGCCGCGGGATGCGTGCCGATCTCCTCGTACTTCCGGATGTTCTCGTCCTGCTCCTTCGCCGCCGCCATCAGCGGCCACAGCTGCTTCTGCTTTTCCTTCTTTACATAGAGAAATCCGGTGCCAATGGGGGCCAGCAGCCATTTGTGAAGGCTGGTCCCGTAGTAATCGCAGGCGAGGTCGCTCCGCACGAATGGAAAGTGCGCGAACGCGTGAGCGCCATCGACGAACACCTCGATACCGCGCGATCTCGCCATGTCCACGATCCGGCGCACGGGCAGGATCTGTCCCGTGAGGTTCGTGATGTGGGTGACCTCGATCACTTTCGTCCGCGGGGTCAGCGCGGCGCGGAACCGCTCCACGATGTAGTCGTCGGACGGCGGCGGCACCTGGAAGGAGATCTGCTTCAGCACTATTCCATCACGCCGCACACGCTGCTCCCAGGCGGTGATCATCCGCCCGTAGTTCTGGTTCGTGATCACAACTTCGTCGCCAGGCTTCAGGTCGAGCCCGAAGATCATGATCTCGTTCGCCTCGGACGCGTTGCGGGTGATCGCCATCTCCTCGATGTCGCAGCCGAACTCGCTCGCCAGATCACGGCGTACGCTCTCGATGCGTGGCTCCAGCACCCGCCACATGTGCTCGACCGGCAGCTCGTTGGTGAAGCGAAGGTCGCGGATCATCGCTTCCAGCACGTGACTCGGAGTCGGGCTGACGCCGCCGTTGTTGAGATTGATCATCGTGCGGTCCGCGTCGAACGCGCGCTGGATCTCGGCCCAGTACGATTCGTCCTGCGCGACGGCGCCCGGGTCACGGCCTCCGGCGATTGCGTTCGCCTTGAAGAGCGACAGCATCGCCCGCTCGCGGAACACGGGCTGAGCGGCGAAGCCCGCCGCGGCCATGCTCGAGAGAAAGTCCCGCCTCGTAGTCATGTCAGCCTCCGGCACTACGACAGAAAGAGCGGCCGGCCAGATTCGGCCGACCGCTCTCTATTATATGACCCGCCCCGCGAGCGAGCGAATTGCGCCCCCTACTGGTACTGGATGTAGACGGGCTTGGGATGGAGGTAGAGCAGCTCGCCCGGCGTGATGATCGGGTCGCCTTTCTTCGTGTCGTTCTTGTAGAAGATCTTGAAGCCGGTGAACTGCACGGGCTCCCGGTACACGTACGACACGTAGGAATCCCGCTTGAGCAGCGGCGGGCCCCAGCCGTCCATGTTGATCCCCACCTGGACGTGCGGGTCGAGCTCGATCTTGTCGGAGTTCGTCAGCATCCCGCGCGTGAACCGGTGAATGACCAGAATCTTCGGCGGGAGCTTGCGGCTGCGCGAGACTTCGGCGAGCTGCTGGATCACCC
>Ga0136625_1000747_pt1 | contig 10791 bp, 10 predicted proteins | sample AntDrymUQ4832306_2_FD_104672 | JGI IMG/M metagenome (GOLD analysis project Ga0136625, IMG submission 104672) | Polar desert sand microbial communities from Dry Valleys, Antarctica - metaG UQ483 (23.06) | ecosystem: Environmental > Terrestrial > Soil > Desert | place: Antarctica: Dry Valley...
CGGTGAAGGGTGTGGGGCAAACGTGCGGAGGCGTCCGGCGGCCCTGAGCGCGCCGCGATGAGCGAGGCGGCCCGTTCGTCTGCACCATTTGCCGGGGCGAGGGCGAGAGCGCTCGTTGCGTCGAGGAGCAGCGTTCGAGCGTGGGCCTCTGGTGGGCCCATCGTGGCGCGAAGTACCGCATGTCGGGGAAGATCCGCCACCGGTGGCCCGTGAGGCGCCTGCCGCTGCTTCTCGCGCCAAGGCGACACTCTGCTGGCCGCGCCCGCACTCGTGCAGAAGGAGCAATGGGCGCTATCTACGGTGTGCTGTGTCCGCGGGACAACAGCGACCGTCAGAACGATTTAGTTGCCACGACGTAGGTGTAGGTTGCGACCGTGGAGGTCGTCTGGGCGAAAGGGCTCAAGCTCGCCTATGAGCGAGTCGGCGAGGGACCTCCATTGGTGTTCGTGCATGGCGCGGCCGAGGATGGCCGCGTGTGGCAGCCGCAGGTCGGCGCTCTGGCGAACGAGTTCACGGTCGTCGCCTGGGACGAGCCGGGGGCGGGAGGGTCCTCCGATGTGCCGGCGGGGTTCGGGCTGGCGGACTACGCGGACTGCCTCGCGGCGGTGGTCGATGCGCTCGCGCTCGGCCCCGCGTGCGTCGCCGGGCTCTCGTGGGGCGGCACCGTCGTGCTGGAGCTCTACCGCCGCCATCCCGGGCTCGTCGGGAGCCTGATCCTCGTCGATACGTACGCCGGCTGGAAAGGGTCGCTGCCCGAGGAGGAGGTGCGTGCCCGAGTCGAGGGCGCGCGCAGGATGCTTGAAGCGCCCGCCGAGGTGTTCGATCCCACGTTTCCGGGGCTGTTCGCCAGTGACCCGCCGGCGGAGTTCGTCGCGCTGCTCGAGCATATCGCCGCTGACGTGCGACCCGACAGCCTCAGGACCCAGCTGTCGGTGATGGCCGAGGCCGACCAGCGCGATCTGCTGCCCAGCATCGCCGTGCCGACCCTGCTGATCTGGGGCGAGCTTGACGCGCGTTCGCCGCTGCGCGTCGCCCGCCAGTTCGAGCAGGCGATCCCGGACGCGAAGCTCGTCGTGATCCCCGCCTGCGGTCATGTCAGCCACCTCGAGCGGCCCGAGCGATTCAACGAGGCCGTGCGCGAGTTCTGCCGCGCCCACCCACCGCGTGGGTCCTGAGATCCCGGGGGGGCTCGGGCGCCCCCCGACACGTGCGTGAGAGTCACCGCGAACCTTGACAAGAACGCAGTGAACCGTGAGATCATCGTGTCGTGGCCGACACCGTCGATACCGCCGACGCCGACGCCCGCCGCGATGCGCTGGTCGAGCGGCTGTTCCTCGCCACCGTGGGGACCTGGGACGTGCTTGCCGTGTACATCGGCGACCGGCTGGGGCTCTACAGGATCCTGGCCGAGCGAGGCCCCACGACCTCCGGGGACCTTGCCGCCGCGGCCGGCCTGAGCGAGCGCTACGTACGCGAGTGGCTCGAGCAGCAGGCGTCGACCGCCATCCTCGAGGTCGATGACGCCCGCGCTGACGTCACCGCGCGCAGGTACGGGCTACCGCCCGGTCACGACGAGGCGCTCATCGACGACACGAGCCTCAATTGCATCGCGCCGATCGGTCAGCTGGTCGTGGCGTGCACAAAGCCGTTGGACGCGGTGCTCGATGCGTTTCGCAGCGGTGAAGGTGTCCCGTACGCGGACTACGGCGCCGATCTGCACGAGGGCCAGGCGCGGTTCACGCGGCCGATGTTCGACAAGCTGCTGGCCGGGGAGTGGCTCGGCGCGGTCCCGCAGGTGCACGAGCGGCTGTTGGCCGACCCGCCGGCACGCGTTGCCGATGTCGCCTGCGGCGAAGGGCGCTCGACCCTGGCGATCGCACGCGGATACCCCAACGTCCATGTCGACGGGATCGACATGGACGCCGCATCGATCGCGGCGGCGCGGCGACACCTGGCCGCAAGCGGGCTCGATGACAGGGTCGCGTTCCATCACCGCGACGCCGCCGACGAGGAACTGGCCGGCAGCTACGACCTCGTCTACATCCACGAGGCGCTGCACGACATGTCCTACCCCGTCGAGGTCCTGCAGGCCTGCCGCAAGCTACTGACCAACGGAGGCTCGGTGATCGTCGGCGACGAGCGCGTACCCGACGAGTTCAAGCCCCCGGGCGACGAGATCGAGCGCTTCTACTACGGCTTCAGCATCCTGCACTGTCTCCCGGTCGGCATGATCGGCGAGAACGCCGCCGGGACCGGCACCGTCATGCGTGCGGGCACCATGCGCCGCTACGCCGAAGAAGCCGGGTTCGGCACCTTCCAGGTGCTGGCGATCGACCACGACTTCTATCGCTTCTACCGGCTCTCTCCGTAGGCCCCCACCCCGGCGCTCCAGATCGCCATCAGCGCGTTTCGCGCAAGCTCGGGGCCACACCTAGCTCTCTCGATCCGGCATTGAATCGCGGCCCGTTCGCCTCCACCCCTGTGGTGCTTCCTCAGACGGCCCGGATCGGCTTCGTCAGCGCCTTGACGAAGTCCTCGAGCTGGCCCGTCGTCCAGCACTCGAAGGCCTCACAGTGTTGCTCGTACGTCGCGATCACCGAGTCGCCGTAGTTCCAGTACAGCCGCGGCTCGGGGTTCAGCCAGAACGTGCGGCCGGCACGCGCGGCGATCTGGGCGAAGACGTCGGCGCGCGGGTCGCGGCCGTTCGTGCGCGCGTCGCCGAGCACGATGACCGTCGCACGCGGGTGCAGGTCGTCCTCGACGAGGGTGCGGAACTCCGACCAGACGCGGCCGTAGTCCGTGTAGCCGGAGATGTCGGCCACGCCGGCGTCGCGCGCGATCGCCTCCGACACGGCGCGGAAGTCGCGCTCGCGGTCGAAGACGTCGGTGACCTCGCTGATGCGCTCGATGAAGACGAACGAGCGCATCTTGCGAAACGAGTCGTGCAGGGCGTGCAGCACCGACAGGAAGAAGACCGAGGCGCTCGTCACCGACGTCGAGACGTCGCACAGGACGTAGATCTCCGGCCGCCGCGGGCGCACCGGCTTGAAGCGCAGGGCCACCGGGACGCCGCCGGTCTGCAGCGAGGCGCGCATCGTGCGGCGCACGTCGACGTGCGCATGGCGCGCGTGGCCGCGGTGCTCCCGGCCCTGCGTCTTCAGCCGCCGCTTGAGCTGCGCAACGACGCGATGGATCGCGGCGAGATCCTGCAGCGGACCGCTGGGCAGCGCGCGGTCGAGCTCGTTGAGCGGCCGCGACGGCGACAGCTTCTGCGTGCGCTCGATCTGGCCCCGCTCGAGCTCGCGGCGCAGCAGCGCCTCGAAGCGGCGCAGCGCCTCCCGCGGCAGGCCGGCGCGGCGCGGGTCGTCCTCGGCCAGCTCGCGGCGCGGCTCGACGCGCAGGCCGAGCGCGCGGCGGATGCGCTGAACGTCGACTCCGATCACCCCGGAGCCCTGGCCCTGGCGCCCGAAGGCCGCGATCGCCAGGCGCGCGAGGTCGCGCATGAGCGACTCGTCGTGAGCCTGCAGCGCCGCGGAGATCTGGCGGCGCAGCTCGTCGAGATCCACCCCGCTCGCGCTGCCGGCGTCGTCTCGGTCGCCCGGCGAGCCGTCGTGCTCGCGCACTCCCTCGCGCAGTGCCGCAGCCTCGGTGGCGCGAAAGAAGAAGCGCTCGAAGACCAGCTCGAACAGGCGCCGGTCCTCCTGGGACTTGGCGAGCGTCGCGGCAAGCGCCTCGCGGAACGCCTCGGGCTCGGCCCATGGGATCTCGGCGAGGACGGCGAACGCGTCGAGCAGCTCCGCCGTGCCGCTCTTGACCCCCTCCGCGCGCAGCTCCTCGCCGAACTCGACGAGGCGGGCGGCGAGGCCGGGCGGGACGGGGCTGGCGGCAGGGTCGGACGCGGCGGCCATCGAGGCAGCATAGGTCGCGCTGCGTGCGGTATGGCCGGCGGTTGGCCTTCCGTAGAAGCTCTGCTACGGTCGCTTTATGACGACGATTCCCCAGCGGGAGCTGCGCAACAACGTCAGCGGCATCCTGCGCCGTGCCGAGCAGGGAGAGCGCTTCACCATCACCGTGTCAGGGCGGCCGGTTGCGGAGCTCGGTCCACCGATTTCGGAACGCCGTGGAACGAGCGTCGCCGAGTTGTGGAAAATCCTCGCCGAGAGTCCCGTCGACCCAACCTGGGCCGAGGATCTCAGGCGCATGAGGGAGGAGGACCGCGCGAACTCGCGGGATCCATGGGCAAGCTGACCACCCTGTTTGACACGAGCGCGCTGATCGGTCCGAACGAAGGCCAGGGTCCGCAGCTCGACGGTGCATGCGCGGTCAGCGTCGTCGCCGTAGGCGAGCTCTACGCGGGTGTTCTGCTAGCCACCAAGGACGCGTCGCAGGCGGCTCGGCTGCAACGGCTGGCCAATGTGCTCGCAGATGCGTCGGTGCTCGAGATCGACCGGTCGGTGACGGCTCGTTACGGCGAGCTTCGGGCGGCGGCCGGCCGCTGTCCGTCAAACGATCTTTGGATAGCTGCGACCGCGCTGGCACACGACCTGACGCTCCTGACCATGGACGAGGGGCAGGCCGCGCTGCCGCTCGTGCGCACGAGGTTGGTGTCGGCAGGAGGCTGAGGTCAGGGCGCGACGACGCCGGGGCCGAGCTTCCTCCCCACCCGCTCGGCCACGATGTCCAGGTCGGTGCGGTGCTTGACGATGAGCGACAGCGTCTCGCGGAAGGTGGTCGTGTCGATGTCCTGTGCGCCGAGCAGCAGCAGGGCGCGCGCCCAGTCGATCGACTCGGCGATCGAGGGCGGCTTCTTGAGGTCGAGGTCGCGCACCATGCCGATGACCTCGACGAGCCGGCGGGCGATCGTCCCGGCCAGCTCGGGGACGTGCAGGCGCACGATCTCGAGCTCGTGCTCGAGGTCGGGATAGTCCAGCCAGAGGTACAGGCAGCGGCGCTTGAGCGCCTCGGTCAGCTCGCGCGAGTTGTTGGACGTCAGCAGCACGACCGGGTGCGAGCGCGCCTCGACGAGCCCCAGCTCCGGAATCGAGATCTGGAAGTCCGACAGGACCTCGAGCAGCATCGCCTCGAACTCCTGGTCGGTCTTGTCGATCTCGTCGATGAGCAGCACGATCGGCAGCTCGGAGGTGATCGCGTCCATCAGCGGGCGCGAGAGCAGGAACTCCTCGCCGAAGATGTCGTCGTGCACGTCGTCCCAGGTGGCGCCGGTCGGGTCCGTCTGCCCGGCCTGGATGCGCAGCAGCTGCTTGCGGTAGTTCCACTCGTACAGCGCCTTGGCCTCGTCGAGCCCCTCGTAGCACTGCAGGCGCACCAGGCGGCGGTCGAGCACCTTGGCGAGCGCCTTGGCCAGCTCGGTCTTGCCGACGCCCGCGGGGCCCTCGACGAGGATCGGCTTGCCGAGCTTCGTCGCAAGATATGAGACGAGCGCGGTGGACTCGGCGGGCAGGTAGCCGACCTCGCGCAGGCCCTGGGAGAACGCGGCGACGGAATCGGGAACGGCGGCGGCCATCGCCGGATGATAGGAACTCGGCTTGTGTCAGTCTGCCTTGCGGCGATCATCGGCGCGTCGGATGCGTCCGCGACGCCCGTGGCGCTGCTGATCGGCTTCGGCGTGCTCGTCGCGCTCGTCGGCCATCTCGCCGGTTCACGGCGGACCGTCGGCGTGGGCATCGCGATCCTCTTCGTCGCGACGGCGCTGCTGCTCGTCGGGGGCTACCTCGCCTACCAGACGACGCGGTCGACCCGCGGCCGTGCGACGCGCCGGGTGGGTGCTGAGTCGCGGTGGCTCAGCCGTCGAGTCGCCGCCGGCGGCGTCCGCGGACCCTCAGATCGCGGCGCGCAGCTGCGCCGCGACGTCGCCTGTCAGCGGGCCGTAGTGCGCCGGCCAGCAGGTCGCGGGCTGCAGCGCGGCGAGCTTGGCGATCGACTCTGCGCAGCGCGCGTCGGACCAGTTGAACGCCGAATGGGGCACACGGGGGCGCTTGCCCGGCAACGGCAGCGCCGGATGGAAGAGGGCAAAGCAGTCGTTCGTGATCGCCAGGCGGTCGGCGGCGCGCCACAGGCCGATGCAGCCCGGCGAGTGGCCGGGCAGGTGGATCACCTCGAAGTCGCCGACGCGGTCGCCCTCGGCCAGCGTGCCGGCGACCGGCAGCGGCCCGCCGTCCCATGCGCTGAACGTCTTGGCAGTCATGGCACGCACGGGGAACGGCAGCAGCCCGAAGTCGAAATCATGCGCACCGCCGTCGCCCTCGACGTTCTCGCGGTCGTCGGCGTGGCAATACACGGGCGCGCCGACGGCGGGCGCGCCGCCACGATGATCGGCGTGCGGATTGCCCAGGATCACGCGTGTCGCGCCGCCGAGCGCGTCGGCCGTGGCGCGCACCGCCGCGCCCATCGGCTTGTGGCCGGTATCGAAGACCGCGACGCCGTCAGCCTCGCGCACGAAGAAGACATTGATGCGCAGAGGGAAGCCGCGGGTGATCTTCCAGACGCCTGCGGCGATGTCGGTGGGCACTTGCGCCATGCGCCGACATACTCCCACCGTATGAACCGTCCGGAGCCTCGGTGACCGGGGAGTTGGCGCCCCGGCCGCTGCGCGCCGGAGACAGTGATCGCGCCGCCGTCGTCCATCTCCTGCGCGCGCACCACCTCGAGGGGCGCCTGACCGTCGACGAGTTCGAGGAGCGCGTCGGCCAGGCGCACGCCGCCGTGACGCTGATCGAGCTCGGGGACCTGCACAGCGACCTCCCGGAGTTGCCGGCCCGGCGCGGTCGGGGCGACGCGGCACGCGGCGACCGTCGCCCTCCGCGGGTCCCGGGCACCTTCTCCTTCGTCGAGCGCATCGAGCTCGACGTCAGCCCGGCCACCGCGCGCGAAGAGGCGTTCGAGCACATCGCGCCGGCGCTCGCATGCGACGGGTACGAGCTGTCGGTCGTCGGTGGCGCACTCATGTTCCGCCGCCGCTGGCGCCCGACCTGGACCGTCCTCGTGGCGATCTTCACCTTTCCGATCGGCCTTCTGGCGCTGAGCCACCGCAATACCGACGAGGTGATCGTCGAGATCCAGCAGTCGCCGCACGGCGGCACTGAGCTGATCGCCCATGGCGTCGGGCCGCTCGCCGTGCGGCACGCCTTCGCCACGCTGCGCGGTTGAGCGGCGGTCCGCGGCGTCAGCGGTCGTCGCGCGAACGCGGGATCTCGCCCGGGCGCAGCGGCGGCTCGTTGTCCTCGGCGTCGAGCTCTTCGCTCGGGGCCTCGAACTTCAGGCGTCGCGCGTCCTCGCGCCGTACCGCGCGGTCGCGCCGCGCGACGGCCTCGGTCCGTGCCTCCGAGCGTGGCACGACGGCGGTCGGCGCCTCGTCGCTCATGTCCTCGCGCACGAGCGAGCGCGCCCATTCCCGTGAACGGGCCTCCGGCGAGCCGGGGGCCGGCGGGGGCGGCGGCTCGGGCTCGGCCGCGGGCAGTCGCGGCTCGGGGCGCCCCGCGACGCGGATGCGCTGGCCGGCGAACGCGAGCGCGCCCGCCGCCACGAACGCGACGAAGAAGCCCCACTGGATGCCGACCGTGCCGCCCTCGCCGCTGACGTCCGGGCGGTCGAAGACGCGGTAGAAGATCAGCGCGCTCGCCCACAGCCCCGCGGCGAAGATCACGGTGCCGTCGCCGCCCGGCAGGTGAAACGCGCGCTGGTCGGCGCGCGCGAGCAGCAGCACCATGACACCGGCGGCCACGAGGAAGATCGCCGCCTCGACGAACGAGACCGCGCCAAAGGCGCTGATCGAGTCGCTCACGAAGCTCTGGGAGCCGGCGATGACGACGTTCTTCTCATACCAGGGCAGGAACATCGCCACGAGCAGCCCGACCGCCGCGAACGCGGCGAAGCGCTGGTCGCGATCCAGCGCGGCGAAGGCGGTGCGCAGGCGCTGCACGCCGCCGGTCACGCCGGGGCGCCGGTGATACGGGGGGCGGTCGGGGAACGCATCACTTCGCGTGAGGTACCGATGTTCGTGAAGCCGTGACCCGCGCCGTCCGCTGCCATGGCGCGATTGTACGCCCGCGGGCGGCAGGATTCCGCGGATGACGGACGAGTTCGCCGCCGGCGCAACGCAGGTCGCGTACCGGTTCGCCTACGGGCCGCGCCGCGCGCAGTACGCCGTGCTGGAGGCCCCACCCGGCAGCGGGCCCTTCCCCGTCGTCGTGCTGCTGCACGGCGGTTTCTGGCGAACGGGGTTCAACCGCACGCTGATGAACCCGCTCGCCCTCGATCTGCTCGGCCGCGGCTGGGCGGTGTGGAACCTCGAGTACCGCCGCCTGGGCATCGGCTGGGGCGCGGGAGGCGGCTGGCCCGCGACGTTCGAGGACGTCGCCGCGGGAATCGACGCGCTCGCGGACGTTCCGGCCGCCACGGCGCGCCTGGACCTCGGACGGGTGGTCGCCGCCGGCCACTCCGCGGGCGGCCAGCTCGCGCTGTGGGCCGGGGCGCGGCCGGGGCTGCCCGCCGGCGCGCCGGGCGCGCAGCCGCGGGTCGCGCTGGCCGGCGCCGTCGGCCAGGCCGCCATCTGCGATCTGCGCGAAGCGCACGCGCAGCGCGTAGGGGCGGGCGTCGTGCGCCGCCTGATGGGCGGCTCGCCGCGTCGGGTGCCCGAGCGCTACGAGCTCGCCTCGCCGCTCGCGCGCCTGCCGCTGGGCATCCCCCAGTTGCTCGTGCACGGCGAGGACGACACGGTCGTGCGACCGGCGCTGTCGATCGACTACGCCGCGGCTGCCCGGGCCGCCCGTGACGACGTGACGCTCAGCGTGCGCGCGGGCGAGGGGCACTTCGAGCACCTCGAGGTGGCGGGCGGCGCGTGGGGCGACGTCGCAGCGTGGCTGGAGCGCTTTCGCTGATTCAGCGCTTCGCGCGACGCGCCTTGAGGACCTTCAGGGTCGCCTCGCCCGTGCCGCTGCGGCCCGTGACGTCCTTGGCGCGCAGGAGGACCTTGTAGCTGGCCGCCGACCGCGGCGGCTGGGGCCAGCGCAGGGTGCGTACGCCGCTGCCCAGGTTCCCGCCGAGCACGATCACGGTCCGGTTTGCCCGCAGCACGCGCAGCGTCACGTTCGACGGCTTGGAGACCGTCAGCTTCAGCACCGCCGGCTTGCCGCCGCGCGTGCGCCGCGAGACGAGCTGCACGACGGGCGGGCGGGTGAGGTACTGCGTCCAGCGGTCGCCGGCCGCGCAGTAGGGAGCGGGGTCGAGCGCCGCCGCGGGCGCCGCCGCGGGCACGGGGACGGGCAGCGCGCCGCCGCTCGGCGCGGCGGGAGCGGCGGGCGGCTGGGCCGCGCGGGCGGCGTCCTCGGTCATGCGCTCGCAGAGGTTGCGCAGGAAGTCGCGCGCCAGCGTGTGGTAGCTCACGTCGGCGTCGCGACCGCCGAGCGAGTAGCGCGACCAGCCGCCGGTGTCGTACTCCGCGAGCTCGCCGCGCAGCTGCGCCTCGCCGGCGGCGAACAGCGCGCGGCCCTCGGCGTCGTTGGCCAGCACCGCGAAGTCACGTAGGCCGTTGAGCGACTGCGTGAACGCGTTGAGCACCCGCAGGCCCGGCGCAAAGGAGTAGATGAGATAGTGCGCCCCGGCCGGCGTGGCGACCCGCACGCCGCTCGGCGGCGGCTCGCGGAAGATCCCCATCCCGGCGCGAGCGGCCTCGAAGTAGCGCGGCTCGCCGAAGCGCACGGCGGCCCGCGAGAACGCCTGCAGCGCGGTGCCCTGCGCGAGGCCGCTGACCCAGGGCGGCCGCCCGCCGTCGAAGCGGAAGAGGTACTCCCAGGCGATTCCGCCGGCGCGCTGCGCCGCCAGGGCGAGGGCCTCGTCGAGCAGCCCTCGCAGTGACGCGTCAAAACCGCCCTGCCACAGGCCGTTGGCCTTGCCGAACGTGCCCAGCCACTGAATCTGCAGCCCCTCGCCGGCGTAGAACTGCCAGACGATCCGGCTGCCGGAGAAGCTCACGCGCGCGCCGTTTCGCAGCAGCGGCCCGTTGGACCACCACTGCCGGTTGCGGGCCACCGTCTCCAACAGCGCCGGCAGGCGCGACGGGGTCAGCCCGCCGGCCGCCGCGACGTCCTCGAGGTTGCGCAGCGCAGCGCCCAGCGCGACACGGCGCGCGCCCGACAGCCTGCCGCGCAGGGCGAGCGCGTCGACGTAGATCGCGCGCTTGCCGTCATGGGTGGCCTGATCGATCTCGCCGGCCGCGAGCATCCGCGCGAGCTCGCTGCCGACGGTGCGCTTGGCGACCGCGGCGCGCGAGGTCAGTCCTCGCGCAGGCGCGGCTTGGGTCGGCGTGCGCCGCGCCCGGACGCCGGGCAGCGACGCCGCCGCGGGCGGCAGCGTGCGGTCCTCGCGCGCGAACGTCGTGCCGTCGGCGCGCAGCGTCAGCAGCGGCGAGGCGGGGGCGGCGGGGGCAAGGGCCAGCGCGAGCAGGAGCGCCAGCGCGAGCCCTGGGATCGGGGTCCGGCGCACGGGTGCGATGCTAGGTTGAACACCCCCTCAACGCTGCAGTTGCCCTTGCACGCAGGATCCCATCGTTCCTGCATATCGATGCGTCACCCTGGGGTCATGCCGATCAGGAGGCTTCGTTCACCGTGACCCGTTCGCTTCGCCACGCCCTCGCCGCCCTCGCCTGCCTCGTGCTGTGCGGCGCGCTCATCACCGCCTGCGGGTCCGACGAGGACGACAAGGGCGACACCTCGGCGCAGGGGCTGCTCGACCAGACGTTCGGCAGCGGCGCGTCGGCGATCGACAACGGCCGCA
>Ga0136625_1000748_pt1 | contig 10789 bp, 10 predicted proteins | sample AntDrymUQ4832306_2_FD_104672 | JGI IMG/M metagenome (GOLD analysis project Ga0136625, IMG submission 104672) | Polar desert sand microbial communities from Dry Valleys, Antarctica - metaG UQ483 (23.06) | ecosystem: Environmental > Terrestrial > Soil > Desert | place: Antarctica: Dry Valley...
CAACCGGTGGCGTGGCACGTCGAAGCGAACTACCGCCTGCCCGTCAAGGTGTGGCGCGACCTGATGGACCTGTACTTCCCGAACAGCGGTTGGATCCGGCTGCGCCGTGACACAATCGACGCCCTCACCCGCTACAAAGCCCAGCGCGCCATCCCGTCGTGGGAGGACGCTTTCGAGCTGCTGCTGAAGGAGGCCGGCGCGTGAGCGCCGTCGGGCGCGCGAGCGCCAGCGAGGAACTGCCTGCGCAGAACGATGATGGGGTGTGGGGGCGCAGCCCCCACCGGGTGATGGCGTGAGCGCCGTCGTGCAGGCCACGGCCGCGGCCTTCGAGCGGGCCGGGCGGGTCGCGGACGCAGTGCTCTACGAGGGCTACGTGCTCTACCCGTATCGGGCGTCGGCGACCAAGAACCAGGTGCGGTGGCAGTTCGGCGTGCTCGCCCCGAAGCGGTTCGCAGAAGCAGACGGCTCGGAACAGTGGGCCCAGCAGACCGAGGTGATCGCCGAGTTCGGCCTGGCGGCAAAGGTCGACGTTCGCGTCCGGTTCTTGCAGGTTCAGGCCCGCACCGTCGAGGCCGCCGAGGGCGACAGCTTCGTGCCGGTCGCCCAGCTCGACGTCGACGGTCAGCGATGGGCGACGTGGGAGGAGGCGGTCGAGCACACCGTCGACGTCGTTGGCGTCGAGCTTGCCACTGTCGGCACCTCCGAATCCCCGTTCGCCATGCCGGCGTGGCGTGAGGTGGAGGAGCTCGGCACAGCCGGTCGCGTGGTGAGGGAGCGTTGGGCCGTCAACGGCCTCGTACGCATCGCCATCGAGGATGTGCCGGGACCGTATCCGCTGACCCGCCTCCAGGTGCGCGTTGAGAACGTCACGGAGTGGGGCGAGCGCGGAGGACGCAGGGAGGACTCCGTACGCCGGTCGCTGATCGGCGTGCACGTGCTGCTGCACGCCGACGACGGATCGTTCCTGTCGTCGCTCGACCCGCCCGAGTTCGCCCGTGGCGCCGTTGCCTCGTGCACGAACAAGAACGCCTTCCCGGTGCTCATCGGCGACGATGGTGACGACACAACCATCCTGTCGTCGCCGATCATCCTGTACGACCGACCTGAGGTGGCGGACGAGAGCCCTGGCGATATGTGCGACTCCACCGAGATCGACGAGATCCTGGCGCTGCGGGTGCTGACACTGACCGACGATGAGAAGCTCGAGGCACGCGCCACCGACCCGCGTGCCGCAGCCATTGTCGACCGCGTCGACGACTTCGCGCCCGAGATCTTTGAGCGGTTGCACGGCGCCATCCGGACGTTGCGCCCGGCGCCCGAGAAGCCGCTGCCGTGGTGGGAACCAGCCGTCGACGCCGAGGTCGATCCGTGGACCGACGTCATCTGCATCGACGACGTCGACGTGCAGAAGGGCTCGAAGGTGAGGCTGCGGCCCGGCAGCCGCCGCACCGACGCCCAAGATCTTTTCCTCGCCGACCGCGTGGCCACCGTCGAGGGCGTCTTTTTCGACGTCGACGGCGACCAGCACGTGGCGGTGACGCTCGACGACGACCCGGCTGCCGAGCTGCACCAGTGGTATGGCCGCTTCCTGTACTTCCATCCCGACGAAGTGGAGCCGGTCCGATGACGGCGACGAAGACGCTCGTCGCTGGGATCGGCAACATCTTCAACGGTGACGACGGTTTCGGGAGTGAGGTAGCGCAGCGCTTGGCGCGCCGACCGATGCCCGATGGCGTCCATGTCGAGGATTACGGCATCCGTGGGGTCCATCTCGCCTACGAGTTGCTCGAGGGTTACGACCTGGTCGTGCTCATCGACGCGCTGCCGCGAGGTGAAGCGCCGGGGACCGTCTCCGTTCTCGTGCCCGATGTCGACCTCGATGATGTGCCCCCGCTCGACAGCCACCAGATGGATCCGAGGGCGGTGCTCGGGATGGTGGCGGAGCTCGGCGGTGAGATCGGGCGGCTGCTGCTCGTCGGGTGCGAACCCGCCGACGTTGGCGAAGGCATCGGCCTGTCGCCCCCAGTTGCGGCGGCCGTCGACGACGCCGCTCGCATGGTCGAAGAGCTCATCGCACAGAAGGAGGAGATCCGATGATCCGTCGCATGGCCCTACCACTACTGGCACTCGCGACTGTCGGCGTAGTTGCGAAGACTGCGTATCCCGACATCGCCCGATATCTGAAGATCCGGAACATGTAGCCATGCACGAGCTCGGTCTCGGCAGGGCATCGACATGACGACGAAAGGAGCAAGGTGATGGAAGAGTCCACAGAAGGACGCGATCCGGAGGGGGGTAACCGCTCCGCTCAGCCCGGTGGTTCGCCTTCGCGGGGCCCGAACCCCGACCCAGGCGGCGAGAACGAGGCCGGCGGTCTCGTCCCGCCGTACGAAGACCGAACTTCCGACGAGAGCACACCTTCGAAGGAGGATCGCGCCGAGAGCGTGAAACGCCAGCTCGCAGACACCAAGACGGGCCCCGAGGGAGCAACCGGCAGCCCGGCAGACGAGCAGCCGGTCAGCGCCGACGAGGTCACCGATAAGGTGCCCGAGTCACCGATGGGTGTCGGCCCGAGCCCGTCCCGCAGCGGTGAGGACGTAGGCGACGATGACGCCAAGGAGGCTGGCCGTCAAGACGTCGGAACGAAAGGTGAGTCGGGGCGGCCTGTCGGGAAGTCCGACGAGCGCGACGCGACGTCGGTGGATCCGCATAGCTCGTCGGACGACGCTCCGACGACGCCGCCGGGCGACCAAGGGGGCTGACGGACCTACCCGTCTTGGTGCAGCCCGCCCGTCGTGAAGGCGGGCGGGCTGCGCCCGCTGAACTGTCGAACCGTCGGGCTCAGGCAAGCACGTCTGTCGCCCGGTGGGTACGGTCAACCCCTTCGATCAGGAAGATGGTGCTCACGGAGTTCTCGGTTCGCAGCGGCAGGATCTCCTGATAGGCCGCCGACTTGTACCAGTCCTCGGCATGGGTTCGATCCGGGAACTCGATGATGACCACGGCTCCGGGATTCTTCCCCTCGAGCACATCCGCCTCACCGCCGTGCACGATGAAGTGGCCGTCGTAAGGCTCCAGCGTGGCATCGATGCGTTGCAGGTACTCCGTGATGCCCTGGCCGATCTTCACGTCTGTCAGGATCCCGATTCCATAGGTTGTCATACGTCTTCCTCCGTGCCATCGCTTGCTGTCTCGGTAGAAGTCTGACGGAGAGCGCGACCGAGTGCGATGACCTCCGAGGTCATGATTCCGCCGGAACGAACGGCCACTCGAGATGCCCGCCACCAAGAGAATCGCCATCTACCGGACTGACGACGTCGCCCTGGTCGCCCTCGTAACCGGCGCCAACCGCGGTCTTGGTCGTGAAGTCTTCGGCAACTCGCCGTAGCGGGCCACACGGCGTACCTCGCCAGCCGTGACCTCGAAGCCGGCCATCTCGCAGCCGCGCCGCTCGTCGACGACGGTCTCGACGTCCGAGTCATCACGATCGACGTGACCGATGCGAGCACGGCCAACGCCGCCGCCGAACTCATCGGCGCAGTGCACGGCCGTCTCGACGTGCTCGTCAACAACGCTGTCATCCACTACGACACGTGGCAATCCGCGATCGGAGCCGACCTCGATGTCGTCCGCCAGGCGCTCGAGCTGGACAGCGACCACATCCTCGTCAACAGCGTCTGCCCCGGCTGGGTCGCCACCGACATGGGAGGGTCCGGTGGTCGGCCGGTCGCCGAAGGTGCCGCCGGCATCACGTGGGCCGCCACCCTGCCCGACGACGGACCGAGCGGAGGGCACGTCCGAGACCGCCAACCCATCCTGTGGTGATGCCGCCCCATCCGGTTCCCATTCCGTCCGGCTTCGAACAGACAGGACCTGCCTGCCGGTCCGGTCGGGCGTCAAGACGTCGGTTGCAGGTACTGCTGCTCGTAGGCGTCGGCGAGGTCGTGGAGAGCCTTGCCACCATCGCCGCTGTAAGACGAGCCGTGCATCACGGCCAGCGTGGTGGGCGACAGGTCGCCCAATCGGCGCATGATCGTTGCCGTGTCCGGCGCCATCGACGACGAACGGAACATCGCTTCTGCTGCCATGGCCGGTTCTACGAGGTCATCGGTACTCAACGCCACGTCCTCGCCGTCGAGCTGCGAGAGCAGGTCGCCACACAACAGCGTGGACGTGGTCTCCTCGAAGAGCACTCGCGCCTCCCATCCGTGAGGGACGTGGGGCGTGTCGAAGTGCCGCACCCGCTTTCCACCGAGATCGATCGTGTCTCCGTCGGCCATTCGAAGGGGCGGTCTGTCGCACATGTCGTTCAACGAGACGTCGCACCCGAGAGCGCCATGGGCCACCTGTGACTGCGGAGCGGCGGCCAGCCACATGTTCATCGAGCCGCACTCGTCCGACTCGACGTGGCCGAACGTTATCCATCGGACGGACTCGACCGGCAGCACCTTGGCGACGGCTTCGGCCACCAGTGGGAACATCGCCCGTGGCCCGGTGTGGAACAGCAGCGGCTCGTCGGCGTCGATCAGGAACTGGTTGAAGGTGAAGCCGGCGGGAGGTGCCACCTCGGGTACGAACGTGGACAGTCGGTAGATCCCGTCGGCGATCTCGTCAAGTTTGGTTTCCATACCTTGGGGGCGTTCGGCCTCGGGCGGTTCCGTTCACTCATGACTGAACACTCCAGATGGTCTCATCGTCTGGGTGGGGTTCGTAGCAACAGAACAAGCCGGTGCGTACTCGGCGGTCGAGGACTGCGCCGGGCGCAGGCAGCGCCTCGGTGAGCTTGGTGAGGGCGGCCCGCATCGCCCTGGTGACGTTGAGGCGGGCCTTTTCGGCAACGGATGATGCCTTCCGGCCGCGACCGCCCAGACCGACGGCACGGGCCAGCTCGCCGACCAGGCTGTCGAGCTCGGCCTGCAGCTTGGCTGCCCGGTCGTCATCTTCCACAGCCAGCGCATCCTCCACATCGTCACGCAGCTCGGCGACTCGGTGCCGGTAGGCGGCGCGGCTCTGGGCGTCGAGCAGCGGGCCGGCGTCGCCGAGCCGGCGCCGGTCGATCCCGATGTCGGAAACGCCCTCCACGAGATCGACAAGGTCGAGCGCGTGACGCTCGGTCCCAGGATGACCTACCAGCTCGGCCAGGTACCGCAGGCCCTTGGTGTCGTGCAGGCGCACTACGGTGTCGCCGCACTCCGCTGTCCACCACACCCCGTCCGGGCTCAGTGTCGCCACGCGGCAGCCGACCCTCACCCTGCGGGCAACGGCCTCCACACCGAGTCGACGAAGCATGGCGGCGTCGCTGGCTCGCACCACCACGTCGAGGCGGGCCAGGAGAGCCGCTGCAGCGCGCGCCTCGACGACCGCCTCGGCATGATCACCGGCCGTCTCGTGTAACCGGGCCAGGTCGAGGTAGAGCGACATCTTTAGTAGTGGCAGATCGGCAGTGGCGACGTCGTCGAGCCCTTCCTGCAGAGCAGCTACGGCGGCAGCCGTGTTCCCCTGCGCAGCGCTGACGCGAGCGCGTTGCCGGGCGGCGTCGGCCCCAAGGGCGGCCAAGTTCAGGCCCCGAGTGCGCATGTCGAGCTCGGCGGATGCAACGGCCGCCTGGTTCACGTCGCCTCGCGACAGCTCGGCTTCGACCAGCACGCCGAGCAACGCCGCTGCCCGCACCCGGTCATCACCCATGAGGCGCAGCCCCCGGCGGGCGGTAGCGCAGGCCAGGTCGAAGTCGCCGCGAGCAAGGTGCAGCCGAGCCGTTGGCAGGAGGGCCTGGATGTGGTCGTCCCGACCGAGCAGCAGGGCCTCGGCCTCGGCCAGCCGGCCCTGCAAGATGCGCAACTCGGCCAGGGCGATCGGCGGATGCCAGGCGCCACCCGGCATGACCTCCTCGAACTCCGCAGATGTGCGTCTCAACAAGTCCTCGGCCTCACCCCACCGGCCGAGGTGACACAGGAGCGTCCCCTGCACGCTGCGGCAGTGGCTGCTGAGGAACGCCTGCGGCACTGAGGCTGAGCCGATGACGCCGCGCTGGCGCAGCGCTCGGCTCCACACCTCCACCCGCTCGAAGTCGGCGGTGTAGTAGCACGCCGTGAAGAATGAGCAGACCGCCTTACCGATCATGCCAGCGTCCTTGGTGCCGCCGCCGCAAGCCAAGGCCATGGCCTCGTCGATCATCGCCATGCCCTCGGCCACCCGACCGGCCTGCACGTGGCCGAGCCCCCCGTCGGCCAGAGCTTTCGTCTCGAGGTCCACGTCGCCGAAGCGGCGGGCGCGGTCGAGGGCCAGCGCCGCTCGATCGATGAGCACGGCGGGGTCATCCACATCGCAGCCCATCGGGGCCACTGCTGCGTACCCTTGTTCGGGGCACGGCGGCTCATTCTCGATCAGCCGCATCGCCCGCGTGAACCACGGGCGAGCTGCGACCTTGTTGCCCAACCAGTTGGCGAACACATCGCCAAGGCGTGCGCACGTCGTTGCCGCCTGGCGATTGTCGCCGGCGGCGGTCAGCGCGCGCACCGCGGCAGACAGGTGGGCGACGGCCCGATCAACGTCCCCTGCCGCCATCGCTTCGTCAGCGAGCTGCAGGGGCGCCGCCGGGTCGTCACCATCGACCGCAGAGGCCACGCCCACGCCGACCAGGGTACATCTCGGGTCAGCTCGCGCCGGTCTGATCGGTCGGCCCCGCCAGCTGGATCGCCCTCGCCGAGCGTCGTGACGGCGTCCGGGCGTCACGGGATCGTTCAGTCCCGAGCGTCGTCGGGATCGGCTAGCAGGTCGGCGCTGGCGGCGAGCGCCGTGGCCAGCGCCGCCGCTCGTTCGACGACTGCAGCGACGTGGTGCGCTGCGGGGTCGCTGTGGCGCGCCAAGGGCGGATCGCCGAGCGAGCGGATCATCGAGGCCGGGTCGGACGTCGGTTTGATGTCCTCCGGCTCTGGCGTGGGCTCGACGATGCGCCAGATGTCGACGCGCGGCGCCGCTTTGGCCCGTTGTTGGCGACGCTGCTGCTGTGGCCGCTGCTGGTTCCGGGGACGGCTCATGCTTCGTCCTCGGCGAGGAGGGCATCGGCGTCGATGCCGAGTGCGCTGCGCAATTGCTCGGTTCCGAGATCGGCCAGCGAGCTCGACTTCGGCAGCACCAGGTTTGCGATGTGCCGCTTTCCGGCAACGATCTCCTCGACGCGCTCGTCGATCGTTCCCGGGCACACGAGGCGGTGGGAGATCACTGTGCGGGTCTGCCCGATCCGCCATGCCCGGTCGCGGGCCTGGTCTTCCACCGCCGGGTTCCACCAGCGGTCGTACAGCACGACGTGGCTGGCCGCGGTCAGGTTCAGTCCGGTGCCGCCGGCCTTCAGCGACAGCACGAGCGCTGCCGGACCTTCGCGGACCTGGAACTCGGCCACCATGCGGTCGCGAGCTCCCCGGGCCAGGCTGCCGTCGTAGCAGGAGATCGGGGCGCCGGTGACGTTGGTGAGGTGAACGGCGAGGCGACGGCCCCACTCGGCGAAGTGGGTGAACACCAGGATCTTCTCGCCGGCCGCAAACACCGACCCGACGATCTCCTCGAGGCGGGCCAGTTTGCCCGATCTAGCGGCGAGCGGACGACCGTCGTCGTTGCCCGTTAACGCCGCAGGGTGATTGCAGATCTGCTTGAGGGCGGTGATGGCGGCAAGGATCGCGCCCTTACGCCGCTCGGCCTCCGGGTCATCCGACGGGGCGACGAGCTGGTCGATCACGGCCTGGTACAGCCCGATCTGCTCGGTGGTCATCGTGCAGTGGTCGAGCTCGTCGATGCGGTCCGGCAGCTCGGCGGCAACCTCCGGCTCGCTCTTCGTCCGCCGGAACACCAGAATCCCGTTGAGCGCCCGCAACGCCTCCTCGCCCTCGCCCGCCATCTGGGCGATGAACGCTGGCCGGGGTCCCACCAGTCCCGGGTTGGTGAAGTCGAGGATCGACCACAGGTCGCCGAGGCCGTTTTCGACAGGCGTGCCGGTGAGCGCCAGCCGGGTTTTGGCGGGGATGCGACGGAGCTGCTGGGCTGTGTCACTGGCGGGGTTCTTGATCGCCTGGGCCTCGTCGAGCACGAGCCGGCCCCACGTCCGCTGGGCGAGCGTCTCGACGTCGCGCACCGCCGTGCCATAGGTGGTGATGACGACGTCGGCGTCGCCGACCTCGGCGTCGAACTCGTCGGGCGTGGCCCGGGAGGCACCGTGGTGTATGACCACCCGGAGGCCCGGTGTGAAGCGGGCCGCTTCGGCGGCCCAGTTGCCGACGACGGCGGGTGGGGCCACGACGAGTGCCGGAGCATGTGCGGCCTCGATCTCGGCCGAGTCGATCTGGAGCGCGAGGTGGGCCAAGATCGTCGGTGTCTTACCCAGGCCCATGTCGAGAGCGAGGCAGCCACCCAGCCCGGTGGCCTCGAGGAACCCGAGCCAGGCAAGCGCCTGCGCCTGGTAGCTGCGCAGCTCGCCGACGAAGCCGTCGGGGCGGGTGATCGGTTCGGTGGGTGTGTCCCGGGCAGTGCGAAGCAGGTCGGTGGCCCAACCGCTGCCATCGATGGTGACGCCGCCGCTCAGTGACGGCCCGTCGAGCCCAACGCCGATGCGGAGCAGCTCGGCACCGGTCAGCCGGATCGTGTCGGCCCGTTCGGCCAGTGCCGCTGCCGCCTCTTTCAGGTCGATGCTGTCGAGCTCGACCCAGCGCCCGCGGGACTTCACCAGCGGCCGGGCTTCCTTCGCCAGCTTGGCGATGTCGGCCGCCGTGAGCTCCACGTCGTCGAACAACACGGACCAGCGCACGTCGCTGAGCTGATTGACCCCGACAGCGCTGTCGCCGCCGACGGCGCGCTCGGCGAACAGGTGCAACGCCGGCGTGGGCCTGCGCCTCGAGAGTGCCGGCACCCTCACGGCGAATCCGGCCGGCTCGAGCCCGGCGCCTGTGATCATCAGCTCCCAGGCCTCTGCTTGGCTGAGCACGACCCGGCCGCGCCGCAACTGGCCCGGTCGTTGTAGCGGCGGGTACGCCTGCTCAAGGCGACCCAGCTCGTCCATCAGCAGGCGGGGTTCGTGCGTGTCGCCCATCGCCTCCTCGATCGGCAGCAGGCGACCGTTCGTGCCAGGGCCGTGGACCGACAGCAACCAGGCGTCGCCGCGATCGGGTGGATCGAGCTGCACGGTCAGCTTCGGCCGTCCCAGCCGGGTGACGGGCCGCGCCCAGCGGTCGAGGCGTTCGGAGATCTCGGTGGCGCGGACAGTTGGGGCACGGAACGGCGAGCCGTCGAGTCGGGCCGACACCGCCTCTGCCACGTCTGCGCTGGTGCTCACCCTTGGCGGGGGTGCTGGCAGCTCGACCATGCTCGCCGCCTGGCTCACGATGGCGTCGACGACGGATCCGAGCACGGCGATCGTGGTGTCCCGGGGACGTTCAGGTGCTACGGCGACGACGGCGCCCGGCATTGCCGCGGCGAGCCGATCGAGCTCATCGTTGTCGAGCAGCGCCGGCCCCCACTCCACGGCGAACTCTGCGGGGCCGGACGTCGTGGGGTAACGGCGCAGGGACGGCACGACGGCACCTTGGGCGACGAGCCGCACGGCGACGGTGGCGACGTAGGCGAGCCACGCCACGCTCGACCCGACGCCGCCGCGGTCATTCCCATCGCCGTCGTCATCGTCATCGCTCTCGTCGTCGACGGTGCCGTCGAGCCCGCCGGCCACGGCAACCAGCCAGCCGAGCGCGTCCTTGACCGGGATCTGGAGCGCATGGGCGTGGTGGATCGGCGGCAGCGCGACGTCGGGGTGCAGTTCCCAGCCGAGCGCTGGACCGCCGATCGCTTCGAGCAGGGCGGCGAGCTCGTCGTTCGATGCCGGCGCGGTGCCCCGACCGGCAGCCCAGACGACGATCCGGCCGTCGCTCCACGACGCCTGCAGCTGCACCGGCCCAGGTGCCTGCGCGGCGAGCGCCTTCGAGGGGGCGGCGTTGCCGTTCAGCCGTCCGAGCGCGGAGCGCAGCTTCGCTCGCTCCTCCTCGAAATCGGCGACGACGTTGTCACGTTCGGGCCCGCTCAGCCCACGCACGGACTCGAGATCCTGTTCGAGCGCAGCCACGAGTCCTGCGATGACGCGCCGGGACATCGCAGGGTCGGCGTCGACCAGTGCGGCTGCGTCGGCCGAGGCCCGCCCTTCGGCCACCGCCCACACCGCCATCTCGAGTTCGTGCGTCGTAATGCTCACCTGTGGCGCTCCCTGCGCCTGCCCCCGGCCGTCGTCGGAACGCCGGGCTGGCCTCTCGGCATCTCGGGGAGCAACAGACACTCCACACCGTTCCACGCGAACGGGACACCGACGCTCAGGATACCGGCTGGCGACCTGGCGCGTCGTGATGCTCGACACATCCGTGGTGCTCTCCCACGATGGCTGTTGAGTCAGGGGGAGCTGATGAACGCTTTGATGCCGTCGCGAGCCCGTGGCAGGCCGAACTCGAATGAGTCCATGGCCTCCTGCACTCGTGTAGGGCGTCGTGTCGTCGGGCCGGTCGAGCTACAGGGTTGGGTCTGGGTAGGCCCCGCCATAGATGCTGGAGTTGCCGAACGACACGGGCGTGCCCTGCACGCAGTCGTTGTTCGGGCCGGGTCGAATGGCCGACGAGTGGGCTTGCGGCACCTCGCTGGCAGCGGTCCGGTCGCGTGGCCGGTCGGCGACGATCGGCGTTGCGCCACCGCCCGTCACGTCTTCGACGAAGGCCTGTCGGTAGGCGTTGATCGCCGGGCAGACGGCGCCGTCGCGCATGTCGTTCCA
>Ga0136625_1000749_pt1 | contig 10775 bp, 10 predicted proteins | sample AntDrymUQ4832306_2_FD_104672 | JGI IMG/M metagenome (GOLD analysis project Ga0136625, IMG submission 104672) | Polar desert sand microbial communities from Dry Valleys, Antarctica - metaG UQ483 (23.06) | ecosystem: Environmental > Terrestrial > Soil > Desert | place: Antarctica: Dry Valley...
GAAGGGAGGTCGCGTTCCGCCGGAGCGCAGGAACCGGAGTGTATGTTGAAATACATGAGGATTCCGAGCACCGCCGGAATGCGAGATCCCGAGCGCAGTAGGTTTTTTCACAAACTCTGAGCCGACCCATGAAGTTCAGCGAGCAATGGCTGCGCGAGTGGGTCGATCCCGAGGTCCCGACGGCCGCGCTCGCGGAAGGACTGACCCTGGCCGGTCTGGAGGTGGCGGGGGTGACCCCGGTCGCAAGCCGTTTTTCGGGCGTCGAGGTGGGAGAGATCAGGGCCGTCGAGACACACCCTGAGGGTCCCGGGCTCCGGGTGTGCTCGGTGCTCGGTCGGGAAGGGGATGCGCAACCCGTCGTCTGTGGGGCACCGAATGCGCGTCCCGGTTTGCGGGTCGCCTGGGCGCGCGTCGGCGCCACCCTGCTCGGGGGGCGCGTGATCGGCCGTCAAGCCTTCGGCGACGTGGCCTCTGCGGGGATGCTGTGCTCGGCCGAGGAGTTGGGGCTCGAGGACCCGAGCGACGGAGTCTTGGAGCTGCCTCCAGACAGCCCCCTCGGTGCCGGCGTGTGGGACCTCCTGCGGCTGGATGATCAGGCGATCGAACTGGACCTGACCCCCAATCGGGGTGATTGCCTGGGGATCGCCGGCATCGCCCGCGAGATCGGGGTCTTGTTCCGCCGCCCGGTCACCCCCCCGACGGTGCGCCCCGTCTCGGCGGCCATTCCGGATGTTTTAGAGGTGCGGGTGCTCGCCCTCGCCGCCTGTCCCAGCTATGTCGGGCGCATCGTGCGCGGTCTCGACGCAGAGGCACACACCCCGCTCTGGATGCGTGAGCGGCTGCGACGCAGCGGCGTGAGGTGCCTCGGCCCGATCGTGGACGTGACCCACTATGTGATGCTGGAGTGGGGGCAGCCCATGCACGCCTTCGATCTCGCGAGGCTCGGCGCCCCGATCGAGGTGCGCCATGCTCGGGAGGGGGAGCGCATCACCCTGCTCGACGGCCAGGAGCTGGCGCTCGCAGGCGAGACCCTCGTCATCGCCGACCGCAACGGGGCGGTGGCCGTGGCCGGGATCATGGGCGGCCACGACACCGGCGTCGTACCGGATACCACCGATGTGTTCCTGGAGTCCGCCTTCTTCGCGCCCGCTGCCGTGGCCGGCAAGGCACGCGCCTACCGCCTGCAGACCGACTCCTCCCACCGCTTCGAGCGCGGCGTAGACTTCGAGATCCAGGATCGGGCCATGGAGCGCGCCACCGCCTTGCTCATCGCTATCTGCGGCGGGAGCCCCGGTCCGCTGGTATCGCGGCGCGCCCCCGAGCACCTACCGGCGCGTAATGCCATCACGCTCCGGGCCCCCAGGATCCGCCGGTTGCTGGGCGTGGATGTGCCGGCCCAAGAGGTGGCGGAGGTGCTGTCCCGCCTCGGGATGTCCGTGGCCGCGGAGCCAGGGGCGTCGGGGCCGGCCGCTTCGGAGGCAGGGGCCTGGCGCGTGCAGCCGCCGTCGTTTCGCTTCGATCTCGCGATCGAGGCCGATCTCATCGAGGAGCTGGCGCGTGTACGGGGTTACGGGCGCATCCCGGGCCGACCTCCGCTCGGTGCCCTCAAGATGAACCCGAGACCCGAAGCGGCGCTGGACACCGCGCGCCTGCGCCAGGTGCTGTGCGACCGCGGTTATCACGAGGCCATCACCTACAGTTTCGTGGACCCCGTGGTCCAGGAGCGACTTTCTCCGGGCGTCGAGACGCTGCGGCTCGCCAACCCCATCGCCAGCGACATGAGCGTCATGAGGCCCAGTCTGTGGCCGGGGTTGCTCGGCGCCCTAAAGCACAACCAGGACCGCCAAGCGGCGCGCGTACGCCTCTTCGAGACCGGGCTCGTGTTCCGGTTGGTGGACGGGAAGCTGGACCAGCGTCCCAGGATCGGCGGGGTCGCCTTTGGACCGTGTGTCCCGGAGCAGTGGTCGGAGCCACGCCGCACGCTGGATTTCTTCGATGTGAAGAACGATGTCGAGGCCCTGCTCGCTCTGGCCGGCGCGGACGGCGGCGCGGTCGAGTTCCGTCCCCATACCGATCCGGCCTTGCACCCCCATCAGTCCGCGCTCGTGGAGCGGGCCGGGAGCGAGGTGGGGGTGATCGGCGCCCTCCATCCCCTCACCGCCCGCGCGCTCGGCGTGCAGACGCCGGTGTATCTCTTCGAGCTCGATCTCGACCTATTGAGCCGGCGGGAGCTGCCCGTCTACCGACCGCTGTCCAGGTTCCCCCTCTTGCGGCGCGACCTCAGCCTCGTGGTAGCGCGTGACACGCCCGCCGCGGCGGTGCTCGAGTGCATCGCCGGCCAGGCCGGCGAAGTGCCGCAGGAGGCACGGCTTTTCGACCTCTATTGCGGGGAGGGTGTGGACACGGACGAAAAAAGCCTCGCCATAGGCTTGATCTTTCAGGGCATTTCTAGCACTCTACTAGATGAAGAGGTGGATGCCTTCGTGGAGCGGGTGCTGATCCGGCTCCGACAGGTCCTCGGCGCCCGGCTGCGAAGTTCAGATTAGTACGCAGGGCTTTCCGGGTAGGCGGACGGATGAAGGCGTCTGGCAAACGGGTGGAACAGGCGGCGGAGGGCAACTTGGCTCACGATACGGACGGACGGGGATCGAGAATGGCTTTGACCAAAGCCTGGATAGCGGTGAGGCTGCACGAAGAGCTGGGCCTCAATAAGCGGGAGGCCAAGGACCTCGTGGAGGGGTTCTTCGAGGAGATGCGCCGCGCGCTGGAAATGGGGGAGCAGGTCAAGCTGTCGGGCTTTGGGAACTTCGATCTGCGCAGCAAGAGCCGCCGTCCGGGGCGCAACCCCAAGACCGGGGAGCCAATCCCGATCACGGCGCGACGCGTGGTCACCTTCAGACCCGGGCAGAAGTTGAAGGTGCGGGTAGAAGCCTATGCTGGAAGCATCGAACACTAACGATCTCCCCGCGATACCGGGCAAGCGCTACTTCACCATCGGTGAGGTGAGCGATCTGTGCGCGGTCAAACCGCACGTCCTGCGCTACTGGGAACAAGAATTCCCCCACCTCAAACCCATCAAGCGGCGTGGCAACCGACGCTATTATCAGCGCCAGGACGTGATCCTGATCCGCCAGATCCGCAGCCTCTTGTACGAACAGGGGTTCACCATCGGAGGTGCCCGCCAGCGCCTCTCCGGGGACGAGGTCAAGGCCGATTCCAGCGTGAGCCAGCAGATCATCCGGCAGTTCCGCACCGAGTTGGAAGGGCTGTTGGACATCCTGCGCCGGTGATGCCCCGATCGTTGATGCCTTGCCCTCGGAGCCCTTTTCCGGGCGGATCTGGACTACAATAGACTCGCTCGGGGCGTAGCGCAGCCTGGTAGCGCACCACCTTGGGGTGGTGGTGGTCGGAGGTTCAAATCCTCTCGCCCCGACCAATCGACGACGGACCTACCGGTGGCCCGCGGCCAACCCGGGGCGGGTGTCGGCTGGCTCCCCTGCACGTTGCCCTAGCCTCAATCGGTGTCGAGCGCTGGGATCGGAACGCTGTAAGGACGTTGCAGCGTGACCTGTATTTTCCATGAGGGGACACCATGCTTGGGAAGCTCTTCGATCGCCTGTTAGGCGCTAGGCCGTGGTATCGCCTGCCCGGGCTCCTGGCGGCGCTCAAGATCATCCGGATCCGCAACGAGCTGCGCAAGCGCAGCCTGCACGACACGGAAGAGCCCCCTTTCGAGAAGGTCGATCCCGCGGCGGCGGACCCGAAATACCGTCAGGAACGGACACTGGATGGGACCTACAACGACCTCGCGTATCCGAGGATGGGCAGTGCCGGGACGCGATTCGGACGGAACTTCGCGCTGGAGCACACGCGTCCGGAGACGGCCACGTTGCTGGACCCCAATCCGCGCGAGGTGAGCCAGACGCTCATGACGCGGCATGCATTCCAGCCGGCGACCTCGCTCAACCTCATGGCCGCAAGCTGGATCCAGTTCATGGTGCACGACTGGTTCGTGCACGAGCAGAGTGACAGCGAGCACATCGAGGTGCCGGGGACGCCGAGGGATCGCTCGGGCGATCCGGGGGGCGATGGCGCCATGCGCGTCCGGCGCACCCGGCCGGACCCGGCCCCGCCCGGCTCGACGCGGCCACCCGCCTACCGGAACCTCAACCCGCACTGGTGGGACGGCTCGCAGATCTACGGCTGCGATGTCGCCACCGCTTCCAGGCTGCGGACCTTCCAGGATGGCAGGCTCCGGATCCGCGACGATGGCCTTTTGTTCGTCGATGAGGCCACCGGTATCGACCTCGCGGGCGTCACCGACAATTGGTGGATCGGCCTCAGCATGTTGCACGCGCTCTTCACGCGCGAGCACAATGCGATCTGCGATCGCCTGAAATCGCTCCATCCCGGCTGGTCGGATGACGCGCTATACGCCAAGGCCAGGCTCATCAACGCGGCGCTCATGGCCAAGATCCACACGCTGGAATGGACCCCCGCGATCCTGGCGCATCCCTACGTCAAGGTCGGGATGAACGTCCAGTGGTCGGGCCTGCTCGGAGAGCGCATCCAGGACCTGTTCAAGCCGTTGAACCGGAGCGAGTCGCTGGGCGGGATCATCGGGTCGGAGACGGATCACTACACGGCGCCCTACAGCATGACCGAGGAGTTCGTCGCCATCTACCGCATGCACCCCTTGATGCCCGACGAGTTCGTGTTCCGTTCGGCGGCCACGGGCGAAGTGCTCGCCCGCTACTCGTTGCCCGAGGTCGCCGGCCGCAACAGCCGGGCGGTGCTCGAGAGGCACTCGATGACGGACCTGTTCTACTCCTTCGGCGTGTCTCACCCGGGTGCGATCCGGCTCCACAACTACCCGCGCCACCTGCAGACCTTGGAGCGCGACGGCAAGCGTATCGATCTCGCGATGATGGACATCTTGCGCGACCGCGAGAGGGGCGTGCCGCGCTATAACCAGTTCCGCCGGCTGCTTCGGAAGGAACCCGTGACGTCCTTCGAGGAGCTCTGCGACAACCCGGAGTGGCGCGAAGAGATCCGAGCGCTTTACGGTAACGACATCGAGAGGGTCGACCTCATGGTGGGCCTTTACGCCGAGCCGCTCCCCGAGGGCTTCGGTTTCAGCGAGACGGCGTTCCGGGTCTTCCTACTGATGGCCGGGCGGCGGCTGAAGAGCGACCGGTTCTTCGCCTCCGACCACACCCCGGAGGTGTACACGCGCGAGGGGATCGACTACATCGGTGAGAACGGGATGCTCAGCCTGCTCAGGCGACACCTCCCCTCCTTGGCCCCGGCGTTGCGCGGCGTGGACAACCCCTTCGCGCCCTGGAGGGCGGTCGCGGGGCACAGCCCCTCTAGTGGGCATATAATGCGTTTCATAAACACGTTTACGCATTCAGGTAGCAGAACCACCGTCATGCCAGCGGAAGCTGGCATCCAGGAAACCGGCGAAAGTCCTGGATACCTGCTTTCGCAGGTATGATGATCTACAGCGTTGCGAGCCCGAATTCAACACTGCCAAAATGTAAATGAATTCGAGAAATGCAATACTAGCTAGTGGGGCGAATAAATTAGCGTGAACGGGGCGCCGCCTGCAAGCGGGTGATTGAGTTGCGCAGCGCGTGGTGGCGATCATGGCTGCTTCTCCTTTGCTTTTGGGTTGTCCGAAAGACATGGAAACCCGCAAAGGGCCGGGCACAGAGGCCGGAGCCGTCACACGGTCAACACGGGAGCGTCAGTGAACGGAGCGGGCCGGCCGTTGACGGCCCGGCACGCCCGGCCAAGGGTCCATGCGCCTTGAAGGACAACATTCGCAAAGGGGGCAGGGGTGAATACATACATTTGACAAAGATTGGATCATGGGCCATGGTTGAAGAAGGAGGTCCACGTTCATGCATGTTTCACTGACCCCGGAGCTGGAAGAGGCCGTCAAGCGCAAGGTTCAATCCGGCCTCTATAACGAGGTCATCCGGGAAGCGCTGCGCTTCATGGAAACCCACGAGGATCTCGTCTACCAGATGAAACTGGAGCGGCTGCGGGCGAAGCTCGCCGAGGGCGAGCGCGATATTGAAGCAGGCCGGTATACGGAACTGGAGCCGGAGGCGATCGGGCCGTTCTTCGAGAAGCTAAAGAGCGGGGCGCTCGGCGAAACCGGCTAGAAAGCTCGGGATCCCCCATGAGCGGATGGACGCCAGACGGCACCTGACGGGAGAGGGGCCGCCGACAGGGTTGCCGATGTGACCGACGGCGATACACGTGCGGCTTCTCGTGAGCCGCAGGAGATCCGTACCGGCTCCCGCCCTGGGAATTGCGCAAGGCACAGCGGGCAGGCGAGCGCTAGATCCGGGGATTGCCGTCTCACATCGTGAGGCGGTAGCGCTTGTAGTACTCAAGTACCCGCTTGACGTAGGTCTGCGTCTCTGGATACGGGGGTATCTTCTTGCCGTGCCGGATCACGGCGTTCTCGCCGGCGTTGTAGGCCGCGAGCGCCAGCACCAGGTTGTTGTTGAACATCCCGAGCAGGTCGCGCAGATAACGGGAACCCCCGTGGATGTTGGCACGCGGATCGGTGCGGTTCGAGACACCGTAGCGCCGGGCCGTGTCCGGCATGAGCTGCATGAGCCCGACCGCCCCGGCGTGCGAGATGGCGTTGGCGTTATACGAGGACTCGGCCGTGATGACGGCGTGGAGGAGGGCGTTCGGGAGCCGGTAGGTAGTTGCCGCCTTGGCGATCACGGCGGTGTAAGCTGCCCGATGTCTGGCGCTGTGGGCAAAGCTCGACTCGCTCCAGCCTTTCCAGGTGCGAACGAGGAGCTTATAGCCGGGCCGATCCGGCCGATCGGTCAGGAATACCCGGCCGTGCTTGTCGACGTACTTGAAGATGTCCGCCACCGCATCCGGGCCGCAGCAGGCAGACGCCCCGAGGACCAAAGCGAGCACGCGATGAGCCTGTCCTTTCCCCATAACGTTACGCCCTTGGAGTTGTCGTAGGTGGTCCTTACGCATCTACTATACCGTCAATCGCAGGCAGCCGGAAGCCACCGCCCGGCAGGCGCACGCCTCGCCTGTCCAAAAAAGGCGCAGCCCGCGAGACAGTCCGCCACGCGGGGCGGACGGAGAGCCGCACCGGCCCGGGGACGCTACTCTCCCGCCATGCCCACGACATTGAATCCGGCATCGACGTAGGTGATCTCCCCGGTGATGGCCGAGGCGAGATCCGAGCACAGGAAGGCCGCGACGTTCCCGACCTCGTCGATGGTGACGTTGCGCCGGAGCGGGGCGGTCTTCTCGACGTGATCGAGGAAGCGGCGAAAGCCGGTGATCCCGGCCGCCGCGAGCGTGCGGATGGGCCCGGCGGAGATCGCGTTGACCCGGATCCCCTCGGGCCCGAGGCCCTGGGCCATGTAGCGCACATTGGCCTCCAGGCTCGCTTTGGCGAGTCCCATGACGTTGTAGCTCGGCATGGCCCGGACCGCGCCGAGGTAGGTGAGCGTCAGCATCGCACCGTTGCGTCCGTGCATTCCCCGGCGCGCGCCGTTGGCCAGCGCGGTGAAGCTGTAGGAACTGATCTCGTGGGCGATGCGGAAGCCCTCGCGGGTCACGGTGTCGAGATAGTTGCCTTCGAGCTGTTCGCGCGGCGCGAAGGCCACGGCATGGACGAGGATGTCGAAGTGGTCCCAGTAGTTGTCCAGGTGCTCGAACACGGCCCGGATCTCGCTGTCGCTCGCGACATCGCAGGGCACGGTGACCTCTGAGCCGACCTGGGCCGCGAGCTCCTCGACACGGCCCTTGAGCCGCTCGCCCTGATAGGTGAAGGCCAACTCGGCGCCCTCGCGGCGCATGGCCTTGGCGATCCCCCAAGCGATCGAGCGGTTGCTCGCGACCCCCAGGATGAGCGCGCGCTTGCCCCCTAAGAACCCCATGGAACGTGCCCCCCTCGGCGTGGCCATACGCCGTCCGGCGTGCCAGACCGAAAGTCTATCAGGCCGAAAGTCTATAACGAATGTGGCCCCGGTGGCATCACTCCCTCCTACCCTCTGGCCGGCAGGGTGGACGTTGCAGTGGCGCGGGTGGACGGAGCGGCGCGGAGGGGGTCATACGCCACTTTTTCGTCGACTCCCGCTTGACTCCGTAGTGGCTACAGGGTGTATCTTTTGCCACAGGCCTCGAAGGAGGGATGATGGTGGCGTCCAATAGACCTCTGGATACCCGATTGATCGGATCGGCGGTGAGCGGCCGCACGTCCAAGGCTCAATCGGTCGGGAAGGCGCTCGTGTCCTTCGGGAGCGTGGTCGCCGCGCTCGCGGCTTCCTCTTGTTGTGTGCTGCCTCTGGTGCTCTTCGCGCTCGGGATCAGCGGTGCGTGGATCGGTAACCTGACGGCGCTCGCGCCTTATCAACCCTACTTCGTGGCCGTCACGCTGGGTTTTCTGACCGCCGGGTTCGTCCTGGTGTACCGGAAGCCCGAGAGGATGTGCGCGCCCGGTTCGTATTGCGCCCAAGGGACCTCGAACCGCATCGCGAAGCTGAGCCTCTGGATCGCGACCGCCATCATCGCCGTGGCGCTCGCGTTTCCCTTTCTGGCGCCGTTGGTTATTGATTTTCAACTTCTTTGAATCGAGGCATGAGCCTGGAGATCCACATGCGAAACCTGCTCTTGGGATGTGCGACGGTCGCGATGGCCCTGGTGGCGGGCCTGGTGTCCGCGGCCGAGAAGACCGTGACGCTGCGCGTGAACAACATGAGCTGCGCCACCTGCCCGCCGGTGGTGAAGAAGAGCCTCGGTGGGATCGACGGGGTGTCCCGGGTCGAGGTGTCGATCGAGGCGAAGACCGCGATCGTGACCTACGATGACGCCAAGACCGATGTCGCGGCCTTGATCGATGCCACGACCAACGCGGGTTATCCGTCCCGCCTGGCGGAATAAGCTCGCGGCATTCGGAGCAAAACGAACCCTCGGGCGGAGGAAGGAAGTGATCAGCACCTATACGCTGCAAATCACCGGGATGACCTGCGATCACTGCGCGAAGTCGATCGAGGACACCCTGGCGGGCGTGGCCGGGGTAGTCGAAGCCAAGGTCTCCTATGACGAAGGCGCTGCCCGCATCAAGACCGAGGTGGGGGTCGATAGCGCGAAGCTCATCGATACCGTCCAGCGCAAAGGGTTTGGCGCGGAGGTGCTGGATCGCGAGGGTTCGACTGTCGCGAAGGGGGTCTCGGACCGGCCGCGCATCTCGGTCGTCGACACGCCCACGCCTTCCGTCAAACCGCGACGGAGATCGCGAGGGGCTCTCCACGTCGCGATCATCGGGAGCGGGGGGGCGGCGTTTGCTTGCGCGATCCGCGCGGCCGAGGAAGGCGCCGAGGTCACGCTCGTCGAGCGGGGCACCCTAGGGGGGACCTGCGTCAACGTCGGCTGCGTGCCCTCGAAGATCATGATCCGCGCCGCCCATCTCGCGCATTTGCAATCCGAGCACCCCTTCGACGGCATCAAGAAGCGCGCGGCCGTCCTCGACCGCCGAGCGCTCCTGGCCCAGCAGCAGGGTCGAGTAGAGGAGTTGCGGCATGCCAAGTACGAAAGCATCCTAGAATCGAATACCAGCATCACGCTCCTGCGCGGATCCGCGCACTTCACCAAGGAGAGAACCCTGATGGTGAAAGAACCGGGGGGCCGGGAGCAACGCCTGCGCGCCGACCGTATCCTGATCGCGACCGGCGCCCGCCCCTCGATCCCCGAGACGCCGGGTCTTAAGGGCACCCCCTACTGGACCTCGACCGAGGCGCTCATAGCCGAACGACTGCCCGAGCATCTCATCGTCTACGGGGGCTCGGTGGTCGCGCTGGAGCTCGGGCAGGCGTTCCTGCGCCTGGGCTCGAAGGTGACCCTCATCGCGCGCTCGATTCTGTTATCCAAGACCGATCCGGCCATCGGGGAAGGCCTTGAAGCGGCGCTCGAAGGCGAAGGCATGCGCATCCTGACCCATACCGCCGTCCAGCAGGTGCGTTACGGGAGCCGCTGGTTCCGCAAGCGGTTCAGCATCGAGATAGACCGGGAGACCCTTATCGGCGATCGCCTGCTGGTCGCGACGGGCCGGACACCGAACACGGCGAGCCTCGGGCTCGACAAGCTCGGGGTCAAGACCGACACGCGCGGCGCCATCGTCGTCGACGACCACATGCGTACGAGCGCCGAGCATGTCTATGCCGCCGGGGATTGCACGACCCAGCCGCCGTTCGTGTACGTCGCCGCAGCGGCCGGCACCCGTGCGGCGATCAACATGATGGGCGGGGAGGCGGCCCTGGACCTGTCCGCCGTGCCCGAGGTCGTGTTCACGGATCCGCAGGTCGCGACCGTGGGCCTGACGGCGGCGCAAGCGAGTGAGCAGGGTTTCCAGGTCGACAGCCGCACCCTGACCCTAGATAACGTGCCGCGGGCGCTCGTCAACTTCGATACCCGGGGATTCATCAAGCTCGTCGCCGAACGCGGGAGCGGGCGCTTGCTCGGGGCCCAGGTGCTGGCACCGGAGGGCGGGGAGGTCATCCAAACGGCCGCGCTCGCCATGCGTCACCGCCTCACGGTCACAGACCTTGCCGAGCAACTCTTCCCCTACCTCACCATGGTCGAGGGGCTCAAGCTCTGCGCCCAGTCCTTTACCAGGGACGTAACGCAGCTCTCGTGCTGCGCGGGGTAACGGGCCTTTGGGCTGTCCGGCGATCGCCCCGAGGCAGACCCCGGTGTCCCGCTTCCGTACACCATGATAA
>Ga0136625_1000752_pt1 | contig 10755 bp, 13 predicted proteins | sample AntDrymUQ4832306_2_FD_104672 | JGI IMG/M metagenome (GOLD analysis project Ga0136625, IMG submission 104672) | Polar desert sand microbial communities from Dry Valleys, Antarctica - metaG UQ483 (23.06) | ecosystem: Environmental > Terrestrial > Soil > Desert | place: Antarctica: Dry Valley...
CGAGGAAAGGTCGGTCATGCGCAGGTACTTCATTGCCGCGATGCTCGTCGCGCTCACGCTGCCCGCGGCAGCCCTCGCGAAAGGGCCCGTGAGCGCATTCATCTCCGGACCCGGAGTCGAGCGCGCTCTCGTCATCAACGGTGACGGCGAGGTGCCCGGCACCATGCTAGGTACGCTCGCCTCCGCCAGCGGCTTCTTCCCGCAGATGTTCGGTCAGTCCCCCGACCCGACGATCGCAGCTCGGCCGAACGGCACGCTCGGGTTGCGGTACAAGGTCGTCTACGTGGTGCCGGGGCCAAACAACATCGAGAGCCGCGTCGTCCAATACATCTATCCGTATGCGAAGCCATTCGCTCTTACGTACATGAAGCTGGGGCAGAGGTTCTGGGGCGCCGAGAGAGCTCACGGGGGCTGGTATCGAGCCTCTCCCGCGCTCAAGAAGATGCTCGTCCGAGCGGGACTTTCGGACAAGGCTCCCTCGTGAGCAGGTGAGCGTGCGAGCGCGGCGTGCGGTTCGCGTTGCCGCGCTCGCGGCAATGGCGTTCGCGCCGACTGCGAATCCCGCGGGCCCGGGCGCTTCCGGCACGGAGATTCACGTCCCGGCTGATGTCCCGACCATCCAGCTCGCGATCGGGCGTGCCGCGCCTGGCGACACGATCGTTCTCGCTCCGGGCACGTATCCCGGCGGGAACGTCGTGCCGCCGGCGAAGCGCGACATCACCATCAAGGGCTCGAACCGCAACCACGTCGTCCTGGACGGTGCCGACAGGCGGAAGAACGGGATCGTCGTGCATGCGGACGGCGTCTCGATCCTCAACATGTCCGCGCACAACTTCCGCGAGAACGCCTTCTACTGGGACGGGGCGGACCGTTTCCGCGCTTCCTACCTGACCGTGTGGAACGTCGGGGAGTACGGCATCTACATCGAGGACGGCGAGCAGGGAGTGGTCGACAACGACTACGTCTCTGGCGCCGCCCGCGCCGCTTACTACATCGGCGAATGCAGACCCTGCGGCGCAACCGTCTCCCACGTCGTGGCGACGCTGTCCGCGGTGGGTTACTCCGGAACGAACGCCACCGGGGTCGCGATCCGCGATTCGATCTGGGACCGCAACGGGGCCGGAATTGTGCCCAACACCTACGCCAACGAGGCACTTCCGCCGCAGGCGAGAGCGACGATCGTGGGCAACACCGTCACCAGGAGCGGCCGTGCGCGCGTGCCGATCCGGACCGCGCTCGCGGGCTTCGTGGGTATCGGTATTGCCGTCGCCGGCGGCAACGAGAACGTCATCAGCCGTAACCGTGTGACCGGCAGCGAGCGCTACGGCATTGCTGTCTTCCCGACCGCGCGGTTCGTCGTCTTCGATCCGGCGGTCCCGGAGCCTGGACCTCCGTGGCGTCCGCGCGGCAACCGCGTCTCGCGGAACGTCGTCTCGGGCAGCGGCCGGTCCGACCTCGCGCTCGCGCAGGGTTCGGGAAAGGGCAACTGTTTCACCGCTAACGTCGTAGTGCGCGCCCTACCACGCGGTCTTCAAACTCCCACGTGCGGGCGCGTGCCACGCGGGGAGGGAGACGCGTCGGTCGCGGCGGAGCTCACACGGCCGGTTCGCGTCATGTTCGACCAGACGCTGCGGCGCCGCCGCCCACCACCCTACACGGCGATGCCGGTTCCTCCTCCCCAGCCGAACATGCCGATCGGCGGCTAAGAACTCGAATCAGAATGAAGCCTCGAGCCGCCGGAACGACCCGTGCGGCGCGCTGCAGCGTCCTCAGGATCCACTTCGGGGCGAACATGTCGCGGCGAGTCCATGACGCTTGCACGCGAATCGAGTCCTCGTCACGCCGATCGCATGATGTCCTGCCATAGTCAGGGAGGCGTGTCGCCGACGCCCGGGAAGCTCGAGGTTCCGCAGGTCTACAACGACACGTGGCGCGGGTGGCCGGTTCGGCCACATCGGCAGCAGCATCCGATTCGCGGCTCGTTTCTCGACCCTCGCCCCGATGCCGAGCGTGGCGCCGTCTACCACGAGGGCGTCGATGTCGCCGTCCGCGACGACCGGCCCGAGCGCGGCGCGCCGCCCGGACGGACGCACCGCGTGTTTGCAATCGAAGGAGGCCCGGTGTCGTTCGCAACCCCGCGAGGCCGTCGCGGCTCCGTGCGGATCGGACACTTCGGTTACGGACACATCGATCCAGTGGTGTTCGCCGGCGAGATCGTGACGCCCGGGCAGCACATCGGCTGGACGTGGGAGGGAGGGTGGCACGTCCACCTGAGCGAGTTCGTCCTCACCACGGGCGCGCCGATCGTCGTCAACCCGCTCCGGCCGGGAGGGAAGCTGCATCCGTTCGTTGACCGGTCCGCGCCCGAGATCCAAGAAATTCGCTTCCATGCGCCGGCCACCCCGGACTGGGCGCGGCGGCCGAAGACGAGCGTCGCTCGCCTTCCCCATGAAGGAGAACGACTCAGCCGGGACAGGCTGTTCGGCCGGGTCGACGTACGCGTCCGCGTGAGCGACCCGCAGACTCTTGTCGGCTGGTTCCAGGAGCTGCCGTGGCTTGCCGCCCCTCACCACCCGTTTCGGCTTGCGGTGACGATCCGACAGCTGCAGACCGGCCGTGTTGTGCGCCGCCGGGAGGTGTTCCGCGCCGAGCAGATGCTCGGACTCCCCGCCGGTCGCCACTTTGCTCCCGGCACCGAGCAGAATCTCCCCGCGAACGGCTGTATGGCGCTCCATCGTTCGGTGCGCTGCGACGGCATCTACTGGCTCCGGCTGTTTCCCCTCCGCTACTGGGACACGACGCGGCTCTCGGACGGCCGCTACCGCGTGGTCGTCCGCGCCTGGGATGTCGCCGGCAACCTTGCGACTGCGGAGGCAGCGGTCACGATCGCGAACGGCGTCTGAACGCGAAGACCGAGGTCAGGCTGAAGCCTGACCCCAGATTCCTCTTACACGTCGGGAATCAAGCCAAGCCATGCGACCGCGCCGGGCAGCTGCAGCTGCGCGTAGCTCTTCGCCGTGTGGCTCCACGAACCCGTGACCTTCTCGACGCGGCCGCGGGGGTTCAGCTCCTTGAGTTCCTTGAAGAATCGTCCCGACTGAGTATGTTGATTGACGACGATCTCGTCCGCGTCGCTCCACCAGATCTGGAGCGGGACGCCCGAGCTCGCGACCTCGCGGATCCAGTGCGCCGGGCTTCGAAGGACGAACGCTCGCGGGTCGGTTCGAGGCGTCCCGCCGACCTCCATCCGGGCAAGAGCCTGGAGCGTGCGCCCTCGTGGGCTGCGCGCGAACTGCTCATAGCGAAGCCCGAAGTCGGTGACCGAGTCGAAGGCGACCGCGCCCGCGAGCAGACCTGGGTGCTGACCGAGGAGCAGGAGCGTCTCCTGGCCTCCCATGCTGCCGCCCACGGCATAGACGCGCTGCTGGTCGATCTCGAGCCAGGGCCGCGACGCTCGGAGGATCGACGGCATACGGGCGAGATCGTCGATCTGTCCGCGCCAGCCCCAGGAGTGGAGCGGCAGCCTGCGTCCCATCCCGCCTGGGCAGACGACAGCAAAGTCGCCGAGCGCGGGGAGCCTTCCCCAGAGCCGTGCGTTCGTCCGTGCACGCACGCCGCGGCCGTGAGGGGAGATCACGAGAGGGATGGGTGGCGAGGGACTACCCGGCCCGTACCGCGCCGGCGCGATGACGACAGTCCAGCGGAGCACTCCGTTCGCTGCGCGGTACCGGAGCCCCCACTGTCGGACATCGCCGCTCACGTCGGAAGGCATGCAGGCGTTTCGAGTGGCATCACGAAGAATTCTCCGCAAAATGCGACTGATGCTCGTCACCCTTCTGCTCGCCGTCGCAGGAACGCTCGCGGTCGACCTCGAGCCGTCGGCGGCTCCGGCCGCCGCCATCGCGTCGAAGAAACCGGTGCGCATGGTCGCGGCTCCGGCTCCAAAGACCGTCGACGTCGGCTTCGTTCGCAACGGCAAGATCATCCGCGTCGAACGCGTGCTGCCGAGAGGGGTCGCGCCGGCGAAACATGCGCTTCGCGAGCTCACGCAGGGACCGACGCGCACGGAGCGCGCGCGAGGGATCGACACCGCGATCCGGCCGGGCGTGCGGCTGCGCTCCCTCCGTACGAAGCGAGAAGTCTGGCTCGCGAGCTTCTCCCGGTCGCTCTTCGGGCCCGGAACGGCTGCGACGACACGAACGAGACTCGCGCAGATCGCATGGACGCTCTCGCGTCTCGGCGGCGCTCAGACGTACGCGTCGATCTCGGCCGAGGGCCGGCTGGCGACCGTGCTTCGGCTAGGCGTGCGCCCGGGCGCCTGGCGTGGCCACAAGGGCGAGAAGGGATACGCGTACAGCATCCGCGGCGTTCAGCTTCGGCTATGGCAGCTCGGTTATCTCTCTCGCGCCGACGTGAACGGGTCCTTCGACTACGCCACCTCGCAGTCGCTCACCGCCTTCCAGGGATGGGAAGGGCTCTCGCGCACGGGCGCCTTGACCGGCGAGACCCAGGTCGCCCTCGCTACCGCCGACCGCCCGCGGCCCCGATCTCACGGCAGCGGGAGTCGCGTCGAGATCCACCGCGACCTCGGCGTCCTCTTGCTCATCAAGGACGGGGACGTCGTCCGCGCTGTACACACCTCCACAGGCTCCGGCGGAGGTACGCCTTCTGGCTCGTTCCGGATCTACCGCAAGGAGATCATGTCCTGGTCCGTGCCCTTCCAGGTGTGGATGCCGTATGCGGCGTACTTCGTCGGAGGCATCGCGACGCACCAGTACCCGCACGTGCCGGAGTACCCAGCCTCGCACGGCTGCGTGAGGTTGCCGGAAGGCGACGCCGCCCGCGTGTTCCGTTTCGTCGAGATCGGCACACCGGTCGACGTCTTCTAGCGCGACCGACGTCTTTAGGGGCGAGACTTGCCTCGCCCTTCGATAGCGCACGCGGAGGCGAGGCAGCCTCGCCCCTACAACGACGGCGAAAGCGGCTCGACGTGACGATTTCGGTACGAAGTTGACACACGCAGTTGCGGAGTCTGCCCCTACGCTCGAGACATGCTCCGTTTCGCCCTCGTCGTTGCGCTTGCCTCGGCAGTAGCGCTCGGCGGCACGCCCGCGCTTGCCCACTTCGACGCCGCCGACCGGTACACGCACAAGGCCTGTCCGGCGAGCGCGGCGAACCGCATCGATCCGGTCAACGTCGTCTTCATGACCTGGGGCACGTGGGGACGGGCGGAGAGCCAGATCGAGTCTCATGCGGGCTGGACCGCGAGCTCGGGGTCGGCTCAGGCCTTCACGGACCACGGCAGCTGCGCTTCGATGCACACCCAGCGGGCGAGCGGACACGGCTCGCGCTTTCACATCCGCTTGCGCGGCCAACATGCGGACGCGACGCTCGGCTGGACGGCGCTGGCCGCCGCTCACCACGAGGACCTCGTGCTTCTTCCCCTGGCATGTGGGCATGCGGTCGATGCGAACGGGCCGGCCGGAAGCGGTTTCGACCAGGGGCGCGATGAGCTCTTGAGGCGATTCACGGACGCCGGACACTCCTCGTCACGGGTGTGGTGGGGAAACACGCAGAGCTTCAAGCAATGCGATGGCGACTACGCCGGCTCGGACGGCTGGACCGTGTTCATCCAGCTTCATCAAGCGAGTCACCCGTGACGCACCCGTGGTCGATTGCGGCGGTAACCCTCGCGTACGGGCTCATGCTGGTGGGCTCGGTGTCCGCTGGAGGCGGAGGGTCGCCGGCGGCGCTCCAGAGTTTCCCGCTCTACAACGCCGGCGAGCGCGTCGACGGTCTCCCGCTCGCGGCCGTTCTCCGACGCGAAGACACCGCCCACTTCGTCTCCTTCGTCTACGGAGACTGCGTTGCGGGCGACGATGCCGGCTGTGCGCCGCCAGCCGAGATCCAGATCTGGCCTTCGTGCCGCCGAAACCTCGGCCTGTACGACAGAGTCCAGTCCGTCGGCGCCCCGGCGGAGCGGATCAGCGTGCGAGGCGTGCCGGCGCTCCTCTTCGACGACGGGACGAGGCTCGAGCTCGAGACCGGTCAGTCGACGGCGGTCGTCTTCGCGGGCACTCGCGCGCGCGTGCTCAGGATCGCGGGAGCGCTGCGAGCGATAGACGGGACGGTGTTGCCCCTGCGTCCCCTGCCGCAGCCGACGCGCGGCCAGGAGGGAGGCCCATCGAACTGTTGACCTGACTATCCGGCTCTCCCGCGGGCACAGACGTGCCGCGTGGCAAGATCGTCTCGCCGTGGAGACGATGCGCGCCGTGCGGAAGCGAGGATCCGAGCAGGGGCTCGTGTTGGACGAGCTTCCGGTTCCGACACCCCAACCGGACGAGGTCCTGGTTCGCATCGAGGCAGCGAGCATCTGTGGCACCGATCTCCACATCCGACGTTGGGATCAGTGGTCGTCCGAACGGGTGAACCCGCCGCTGACGCTCGGTCACGAGCTCTGCGGCACCGTAGTCGCGGTCGGGAAGAGCGTCCACGACGTCTCCGAGGGCGACTACGTGTCGGCGGAGAGCCACGTCACCTGCGGCGTGTGCTTCCATTGCCGGACCGGGAAAGCGCACATGTGCGAACGGACGCAGATCCTCGGAGTCGACCGCGACGGGGGCTTCGCGGACTTCGCCGTGATCCCGGCCTCCGTGGTCTGGCAGAACGACCGCGCGAAGCTGCCGCCGCAAATCGCCTGCCTGCAGGAGCCGTTCGGCAACGCCGTCTTCGCCACCTCGACCCAAGACCTCGCTGGGCGGACGATCGCGGTCCTCGGCTGCGGCCCGGTGGGGCTCTTCACGATCGCCATTGCGCGTGCGTTCGGGGCTGGGCGTCTGCTTGCGTCCGATCATGTGCCCTACCGGCTCGATCTCGCCCGCTCACTCGGCGCGGACGCGGTCGTCAACGTGGGCGAGGTCGATGACGTGCCGGCCTGGTTCGTCGAGCAGAACGAAGGCGTCGGAATGGGCGTCGTCTTCGAGATGTCGGGAGCGCTGAAGGCGATCGAGGACGCGTTCGGGATCGTGCGCCACGGCGGCAACGTCGTCCTCTTCGGCATCCCCGCGCGGCCTGCGACGATCGACATCGCCGAGTCGCTCATCTTCAAGAATCTCACGGTGTCGGCGGTCAACGGACGCGAGATCTGGGAGACGTGGTACACGACGCGCTGGCTTCTCGAGCACGGTGTCGTCGATCTCGCGCCGCTGATCACCGCTCATATGCCGCTCGAGCGCTACGAGGAGGCATTCGCCCTTCTCGAGTCGGGCGACGCCTGCAAGATCGTCCTCGAGCCGAACGGAGCAATCTCATGAACACGGCCCTGGTAGAGCAGGTCGGAAGCGAGCTCGACGGGCTGCGGGCTGCGCGCACGTACAAGCGGTTCCTGACGCTCGAGTCGGCGCAAGGACCGGTGGTCGAGATGGCCGGGAGAGGAGAGGTGATCGTGCTCTCCTCCAACAACTACCTCGGCCTCGCCGCGCACCCCGAGGTCGTGCGCGCGGGAATCGAGGGCCTCGAGCGCTACGGCGCGGGAACGGCGTCCGTCCGCTTCATCTGCGGGACCTTTGAGCCACATCACGAGCTCGAACGCGCGCTGGCCGAGCTCTCCGGGACCGAAGCCGCGCTGACGTACGTCTCCTGCTGGAACGCGAACGAGGCGGTCATCCCGACGCTCACCGATGCATCGACTGTGATCTTCACGGACGAGCTCAACCACGCGAGCATCATCGATGCGGTGCGGCTGTCCAGGCCGGCGTCGAAGGTCATCTACCCGCATTCGGATATGAAAGCGCTGCGAGACGCGCTCTCGGCCGCGCCACGCGAGGCCCGCAAGCTCATCCTCACGGACGGCGTCTTCTCGATGGAAGGCGATCTTGCCAGGCTTCCGGAGATCGTCGAGCTCGCGCGCGAGCACGACGCTGTGATCATCGTCGACGACTCGCACGGCGTGGGCGTGCTCGGCGAGACGGGCCGCGGAACGGGCGAGCATTACGGCCTTCTCGGCGAAGTCGACGTGATCACGGGGACGCTCGGCAAGGCGCTCGGCGGCGCAGCCGGAGGCTATGTCGCCTCCTCCGAGGAGGTCTGCGACCTCCTAGCGCAGCGCTCACGACCTCAGCTCTTCTCGAACGCCCTGCCGCCGACTGTCGCATGCAGCGCGCTTCGCGCCGTCGAGCTCATGCTCGAACAGCCGGAGCTGCTTTCACGGCTGCGCGAGAGCTCCCGGGCGTTCAGGGAGATGCTCATCGAGGCCGGCTACGCGCCGCTCGAGGGCGAGGCCGCAATCATCCCGATCATCGTGGGAGAGACTGCCGAGGCGATGGCGCTCTCCGAGCGCTTGCTCGACGAGGGAGTATTCGTTACCGGCTTCGGCTATCCGGTCGTACCCGAAGGCGCCGCGCGGATCCGCGTCCAGATGTCGGCCGCTCTCGAGCCCGAGCACTTGGAACGCGCGATCGAGGCATTCAGGCGCGTCAAGACCTGACCGAACCAGGGAGCGACAGCGCGCCAATCCGCGTACCAGACGCGGAGGAATCCTCGAGTCAAGGGAGAACAGCTCGCCATGCTCCTCAATCTCATCCTCGGTGTCGCGTTCCTCGCCGTCGGGATCCTGCTCATGTTCGTCGGCGGGGTCTTCGGCGTTCTCGTCGGGATCATCTCGCTCCTGATGGGCCTCGTCCTCCTGCTTCGCGGGTACAGAAGCAGAGCGACGACGACCGCGTACTAGCGAGCCAACGCGTCGATTCGGGCAGCGGCGGCGGCGATCCCGCCGCCGTCACTCACCTCTTGGTGAAGACGTCGTCGTTCGACTTCGAGCACGTGGCAGCTCGTCAGCACGATGACCGTGCCGTTCGGGCACTTGCACCCCGAGATTTCCTGAACAACCTTCGAGCCGGTAGAACCCCGACGTGACTCACGATCACGGAGACGTGCGGGCCGGCAGCCGTCGCGCGCTTGGGCTCGCGCTCGGAATCACCGCTCTGTATACGGTCGCCGAAGTCGTCGGGGGTCTTACGACGGGGAGCTTGGCGCTCCTCGCGGACGCAGTGCACATGCTCTCCGACAACGTCGCGCTCGCTCTCGCGCTTTTTGCCGTCTGGCTCGCGGACCGGCCAACGACGCCGGAGCGAACATACGGCTACAAGCGGGCGGAGGTGCTCGCGGCGCTCGCCAACGGAGTCGCGCTGGTCGCGCTTTCCATCTGGATCTTCTACGAGGCGTTCCAGCGCTTTCGCGACCCGCCGGACGTGCTGGGAGGCTGGGTTCTCGTCATCGGCGTCGTCGGAGTTGCGGTCAACCTCGCCGTCGGCGCGATCCTGTTTCGCGCCCGCAGTGGCAGCCTCAACGTCGAGGCCGCCTTCCGCCACGTCGTCGCCGACCTCCTCGGCTCGATCGGGGTTGTCGCGGCGGCGGTGGCGATTCTCGCGACGGGCTGGCTCGAGGCCGACCCCCTGGTCAGCGTGCTCATCGGCGTGCTCGTGCTCGTGAGCTCATGGTCGATCCTGCGCGACTCGACGATGATCCTGCTCGAGGCGGCTCCGAGCGGAATCGACACGCGTGCAGTGGGTGAGCGGCTCGCGCGCGCCCCCGGGGTCGTGGAGATACACGATCTCCATATCTGGACGATCACCTCGGGCTTCCCCGCGCTCTCGGCGCACGTGCTCGTCGGTCGCGGAGAGGACTGCCATGCACGGCGACTGGAGCTTGCTCGGCTACTCGACGACGAGTTCGGGATCGAGCACACGACGCTCCAGGTCGACCATGTCGGCGAGCGCGGCGAGCTGGTTGACCTCGAGCGCTTCAGATGAGCGCGCGGGAACCTCGGCTGAGCGTGTACAGACTGCACGACTCGCACGAGGGCGACCTGCTCGATCAGGCGATCTACCACGTCCAGCACGTGCGCCTCGGGCTCGCGGTACGGCCGCACGATCGGCCGGAGCCCTCGTGACGCGGGACACGCATGCGGAGCAGGACCACAGCGATCACGACGACTCGGACGGACACGGTCATTCACACGGCCTCGTCGACCGTTCCATCATGCGCTCGCGCGCGGGCCTCCGAGCCGTCGCTCTGAGCCTCGCGATCCTGGGTGTCACTGCGCTGGTTCAGGTGGGTATTTTCGTCATCACCGGCTCCGTCGCGCTTCTCGCGGACCTGATCCACAACCTCGGCGACGCTGCAACCGCGATCCCGGTCGGTATCGCCTTCCTCATGCGCTCGTTCCGCGCGGAGAAGATTGCGGGTCTCTTCGTCGTCCTAGCGATCTTCGTGTCGGCCTGCGTCGCGCTCTACGAGACAGTGCTGCGCGTCATCGACCCGCAACCGCTTTCCCACCTCGGCTCGCTTGCGGCCGCTGGAGTGATCGGCTTCCTCGGGAACGAGGTCGCCGCACGGGTCCGGTTACGGGCCGGGCGGAAGCTTGCCAGTCCCGCCTTGATCGCCGACGGCAAGCATGCTCGCGTTGACGGCTTCGTCTCGCTGGGCGTCGTCGTGAGCGCGATCGGCGTCGCTCTCGGGCTCGAGCTCGCAGACCCGATCGTCGGCCTCGCGATCACGATCGTGATCCTCAAGATCACATGGGATTCCTGGCGGACGGTGAGGGACACCGAGCCCGGCGAGCTGATTCACGAGCCCTCCTAGAGGATGAGCTCACCCCGTACCGTGCCTGCGCGCTCGTGTCGTGCGACCACGCTGACACGCTCGCCTGCCTTCGCCTCGACGACCCACTCGACCTTCGCGCGGTCGTTCGTGGAG
>Ga0136625_1000754_pt1 | contig 10746 bp, 13 predicted proteins | sample AntDrymUQ4832306_2_FD_104672 | JGI IMG/M metagenome (GOLD analysis project Ga0136625, IMG submission 104672) | Polar desert sand microbial communities from Dry Valleys, Antarctica - metaG UQ483 (23.06) | ecosystem: Environmental > Terrestrial > Soil > Desert | place: Antarctica: Dry Valley...
CCAGCCGAAGAGCCATGAGCACAGAGGCTCCGCCGATAGGAGGAGACTCGGCGGTTGGGGCTGGGGCCCCCAACCGCACCACGATGAGGCGCCAGCCGAAGAGCCATGAGCACAGAGGCTCCGTCGGCCTTCGACCGCGTCTACCGTTCGACATGGCGAGCCCGGGAGGCGACCGCGGTCCGTCCCCAGGGACGGGTCGAGGAAAGTCCGGACTCCACAGGGCAGGATGCTGGGTAACACCCAGGCGGGGCGACCCGACGGAAAGTGCAACAGAGAGCAGACCGCCGATGGGCCCTCGGGCCACAGGCAAGGGTGAAACGGTGGTGTAAGAGACCACCAGCGCCCCGGGCGACCGGGGCGGCTCGGCAAACCCCATCCGGAGCAAGGCCAAGCAGGGACAGGGTGGCCCGCCCGTCACGTCCCAGGTGGGCCGCAAGGAACCCGGCAGCAATGCCGTGGTCGAGACAGATGGTCGCCCACGACAGAATCCGGCTTACACCCGGGCTCGCCGTCACTTCGCCGAGGGCCACCCCTTCGGGCGGTTCCTCGTCCTGTCCGGGGTCACTCCTCGCCCGCCACCGGGAGGGATTCGATCGCCTCCAGCTCGAGTTCGAGGTTGCGGTTGGGCGACCGGGTGTGGGCGGCGCCGAGCGAGTCGACGGCGATGGCGGCGAAGGTGCGGGCGGTGTCCTCCTCCTCGCCCGCCGCCAGGTCGGTGACCAGCCGCCTGATCTGGATGGCGAGCGTCGGGCCCACGGTGGCCACCATGTCGACCTGCCACCGGTCGTCGACCAGCCGGGTGATGATCTCGGTGGTGGCGTTCCCGATCCCCACCGTCACCGCGGCGTAATCTCCGTCGCCCGAGCTGAACGGGTCGGCCCCGGCCACGGTCAGGTCACCGAGCGGGGCCCCGAGCACATCGCCGAGCCCCTCACCGAACGTCCGCCAGTAGGAGCGCCTGGCGGCCTCGGGCAGACCGGAACCGACCACACCGGCGAGCTGCTCGACGCTGAACTCGTTCTCGGCGCCGGCCACCAGCGCCAGGTTGGTCTGGTCGACCAGCCCGTCGATGGTGGCGAGATCGCCGGCGGCCACCGCCTCCAGCCAGGCGGCGACGGCGCCTTCCGGCGTCGACGCCCCGCCACCTTCGGGAGCGGGGCCGGGAGCATCCGAGCATCCGACCAGGGCGCCGACCAGAAGCACGGCGAGCACGGCACGCATGGCGGGAGAGCCTACCGACCCTTCTTCCTACACTGATCGGGTGAGATCACAGGGCTGGGCGGTGGCGATCGGGCTGGTGGCCGGGTTCATCGGCGGGCTGTTCGGGGTCGGGGGCGGGATCATCGTGGTCCCGGCGCTGGTGTTGCTGCTCGGGTTCACCCAGCACCACGCATCCGCCACCTCGACGGCGACCATCGTGGCCTCGTCCGGCGCCGCCCTGGCCACCTTCGCCCTGGAGGGCGCCGTCGACATCCCGGCCGCCGCCGTCCTCGTCGCCGGCGCCTCGATCGGGGCGTGGTGGGGGGCCCACCACCTCCACCGGATCTCCGAGGTGTGGCTGCTGCGCGCCTTCACCGCGGTGATGGTGCTCACCGTCGTCCGGCTGGTCCTGGTGTGACCGTGGTCGCCCTCATCCTGGTCGGCATCGCCGCCGGTGTCATCGGCTCGTCGCTCGGTATCGGCGGCGGGTTGATCTTCGTCCCCGCCCTGGTGCTGCTGCTCGGGTTCGACCAGCACCTGGCCGAGGGGACGTCGCTTGCGGTGATCCTCCCCACCGCAGCCGTCGGCGCCTGGTCCCACCATCGCCAGGGGCGGGTGGTGTGGCGGACGGCGCTCGGGGTTGGCGCCGCCGGGATCGTCGGCGCCATCGTCGGATCCCGGGTTGCCTTCTCGCTCGACGGCGTCGTGCTGCGCCGGCTCTACGCCGCCCTGATCGCCGTCATCACCATCGAGATGATCATCCGCAGCTTCCGGCTCGGCGCCGGCCCCCAGGAGCAGGACCCGTCGCCCGAGGACGCCGTCTCAACCTGATCGCTCGATGGGGACGTCGACGACCCCGCTGGTGACGAACCGGCGCCGAGCTGCGCGGTGGAGCAGCCCGCCCCTTCCCGCCAGCCACATCAGGTAGCCGAGCCCGACCGCCTCCAGGGCCCACATCGCGGGATCGGTGAGAACGCCCCGCAGGTACTCCCCCACCGTCGCCGCTCCCGCCGGGGAGAACCCGCTCCCCAGGAAGGGCCACCACAGCGTCTCGGGGTCCTGCCACATGGCGTCGAGGAACAGGTGGAGGAGCATCCCGATGGCGATCGGCATCCACCGCTTACGCGGCCTGCCCCGCCTGGTCCCCAACACCACCGCCACCATGACCACCCCGGCCAGCGCCAGGCCGTGCCCCACCAGCCGGACCGAACCGAGCCGGTCGAAGAACAGCAGCCCGACCGGGGTGTCGAGCAGATCGGGGAGCAGGGCACCCAGCACCAGGAACCGGAGGTCCATCCTGGGATCCCGGAAGGTGAACCGGGCGATGGCGATGGTGGCTCCGGCGTGCCAGAAGATCACCGGGCACCCCCGGACCAGATCACAGGACGAGGATTGCCCGGCAGTGGATGCACCGGGGCGGGTTCGAACGCCTGGCGTCGTTCTGCTCGGCGGTGGAGAGCCTGAGGTGGCAGGCGCCGCACACGCCGTCGAGGAGCCTGGCGGCGGCGACCCCATCGTCCATCGTCGGCCGCAGCGTCTCGTACAGCTCGAGCAGCTCGGGGTCGATCACCGGAACGATCTCTGCCTTGCGGCTCTCCCTGGCGGCGAGGCGGCCGTCGATCTCCTTCCAGGCGGCGGTGATCACCGCCTCGTACTCCCCCTTGACCTCGCCAGCGGCGGTGGCCTCGGTCCCCAGCCCGCCGAGAGCGGCGGTGAGCTCGTCCTTGCGCTCCATCAGCACGAGGACGCCTTCCTCCCGGTCCCGCTGCTGGTTCTTGAGCATCTCGACCTCGCGCCGCAGGTAGTCGGCGTCGCGGGCGCTGAGCCCGCCGGCGTACAGGCGGTTCTGCTCCGAGGCGACCCGAGCCTCGGCCAGGTCGAACTCCCCGGAGACCCGGTCCAGGTCGAGGGTGGTCCGGCGGAGCTCGTCCGCCACCCGATCCCGTTCCGTGGTGAGCCGGGTGAGTTGCTGGTGCGCCGCCCGGTACGACTCGAGGACGGGCAGCGACTGCCGCTCGTCGAGCAGGCGATCGATCTCGGTGTCGACCGTCTGCAGGTCGAGCAGGTCTTCCAGCCTGTTGACCCGATCCAACCGCGCCTCCTCGCTCCCGGCGAGGGCGCAGGCTACCGGGTGGGACGCCCGGCCGTCCGTCACCAGAGTCCACGGGCCGTGGCAAGATCAACAAGGTCAATCAGACGCACGGAGGGATTCGATGTTCTTCACCAGGAAGATGAGTGCTATGCCCACCGCAGACGAGGCGCTGCCCGGCCGGCCGGACGCCATGCGGGTCCCCGATCGGCATTTCGTGCTCGACACGCCGCTGCAACCGCCCTGGCCGGATGGCACCGAGACGGTCCAGCTCGGGATGGGGTGCTTCTGGGGAGCGGAACGGATCTTCTGGCGGATCGACGGGGTCTACACCACCGCCGCCGGCTACGGCGCCGGGATCACCCCCAACCCCACGTACGAGGAGGTCTGCACCGGCCGCACCGGCCACAACGAGCTCGCCCTGGTGGTGTTCGACCCGGCTGCGGTGTCGTTCGAGACCCTGCTCGCCGCCTTCTGGGAGAACCACGACCCCACCCAGGGGATGCGCCAGGGCAACGACGTCGGCACCCAGTACCGGTCGGGGATCTACGTCACCACCGCCGCCCAGCGGGAGACGGCCAAGCGGTCGCGGGACCGCTACCAGACGCTGCTCTCCGAGACCGGCTTCGGGGCCATCACCACCGAGATACTCGACGCCGGGCCGTTCTACTACGCCGAGCCCTACCACCAGCAGTACCTGGCCAAGAACCCCAACGGCTACTGCAACCACGGCTTCTGCCAGGTGGCTTACCAACCGGAGGCCTCCGCCGCGACGTGACCCGACCGTTTCGGCGCGAGCCGGTCGGTTAGCGTTTCCGACAATGAGCCGTCACGGCCCCGCCATCGGGATGTGTTTCGACCGGTCCTTCCCGGCGAGCGAGGTCGGCCAATTCGCCCGCCGGCTCGAGGTCGGCGGGGCCGACGACCTGTGGTTCATCGAGGACTGCTTCTGGACGACGGCGCCACCCCTGGCCGCGGCCGCCCTGGCGGTGACCGAGCGGCTCACCGTCGGCCTCGGCATCCTCCCGGCCGTCTCGCGCCCGGCCGCGGTGACTGCGATGGAGATCGCCACGCTCTCCAGTCTGGCTCCGGGCCGGGTCGTCGCAGGGATCGGGCACGGTGTCCAGACGTGGATGGCGCAGATGGGGGCTCGCACCCCGTCGCCATTGACGACGCTCGACGAGGTCCTCACCACGGTGCGGCGGCTGCTCGCCGGCGAGGAGGTCACCTTCGACGGCCGCCAGGTGCATCTGGACCAGGTGCGGCTCGAGCACGCCCCGGACCCGGTACCTCCGGTCCTGGCCGGAGTCCGCGGACCGAGGTCCCTTGCGGTGGCCGGACGGTCCGCCGACAGGCTGCTTCTCGACGCTCCCTGCCCGGCCGCCTATGCCCGGGACTCGCGGGCATTGGCCGGTGCGGGCGAGGACTTCGTCATCGCCTGCTTCGCCACCATGTGCGTGACGCCGGACCGGGCGTTGTCACACCGGATCATGGCGCCATGGCTGGCCGATCAGCTCGAGGTGGGCCATCCAGGGCTGCGCTCGCTCGAGTTCTTCGACGACATGGCGGGGCGGTACGGCAACGGCGGTGCCGCTGCCCTCGCCGCGATGCCGGACGACTGGTGGGGCGCCATCGGTGCCATCGGCACCCTCGAAGACGCTGCGGCCTACGTCGAGTCGCTCGAACAGTCCGGAGTGGCGCGGATCGCGTTCTTCCCCGCCCCGGACCTCGACATCGCCCGCAGCCAGATCGACGACGTGTTGGCCCTCGCCGCCCGCTGAGCCGTGCGGGGTGAGAACCCTGCCTTGTCGTATCGCCGGTCAGAGCAGCGTCGCCGGTACGCCGGCGGCTCGCGCCAGCCGTAGCTGGGCGGCGTCGAGCGTGTACAGCTCGCGTTCGGTGGCGGCCGCGGTGGCGATGATCAGCAGGTCCGTCGCCTTTGCCGCCCGCCGCTCCGAACGTGCGACCACCAGCAGGTCTGCGTAGGGCTCGGCAACGGCCTCGTCGACCACCAGCGCGGCGAAGGCGGCACGCACCGCGGCGAGCCGACGGCGGCGAGCGTCGGCGATCGGGCCGTTGTGGGCAACGAGCACGCCGGCGCGCAACTCCCCGAGCGTGATCACCGATATCGCCGCCGTCTCGGGCAGCTCGAGGTCCCCCTCCTCGTCATGCGCGATCAGGATGCTGGTGTCAAGCAGCGCGCCGCTCACGTCGCGGACCACGGATCGTCGACCGGGGACTCGGCGGCGTCGAGATCGGCGGCGAAGCTCTCGTCGACAGGCTGAGCCAGGATGCGGCGCAGCGTCGCCCGGTCGACGTCCAGGCGCGGTCGGCCGGCCTCACCCGGCGGGACAAGGCGCGCCACCGGTCGCCCGCGCACCGTCACCGTGAACGTCTCACCCGCCTCGGTGGCGCGGAGCACCTCGGAGATGTTGTTGCGCAGCTCGCGCTGGGGGATGGTGCGGTCAGCCATTGCTACATAGTGTAGCAACTCTGCCACCGAGGCGACCGGCGTGCTGGCGCCTGCTTCAGTAGATTGACCGGGTGCGAGTCTTCGTCACCGGCGGCACCGGTGTCCTTGGTCGCCACACCATCCCCCTGCTGGTCAGCCTCGGGTACACCGTCGATGCGCCGGGGAGCGGTGAGCTCGACCTGCTCGACCCGGGCGCGGTCGGGTCGGCGATGGGAGCTGCCGATGCCGTGCTCCACCTCGCCACCAGGATCCCTCCGCCCGAGCAGCGGGGCGACCCCGAGAGCTGGGCGGAGAACGACCGGCTGCGGGCCCAGGCCACCCCGATCCTGGCCGACTCCGCCGGGGCCGGATCGGTCGAGGTGCTGCTGATGCCGACCGTCGCCTTCGTCTACCCGCCCGGCCCCGCCGACGAGGACACCCCGATCAGGGACGACCTCCCCGCCTATCTGGAGTCGGCCCTGGTGGCCGAGCGGGCCGTCGCCGGGTTCACCGGCCCCGGCCGCCGCGGGGTGGTGCTCAGGCTGGGGCTGGTCTACGGCCCCGGCACCGGTTCGGACCGACCAGACGACGTCTTCGGGACCACTCTCGAGATCGGCGACGCCGCCGACGCCATCGTCGCCGGGCTGGATGCCTCCGCCGGCCTCTACAACGTGGGCGCCGACGGCGAGCCGGTCTCCAACGAGCGCTTCCGCCGGACCACCGGTTGGGCCCCGACCACACCCTGACCCGGCGGCATCCGACGGCGGCTATCGCGCCAGGCGCCGGGCCTAGAGTTCCCCGCCCCGTCCGCTTGCGAGATCCGCCGTGTCCGAGCACCCCCAATCGCTGCGCGCCGCCCTCGGCTCCGGGCTGCGGCTGATCGGCTACTTCGTACGCCGGCATCCGTGGTCGTTCGCCCTCGCCGCCGGAGGGGCCGCCCTGTTCGCCGGCGCCATCGTCGCCTCGGCGGTGGTGATCGGCCGGGCCACGGACCGCGTGATAGTCCCCGTGCTCGACGGCGGCGAGCCCATCGACGGACGCCTGCTGCCTGCGGTGCTGGCCGTGATCGCGGTGGCCACCTGGAAAGCGGCGGCGATCGTGCTCCGCCGCTCCGGGGCCAGCTATCTGTTCTTCGCCAATCAGGCCGACCTGCGGCTGGGGCTGATCGACCGCATCCTCCGGCTGGAGCTGTCGTGGTACCGGCGCCAGACCATCGGCGACCTGCTCGCCGTCACCGACGCCGACACCAGCCAGGCCACCTTCATCCTCAACCCACTGCCGTTCTCCACCGGCGCCTCGCTGCTGCTGGTCGGGTCGGTGGTGATGATCGCCCTGATCGACCCGTGGCTGGCGCTGATCGCCTTCGTGTCGCTGGCCGGACTGCTCAGCGTCGACATCATCGGGAGCTGGAGGACCTTCGAGACCTTCCAGCAGGTCCAGGAGGAACGGGGCGATGTGGCCAGGGTGGCCCACGAGAGCTTCGACGGCGCCCTCACCGTGAAGGCGCTGGGCCGCCAGGACATGGAGACGTGGCGGTTCCGGCGGGCCTCCGAGAACCTGCGGGCATTGCTCGCCGAGACCGGGGTGATCTTCTCCACCTACCGGGTGGTGGTCGAGGGGCTGCTGTCGGTGGTGACCGTGGTGATGCTGGTCGCCGGAGCCATCCGCCTCCGGGCGGGGGCGGTCACCCCCGGCGAGGTGATCACCATCGCCTACCTCCTCTCGCTGCTGTTCATCCCCATCAGGATCATCGGGTTCATGCTGTGGGACATGTCGCACTCGGTGGCGGCGTGGCGGCGGATCCAGCGGGTGATGACGGCGGACGAGCTGGTCGAGTACGGGTCGATGGAGCGCAGGCTGTGGCCCAGCGGCGCCGAGGTCGACGGGGCCGCCATCGGCTTCGGTTACACCCCGGACCAGCCGATCCTGCAGGATGTCCACCTCGCCGTCCCCTCGGGGCGGGTGGTGGCGGTGGTGGGGCCCACCGGCGCAGGCAAGTCGACCTTGGTGACCCTGCTCGCCCGGCTGTGGGATCCGGGGTCGGGGTCGATCATGATCGACGGGGCGGACCTGCGCGACTTCGCCCGGTCGGCGCTCCCCGGCGAGGTCGCCTTCGTCGGCCAGGACGCCTTCCTGTTCGACGACACGGTGCGGGGCAACATCGCATTCGGCACCGCCGCAGACGACGCCGAGGCGCGGGCGGCGGCCGATCTGGCCGGGGCGACGGAGTTCATCGGTGAACTCCCCAACGGGTGGGACACCCTGCTCGGCGAGCGGGGCACGACGCTGTCCGGCGGTCAGCGGCAACGGATCGCCCTGGCCCGGGCGTTGGTGCGCCGTCCCCGGCTGCTCATCCTCGACGATGCCACCTCGGCGGTCGACCCGTCGGTGGAGACCCGCATCCTGGAGCGTCTCAAGAAGGCGGCGCTGCCCTCGACGGTGGTGATGGTGGCCTACCGGCGCTCGTCGATCATGCTGGCCGACGAGGTGGTGTTCGTCGACCAGGGTCGCATCGTCGCCCACGGAACCCACGGCCAGCTCCTCGGAACCGTCCCCGGCTACGCCAGGATCCTCGAGGCCTACGAGCGCGACGCCGCCGCCCGGGCCGAGGAGGTGGAGGCGGGATGACCGCCCCCGAGCCCGCCACCATGTCGACCTCCAGGGCGCTGCGCCGGATGCTGGCGGAGGCGCCGGCGTTGCGCCGCGGGCTCGGGATGACCCTGGTCCTCGCCGCCCTGGGTACCGCCATCCAGATCGTGGTCCCCGTCGTGGTGCAGCGGATCATCGACACCGAGATCCTGGCTCCCGAGGGGGTCGACCTGGCCGACGTGCTCACCCTGGGCGGGATCGCGGTGGCCGCCATGCTGGCGGCGATGGTGGTCCGCCGCCTGGCGTTGGTCCGGCTGGCGACCCAGGCGGCGCAGGGTCTCTCCGACCTGCGGGTGCGCGCCTTCTCCCACATGCATTCGCTCTCCGTGCTCCACGTCGAGGCGGAGCGGCGCGGGTCATTGGTGGCTCGGGTCACCTCGGACATCGCCGCCATCCAGGACTTCGTCGACTGGGGCGGTGTCGGTCTGTTGATCGGCGCCGCCCAGGTCGTGCTGGCGGTGGCGATGATGCTGGTCTTCCAATGGCGGCTGGCGCTGTTCGTGCTGGCCGGGGTCATGCTCTACGGGCTCCTCCTGATGCTGTTCCAGCGGGTGCTGCAGCGGCTCCACGACCAGGTGCGGCGCCGGGTCGGCGACACCCTGTCGGCCATGAGCGAGGCCATCTCCGGGCTGGTGGTGGTGCGGGCCTACGGCGCCGAGGACGACACCGTTGCCAAGGTGCGAACCGTCATCGACCGCCAGTTCGCCACCGAGCATCGCACCTTCGTGGTGGGGGCGGCCCTGTTCTCCAGCGCCGAGGTGTTCGCCGGCGCCATCACCGCCGGGGTAATCGGGCTCGGGGTCGCCTTCGGCCAGAGTTGGGGTCTCAGCGCCGGAACCCTGATCGCCATGCTGTTCCTGGTGACCCTGCTGGTGGAGCCGGTGCAGACCCTGGTGGAGACCCTCGACCAGGCCCAGTCGGCTGCCTCCGGGGCGCGGCGCATCATCGAGGTGCTCGACACGGCAACCGACGTCGCCGACCCTGTCGACGGGATCCCCCTCCCCGAGGGGCCGCTCGACGTGACCTTCGATGCGGTGCGATTCCGCTACCCCACCGGCGGCGACGTGCTGGGCGACGTCTCGGTGACGATCCCGGCCGGGGCCAGGGTGGCGGTGGTCGGCGAGACCGGGTCGGGCAAGTCGACGTTCTCCAAGCTCGCCACCAGGCTGCTCGACCCAACCGCAGGCACGGTGATGATCGGCGGGGTCCCGATCGACCGGGTCGCCTTCTCCAGCCTGCGCCGCCGCATGGTGTTCGTCCCCCAGGAGGGGTTCCTGTTCGACACCACCATCGCCGGCAACGTCCGCTACGGCCACCCCGAGGCGACGGACGCCGAGATCGAGCAGGCATTCGCCGACCTCGAGTTGGAAGGATGGCTGGCCTCGCTGCCCGAGGGCGCCGCCACCGCGGCGGGTGAGCGGGGCGGCAACCTGTCGGCCGGCGAGCGCCAGCTGGTCGCCCTGGTGAGGGCCTGGATCGCCGACCCGGCCGTGCTCGTCCTCGACGAGGCCACCTCGGCGGTCGACCCGGCGCTCGAGGTGCAGATCCGGCGGGCGATGGAGCACCTCACCGAGTCCCGCACCTCGATAACCGTCGCCCACCGCCTCTCCACCGCCGAGGCCGCCGACTGGGTGCTGGTGTTCGACCGGGGTCGGCTGGTCGAGCGCGGCCCCCATCCTGACCTGCTCGCTCTCGGCGGCGTGTACGCCGCCCTCCACCTCGACTGGGCGGCGGGAAGCGCAGGCTCCACCGCTCCCGCAGGGTAAGGCGGACACCGAAGTCCAGGTTCCGTCCAAGCGCCGTCGGCGGAATCCGGCGGCTCGGATCCCCTGACCGGGCCGGGGTCCGAGGGGTACACTCGGTTCTCGTCGCTCCCGGGGGGTGCATGGTGACCGTTGTCGGAACCTGGGTGGAGCCGCTCGACACCGCAACCGGGGATGCCACCCTGCTCGGCGGTAAGGGCGCCGCACTGGCGCGCCTCGTCAGGCTCGGCTACCCGGTGCCCCCGGGTCTGGTGGTCACCGCCGCCGCCTTCCGCGGGATGCTCGACTCCATCGGTGTCGCCGGGGATCACGCCGAGCTCACCGAGGCGCTGCGCAACGGAGAAGCCCGGTTCGACCTGGCCGAGCGGATCGCCACCGCATCGTCGAATCGCCGCTCCCCACCGCCCTCAGCGATGCCATCGCCTACTAGTGCACCGGGTTCTTAGTCACACGCGTGTAGTTTGGGGGTCTCGATGGAGAGGGGAGTGTGTGATGGGGTTCAAGGCGGAGCCGATCGTTTTGGTCGACGAGACCCGGGCCGTGTTGGAAGCGAGAGTTAGGGCAACGACGACACCGCAGCGGGACGTGGTGCG
>Ga0136625_1000761_pt1 | contig 10715 bp, 10 predicted proteins | sample AntDrymUQ4832306_2_FD_104672 | JGI IMG/M metagenome (GOLD analysis project Ga0136625, IMG submission 104672) | Polar desert sand microbial communities from Dry Valleys, Antarctica - metaG UQ483 (23.06) | ecosystem: Environmental > Terrestrial > Soil > Desert | place: Antarctica: Dry Valley...
GGGTGTCAGCCCGCGCGGTCGAGATGGCGGCGGCGACATCACCATCGCGAATCATCCGGATTCGGGAACCCGCCGCCCGAACGGCATCGATATAGGACTCGTTGCGGGGCCGGTTGAGGACTACGACCGTGAGATCGCTGAGATCCTTGGAACGGGCCTTGGCGACACGACGCAGATTCTCTTCGGGGGGCGCATCAAGAGAGATCTGGCCCGCAGCTTCTTGCCCAACCGCAATCTTGTCCATGTACACCAGTTGGCCGGGCGCGTACATCAGTCCCAGGCCCTCGGCCACCGCGATCACCGCCAGCGCTCCGGGCTCGCCTTGCGCAGTGAGGGTGGTTCCGTCGACCGGATCGACGGCGACTTCCACCTTCATGCCGGCGCCCGTGCCGACTCTTTCGCCGTTGTAAAGCATCGGTGCCTGGTCCTTCTCCCCTTCGCCGATGACCACCACTCCATCGATATCAAGGGTGGCAAGGTGGGCACGCATCCCGTCAACGGCGGCCTGATCCGCCTTTATCTTGTCACCCCGGCCCATCCACCGAGCCGCAGCCATCGCCGCGGTCTCCGTCACCCGGACGAGATCGAGACCAAGGTTCCGTTCAATCGGTTCAGCCATGGGCTTTCGAGGCTACTCAGTCGCCACCTAGCCTTCGCCTCGTGCTGGTCTACAACCTCGATCACGTCGGCATCGCCGTCCGCGATCTCGAATCGGCGATCGCGGCCTATGGCGACAAGTACGGGGTCGAGCCTTTGCACCGGGAAGTGGTCGAGAGCCAAGGGGTGGAAGAGGCCCTGCTTCCGATCGGTGGCAGCTTTGTCCAGTTGCTTCAGCCGGTCGACTCCAATTCCCCGGTCGCTCGTTTTCTTGAGAAGCGGGGCGAAGGCCTGCATCATGTTGCTTATGCCGTCCTCGACATCGACGCCGCCCTTGCGCATCTCCGGGCAGGAGGCGCGAAGTTGATCGACGAAACGCCGCGTGTCGGCGGGAGAGGAGCCAGGATCGCCTTCGTCCATCCTGCCGACCTGGCGGGCACTTTGATGGAGTTGGTCGAGCCCCGGTTGGACCAGGATGGCTGAGCTCGAGATCAAAGGCGGGGCCGACGAGTACGAGGCCGCGGCCATCATGGCGGTGTTTGCGCAGATCAACGAGGAAGCGGTTTCGTCCCGAGCCAAACTCCCCCTGCGGCGTCGTCCGGCAGCCTGGGTGCGCGCCTATGTCGATGCTCATCCCGATGATCCGTTGCCGGTTGTTTCTCCTGACCAGCGCGGCAAGCCCGCTCCTTCCTAGCTGCGGCCTCGCCACCAGCCGAGGGAGGCTTCTTCGAGCCGCAGGGCTCGCCCGAGAAGGGAAAAGATGCCGATTCCGACCAACCCCGCCACGACGCAGGTCAGAAGTCTGACAACAGGCCCGGAGTCCGGTGCTTGGTCGACGAGGAGCCTCACCCCCCAAGCTGCGGCCGCCGCAGGAACGAGAACGCGCCCCACGAGCGACGCCAAACCCTGCCACCGATCTCCCCGACCCTTGGTCCAGGAAGCCGCCAGCGCGATCGTGTAGATCCACATCACCGCGGTGCTGGCTAGGGCGATGCCGGTGACCCCAAAAAGGTCGAAGAACCAAAAACTCAACGGGATCGCGATGACGGTGGCGGCTGTGCCGATGATCACCGGACGCCACACGCGCTCATGAGCATAGAACCACCTGCTCAAGACCTGATGGATGGCCCACGCCGGGATGGCAAATCCGAAAACGACGAGCAAGCCCGACACCACGTCGGTGTCTGCAGTGGCGAACCGACCCCATTCGTAGACCAAAGACACGAGCGGTCGAGAGGCACCCACAACCAACGCCAGCGCCAAGAAGGACGCCACCGTCGAGCCCCGCAAAGCGCGGTCGGTGAGCCGCTCGGTCTCGGGCTCGTTGCGCGCCGCCACCAGCCGGGCAAGGAACGGAAAGCTGGCCACGGCCGCCGCCTGGGCGATGATCCCCACCGGCAGCATGTTCAGCATTCGGGCGAGTGAGAGGGCGGTGGTGGCGCCGTCCTCCGCCAGCTGGCCAAAGAGGCGGGGGAACTGCTCATCTAAGACTGCAACCGACTGACCGATCATCAGCGGAAACGCCAGCGCGAGATAAGCCGGCAATGCCTTGCTCGGGCCGCGCGTGAACCGGAGCCCGGCCCGAGCGGCGCCAAACCATTGGAGGAGCAAGTTGCCGATCACCGCACCTCCCAGCGCCCCCCAAATAAATCCGTCTGCTCGGTCCTCGGCCCGCGCGCCGGTGACCACACCGCCGAGGATGATTCCGAGGTTGTAGATCAGCGGGGCAAGCGCCGGGAGGAGGAATCTTCGTTGCACGTACTGAAAGGCCATGAAGAGCGAACCGAGGACAAAACAAACCTGGGCCGGCAGGACGATGCGGGTGAGCCTCACCACCTCGGCTAGATCGGATTCGGCGAGTGATCCGAACGCAAGACGGGCTATGGGCTCGGTCCCCACCATCAGCGCGGCGGTGAGGACGATGATGCCGGCGGCGACCCAACGGAAGACGGCGGTGAAATCGACTTGGGTTTGAAGTTCGTTGCCTTCTTCACTCCGGCGCGCAAGCAATGGGATCAGCGTGATGCTGAGGAACCCACCCGCCAACAAATAGTTGAGGAGGTCGGGGAGAAGAAAGGCATATCGATAAACGTCGCCCTCGGCGGTAACCCCCAGCAAAGCCGCGAGGAGCGTTTCTCGCAGGAGACCCAGTAGGCGCGAGAGAAGCACCGATCCGGAGACGATTGCGGCGGCCGTCCCCAAGCCGACCCGTCCGCTCTTCATACCTGGGTACTAGGGACGGCGGAGTCTCCTGCTCATGGCGATAACGACCTTAGAGGGAGCGGTCGATCGACTCGGACCTACGGCGAGTTCGACCAATCCATTCGGGTTCCCGCACCGAATCCGCGAAGACCGTTGAAGGGAGCTGGGTGAGGGCCGAGGAGGACATACGGAGATCTCTGTTCCGGGGAGTAATTGCCGCCCTGCTACTTGTCGCCTGCAATGCCGCCCCGGCGGCCGCTCCGACTACCAGCGTCCCGGCCACCACCACCTCGACGGTTGCTCCCATCCCGGCGTACTTCCCCGATAATCCTGACGCGGTCGCGGCGGTCGAGGGCTTTCTCACCGCCGAGGGGCAAGGCAACTTCTCCGAGAGCTTTGATTTGCTCTCCGCCGTCGACCAGGAGCAAGCAGGGGACCGCGAGGCCTGGGTTGCCGACCACCTCTTTCTCCTCCCGCCGATCACCGGTTTCCAATTCACCTCTGATCAAGTTGTTGATGACCGGGTCGAGGTCATGGCTCAGCTCGAGCTCCGGCCCGGCCTCGATGAGCTGGTCGGCCTCACTCCTGGTGAAGCCGACGCGATTTGGGTGGTGGTCGAGGAGGACGACGAGTGGAAGGTGGCTTTCACCGAGAGCTCGGTGGTTCCGCTCTACCTCGAGGACTCCGGCGCTCCGGCCGCGGTGGAAATTTGGGTGGAGGAGCGCCGTCAATGCGCCACGCCCACCGAATGGGAAGGGGGCTTGCTCGGCTTTCCGGCTCTTGCCGATCAACTCTGTGACGCGTCCGGGGCGGTCGAGGTCGGCGAGGTGACAACCCTGGCCGATGCCGCCGAGTCGGAGCCATTCCTCGCCGCGTTTGGGCCCGAGGTGGGCATCTGGGCACGGGTTGTCCCGGTGATGAGCCCGACACCGATGCGCGCCGTCGTCGCCCCAATCGGACCCGAATGGGTGGTGATCGGTGTTCTCGAAGCCGCCTAAGCAATTTGAAGTGTTCCTGGCCTCGCTAACCGAGCTTGACCAGGGCGAACGTCCGAAAGGACAGAAGGAGGAAGTATGAAACGATCGCGAACGGTGTGGGTGGCGCTAGTGGCGCTTGCTGCACTGGTGCTGGCCATGGTGGGCGGGGCAGGGGCCTCGAGCCACCGGGAAGCACCGATGATCAGCGAGGACCCAGTGGCCGACAACACCGATGTGTACGCCTGGGTGCGCAACCCCGGCACCGCCCAGAGCACGGTGGTGCTGGTGGCGAACTGGATCCCGCTCGAAGAGCCAGCGAGTGGACCCAACTTCTGGAAGTTCGGTGACGATGCGCTTTATGCCATCCACATCGATAACAACGGGGATGCCCGCCAGGACATCACCTATTACTTCCGGTTCCAGACGCAGGTAAAGGATCCCAACACGTTCCTTTACAACAACAACGTCATCACGGTGGAGACCAATGGCGCCGGTGAGGCAGTCAACTACCCCGGCCTCAACGTGCAGCAGAGCTACACGATGAGCGAAGTGAACGACGGCAATCGAACCGCGACGCGCAGCGGCATGTTGACCCCCCCGGTTAACGTCGGGACTCGCAGCACCAATACCGTCACGCCGTACGCGACGCTGGCGCAGGCGGCTGAGTACTCGCTCGGCAACACCGGCATCAAGGTGTTTGCCGGCCAGCGGGACGAGGCGTTCCCGGTTGATCTCGGGTCGATCTTCGACCTGTTAGGCCTGCGTCCGTTCAACGATGCTCACCTCATTCCCCTGCCGGTAGAAGCCGGGGTTAACACGACCGACGGGTACAACGTGCACAGCATCGTGCTCGAGATACCCACGTCGCGGCTGGTAGACAAGGACGAGGTCATCGGTATCTGGTCGACGACCGAGCGCCGGACGAACCGGATCTACAGCAACAACTCGGGCGAGCAGCTCTCGCACAGCGGTCCCTGGGTGCAGGTATCGCGGCTGGGCATGCCCCTGGTCAACGAGGTGATCATCCCACTTGGGTTCAAGGATCGCTTCAACGCTTCGCACCCGGTGAACGATGCGCAGTTCCTCAAGTTCGTGGTCGACCCCGAGCTTGGTGAGTTGATCCCGTTCCTCTATCCGGGGGTGGTGGTTCCGGGCGAGCCTCGCAACGACCTGGTGGCGATCTTCCTCACTGGGATTCCGGGGATTAACCAACCCGCCAACGTCCGTCCCTCTGAGCAACTGCGTCTCAACACCAACACCGAGTCCGGGTTCCCCAACGGGCGCCTGTTGACCGACGATGTGGTGGACGTGGAGATTCAGGCGGTGGCCGGAATCTTCTGCGACGGCAGCCCCAGCGCCCCCGAAGAGGGTTGCGCGGGACCGACGTTCACGAGTGAATACAACATGCCGCCGAACAATGCGTTGAGCGATGGCGTGTCGGGCAACGATATGCCTTTCCTCTCCGACTTCCCCTACATGCCATTGCCCCTCTCGGGGTACGACAGCAGAAACTAGGGAGTTAGGACGAGAGTCGAGCAGATCGATCGGACCGAGGGGGAGAAGGCCTTGAAGCCTTCTCCCCCTTGGCGCGCCGCCCTCATAGGCGTGATCGCGTTGGTGGTGGTTGCGTTTCTGGTCGGCCGAGTTCTCGCCGGCAACCCGGAGATCGCTGCGCCACCGCCGGTGACGCTGACCCCAGCCGAGCAGATCGCGAGTTTGGAGCAACGGGTGAGAGCCCAGCCGCAGAACTTTGCGGCCTGGCAGGAATTGGGCGCTGCCTTGGTCCAGGAGTCGATCCAGAGCGGCAATCCGGTCCTTTATACCCGGGCCGAGGAGGTGCTTTTCGAAGGCGCCAATTTGGCTCCCAACCACCCTGCAATTTTGATCAGCCAGGGGGTTCTGGCCCTCGCCCGCCATGAGTTCAGGGAGGCGGCCGAGCTGGCCGCGACTGTGCGCGAGGCGGACCCGTTCAACGCCGACGCGCTGGTGATTCTGGTTGACGCGCAGGTCGAGCTGGGTCAGTACGACGAGGCCGCCGAGAGTCTGCAGCAACTACTCGATCTGCGTCCCGCTCTCCCGGCGCTGGCTCGCACCTCCTATCTTCGAGAGCTGAATGGCGATCTCCCCGGTGCCGAGCAGGCGCTGATCCAGGCCATCACCGCTGGCTCCCGATCCGGCTACGACGTGGCCGTCACCCACGCCCTTCTTGGCGACCTTTATCTCAAGCAAGGGGAGCTCGATCGGGCGGAGGAGCGCTACAGCCAGGCCGAGGAACTCTTCGCTGGGCTGCCCGCGGTCACTCTGGGCAGAGCGCGCATCGCCCTCGCCCAGGGCGAGCTGGCGTCGGCCGTCGAGAGTCTCGCAACGCTGACAGAAAGGCTTCCCACCCCCGAGAATCTCACCTTGCTCGGCGAGGCTCTTATCGCGGCCAGTCGCGTTACCGAGGCCGAAGATGCCTTCGCCACCGTGGAAGTAGTTGAGGAGCTCCAGCTCGATGCCGGAATTGTCGTGGATCTCGAGCTCGCTCGCTTCGAAGCCGATCACGGCGACCCGGCGCGTGCGTTGTCCTTGGCGGAAGCTGCGTATGCCGAGCGACCGACGGTTTTTGCCGCCGGGGTCATGGGATGGTCGCTATACCGAATCGGGCAAACGGAGGCGGCCTTGCGCTATGCCGAGGAGTCGCTCCGGTTGGGGACCTTGGACGCGGAATTGCGCCTTTGGGCGGCGGAGATCTATGCGGCTAGCGGCAACGACCTCGCGGCCGAGGAGCAAAGGCAAATCGCCGCCGGCCTTGATCCCTGGGTCGCGGTCGTGAAGACATTCGCAGCGGCCAAATAAACGTCCCCGTCAGGGTCGCAACGCATCTCAGGGTCGCAAGGCGTCGAGGAGATGCGGAGGAGTTCGCAAGTCGCCTCGACCGATTCCAAGCTCGACGCCTGGTTTGTAGGTGCCGTGGTAGTCGCTCCCACCCGAGGGCAACAAACCGAATCGTTCGGCCAAAGCCGCGTAGCCTTCCCGCTCCAAGGGTGAATAAGGCGGGTAGTAGCACTCCATTCCGACGAGGCCGGCCCGCTTCAACGTGCTGAGAGTTTCCGCGACTCGTTCCGACCGATCGAGGCCGAGCGTATGCGGATGCGCGAGGATGGGAACGGCTCCCGATTGCCGCGCTAATTCGATGGCCTCCTCCGGATCGAGACGCCACCGGGGCTCATAGGCGGGGCGTTCCCGACCGAGGTAGAGGTCGAAAGCTTCGGCGATAGTCGTCACGTAACCGCGTTGCAGCATCACCGCGGCGATGTGGGGCCGACCAATCGTCTCGCCCTGGCCATGCACCAAGACCTCGTCGAGAGTCACCCCTAGCCCCAAGGCATCAAGCTTTTCCAGAATGATCGAGTTCCGTTCGGTGCGTCCGCTGCGCATCTCTATTAGGCGAGCCTGCAGAGGTCCGGGACTTTCGTCGAGAAACAAGACGACCAGGTGCATCGCACCGCCTTCCCAATTGACCGACAGCTCGGTTCCGGGGATGAGCTCGATGCCGGCGCGCTCGGCGGCAGCTCGCGCCTTTGGGATTCCTCCTAACGAGTCGTGATCGGTAAGAGCGAGGGCCGTGATGCCGATTGCCGCCGCTTTGTGGACAACCTCGCTCGGATCGTCCGAGCCGTCGGACACGGTCGAATGCGTGTGAAGGTCGATCAATCCGTGAAGGCGATTGATTCGATGTATACCGTCTCGGCAGGCCGGCTCTCCTCGGCGCCCCCGATCGAGCGGGTACGCGGCAAAGCGACGATCGTCTCGATCGTGTCTTGGGCTTCGGTGACTGTGCCCAGGACTGAAAAGCTGCGGTTCAGGACCGACGCGTCGGCTCCGGTGACGATGAAAAACTGGCTGCTCGTGGTCCCTCCTCCTTCTGCCATCGCCACCACCCCCGGTTCGTAGATGAAGCCCTCCGGCGGGAGCTCTTCAGTGAGGGAGTAGCCGGCGCCACCCGTCCCGTTGCCCTCGGGATCTCCGGCATAGATCGCAAATTCTTCAAGGACACGGTGGAAAACGAGACCGTCATAGAAACCCTGGCGGGCCAGGAAAACGAACGAGTTGACGGTTTCCGGCGCCTCGGGATTGAATGCGATGACGATGGGACCGCAGGAGGTGGCGATGGTCGCCGAGTTCGGGATAGAACCCTGGTCAACCGGCGCCTCGAAGGAACGAGGTGTCCATTCCGGAGGAGCATCAGCCTCGCAGGCGGTGGGCTGCTCCCGAAAGATTGTGAAACCGAGCGGAAGCGCGTCCTCATCGCCGACGTCGAGGTTCAAGAGCAGCAAGGATCCCACCAGGCTGATGCCCACCAGCAGGGCGATAACGATTCGGCGTCGGAACTCCTGCCGGGAGGCCGCCTTTTGCTCCACGGCCCGTTTCTGAGCGCGCAGTTCCTTTTGGCGTTGTCGGCGGTCGGTCATGACTGTTCTTTCTGAGGAAAGAGGAGCGGACCGTAAGCTATCTCCTAGCCCTCTGCCTCGCCAAAGTGGAAGGATCATGCCCCTCATCGTTCAGAAATTTGGTGGCACGTCGGTCGCCACCCCCGAACGTATCTCGGCTGTCGCCGATCGCGTCTGCGCGACAGCGCGCAACGGGACCAAGGTGGTGGTGGTGGTGTCGGCCATGGGCCACACCACCGACGAGTTGATCTCGCTCGCCCAGGCCATCACTCCCGATCCCCCCGCCCGCGAGATGGACATGCTGCTCACTTCGGGCGAGCGAATCGCCATGGCTCTCACCGCGATTGCGATTGACGCCCGCGGCGTTTCGGCAATGAGTCTCACCGGCTCCCAGGCGGGCATCCTCACCGCTGGCGCCCACGGGTCGGCGAAGATTGCCGAGGTTCGGGCCGAGCGCGTACGTGAGGGCCTCGCCCAGGGGAAAGTCGTCATCGTCGCCGGCTTTCAGGGTGTGGACCCGACCTCGAAGGAGATCACCACCATTGGGCGCGGGGGTTCCGACACCACGGCAGTGGCTTTGGCGGCCGCCCTCGACGCCGACGCCTGCGAGATTTACACCGACGTCGACGGCATCTTCAGCGCCGATCCCCGACTCGTGGCGACTGCCCGCAAGCTGAATGAGATCTCCTTCGACGAGATGCTCGAGCTTTCAGCTTCGGGGGCCGGCGTGTTGATCACCCGCTCGGTGGAAGTTGCCCGGCGCTTCGAGGTTTCGTTGCATGTCCGCTCATCGTTTACGGATCAAACTGGGACCTGGGTGAAGGAGACCACCATGGAACAGGCCATCATTCGCGGCATCGCCCACGATCGCTCGGAAGCCAAGCTGACGGTCCGCGGCGTTCCCGATCAACCCGGCGTCGCCGCAGCCCTCTTCGAGCCGTTAGCGGAAGGGGAGATCAACATCGACATGATCGTCCAGAACATCGGTCACGACGGGTCGACCGACATCAGCTTCACGGTCCCGCGTGCGATGGCCAGCTATGCCGCCGACGTGGCGGGGAAAGTCGCCAAAGAGCTCGGTGCCCAAATGGTCGAAGTCGATGAAAATATCGGCAAGGTTTCACTGGTCGGGGCGGGCATGAAGTCTCACCCGGGGGTGGCCGCACGAGTGTTTCGGTCCCTGGCTGACGCCGGGATCAACATCGAGATGATCTCCACGTCCACGATCCGCATTTCCTGCGTGGTGAGCGGCGATCAGGTCGACCAGGCGGTACAGGCCCTCCACGACGAGTTCCAGCCGCCGCTGACGGCCGAGGAGGTCGGGGCATGAGTGATCGACGGGTGGCGGTGGTCGGGGCAACGGGCGCCGTCGGCAGAAAAATGATTGAGATTCTCGGCCAGCGAAACTTCCCGCTCGCGGAATTGAGGGTCCTCGCCTCTGCTCGTTCGACTGGTCAGGTGGTGGAGACTCAGTGGGGCGACATCGAGGTCGAGAATCTGGAGCTTGCCGACCCATTCGGAATCGACATCGCCCTTTTCTCGGCTGGTGGCGACAGGTCAAGGGCTTTTGCGCCGCGCTTTGTGGCTGCGGGGGCGGTGGTGATCGACAATTCGTCGGCATTCCGGCGCGACCCGCAAGTCCCCTTGGTCGTCGCCGGGGTCAACGATCATGTGGTGGGATCACATCAAGGCATCATCGCCAACCCCAACTGTACGACGATGGCGCTGATGATGGCGGCCGGGCCTCTCCACCGTGAGGCGCGGATCGAGCGCCTGACCGTCTCTTCCTATCAATCTGTCAGTGGCTCTGGCCAGGCGGGGATGAGCGAGCTCGGCCGCCAGGTCGGCCTCCTCGCACCAGATGGCGAAGGTTTGGTCGAAGGCACCTGGGACGACCCGGGCGGGAACCTCTATGTGAGCCCGATCGCCTTCAACGTGATTCCTTTTGCGGGATCAGAGACTGAGGAGGGATATACGGACGAGGAGTGGAAGCTCGTCAATGAGACCCGCAAGATTCTCGACGACGATCAAATCCTGGTGGAGCCAACCTGTGTCCGCGTGCCGGTGATGGTCGGCCATGGCGTCTCCGCTTCGATGTTCTTCGGCCGGTCGATGAGCCGTGAGGAGGCAATCGACATTCTTCGGCACGCCCCGGGGCTCGAGCTCTGGACAGAGCGGGTGCCGACTCCTCTTGATGCCACTGGCCGGGACGTCGTGCTGGCAGGACGCGTGCGTCCAACCCTCGGCGAGACCGGCGGAATCAATCTGTGGGTGGTGGGCGACAACCTCCGCAAGGGAGCGGCGCTCAACGCGGTCCAGATCGCGGAGTTGATCAGCTAGCGGCCGTCAAGGGGTTCGGTTGAGTCCAGGGCCGAGGCGAATGATCACCGGGTCCGGAGCGAGCGGGAGCGCGGCGGTGACGGACAGGAGGGTCGTTGTGGTCGCGACCGGCGCGGAAGTGGTGGCAACTGGGGCTGCAGTGGTGGGGATTACCACCGGGCGCGGA
>Ga0136625_1000765_pt1 | contig 10703 bp, 11 predicted proteins | sample AntDrymUQ4832306_2_FD_104672 | JGI IMG/M metagenome (GOLD analysis project Ga0136625, IMG submission 104672) | Polar desert sand microbial communities from Dry Valleys, Antarctica - metaG UQ483 (23.06) | ecosystem: Environmental > Terrestrial > Soil > Desert | place: Antarctica: Dry Valley...
ACCTGCCCGGCGCCCCGCTGCCGCCCGCCGACACGAAGCTGCCGGTGCGCTTCCTGTCGCGCTGGGACCAGCCGCTGCTGGCCTACGCCGACCGTGAGCGGATCATCCCGCCGGACCTGCTTGCCCTGAAGCTCACCCTGTCCGGCGCTCAGACGGTGACCGTCGACGGCCGCGTCTGCGCGAGCTGGCGTCTGGACCGGGGGCATCGAGCGGTCCGCGTGATGATCGAGCCGCACGTCGAGATCCGCCGCTCCGCGCTGGCGCAGGCCCGTGCGGAGGCCGAGCGGGTGGCGCGCTTCTGCGTACCGGAGGCGCGGAGCGTCGAAGTCGTCGGCGTGTAGTGTCGGTCAGGCGTCCCATCATCGATCGGAGCGGCCCTGCTCGATGGCGTGGAGTATCTCGGCGTTGCTGACCGGACGTCCGACCGACAGGACGGGCAGCCCATCATCGCCATCGGTCAGCGTGGCCGGCGCTTGGGCTGCCGTGAGCAGCAACCCATCGGCGGTGCGACGCAGCAGGACGTCTCCGGGAACCGTGACGATCTCCTCGCGTACCCCGCGCGGTAAGACCATGCGTCCCTGCCTTTGCGTTGCCGTCGAGGTGGTGGATGGCCAGCGCCGACACGACGACGTCAAACGGGCCGGGCGGGAGGGGATCCTCCAGGCGTGCCACGTGCAACTCGACGCGATCGCTTGGCAGCACCGCGCGGGCCCGTTCGAGCATCTCGTCGCTGGAGTCGAGCCCGATCAGGACTGCTGCGGCGTGGCGTGTGAGCATGCGCCGTGCCGTCTCGCCGGTCCCCGTTCCGAGGTCCAGTATGCGCGTCGCGCCGATGCCCGTGGCAGCACCCCGCGGCCAGTCATGTCGTCCACCTGTCCGGCCCGGCCAGGTGACGCAGCTTCTCGGGGTTGCGCTGCATGTGGATCGTCGTGATCCGCCCGCCGTGGACGGTGAAGGCCAGCACCGAGACCTGTCCGTCGTCGCGGTTGACCATCAGCAGCCCGGGCAGCTCATTGACGTCGACGAAGTGCGCATCCGACCGGCTCGCGTAGGTCCGGGCCAGCGCCACGAGCGCCCGGCTCACGCGATCGGCGCCGACGAGCGGCACGCGTGACGCCTGAACCCGACCGCCGCCATCCGAGCGCATGACGACGTCGGGGTCGAGGACCTCGAGCAGGGCGTGCAGATCGCCGCCGCCGGCCGCCGCGGCGAATGCCTCGACGGCGCGCCGCTGCTGCTCAGGTGTGCCGGACTGGCGCGGGCGGCTCTCAACGACGCGCCGACGCGCGCGCGAGGCGAGCTGGCCTGTGGCCGCCGGCGTGCGGCCGACGACCTCCCCGATCTCCTCGAAGGCGTAGCCGAAGACATCGTGCAGGATGAACGCCGTGCGCTCGGCCGGCGTCAGGCGCTCGAGCACGAACAGCAGCGCGAGGCTCACGGACTCATCCAGCGTCACCCGGTCAGCGGGATCGGCTTCGTCGACCGCCGCGACGAGCGGGTCGGGTAACCACGGCCCGACGTAGCGCTCCCGGCGCGCTTGCGCGGAGCCCAGCGTCAAGCGCGAGCCGGCTGACGACGGTCGTCAGCCACGCCGGCAGGTTGTCGATCGTCGTCTCGCCGGTGCGGTGGAGGCGAAGCCACGCCTCCTGCACGACGTCCTCCGCCTCGGCGACAGTGCCGAGCTGGCTGTACGCCATGCGCAATAGACGCGGGCGCAGCTCCTCGAAGCGCTGAGCGGAGGCGCTCACGGGTTCGCTCCTGCCGCAGGCCCGAGCGCTGCCTGCTCCTGTGCGTCCTGGAGCAGCCAGGCCTGGAAATCCGTGCCGCCGACGATCGCGTTCTGCGGGACGAGCGCTCCAGCCGCGAGCGGCCGCCGCACCGCGCAGCGCAGCGGAAGCGCGACCGCCAGCGCGCGCCGACCGCGCGCGAGCCGCCACGCTCGGGCCAGCTCGCGCAGCGGCTGCGGGCGCGGACCGGCGACCGGCGCCAGTCGCCCGCGTGCACCGGTGTCGACGGCGTCGGCCAGCACGCCGGCGAGGAAGCGGGGATCGACAGGTGCCAGCGAGAAGGCCATCGCGGGAACGATCCCGCAGCGCGCGCTCGTCGTGAAGACGAGGTCCAGCGTCTCGTGAAACTGCGTCGCGCGAACGAGACTCCAGTCGATCGGCCCGTTGGCCACGAGGCCCTCCTGAGCGAGCTTCACCTGGTAATAGGAGATGGGCACCGCGTCGATACCGACGATCGAGATCGCAACATGGTGCGCGACGCCCTCGGCTGCCCCTGCTTCCAGCAGGCGGCGTGTCCCACCGACGAGCACGGGCGCGGCGCGCCGTCCCGTGCCGGCGCAGTTCGCCGCATCGACGATGGCCTCGACGCCGGCGAGCGCGTCGCGTAGGCCCACTCCGGTCACGAGGTCGACCGGATGATGAGCGCATCCGCTCGCGGCCCGCGGTGGCGCGGAGCGCGACAGGACCCGCACATCGTGGCCGCGCCCCACGAGCTCGGCGACGACCGCGCGGCCGAGCATCCCGGTTCCTCCGCACACGGCGATCAGCATCGGCAGCGACCCTCCTGATGTTCGGTGGACGGCATCGAAAGCCCGACGACGCAGCCTCCCGAGACGTGACATCGCGGGCCAGAATCCGGCAAGGTCGACATAACCGCTGCTACCCTCGACAAACGCGGCGGCCAACGCCCGCAAGGTGCGGTTTTCGTCGTCCTCGGCCCCGTCTCGGCGGGGTCTTCTTGTCCGCCCACACGCCTAGGATGCATCAATGGAGATTGAGATCGGTCGCGGAAAGAAGGCCCGCCGCGCGTACGGATTCGACGACATCGCGATCGTGCCCTCGCGGCGCACGCGTGACCCCGACGACGTCGAGATCTCGTGGAAGCTCGGCGACTATCGCTTCGAGCTGCCGCTGCTGGCCTCGGCGATGGACGGCGTCGTCTCGCCGACGACAGCCGGGCTGATCGGCAGGCTCGGCGGCCTCGCCGTCCTGAACCTCGAGGGGATCTTCACCCGCTACGAGGACGCCGACGAACAGCTGGAGCGCATCTCGCACCTGCCCAAGGACTCCGCCACGCGCGAGATGCAGCAGATCTACCAGCAGCCGATCATTCCCGAGCTGATCGCCCAGCGCATCCGCGAGATCAAGGACCAGGGCGTCGTCGTCGCATGCTCGCTCACGCCGCAGCGGGTGCGGACGCACTACGAGCTCGCGCTCGAGGCGGGTATGGACATCCTCGTCATCCAGGGCACGGTCGTCTCGGCCGAGCACGTCTCGGCCGACGCGGACCGCCCGCCCCTGAACCTCAAGGAGTTCATCCGCGAGGTGCCGCTGCCGGTCGTCGTCGGCGGCTGCGCGAGCTACCACACCGCCCTGCACCTCATGCGCACGGGCGCCGCCGGCGTGCTCGTCGGCGTCGGGCCGGGTGCGGCCTGTACGACGCGCGGCGTGCTCGGCATCGGCGTCCCGCAGGCGACGGCGATCGCCGACGTCGCGGGCGCGCGCTCGCAGCACATGATCGAGACCGGCGAGTACTGCCAGGTCGTCGCCGATGGCGGGATGCGCACCGGCGGCGACGTGTCCAAGGCGATCGCATGCGGCGCCGATGCGGTCATGCTCGGATCCCCGCTGGCCCGCGCCTATGAGGCTCCCGGCCGGGGCTTTCACTGGGGTATGGCGACGTTTCACGCCACGCTGCCACGCGGCGCGCGCGTGCGGACCGTGCAGAACGGCTCGCTCGAGGAGATCCTCACCGGTCCCGCGCACCAGAACGACGGCACGTTCAACCTCATGGGCGGCCTGCGCACCTCGATGGCGACCTGCGGCTACAAGGACATCTCGGAGTTCAACCGCGCCGAGCTGATGATCGCGCCGGCGCTGCAGACCGAAGGCAAGCAGCTGCAGGTCGCGCAGGGCGTGGGGATGGGAGCGCGTGGATCGGCGACCTCCGAGCCGAAGCCCTCCAACGGCAACGGCGTCCACGAGGAGCCGGCCCTGCAGGACGCGTGAGCCATGGCTGACGGGGTCGTCACCGCCGCGACCGCCGCGACCGAGATCGTCGAGCGGAGCGTCCTCGACGTCCAGACGCCGCGTCGCGTCGACGAGGTCGTCGTCCTGGACTACGGCGGGCAGTACTCGCAGCTGATCGCGCGCCGCGTCCGCGAGCTGGGGGTCTTCAGCGAGCTGCTGCCCCACCACGTCGGCGTCGAGGAGGTGCGCAAGCGCAAGCCGAAGGGCCTGATCCTCTCCGGGGGTCCGGCGTCGGTCTACGCGGCCGGGGCCCCGCGGCTGGAGTGCGAGCTGCTGGAGCTCGGCATTCCGGTGCTCGGCATCTGCTACGGCATGCAGCTCATCGCCACCGAGCTCGGGGGGCGCGTCGAGGGGGCGCAGGTCGGCGAGTTCGGCCGCTCGGAGCTGACGGTGCGCGATCCCGGCCGTCTGTTCGCCGGCCTGCCCGAGCAGCAGACCTGCTGGATGTCGCACCGCGACACCGTCTACGCGCCTCCGCCGGGCTTCACGGCGCTGGCCTCCTCGACCGGTTCGCCGGTCGCCGCGCTGGAGCACGTGGAGCGCGGCATCTACGGCATTCAGTTTCACCCCGAGGTCGTCCACACGCCCTACGGCCAGACGATCCTCGAGCGCTTCCTCGGCGAGATCTGCGGCGCCGATCGCTCCTGGAGCCCGGAGAGCATCGTCTCCGAGCAGATCGCGCGGATCCGCGCCCAGGTCGGCAACGGCAAGGTCATCTGCGGCCTCTCGGGCGGCGTGGACTCGAGCGTGGCGGCGCTGCTCGTGCATCGCGCGATCGGCGACCAGCTGACCTGCGTCTTCGTCGATCACGGCCTGATGCGAAAGAACGAGGGCGAGCAGGTCGTCGCCGCCTTCCGCGACCACTTCAAGGTCCCGCTCGTGGCCGTGGACGCCGAGCAGCGCTTCCTCGAGCGGCTCGTCGGCGTGACCGACCCCGAGGCCAAGCGCAAGGCGATCGGCGCCGAGTTCATCCGCGTGTTCGAGGAGGAGGCCGAGCGGATCGGCGACGCGCACTACCTCGTGCAGGGGACGCTGTACTCCGACGTCATCGAGTCCGGCGGCGGCACGGGCGCGGCGACGATCAAGTCCCACCACAATGTCGGCGGCCTGCCCGACGACCTGCGCTTCGAGCTCGTCGAGCCGCTGCGGGCGCTGTTCAAGGACGAGGTGCGCGCGGTCGGCGCCGAGCTTGGCCTGCCGGAGCGCCTCGTGTGGCGACAGCCGTTTCCCGGTCCGGGACTGGCGATCCGGATCGTCGGTGGCGAGGCGACCAAGGAGCGCCTGGACCTGCTGCGCGAGTGCGACCACATCTTCCAGGACGAGATCCGCCGGGCCGGCCTGTACCGCGAGCTGTGGCAGTCCTTCTGCGTGCTGCCCGACGTGCGCACCGTCGGCGTGCAGGGCGACGAGCGCACCTACGGCTGCGTCGTCGTGCTGCGCGCGGTGACCTCCGACGACGCGATGACCGCCGACTGGGCGCGCCTGCCCTACGACCTGCTCGAGCAGATCGCCTCGCGCATGATCAACGAGCTGCGCGACATCAACCGCGTCGTGCTGGACATCACGTCCAAGCCGCCCGGCACGATCGAGTGGGAGTAGCCCTGCTCGACGGCTGCGCCGGGCTACGCGGTCCTGGCGGGCGGCGAGCGCACGCCGCGCACCAGCAGCCAGGTGAGCCACAGCCCGAGCGCGAACAGCGGTAGGCCCATCGCGGTGCGGGCGACGCCGAGCGCGACGACGGTGCCGGCGAGGTACATCGGCAGCTGCACGAGCAGGCGGGTGGAGAAGACCCCCACCCACAGGTAGGTCGCGCGCCGGAACGCGCGCAGCCGCCGCGGATCGTCGCGCCAGGCGTTGTCCTCGCCGTCGAGCTTGGTGACGATCACGCCGATCAGCGGCCAGCGCACGGCGACGGACGCCAGCAGCACCGTGATGTTGACGGCGTTGAGCAGCAGGCCCGGGAGGAAGAAGTTCTCGGCCTTGCCGCTGCGCGTGGCGATGAACGCCGCGAAGGCCACGCCGATCAGCCCCGACAGCGCCTGCTGTGGGGACTCGCGCCGCACGAGGCGCGCGACCGTCAGCACGAGCGCCAGGCCGACGGCGACCGCGGCGGACGTGTTGGTGTCCTGGCCCGTGGCGGTGTAGGTGACGATGAACGCGACGGCGGGCACCGCCGACTCGAGCATGCCCAGCGGCCCGCCAACCGCCTCGGCGATCGTCGTCGGTGCCGCGCGCTCGGGCTTGGGTGGGGCATCGGACATTCCCCGATGATGGCGCAAGCCGGTGGCGGCGTGCGCGTCAGGCGCGGTCGCGGCGCCTGCGCGCCAGCGCTCCCGGGGCGAGCAGGGCGGCGCCCACGACGAGAAACGGCACGAGGTTCAGCAGGTGCAGGACGAGGGCATAGGACAGCGCCTGCGCCTGCGGGACGGCGTAGGCGGTGAGCGCGATCACGGTCGCGGCCTCGAAGACGCCGATCGCCGCCGGCGAGGACGGCAGCACGAGGCCGATGTTGATCGTCACCGTCACGAGCAGCGCCGAGGCGAACGGCAGCTCCAGGGAGAACGCCGCCATCAGGATCCAGTACGAGGCGCTCAGCACGACCCACGAGGCGATCGTCAGCAGCATCGACAACCCGGCCACGCGCGGGTCGCGGATCGCGACGAGCCCGCGGGTGGCGTTGACGGCGGCGAGCTCGAGGCGCTCGGCGAACCCGTCGCGGCGCACGCGCCGCAGGGGCGACAGCAGCCAGTGGATCGCGCGCTCCTCGTAGCGCACGAACACGAACGCCAGCGCCGCCACGAGCACGACGACCGCGATCCCCAGCAGCGCCGCGGCGCGCAGCCAGGTGATCGGCGGCAGCCAGGGGTAGGCGGCGAGCGCGATCACCAGCAGCGCGAGTAGGTCGAAGACCCGCTCGGCGACGACGGTGGCGATCGTCTCCGCGCGCGAGGTCCTGGTGCGGCCGTGCAGCGAGATCACGCGCGCGGCCTCGCCGGCGCGGGCAGGCAGGATGTTGTTGAAGAAGTAGCCGATCAGCAGCGCGCGCGACACGGCGCGCAGCGGCGGGCGATGGCTGGCGGCGAACAGGGCCCACCAGCGCACCGCGCGCAGCGCGACTCCAACGACGAACACGGCGGACGAGGGCACGAGCCACCAGAGGTCGCTCTCCGACAGTGCGTCCGCGGTGTCCTCGAGCGCGACGCCGTCGACGGCGTAGGCGATCCCGCCGAGCGTCACGACGACCGCCGCCGCCAGCAGCAGCGGCCGCGCGCGCGGCCCGATCACGTGCGGCGCAGGCGGACCTGCACGAGCACGACGATCGCCTTCACGCCGTCGCGCCAGGTGATGTTCTTGCCCTCGGCGTACGTGCGCCCGTAGTAGGCGATCGGCATCTCGTAGACGCGCAGGTGGCGGCGGCAGATCTCGCCGGTGATCTCGGGCTCGATCGCGAAGTCGTCGCGCGTCAGGCGCAGCGAGCGCAGCACATCGGAGCGAAAGGCCTTGTAGCCGGTCTCCATGTCGCTGAGCGTGGTGTTGAACAGCAGGCCGGTGAGCAGCGACAGGAAGCGGTTGCCGACGAGGTGCCAGAAGAGGTACGCGCGCTGTGGTGCGCCGCCGCTGAGGCGCGAGCCGTAGACGACGTCGGCGATGCCGCGCTGGATCGGCGCGATCAGCGCGACGACGTCCGCCGGGTCGTACTCCATGTCGGCGTCCTGGATGACCGCGATCTCGCGGGTGACGCGCGTCGCGGCCAGCCGCACCGCCGACCCCTTGCCGCGGTTGGGCTGGCGCAGCAACTGCACCACCCCCGGATGGGCGTCGGCGAAGGCCTCGACGATCGCCGCGGTCTCATCCGTCGAGCCGTCGTCGACGACGATGATCTCGGCGTCGAGGTCCAGTGCCCGGATGCGCTGCAGCACCTCACCGATCGAGGCCGCTTCGTTGTATGCCGGGATGAGGAAGGAGACGCCGATCGCGGCATTGAAGCGCATGCGGGACGCCGCGGACGGTTGCCCACCCGAGGGCGGCAGGCGTCGCGGCCGACCGGGCGCTATCTTTGCCCGACTCGACGGCGACTCAGATAGGAGAGGAACACATGGCGCGCCCCATCATCCTCGGCGTCGTCGGCGACTCGGCGACCGGCAAGACGACGATCACGAAGGGCCTGGTCGAGATTCTCGGCAGGGAGAACGTCACCCACATCGGGATGGACGACTACCACCGCTACGACCGCACGCAGCGAGCGGAGCTCGGCATCACGCCGCTGCACCCCGACTGCAACTACATGGACATCATCGCGCAGCATCTGCTGCACCTGCGCAACGGCGAGCCGATCCTCAAGCCCGTCTACAAGCACGGCGACGGCACGTTCGCACCGCCGCAGTACGTGATGCCCAAGCGCTTCGCCGTGATCGAGGGGCTGCTCGGCTACCACACCCAGGAGCTGTCCGACACGTATGACGTGCGCGTGTACCTCGCGCCGCCCGAGCAGATGCGCCGCGACTGGAAGATCAAGCGCGACACGACCAAGCGCGGCTACACCGAGCAGGGCGTGCTGGACGATCTCGATCGCCGCGAGCCCGACTCGGAGGCCTTCATCCGCCCGCAGCAGGGCCAGGGCGACATCGTCATCTCCTTCCGGCCCAACGAGAAGGGCGAGCAGGATCACCTCGACGCGGTGCTCACGCTGCGTGAAGGCCTGCCGCACCCGGATCTGTCGGTTGTGGTCGACGCGGGCGGCAGCGACGGCATCACGATCGACGAGAAGAACAACGAGACGCGGCTGTTCATCCCCGGCACCGTCGATCGCGATCGCGGCGCCGCGATCGAGGAGGCGATCTGGGAGAAGATGCACTTCGCCAGCCACCTGCGCACCGAGCGCCTCGGCGAGTTCACCGTCGGGACCGACACGCTGCGCTCGGAGTCGCTGGCGATCGTGCAGGTTCTGATCCTCTACCACCTCGTGACGGCCAAGGCCGCCGTCGCGGTCGCCGGCGACGAGACGTTGTCGCGCTCGGAGCGCCCCACGCACGAGCCGGCCTAGGAACCGCCGCGGCAACCGCCGCGGTTGCGGGTTGCATCACCCGCATAGGTGAGAATCATTCCTGTTAGTGTGGCGGGCGATGCGCTTCATCGCCGTGCTCACGCTCGTGCTCGCGACGGCTTCGTTGGCGGCATGCGCCACCCAGCCCACCGGGTCGCAGAGCTCGCGTAGCGGCCCGACGGTCGTCGTCACGACGACCCAGCTCGGCGATCTCGCGCGCGCGGTCGCCGGTGATCGTGGCGCCGTCGAGCAGATCCTCGAGCCGGGGACCGACCCCCATGCCTACGAGCCGCGTCCCAGCGACCTTCGCGCGGTCGCCGACGCGAAGCTCGTCGTGCGTTCCGGCGGTGACGTCGACTCGTGGCTGGGCGACGTCCTGCGCGGCGCGGGCTCGGATGCGGATGCCATCACGATCCTCGACGAGCTGCGCCCGAGAACCGGCGATCCGCACTGGTGGCAGAACCCTCGCAACGCCGTGATCGCCGTGCAGCGGATCCGCGACGCGCTGATCGCCGCCGATCCGCGGGGCCGCGATGCCTACGCGACAGGCGCCGAGCGCTACGTCACGCGGCTGCTGGCGCTCGACGACGCCATCGCCGCCTGCATGCGACGGGTCCCGCGGGCCGATCGCAAGCTCGTCACCGACCACGACGCGCTCGGCGCCTACGCCGATCGCTACGACATCGAGGTCATCGGAACGGTCATCCCGGCGCTCTCGACCCAGGCCCAGGCCTCCGGCGGTGAGGTCTCGCGCCTCGTGCGGACGATCCGCTCGGCAGGCGTGTCGACGATCTTCCCCGAGAGCTCGATCAACCAGAAGCTGACGCGGGCGATCGCCCGCGATGCCGGCGCGAAGGTGGGCGCGGCGCTGTACGCCGACTCGCTCGGCCCGCGGGGCAGCCCGGGCGCGACCTACCTCAGCTCGCTTCGGGCCAACACGCGCGCGCTCGTTGACGGATTCACGGACGGCTCGCAGGATTGTGCGCTGCCCCGCTGAGGGGCGGGGATCTCGTGGCCGCGTGCGATTCCCTACACTGCACCCACGCCACGCGGCGGATCGCGTGGCCTTTTTGACGCCATGAAGACCTACGTCGCCAATGCCAACGATCGCGAGCGCAACTGGCTCGTCGTCGACGCGACCGGGCAGACGCTCGGTCGCCTCGCCACCCAGATCGCAGACGCACTGCGCGGCAAGCGCAAGCCGACCTACACCCCCCATGTGGACACCGGCGACTTCGTCGTCGTCGTCAATGCGGAGAAGATCTCGGTGACCGGCAACAAGCGCGCCGACAAGAAGTACCACCGCCACTCCGGATATCCGGGCGGCCTCAAGACGCGGACGCTCGGCGAGATGCTCGAGCGCCGTCCCGAAGAGGTCCTCCGCCTAGCCGTGAAGGGCATGCTCCCCCGCAACCGGCTGGCCCGCAAGCAGATCACGAAGCTCAAGATCTACGCCGGGCCCGAGCATCCCCACGTGGCCCAGAAACCACAACCGATGGAGATCCACCGCTCGTGATCGACGAGAACGCCGAGCCGCCCGAGGACTCGCCGGCCGACGCCCCGCAGGACGCCGCAGACGAGGCCACCCCCTCCGCCGAGGCAGCGCCCGCCGACCCCCCCGT
>Ga0136625_1000767_pt1 | contig 10690 bp, 10 predicted proteins | sample AntDrymUQ4832306_2_FD_104672 | JGI IMG/M metagenome (GOLD analysis project Ga0136625, IMG submission 104672) | Polar desert sand microbial communities from Dry Valleys, Antarctica - metaG UQ483 (23.06) | ecosystem: Environmental > Terrestrial > Soil > Desert | place: Antarctica: Dry Valley...
CGACGGATCCCCGATGTGCCCGATCCATACCCGACGATGGCTCCGTGAAACCGGTGTCCGGGGACGCGGACACGCCGATCACCGCCGCCGCCCCCCGGACCCCTTCGGTGCCGGTGAGCGTCGAGGCGCGGCGGGCGGTGTGCAACACTGATTGGACCGAGCTTTGAGGAAACCAGTCGGGACCTGTGGGAGCGAACGGGCTGCGTCCTCGCGCTGTGACGGTTAACCGTCTTCCTCTTGACATGCGCGCGAGTCCATTTGCCCACTGAGGGAGGCGAGAACAGTTGCGCCACCATGACCCTTCAGACCGAGGACCAGCAGCCGGCGAATGGCACGCTCACTGCCGCGATCTCCAATGCCGTCGTGCGGCGTACCGCGGAATACACGGGTCGCGGACCGACGAAGGCGCGCACGATCTTCCGCGACGATGTCGTGCTGGTGATCCTGCAGGACATCTTGACCAAGGGTGAGCGTGCGCTCGTCGCGCATGATCGCGAGCACAAGGTCATCGAGCTGCGCGGAGAGTTTCAGAACGCGATGGGTCCCGTGCTCACGTCTGACATTGAGCGGCTCACCGGCCGCAAAGTGATCGCGTTCATGAGCGCGAACCACATCGACCCCGACATGGGCGGCGAGCTGTTCATCCTCGAACCGCTGCCGCTCACAACGCCGCAGTCCGCCGGGGATGGTGAACGGGACGCCGGCGCCTGACGCGTGATCAGGCGCTGCCTGGTCCGATCTCCCAGCAGCGCCGGGCGGCTGAAGGCGGCCGGCACCCGAGGTCGCCGGTCAGGCCCTCGACGCGCGTGGCGCTTGGGGTTGTCAGGCGGCGATGTGGGGCTGCTCGGCGTCCTGCTGGTCGTGGTGGGTTGCGACGAGGTTGAGCTTGTGCAGGGTGCCTCGGATGATTCGTGAGATCTGCATTTGGCTGACGCCGAGCAGTTCGCCGAGCGGACTTCAAGCGGCTGCGCATCCCACGCAGCGGGCGACTGGGATGGGCGGGTTCGGCACCCGGGCGTAACAGGACTTATGTAGGATCTGTGCAGGTCAGGAGGTTCTGATAGCGGACATCCGGATCGTGATCGACCTCGACGGGAACAAGTCGCCTCACAGCCGGGGCGGGTCTGGATCCACGGGCACCAGTGTGATGTCAGATACGGACCCGTGTCGCGATCAGGAGCCGCCTTGCACAATCCCGGAGAGCTGTCGATGTGCTCCAAGCGAGACCTCGACGTTCACACGATCACGCTGGTCGGCGAGCTGGATCTCGCCACCGCCGGCGATGTCGAGCGTGAGCTGCGCGGCGCCGAAGAGGCCGGCGCGACCACGATCGTGGTCGATCTCGCGGGCCTGACGTTTCTCGACAGCTCCGGAGTCCGGCTGCTGATCCTCGCCGACGCGCGCTCGCGCAGCAACGGACACGATCTCAGCCTCCGCCGGCCGCCGCAGCATGTGCGGCGCGTGCTGGAGATCTGCGGCATCACGGAGCACCTGTCGCTCGCCGACTGACCGCCTGCGATCCGCGCCACACGCGGTGATCCGACGCTTGCCGTGCCAGCGCAGGGGGCATGGTGCGACCCCATGATCATCTCCACATCCAGCTTCGCTGTCGTCACCGGCGCCTCTAGCGGCATCGGATATGAGCTCGCCAGACTGTTCGCGGAGCACGGCTTCGACCTGCTCATCACCGCGGAGGACGACGCGATCCACGATGCCTGCAGCGAGATCGAGAGCTTCGGGACGCGCGTGCATGCCGTGCGGGCGGACCTTGCCACAGGCGACGGCGTCGACGAGCTCTATCGCCACATCAAGCAGATCGGCCGGCCCGTCGACGCCTTGGCGCTGAACGCCGGCATCGGAGCCGGCGGAGCATTCGCGACAGATACCGACCTGCGCGACGAGCTGCACGTCATCGACCTCAACGTCCGATCGACGGTGCATCTCGCCAAGCATGTCGTGGCCGACATGGTCGATCGTGGTGAGGGCAGGATCCTCTTCACCTCGTCGATTGCCTCGACGATGCCAGGCGCCTTTCAGGCTGTCTACAACGCCTCTAAGTCCTTCGTGCAGTCCTTCGCGCTGGCGCTGCGCAACGAGCTCAAGGACAGCGGCGTCACGATCACCTCGCTGATGCCCGGACCCACTGATACCGAGTTCTTCGAGCGCGCCGACATGCTCGACACGAAGGTCGGCGCCGCCGACAAGGACGACCCGGCCGATGTCGCTCGCGACGGCTTCGAGGCGCTGATGGCCGGCGACGAGCGCGTCGTGGCGGGATCGATGTCGACCAAGCTGCAGGGTCGCGCCAGCCGCGTGCTGCCCGACAGCGTCAAGGCGCAGATGCACCGCAGGATGGCCGAGCCCGGCACCGCCGAGCCCCGGTAGCCCGGACCGAAGCTCGCGGCATCAGGGCGCAACGCCGGCTCGCCTCTCTTCGGCGCCCGGTGCCGGACGGCTCCTTCGTTTGAGCGCTGCCGGCGCCGGGGTACACGCGACGCCGAACCGTAGGGCGACAGGGGAGGAACGGCAATGGACGCAAGTGATGCGCAGGAGTCCACCGAAGAGGTCAGCTACGGCGACCAGCCCGTGCAGCGCGGTGGAGGTGGCGAGACGCACCAGGTTGCGGGCGATGGCCGTCCATCCTTGACGACGCAGCAGGGCACCGTCGTCGCGGACGATCAGAACAGCCTGCGGATTGGTGAGCGGGGTCCGACCGCCCTGGAGGACTTCCACCTTCGCGAGAAGATCTTTCACTTCGATCACGAGCGGATTCCCGAGCGCGTCGTGCACGCTCGGGGGTATGGCGCGCGCGGGTTCTTCGAGAACTACGAGCCGCTGTCGGACCTGACCGCCGCCGATCTGTTTCAGCGCGCCGGCGAGCGGACGCCGGCGTTCGTGCGCTTCTCGACGGTCGCCGGCAGCCAGGGGTCAGGCGACCTCGCACGCGACGTGCGGGGCTTCGCGGTCAAGCTCTACACGAAGGCCGGCAACTGGGATCTGATCGGAAACAACATCCCGGTGTTCTTCATCCAGGACGCGATCAAGTTCCCGGACCTGATCCACGCCGCCAAGCCCGAGCCCGATCGCGGGTTCCCGCAGGCTCAGACCGCGCACGACAATTTCTGGGACTTCGCGTCGCTCATGCCCGAGGCGACGCACATGCTGATGTGGGCGATGTCCGATCGGGCGATTCCCAGGTCCTTCCGGTTCATGGAGGGCTTCGGCGTGCACACGTTCCGGCTCGTCGACGCCGACGGCAGGTCGACGTATGTGAAGTTCCACTGGAAGCCGAAGCTCGGCCTGCAGTCGGTCGTCTGGAACGAGGCGCTGAAGATCAACGGCGCCGACCCCGACTTCCACCGCCGCGACCTGTGGGACGCGATCACGCAGGGCGACTTCCCGGAGTGGGAGCTCGGGCTGCAGCTCTTCGACGACGAGTTCGCCGATGCGTTCCCGTTCGATGTCCTTGACGCGACGAAGATCATCCCCGAGGAAGACGTGCCGATCCGCATCGTCGGCCGCCTGGTGCTCGACGAGGTCGTCGACAACTTCTTCGCGGAGACCGAGCAGGTCGCGTTCTGCACGCAGAACATCGTGCCCGGGATCGATTTCACGAACGATCCGCTGCTGCAGGGCCGCAACTTCTCCTATCTTGATACGCAGATCAAGCGGCTCGGGGGGCCGAACTTCGTCCACCTGCCCGTCAACGCGCCGAAGTGTCCCTTCGCGCACTTCCAGCAGGACGGGCACATGACGATGCACAATCCCACGACGCGGGCCAACTACGAGCCGAACTCCTGGGATGGCGCGGAGGGTGGCCCGCGTGAGGACCCTGCCCACGGCTTTCGGACCTTCCCCAGCGATGAGGGGGGCGCCAAGCGGCGCGTGCGCGCCGAGTTGTTCGCCGACCACTACAGCCAGGCACGCCAGTTCTACATCAGCCAGACAGCCGTCGAGCAGCGCCACATCCGCGACGCGTTCGTCTTTGAGCTGAGCAAGTGCGACCGCGTCGAGATCCGCACCCGCATGATCGCCGGGCTACGCAACGTCGATGAGCAGTTGGCGCGGGGTGTCGCCGACGGCGTCGGGCTGCAGGAGCTGCCCGCGGCCAGCCCGCCGGCGCGCGAGCCGATCACCGATCTCGCAGCGTCGCCCGCGCTCAGCATCCTGCGCAACGGTCCCGACGACCTCACCGGACGCAAGCTCGGCGTGCTGGTCAGCGACGGAACCGACGCCGCGATTCTCGACGCGCTCCAGACCGCAGCCGAGCAGGAGGGCGTCGCCGTCGAGCTCATCGCGCCCACCATCGGGGGCGTCAGGACGAGCGACGGATCGTTGCGCGAAGCCGATCAGCAGGTCGATGGCGGACCGTCGGTCCTGTACGACTTCGTGATCCTGCTGCCCTCATCTGAGGGCGTCTCGACGTTGGCTGGCAAGGCCGCGGCGAGAGACTTCGTGACCGACGCCCATGCGCATGCGAAGTTCATCGGCTATGGAGCCGATGCCGCGGCTCTGCTGCAGGCAACCGGGCTGAGCGAGAAAATCGACGCAGGCATGATCGAGATCGGCGACGCCACGGACGTCCGGTCGTTCTTCTCGCGCTGTGGCGAGCTGCGCTTCTGGGAGCGTGAGCAGTCCGCCGCATGACCCGAAGCGGTGCTGGATGCACCGCCCGCCTCGAGGTCTCGCGGTGTTCGCAGCGCGGGCCCCTCAGGCGGCGATGCGGTGCTGCTTGGCGTCTTGTTGGTCGTGGTGGGTTGCGACGAGGTTGAGCTTGTGCAGGGCGCCTCGGATGATCCGTGAGATCTGCATTTGGCTGACGCCGAGCAGTTCGCCGATCTCGGCTTGGGTGAGTTCGCGTTCCAGGCGCAGTCGTAGCACGAGGCGTGTGCGTGCTGGCAGGATGCGTAGTAGCTGGGTGAGGTCGGCTCGTGTTTCGGCGTGCTGATAGCCATCTTCGCTGGCGCCGACGGTGTCTTGCAGCATGGCGCGGTGGTCGTCTTGGGTGGCGGTCGGGGCGTCTAGTGATAGTGAGGAGCGCGTCAGCAGCGGCTTGAGTCCTTCGAGGATCTGCTCGTCGCTGCAGTTCAGTGTGTCGGCGAGCTCGCTGACGGTTGGGCGGCGGTCCAGGCGGGCGGTCAGTTCGCTGGCTGCGGACTCGATGCGCAGGGAGCGTTCCTGCAGGTCGCGTGGGGGGCGGATCGCCCAGGTGCGGTCGCGAAAGTAGCGCTTGAGCTCGCCGGTGATCGTCGGGACGGCGAAGCTTGAGAACGCGCATCCGCGTTGGGGGTCATAGCGGTCGACGGCGTTGACGAGGCCCAGGCAGGCGACCTGGACGAGGTCTTCCAGTGGGACTCCGCGTGCTTCATAGCGGCGCGCGATCGATCGGGCAAGCGGCATGAACCGTTCGATCAGTGCATCGCGTGCGCCTCGGTCGCCGCGATTACGGCGGTCAAACAGGGCGCGATCGATCTGCGTGCGTCGCGCATCGGGGCGCCGGATGGGTTCGCCTTCATGGATGGGCGAGATTGCGGGTCGGTCGGTCTGGGCGGGCATGAGAGGGTTCCCCTTACTCGGATCACACGTCCTAACGTGATGTGCCGAGGGCCGCACGACCGCCGTTTTGGCGACGGTAGGCGTCCCGCAGGAACTGCTGTCGTCGGGTGGTCGAATGCCCGCCCGCGACGTTTTTGGGTCTGTACCCGAGGACGGCTCCGCGTAATAACAGCTAGGCGCATACCCGCTGGTCCGCGTCGGGAAGGCGCCTTTGGCGCCGAGTGTAGAGTTGGCGGCAATCGTCTACCCATTCCTCTTGGCGGATGCGCCGATGTGAGAATGAGGCGCTCGTCCCCACCGCGATCAGGCTGCTGGTCCTCGCGAGCGCAAGGGCAAGGACCGACGCCAACCGACTCTCGCTGCACAACCCGTCTGATTGCGTCATGCGGGTGCTGCACATCGCCGGCATCGCTGCTCGCCTGCCCATCTCGAACTAAGGGCCAGCCGGACCCTCACCGGGCGCTATGGGAGCCCATGTGACGGGTACACCCACGACGACGAGTGATCGATGCAAGGGACTCAAGCGCGTCGTCGCGCGCGCGTTCCTGACGTGCCGGACGACGACGCGACCCCGACGACCGATTGGACGAACATGAACGCTGCACAGAAGAAGGTTGCGCAGTATCTCGCTGAGGCCAGAGCCAGCGAGCAGGCTCTCGTCCGCGTCCTGCAATCGCAGATCGCGATGACGCCAAACGGTGAGTACCGGACGGCGCTTGAGCGTCATCTGCAGGAGACGCGCAGCCACGCGGCGCTGCTCAGCGACCGTTTGGCAGAGCTCGGCCAAGGCTCCAATCCGCTGAAGGCGGTCATCGGTGTCGCCGAGCAGGTCGCCGGGCAGGCACTGGCGATCGGCAAGGCCCCGCTGGATCTCGTGCGCGGCTCGGGCGGTGAGGAGAAGGTGCTCAAGAACGCAAAGGACGCGTGCGCGACCGAGGCCCTGGAGATCGCGACGTACACGGCGATCGAACGTCTCGCATCGGCCGTCGGCGACGACGAGACAGCCGAGCTTGCGGCGACGATTCGCGCCGACGAGGAGCAGATGCTCGAGCACATCCTGCGCGAGATTCCGAAGCTCACCGATGCCGTCGTGCGAGCCGAGGTCCGCGGCGACGGGAGCTTCGACGTGGGCGCGACCGGTGCGGGCGAGGCGATCGGCGAGGCCGTGGACGAGGCGGCCGAGGCGGTCCGCGCGAGCACGTCGAAGGCCAAGCGCGCGTCTCGTCAGGCGCGGCGGGTGCCGGGCGTCGCGCAGGCGGAGGGTGAGGTCAAGGGCGCGGTCGCCTCCGAGAGCGACCTGGCGATCTCGCGCTATGACTCGCTGACGGCGCAGGAGATCACCGGCCGGCTGCCGGCGCTCTCGCAGATCGACATCGTGAAGATCGATGCCTACGAGCGTCGCAACGAGAACCGCACGACGATCCTCGATCGCATCGACGCGCTGCGCGGCGAGGAGCCGTGGCCCGGTTATGACGAGCTCAACGCCGACGACGTCCAGGCCGCCATCAACGACGGTGACGACGATCTCGCGCAGGCCGTGAGGGCGTACGAGCGCACTCACAAGGATCGCGTCAGCGTGATGAAGGCAACCGAACGCGAGCTGGCGGGAGCCTGACGCCACGCTGCGGTGTAGCCACGCATGGAAGCGGTGCAATCCGGGAAAAGCGGATGCAGAGCGAGCACCCGTTGGACCAGCGGGGTTCGGGTAGAACCGATCTGCACGGCGACGGGCGTCAGGAGGCGCAGCCGACGGCAGGAGACCGTAAACCCTGTTGGAGGTTGCTGATGGCCGTATCCCCCTATCCGATCAGAGGCTCGGAGCGTATTGCCGCACCGGCGGCCGCCGCTGCAGAGGAGCTGACGGCGGCGAAGGACGCTCGTTCTCGAAGGTGCCCGCTGTGCGGCGGGCCGATCCGCAGCGGACAGCACATCAAGCGCGTCTACGGCACGACGCTGCACGCGTTGTGTCCGCGCACGAGGTCAGACGACGGCGCCATGCTCTGAGCTGAATCGGTGCGCACTTTCCGCTCGCCGACGCGGCGGCGGTCGTGCTTGGCTATTCCTGCGCCGCGTTCTCCGTCGCGCTGGTCGTGCGCGTCGGCCTGCTGCCGGGTGCACGCGACGAAGCGAGCCGGCCAGCGGCGCAGCTCGGCTGAGCGCGGAGTTGTCGGTGAGAGCCGAACGGGAACCGCTTGACCCGGCTTGGGTCACAGCGGGACGTACTTCGCGATCGCGCCGATACGTGGCCTGGGGGTGAGCGACGGCCTGCGCGCGGTTTGCGACCTCCTATCCGGCCAATCTCTGGCTGATCCGGCGCGGGATCAAGGAGGCCATGTAGCGCGGGACGCCCTCGACGGCCGGCCCGCGAGATGTCGGCGTAGGCGTCAGCTGGTGGCGCCGGCCGCAGACACAAATTGATGCCCCGGTGACGGCTTGGATCTCGCCCGTGTCGATCGACAGCAGCTGCGTCGTGGCGCCGGCCTGCATCACGGCGTCGCGGGGCTTCTCAAGCTCCACCTGCTCGACGCCGTCAGTGGCGATGATCGCGATCCTCTTGCCCTGCAACGCGTCTGACATACGGGCCTCCGACAGGTCGATAACGAAACGCTTGCGCCCCGTTATCCAGCGAGCCGCCCGGCGCTCACCTCATGGCCGCAGGATGATCTTGAACGCGCCGTCCTCCTTCTTCTGAAAGATCTCATAGGCGTGTGGCGCGTCCTCGAGCGGCACATGGTGGGTGGCGAAGTCATCGACGCCGAGTGGATCGTCGTCGCCGCACAGCAGCGGGAGGATGTCGGGGACCCAGCGGCGGACGTTGGCCTGGCCCATGCGCAGGTTGATCTGCTTGTCGAACATCTGGATCAGCGGCATCGGGCTCGCGGCGCCGCCGTAGACGCCCGAGAGGGAGATCGTGCCGCCGCGCTGGACGAGCTCGATCGCCGTGTGCAGTGCGCTGAGGCGGTCGATGCCCATCTTCTCGGTCATCGGTCGAGAGACGGCGTCTGGGAGTGCGCCGGCGATCTTGTGCGCGAGCTTGCCGACGGGCGCACCGTGGGCCTCCATCCCGACGGCGTCGATGACGCTGATCGGGCCGCGGCCGTCGGTCATGTCGCGGACGGCGTCGGGCAGATCGCCGTCGTAGGCGTCGAGGTCGAGTACCTCGACGCCGTGCTGGCGGGCGCGCTCAAGGCGCTCGGGCACGAGGTCGACGGCGATGACCCTGCCGGCGCCGCGGTGCTGCGCGATGCGCGTCGCCATCTCGCCGATCGGGCCGAGGCCGAGCACGAGCACCGTTTCGCCCTGCAGAACGTCGGCGTACTCGACCGCCTGCCACGCCGTCGGCAGGACGTCTGACAAGTAGACGAAGCGATCGTCGGGCGGGCCCTCGGGCACCTTGATCGGGCCGTAGTGCGCCTGGGGCACACGCAGCAGCTCGGCCTGTCCGCCCGGCACCTGACCGTAGAGCTTGGTGTAGCCGAACAGCGATGCGCCGTTGCCCTGCTCGTGGACCTGCGTCGTCTCGCACTGCGACTGCAGCCCCTTGTCGCACATGAAGCAGTGCCCGCAGGAGATGTTGAACGGGATCACGACGCGATCGCCGGGGGCGATGTGCGTCACGTCCGCGCCGACCGCCTCGACGACCCCCATCGGCTCGTGGCCGAGGATGTCGCCGTCGTCGATGAACGCGCCGAGCACCTCGTAGAGGTGCAGGTCCGATCCGCAGATCCCGCTGGAGGTGACGCGGATGATCGCGTCCGTGGACTCCTCGATGCTCGGGTCGGGGACGGTGTCGACGCGCACATCGCGCGTGCCGTGGTAGGTGAGTGCTCGCATGACGCTGGCGGATACCCCGAGATGCGGGCGCGAACGCACCACATCCCGGCGGTTGGCGCGGGCCGCGTAGCGGGTAACCGGGGCGCCGTGACCGACATCGATCGCCAGCCATGAGGGTCGCCGTCACCGGTGCGACGGGGAACGTCGGCACGAGCGTCGTGCAGGCGCTCAGCGCCGACCCGACGATCGACGAGATCGTCGGAATCGCCCGGCGCGCGCCGGCGCTGAGCTTCGCGCGCACCCGCTGGGTCTGCGCCGACGTCGCCCGCGACGACCTGCGCGCGGTGTTCGACGGCCTCGACGCCGTCATTCATCTCGCATGGCTGATCCAGCCGTCGCGCGACCGGAACGCGACGCTGGCCGTCAACGTCAACGGATCGCGGCGTGTCTTCGAGGCGGCGGCAACCGCCGGGGTCCGGACGCTCGTGCACGCATCGTCGGTCGGCGCGTACTCGCCCGGCCCGAAGGATCGCCGCGTCGACGAGTCCTGGCCGACAAAAGGCATCCCAACGTCCTTCTACTCCCGCGACAAGGCCGAGGTCGAGGCGATCCTCGACGGCTTCGAGCGTGCCCACCCCGAGATCCGCGTCGTGCGCCTGCGCCCGGGCCTCATCTTCAAGGGCGATGCCGCATCCGGGATCCGGCGGCTGTTCGCCGGCCCGCTGCTACCGACGCCCCTGCTGCGTCGCGGGCTGATCGCGGCCGTCCCGGCGCTAGAGCGCCTGAGCTTCCAGGCGGTGCACTCCCACGATGTCGCCGAGGCCTACCACCTTGCGCTCAAGCGCGACGTCAGCGGGGCGTTCAACGTCGCCGCCGAGCCCGTGCTCGACTCGCCCGAGCTGGCGCGGCTGCTGCACGCCCGCCAGGTCCCGGTCTCGCGACGCGTGCTGCGCGCCGCCGCCGACCTGACGTGGAAGCTGCGACTACAGCCGACCCCGCCGGGCTGGCTGGACCTCGCACTCGGCGTTCCGCTGATGGACGTCGCGCGCGCCCGCGAGGAGCTCGGGTGGGCGCCCTCGCGCAGCGCCGGCGACGCGCTGCTGGAGCTCATCGACGCGATGCGCCGCGGTGACGGCCTTGCCACCGCTCCGCTGCGACCGGGGAGCGTGGGGCCGGCGCGCATCGGCGAGCTGCTGACCGGCGTGGGCGCACGATCCAAGCGCTGACGGGCCGGTGCGAAGAGCGCGCCGCGGTCAGCCGGCGTGCCATATCCGACGCCTCGGCCGAGCACGGCTTCAACCTACTCATCACCGTGCAAGTACGGAGGTGACGGCGTTCTGGTCGGCCAGCGCGATCCAGA
>Ga0136625_1000771_pt1 | contig 10668 bp, 12 predicted proteins | sample AntDrymUQ4832306_2_FD_104672 | JGI IMG/M metagenome (GOLD analysis project Ga0136625, IMG submission 104672) | Polar desert sand microbial communities from Dry Valleys, Antarctica - metaG UQ483 (23.06) | ecosystem: Environmental > Terrestrial > Soil > Desert | place: Antarctica: Dry Valley...
GGGTGGGGGTGTGGGGACCGTCGCCGTGCAGCTCGCCAAGGCGTACGGAGCGGACGTGACCGCCGTGGACAGCACCGAGAAGCTCGACATGCTCCGGTCGATCGGCGCGGACAAGGTCGCCGACTACACGCAGGAGGACTTCACCCGAACCGGCGAGCGCTACGACCTCATCCTCGACATCGCGGGGACCAAGCCGTGGTCGGACGTCAGGCGCGCGCTCACGCCCGAGGGGACGTACGTCCTGATCGGGCACGACCAGTACGGAGGTTCTGGCCATCGTTGGTTCGGAAGCCTGGGTCGCTTCTTCAAGCTGATGGTGATCTCACCGTTCGTGAGCCATCTTCATCCCTTCCGCGGCACCAAGGACCCGGGAGACCGCCTGGTCGTCTTGAAGGAGCTCATCGAAGCCGGGAAGATCACACCGGTCATCGATAGGACGTTCCCGCTGAGCAACGTTCCAGCGGCGATCCGCTACCTGGAAGAGGGCCGCGCCCAGGGCAAGGTCGTCATCATCGTGTGAGCCGGCGCGTAGGTCGCCGTGGTTCTACGGTGCCCCTGCGGAGCGAGTGGGGATCGGGTCGACACGGCTCGGTACCAGCCCCGGTGCATCGACGGCGGGCTGAAGCCACGGCCCATACGGTCAGGAGACTTGGAAGTCGGTCTGCTGCTCAGAGCCGTAGTAGCGCGCGTGTGAAGGTAGTTGTGGTCGGCGAGCACCCGCAGTGCCTTGGGCACATCAGCTTCGTCAGGAAGGCGCAACCACAGCGCGCATCGATCCTCACGCGCGTACCCCAAATAGAGCTCCCGACCCTCCAGGTCGTCAGCCACGGAGCCCACCACCTTGCTCTTGAGACCCCTGCGCCCATGTATTCCTCGTGGTTGTCCAGGATCTGCTTGCCGGTGTAGAGCTTGAAGTCTCGAGGAGCGAACCCTTCCGCGACAAGCGCCGTCTCCGCCCGTTGCGCCTCTTTGGTGCCCGCGAGGATCACGACCAGATAGCCCTCCGGCCGGAAGCTCCACGGACGAGACGAAGGGTCGGTGATGTCCATCGGGAAGGTGTTCTCACTCCCGTCCATGAGCGGACCTCCTATCTACCCAGGAGGATGTACTTCTCTCCTAAGCCTACGCTGCCTCGCCATAGATGCTACTGCCGTCGCCCCGGTACGCCTCGAAGACCAGGGTCGAGGCAACTCTGCCGATCCATGCCGGTCCCCCTTCGAAGGAGAAGCTATGAGAGTTCCCACGTCCAGTGAGGGAGGGTCCGAGTCCTCCGAAGACCGCTGGTGCGCATTCCGGCCGGTTGTGGATCCCGCGCGCAACGCAAATGAACGCCTGTTAGCTGAAGGGTTCGTAGCCAGCGACGCCCGATGAGGTAGCGTGGTCCTCGGCTGAAAGGTTCTCAATGCGTTCACGCTTTGCACTGCTCATAGCGGCCGTAGTCGTGTTCTCCCCCGGCTGGCATGGGCCAGGTCGGCCGCAGGCTCCGCGCGGAATCGATCTCGCCGCACGCGTTTTGGCACCTACGGTGGACGAGGGCGCAATACGCGAGACCGCGGCGGACGCGAAGCATCAGCTCGGCGGTCGGCAGGCAAAGCGGTGGCGCCCGGACATCACATTCGAGGCCGTCGCCGCTATCGGCGTGGGCGGGTTAGCGGGTGCGATCTTCTGCCTTGTCGCCTCCTGCTCCGGACCCCTGCTTGGTCTCTACCGACTTCGTGCCCGATTCAGCCGAGCTCCACCCCGCCTCCAGCCCACGTAAGTAAGACGCCGCTATACGCGGCCGGTGCTGGAGGTGTTAGTTGTCACGTCATTTGGTTTGGCGAGCGCTTGGGGTTCTCGCCGTCATAGGCGCTTCTGTCGCGCTCGTCGTCGCTCGCCCCGTCCGCCTGGGTCTGGACCTTAGGGGCGGCACACAGATCGTCCTCGAAGCTCAGGCAAGCGAAACCCGGCAGGTCGACGCCGAAACGGTCATCCGGACCCTCGAGGTCTTGCGCCGGCGCGTCGACCAACTGGGAGTTGCCGAGCCGAGTCTGCAGAGCTCGGGACAGGATCGCATCATCGTCGAGCTGCCCGGCGTAACCGATCCGGAGGAAGCGATCAAGGTCATCGGGCGAACCGCGCAGCTCACCTTCCATCAGGTGCTCGGCGTCGCGGGCCCTAAAGTGCGAGACGGGGGGACTGGGGACGAGCAAGAAAGGGTGGTCGCCGATGAGGAGGGCAATCGGCTGCGACTTGGATCCCCCGCTCTTACCGGTGACGCGCTCGGGGACGCGGAAGCCGTGGTCGACCCCCAGCTCGGCGCGGCGTGGCAGGTGTCGATCTCATTCCGCGAAGAGGGGGGCGACCAATGGGCCGACATCACTAGCAAGGCTGCGTGCGAAGCCGTGGGAAGCCCACAGCGGCGCGTGGCGATCGTGCTCGACACGGACATCATCTCCAGTCCAGAGGTCTCGCCCGAAATCGAGTGTGGCGTTGGCATCAGCGGCGGCGACACCGTCATCACCGGTGATTTCACCTCACAGGAGGCCAAGGACCTCGCGCTCCTGATCCGCGCCGGTGCCTTACCCGTCCCGGTGGAGGTCCTGGAGCAGCGCACAATCGGACCCACCCTGGGTGACGCGGCCATCCGGGCCAGCGTCGAGGCGGCGATCATCGGCGGCGCGCTCACGATCCTCTACGTCATCGCCTATTATCGCGTCCTCGGGGTACTCGCGGCGATGGCTCTCTTGGTCTACGGCGTCGTGTCCTACGCAGTCTTGCTTGCTCTGGAGGCGACGCTGACGCTTCCCGGGATCGCGGGATTCGTGCTCGCTATTGGGCTGGCGGTCGATGCCAACATTCTCGTGTTCGAGCGCTCAAAGGAAGAGTTCTCGGCGGGGAAAAGTCTGCGTGCCGCGGCGCTCGAGGGCTTCAAGAAAGCGTGGAGCGCGATCGCCGATTCGAATGCCACGACCTTGCTGGCGGCGGTCATCCTGTTCTACTTCACCGCCGGTGCGGTAAGGGGTTTCGGGATCACGCTGACGATCGGGGTTTTAGTGTCGATGTTTACCGCCCTCGTCGTAACGCGTTTGCTTGTCGAGGTGGCGATGAAGAGCCGCTTCCTGAGCGCCCGTCCCGGCGCGCTCGGCATGAACGTCGGAGGCCGTCTTCGAAAGCGTCTGGATGAGCGCCCCATCGACCTCATGTCGCGCTCGAAATGGTGGTTCGCGCTCTCGGCGCTCATGCTCGCGGTCGCCCTAATTGGCTTGGTGGGGCGCGGGCTCAACTTTGGACTTGAGTTCACCGGCGGGAGGCTGATCGAGTATTCGACTGCCCGCTCCGTTGACCCCGACGACCTCAGGTCGGAACTCGCCGACTCGGGCTTCCTGCGTACGGTCGTCCAAGAGTCAGGTGATGGCAACGTCTCTATACGCGCGGGGGAGTTATCGGAGCAAGATGAGACCGAGATCCGCACCGTCGTCGAGTCCCTCGGAAGTGATGCCGACGAGGTGCGAGACGAGTTCATCGGGCCGACGATCGGGGACGAGCTCCGTCGAAAAGCTGTGATCGGCCTGGGGTTGGGTCTCGGGGCACAGCTCTTGTATCTCGCCGTGCGCTTCCGCTGGTCCTACGGTGCCTCCGCGATCGTTGCGCTCTTCCACGACGTCATGATCCTACTGGGCTTCTTCGCGTGGCTACGAAAGAATGTCGACGGAGTATTCGTTGCAGCGCTCTTGACGGCCATCGGCTATTCGATCAACGACTCAGTTGTCGTGTTCGACCGCATCCGCGAACAGCGCCGACTCCGCGCAACGGAACCGCTCTCTGTGGTGGCCAACGATGCCTGCTTGCACACGATCCCGCGCACGATCAACACTGGGCTCGGCGCGTTGTTCATCCTGACCGCTCTCTACTTTCTCGGCGGAGAAACCCTCACCGACTTCGCCCTCGCGTTGATCGTCGGGATCTTGGTCGGAACCTACTCATCGGTCTTCACCGCGGCCCCTCTTGCAGTCGCCTTCGATCGCCTGTCGCCCGCACCTGTGCCGGCCGGGGCGTCACGCATAACCGCGCGCGAGACGGCGCCGCTCAAGACGCGTCGGAAGCCAGCAGCCGCTGTCGCTGCCACGGATACGGCTTCTACCCGAACCACGTCGCCCGCGGCACAACCACAGCGGAAACGTACAGGCACAGCCAAGAGGAAAAGGAGGAGGCGTCGATGATTGTGGAACGGATTAATGCTCGCTCTGTGCTCGGAGGGTGCGTCCTGGGACTTGTAGCGGTATTGGTTCTCGGAGGGTTCCTCATGGCTGCGGCTGAAGGAATCGCCTACACGAAGGGATTGTGGACCGTGTTCAACGTCGCCACCACGACTGGTTTCGGCGAGGGACCCAAGAGCGCACTGGGACAACTTGTCGCGGCCGGTGCCTTTGTCGCGGCGGCCGCTTGCTGGTTCGGCATCATTTCCGTCGCTGTGGAGGTTGGACTCTCACGCTTTGAGCAAAACGCCCTGGTGCGCGAAGCGCTGCGATCTCTCGCTCGCCGCCGCGGTCCCAAGCTGTTCCACAACAACTAAAGGAGATCACATGAAACGGTTCGTCGCGGCGGTCGGCGCTTGCGTCCTTCTAGGGGGAGCTGCCTGCTCGGATGTGTCTTTCGTTGACGAGGTGGCCATCGTCAACGACACCGAATACGCGGCCAATATCGATGTGTCCGGCAAGGCCCGAGATGGATGGCTGTTGTTAACCAGCGTGGACCCACATTCGACGATAACGGTCGAAGAGGTCATCGATCAGGGCGAGATGTGGATCTTCCGCTTCGACTACGTTGGGAAGTACGAAGAAGCGGTGGAGATCTCACGGTCCGATCTTGAGCGTAGGGATTGGACGATCGAGGTGCCGAAGAGTTTCGAACAGCGCCTGCGCGATCTGAATTTGTCTCCGCCGTGATTACTCGTGAAGACGTTGGGGCGGTGATTCTGTTGTGCACGACACGGAGCGGAGAGGACGTGGCTCGTGTATGGGACGCCACGAAAGGGCTGTGCCGAGTGGAACGCGTCCGGGGACCTCATGACTTCGTGATCCACGCCGCGGGCCCGGCTCAGGTTGAGGTCATCGAACGGCTTTCTGGAGTAGCCAAAGCGGAAGTGTGTTGGCTCTCCCCTCGCTCACGAGGAGGTACCGGGTGACATGACCGAGATAAGTGAGGTCAAGCTACCGGGTCTCGGGGTGCGCTACGAATTCACCACCCAGGAGGGAAAGCGCGTCGGACTGGTATCTCACCGATCCGGGTACAAGGAGCTGTACTTCGCCGACCCCGACGACCGCGACGCGTTCAAGCGCGTGCTGGGGTTGAGCGACAAGGACGCGCGCACGCTCGCCGAGTTGCTCGGAGGCTCGCGGGTCACGGAAGAGCTCGCCGAGCTGCAGCATCAAATCGAAGGCCTCGCTATCGATTGGCTTCCGTTGCGTGATGACTCCCCATATGTCGGTCACACGATCGGAGACGCGCGGATCAGGTCGCGCACGGGTGTCTCGGTCGTCGCGGTCCTACGAGGCGATCAGGCCATCCCGGCACCCGGGCCGGAACTGGGTCTCCAGCAGGGGGACTACCTCGTAGTGGTTGGAACCACGCGCGGGATCGAAGGGGTCGTCGAGCTCCTGCACCGCGGATAGCACGTGCATACAGCGTCGGTCCTGCTCGAGCTTGGTGGAGTCATCGTCGGCCTTGCCGTGCTTGCCCGTCTAGCGGGCAGACTCGGGATCCCGACGATTCCTCTGTATCTCACGGTGGGGCTCGCCTTCGGGCGCGGCGGGATCCTGCCGCTGATCACGACCGAGGAGTTCGTCGAGATCGGGGCAGAGATCGGCCTCATCCTGCTGCTGTTCATGCTCGGGCTCGAGTACACCGCGAGGGAGCTGCTCGCTACGCTTCGAATCCAGGCCCCGACGGGTGTCCTCGATTTCGTGCTTAACTTCTCGCCCGGTGTGATCGCGGGTCTGCTGCTCGGCTGGTCGCTGGTGGCCTGCGTCGTGCTGGGCGGTGTCACATACGTGTCCTCGTCAGGGATCATCGCCAAACTGCTGCACGATTTTGGCCGGATCGGCAACCGCGAGACGCCGATCATCCTGTCCGTCCTGGTCATCGAAGACCTGGCTATGGCGATCTACCTGCCGATCCTGGCCGCGCTTTTGATAGGTGGAAGCACCCTCGTCGGACTCGGCACCGCTCTGGCCGCAATCGTGAGTGTGATCGTGGTGCTTGCGCTTGCCCTTAAGGTCGATGTCAGGCTCAGCCGGATGATCTTCAGTCACTCCGACGAGGCGCTTCTGCTCACGATCCTCGGACTCACCCTTCTGATGGCCGGCTTGGCCGAGCTCTTCCAGATATCTGCCGCGGTTGCCGCCCTGTTGGTCGGGATCATGCTCTCCGGCCCCGCCGCCGAGGGTGCGCGTGCGCTGCTGTCGCCTCTGCGCGATCTGTTCGCCGCCATCTTCTTCGCGTTCGTAGGTTTCAGCCTCGATCCTTCCGAGATCCCGCCCGTGCTCGGGACCGCCATCGCGCTAGGGGCAATCAGCGCGGTGACGAAGTACGCAACGGGGTGGTGGAGCGCGGGGAAAAGCGGCGTTGGGCCCAAGGGCAGAGCTCGGGCCGGGGCGACCTTGATCGCCCGCGGGGAGTTCTCGATCGCTGTGGCGGGCCTCGCTGTCGCCTCCGACGTCGAGCCTGACCTCGGCCCGTTGGCGGTGACGTACGTGTTTCTGCTCGCAGTCATTGGACCGATCGCGGCCCGGCTCGCCGAGCCGATTGCGGACCGACTGCTTGCGGCATCGCACGCTCGAAATCCTGAAACAATCGAGGAGATCACCCCAAATCCTGAAACAATCGAGGAGATCACCTGAGTTCCACCAATCGCCCCAGCGAACGGTCGCCCCTCGACAAGAAGGCGCGCTCCGATGTGCGCGTGGTCGCCAAGGGAGGCGCCGTTCAGATCACCGGACAGTTGATGCAGGGCGGATTGTCGTTCGTGTTCGTCGCCATCGCGGTCCGGATCCTGGGTACCGCCGACTACGGGCTCTTCCGGCAGGCCGTCCAGGCACTCGCCATCGCCGGCCATCTGGGCCTCGCCGGCTTCAACTACTCCGCGATGCGTTTCATCGCGCGCTCGCGCGCGACCGGAAACCCGGGTGGGGTGCGCGGAGCCGCATGGGTAGCATTGATCTCGGTTTCAATATTGTCGGGAATCAGCTGCCTCGCCCTTCTCATCGGCGCGGACGCTCTCGCCTCCCAGTTCGCCGACGACGCAACCCGCTCACAGGAGCTCGCGAGTCTGCTACGGATCGGCGCGTTGTTCGTGCCGCTCTTCGCGCTCACCCAAGTGCTGCGTTACTGCACACAGGCCTACAAGACAATGGTTCCCTCGGTGATCGTCGGCAACATCGTTCAGCCCGCAGCGCGCTTTGTCCTTGGGGTGGGATTTCTGCTCATGGGTCTCGGGGTCGCGGGTGTCGTCGCCGCGCACGTGGCCGCCGCCGGTGTCGCCGCCGCCGCCGGGGCGTGGTTCTTCCGTCGCGTGCTCACGCCGATCGAACGGTCAGCCTTACCGAACGGCCACCTCGGACCGATGGCGAGATTCGCCCTCCTTCAGGGCGGTTCGTCACTGCTCGGCGTTCAGACGCTGGGCCTCGCCGTACTGGTGCTAGGGGTATTGGGCACGGATCGTGAGGTCGGGCTGATGGGTATTGCCCTCGCGCTGCAGACGCCGGGGACGATCTTCCTGGGAGGTGTGGTCAACATCTGGGCACCGATGGTGACCGATCTCTATGAGAGAGGTGAGATCGAGCGTCTCCAGGCCCTTTACGAAACCGTGACGCGGTGGATTGTAACGTTGTCGTTCCCGGTGTTGATCGCCCTCACCATCGAGCCCGACTTTTTTGTCAGGCTCTTCGTTGGGGACAACGGCCGAGGGGCGGCGAAGGTTGTCGCACTGCTCGCCATCGGAAACCTGTTTTACACCGGAACCGGGCCAGCGGGCTTTGTGCTTTCTATGACTGGTCGTCCCGGCATCAACTTCATCAACTCGGTTGTTGCAGTCGCCCTCTACATCGGGTTGGGTGCCCTGGTCGTTCCTCGTCACGGAACGATAGGGATGGCCGCAGTAGCCGCATTGGTAACAGCGTTGATCAACGGCGCGCGCGTCGTCCAAGCGAAGCTGCTGATCGGAGTTCAGCCCTTTGGAAATTCTATTCGTAAGCCTTTGTTCGCTGCCGCGGGAGCAGCTGCCGCGACTCTTATATGGCGACTGGTTCCAGGGGAGAGCCTGGTCCTCGATGGAGCGGGTTTGCTCCTCGGCGGTGTGACCTACGTCGCGATTCTCGCTGTCTTCGGTCTGGACCCTGAGGAGCAACACGTGTGGGAACGGATTAAAGCACGAGCGGGAACGCGGTCTTGACCCCACAAAGGACTTGATCCACATTCAAGTCAAAGCGAATCGGCCTATCAAGTTCGATGGACGGGGGGCCAAGCGCCGGGGTGGATTCGCGTCTCTTTGCTTGCGGCTTAGGGCGGCCTTTGCTTCCAACATAAGGGACAAAAACGGCGGACGAGGAGGCATCCCGGATGTATGGGACCTTACAGCTTTCCGCGATGGTCCGACGAGGCCTACGGACACTCTCTAGGACCAGCAAGATGCCTTGGGAGAAGTCGAGGCTACGCTGTTCGAGGGAAGAGAACAGGTCACGGCATACAGTCTTGTTCTCGGTCGAGCCCTACTTGAGGCCGAGTACGTGCTTGTTGCCCTGGTCGCCGATGCCAAGCGCGGTGACCATGGTGAGGGAAGGGACCTCGATGCCGTCGGCCAGCAGGGCCACGATGTGGAGATCGAGAGGTCTTTGGCCATCAGCTCTTGGAGCGCGACCTTGGTGCGGGCGACGAAACGACGGGACACCGAGGATCTCGTTGTCCCACTGGCATCGAGGCCGTCGCCTACCGGCTCGAGGCCCGCCGGATAGCGACGCGTCGAGAGGCCCCGATCATTCGCTCCAACGCCATCTCGGACAGCAGCTCGTCGCCTGAGAACGCGTTCCAGCTCGGCAGCGCGATCTCCTCACCCGCAAGCGAGCGGACGCGCGGCTTGTCGACTGCGACCCGCCTGCCGCCGAGCACCACCGACGATTGCTCACGCGTGTGCCGGTAGGCGGACCGGTCGGGGTCGTGCTTGCCCTGTGGCCCTGCGATCGCGGTGACGTCCTCTTCCAGCACGGTCTTGAAGACGTCCAGATCGACGCGACCGCGAACGCCAGCAGGCCCTGCTTGACCCTAACTACTTCTGTGGAGACGATCATGAGGAAGATCACCGCAGGCCTGTTCATCTCGCTCGACGGCGTCGTCGAGGCACCCGACCAGTGGCACTTCCCGTACTTCAACGACGAGATGGGTGCTGCCGTGGACGCCATCCTCGGCGCGGCCGACACCATCCTGTTCGGTCGCAAGACCTACGACAGCTTCGCCGGGGCCTGGCCCGAGCGGGAAGCGGCCGGTGGGGAGGACGCCGACTTCGCCAAGGCCCTCGGTGATGCCCGGAAGATCGTCGTGTCGAACCAGCAGCTCGAGTTCACCTGGCGTAACTCCGAGCAGCTCAAGGGCGACCTCATCGAGGCCGTCACCGCCCTGAAGAACGAGCCCGGCGACACGAATATCGCCATGAGCGGCTCGGTCTCCGTCGTTCGCCAATTGTTGGCCGCGCGGCTGGTGGACGAGCTGCACCTGTTGGTGCACCCGATTGCAGTCCGCAAGGGCATGCGGCTGTTCGACGAGGGCGAGTCCCCGATCCCGCTAACGCTGATCTCGTCAGAGACATTCAAGACCGGTGTGCTGAACCTCGTTTACGGGCCAGCTGAGTCGAGCGGCGACGCCACCTATGAGGACGCCAAAGTCCACCTGTCTCAGTCCGAACAGTAGAAAGACGGCTGTGATGCAGAAGGGATTGACAATATAGACAAAGTCCAGGCTCGCGGGGATGCGGGGAGTAACCCCGAACACTCGTTCGACCAGTGGGTCACACGAAATGCAGGTAGATGACGATAGCGGAGGCGGACGGGAATCGAACCCGCCCACCGGGGATCGCCCGGCGCACTGGTTTTGAAGTTTGCCTCTGACCATCGTGATGCATCCTGACCGGATCTATCGAAGGGAGAGACGCTGGTCAGAAGCGACCCACGATCCCGGCCAGAGCTGCCTTGATGGAGAACGTGGAGACTCAGCATCACATGGCCTCGGACCGCCCGCAGGGCGGGAGTCGATTCGGGGGCCCGAGGGCCCCGGCCCGAACCCGTGCGCCGAGGCGTCTAGATAGATCGCAGAGGCGCCGTGGCCGAGCGGGCCCGGGCGCCCGCCAGGAGGGCGTCGAGCGCCTCGGCCTCGTCGTCCCGGTCCTCGTACAGGTGCCCGCATCGGTCCAGCGTGAAGGCGACCGAGGAGTGGCCCGCCCGCACCGAGACCCACTTCGGGTCCTTCGCGGCGGCGACCCAGAAGGCGACGAAGGTGTGGCGGAGGTCGTGGACCCGCAGGCCCCGGAGCCCCGCCGCCTCGGTCGCCGGGACCCACCACGCCCGGCGGAACACGCCCCGGCGGAGAGGGTTGCCGTTCGTGTTCGTGAACACGAGGGCGACGGGGGAGGGCCCGGTTCCA
>Ga0136625_1000772_pt1 | contig 10668 bp, 15 predicted proteins | sample AntDrymUQ4832306_2_FD_104672 | JGI IMG/M metagenome (GOLD analysis project Ga0136625, IMG submission 104672) | Polar desert sand microbial communities from Dry Valleys, Antarctica - metaG UQ483 (23.06) | ecosystem: Environmental > Terrestrial > Soil > Desert | place: Antarctica: Dry Valley...
GGCGGAGCGTGTGATCCTGGCCGGCGACGAGGTCGCGCTGACGCCGCTCTTGGCGGCCCTGGCGGACCGCACGAAGGAGCTCGTCGGCGACATCCTCCGCGTGGACATCCGGGCCCCACGTGACGAGGTTGCCGCGGAGATCGCACCTGTCCTCCAGCGCATGGAGGCAGACGCATCAACCGCGATCGCGGATCAGGTCGTCGCGGCCGTCCGCTCCGACGGTCTGGGCGTGGCGGGTCTCGACGCGACCCGCCAGGCACTCGGTAACGGGCAGGTCGACCTCCTCCTGCTCGAGGCGAACTCGGACGTCGATGACGAGCAGCGCAATGAGTTGATCCGACTCGCCGCGACAACGGGCGCGGACGTCGAGGTCGTCGAAGCGCACGCTGGCCTCACTCGTTTCGGCGGTGTGGGAGCCCTCCTCCGCTATCGGCTGGCTTGATCGACGACGAGCTGGGTCCCGGGACGTGGGCCGGCTGAGCCGGCCTCGTACTCGCCAAGCGGACTGATTCCCTCGCGCCATCCCACGGCGATGGGCTCGATGACTCGCCATGCCTCCTCGGCCTCATCATCGCGGATGGAGAACGTCGCATCACCATCGAGGATACCGAGCAGGAGCCGACCGTAGGCTGGGATCTCCTGGGCGGCCAGTTGCACATCGAGGTTGACGGTCTCGAGCGTGAACGGGTCGCCGGCTCCGTTGATGTTCAGCCTGAAGGTGATGGTGTCGGGATCCAGCGTGAGGTGGAGCAGGTTGGCGGACGCCGACGCTACCTCACGGAACACCACCTGCTGGACATCGTGGAAGTGGACGAGGATCTCCCGTCGAGGGCGGGCGAGCGCCTTGCCGGTCCGCAGTCGAAACGAGGTACCTGCCCAGCGGGGATTGTCGATCGAGAACGTCGCCTCCGCATAGGTCTCCGTATGACGGGATGGGTCCACCCCGGGCTCATCGACATAGCTCGGCATGGCGCGCCCGGCCACCACGCCGGCTGTGTATCTTGCGCGCGTGGTCCGCGTTGCCACCTCCGACGGGTCGAACCTGCGGATCGCGCGCAGAACCTCCACTTTGCGATCGCGCAGATCACCCGGGTCGAGTGACTTCGGGCCTTCCATCGCGATGAGCGCCAGCAACTGCAGTAAATGGTTCTGGATCATGTCGAGGAGGGCGCCGGCGCGGTCGTAGTAGCTCGCGCGGCCCTCGAGTCCGAGGGCCTCATCCCATACGATCTCGATCTCCTCGATGTGCGCCGTGCTCCAGATGGACTCGAAGACGCGGTTCGCGAACCGGAGGCCAAGGATGTTCTGCACCGTCTGCTTGTGCAGGAAGTGGTCGATCCGGTACACCGAGTCTTCGGGAAGAAGTCCGTGCAGGAGCTCGTTGAGCTGGCGAGCAGACGCGAGGTCCGACCCGAACGGCTTCTCGATGACGACCCGGCTACCGGTCGGCAAACCCGCGACGGTCAGGGACTCGATCGCGGGAGCGAAGACGGCGGGCGGCAGTGCCAGGTAGAGGACCATGGGGTCCATCGCGGGCGCAAGGATGGCTCGCAGCTGCCGCGGATCCGTCAAGTCAGCGGAGCGATAGGCGACGACTCCTTCCAGCGCACGTCGCGCGGGCTCGAGGAGGTCGGTACCTGGCGAGGGGGGCAGCAACCAGTGGAGGTACGCTCGGTCGTCCCAGTCTCGGCGGCCGACCGCGGTGACCCGGAAGTCGGCCGGAAGTCTTCTGTCGGCAAGCAGCGACGCAACTGCGGGCAACAAGGACCTCCGCGTGAGGTCGCCGGTCGCACCCAAGATCACCAATTGCCTGATCATCGTCGTCAAGGGTATCTGCCAGATCGCCCGGAGCGTGGCGGTCCCGGAGGTGCATGGCTCGGCGGCAGGGCCGCGTGGCCAATGTCCGGCTGACGAAGCATCATTCCTCACGTGACCCAAGTCGCCCCGCCCACCGATCGACTTCTCGCGCCGCTCCGTGCGTTCACGGGCAGCAACGCTGCTGGTGGGATCCTGCTGATGCCGCCGCACTGGATCAATGACGGGCTGATGGCGATCTTCTTCTTCGTCGTTGGTCTCGAGATCAAGCGCGAGGTCCTGGTCCGCGAGCTCGCCTCGGTCCGTCGCGCCACGCACGCGGCGCTGCAGCGGTCTTCAAGCAGACTCTGATCGCGGTCGAGGATCACCTGCACGCGGCGGGGGTGGTGGTCCTGTTCGCGGACGAGCGCCTGCTCTCGTCGGAACTGGAACCAGTTCGTCCGGGAGGCACACGAGGCCGAGGCGCACAGCCGCAAGCTCTCGAAGCGCGTCGGCGAAGGCTACGCTGCGAAGCGACGCCGCCTCGGGGTGCCCGGCGGCAATCGGGCACCGTTCGGAATCATCCGCGAGGGCAAGCCCTCGACGCTCCGGGCCGATGAGGCGAAGGCCGCGATCGTTCGTCGGGCGTTCGAACTCGCTGCCGTCGGGCACACCGACTGGGAGGTTGCAGCCGCCACCGACCTTGCGAAGACCCATGTCGGCGAGCTGCTCGCGAACCCGATCTACGCCGGACGTCTCCGCACCGGCGAGCCGGCCGGCATTGCGCCCATCGTCGAACCGGCCCTCTGGTCCAAGGTGCAGTGCATGTGGGAGCTGCGCCGAACGCGGACGCCCGGTCGCATCGTCAAGCGCCACTACCCGCTGCGCCTCCGCTGTTCAGGCTGCCATCGCTTCCTGTACGGCGCACGGCCGCTACCGCCACCCGGCGCCGACCTGCGACGCGTTCATCGCCGGGACGCCTGACGCTCGTCGGCGCTACACGAAGGGCGACGATTAGCGCGCCGGTGGCCACTCGCGATTCGAACGCCCCGTTCATGCCTTGACAGCTATATGTCCGTATGGTCATATGACGGCGTGCTCGACACCTTCGCCGTCCTCGCTGAGCCCCATCGTCGGGAGATCCTGAACCGCCTGCGCGATGGCGAGGCGTCGGTGGGTGAGCTGGTCAGTCACTCGGGCCTGAGCCAACCGGCGGTCTCGAAGCATCTGCGGATCCTGCGCGAAGCCGGGCTCGTCATCGCCCGAGCCGACCGACAGCGACGCCTCTACCAGCTCGACCTCGGGCCACTCCGTGAGATCGACGACTGGCTGACCCCGTACCGGCTCCGATGGTCCGACGCGCTGGACCGGCTCGGTGGACATCTGTCGGCGACCCGTGAGTCCGCGCCATCACGAACACCTGCCGACGAAAGGAAGATGCCATGACGGCCACCACACCATTGGGAGAGGTCATCCGCGATGCCAATGGAATACGGCTCGAGTTCGTCAGGACATTCCCCGACCCGATCGATCGCGTGTGGGCCGCGATCACCGATCCGGACGAGCTCGCCAAGTGGTACGGCACCTGGCGAGGCGACCCGTCCACCGGACACATCGAGCTTCGCTCGATGGAGGGCGACGGAACGTTCGAGTCGACCGAGGTCGTGGAGTGCGACCGGCCCCACAGGTGGCGCTCGTGCTGCCGACCCCGTACGGGCCGTGGCCAAGTGTCCATCACGCTGAGCGAGTCCGACGGCCTCACCACGCTGGTGTTCGTTCACCGGTTGGCCGAGCCGTACGACGCCGGATCGATCGGGCCCGGCTGGCACTTCTACCTGGATCGCCTCGCCGCGGCGATCCAAGGCGACACGATGCCGCAATTCGAGGACTGGTCGTCGTACGAACCGCTCGGGAGCGACTACCAACTGCCCGGCTGATCGCGGGTGCCATACGGAGGAGCGGCTGGGGATGTCGACTTGGTTGGCTGAACGACCGGCGATCCCGGCCATCCATGGGGTCCCGAAAACACGTATGGATCCTCTCTCCTGGTTATTCGTCACCGAGCGGATGGAAGCGGCCCAGCGGTATGAGGACGCCATCGTTGCGTTGCTGGCCGAGGTCGGGAGCCTCGACGACCACACCATCACCGAGGCGGTCCGGCTGTACGGTGAGGACACCGGTCGACCTGATGAGCTGACGTTGGCGCGCATCGAGCGGGAGCGGGAGGAGGCGTCTCAGCGTCTCGCCAAGACGCGCGACATCGCGGGATGGCAGGCGACGATGGCCCGGCTGGACGCCGAGGCGGAGGTCGCGCGTCAGCCTCGGGAGGGCCGGCGGCTGGCACCATCGGGGGTGGTCGCCTATCTGCGCTCCCTCCCGTCGCTCTGGGCAGACGCGGGTCCTGAGGGTCGCCAGGGGCTGGCGACCGCCCTATTCGCAAAGACAGACGTGCTGGGGTACCAACGGATGGAGTACGAACTCACGCCCGACGCCATTGAGCTCGGGCTCAACGCGGCACTACCCACGGTCCTAGAACTCGATTTGGTGAGTTTGGTCGGGGCGAGAGGAATAGCGCCGACACTAGCCAAGAAGGTGGTGCCCACTCCGTCCCACTGACGATCTTGATCGACGCCGGCGAGGCTCGGCCGCGACTGAGATTGTTCGCGTGAGCGCCCATAGGCAACCTCGGCTCCGCGCCAGGGCCCGAGCCTCGCTGGTCGGCTCCGGCCACAAGGGACGGGCGGCATGATCAAGAAAGGAACGCCTCTCCCGCGCCGCGAGCTGGTCACCCTCCTCGCCTACGTCGAGATGGGCTCGCACAGCACGGCCGCACATCGGCTCGGAATCAGTGAGTCGACCTCCCGTCAGCGCGTCTCGCAGCTGATCAGACGCGTCGGTGTGACGAACGCCGCCCAGGCAGTCTGGCGACTGCGGCAGGACCTGGAAGCAGAGGCGTGTGTGCCCCGGTAGGCGTGGCAAGCCACCGTCATGACCCACTCGCCAACTTCTAGGAGATGTACCTCATCGGGCGACTTGCTCTGATGGCCGCCGGAGGCCTGGCCAGGCTCGACGCGGATCGCTGGGTGGTCAAGCCGCCGGAGGAGGAGTAATTGGGGGATGGCGCACCACTTCCTCCACCTCCACACACTCAGCAGCCCCGCCAGGTCCCGCAGCGCCTCTGCCTCGGTTCAGCCCGTCGCCTGGCCGTGGACGGCGGACCAGGCGGCCTCCAGGTCGGTCAAGTCGAGCAGGCCGACTTGGTCACCCTTCAGCACGGTACTCGGGCGGATGATCGACGCGGTCCTTGTCGCTGGTCTGGGCGATCATGGCGAGGGTGGCCTCGACCGTCATGTCGTTGGCATCGGCCGCCTTCTTCACATCCTCGTAGGTGATGTTGGTCCCGGGCTTGCCCATGTCGTCGTGAGCCCGCATGCAGCCACAGTTCAGACACATCTGATTACTCCATTCTCGCTAAGGGATCCGGCACGATGGGCTCGAAGGTCGGGCTCCACGCCATGTCCTTCTCTCCACGCTTGGGAGGCTATCAGTCCCGTCCACCCTGTCCCTGCGAACCACGCCGCAGCGGTTGAGCTGCACCACATGCACTACAACTTTGCTCGGCCCCACCGGAGTTTGGGAAAGCTGACCACGCCCGCGATGGCGGCTGGTGGCGCCGATCACGTCTGGACGTGCGAGGCGATCGCTGCGCTGGACTGATCCTGCGAAGCTCCGGCGATGGACCTCTCCTGGATCGTCGGCATCGTCGTGAGCCTGGTGATTCTGTGGGCACTGTTGCTCGCGCTGTTCTGGATACTCCGGCCCAAGGACGTGCCGCTCCGCGAGCTGGTCCGGATCGTCCCCGACGTCATCCGCCTGCTGCGCTCGATCATCGGCGACCGCTCAGCCCCACTCGGCGTCCGTGCCGTGCTCGTATTCCTGCTCGTCTGGATCGTCAGCCCCATCGACCTGATCCCGGAGTTCATCCCAGTGCTCGGGCCGCTCGATGATGTCATCGTGGCGGCGGTGGCCCTTCGCTATACGCGCCGCAAGCTTGGGGTCGAGGACCTCCGGCGCCGGTGGGTGGGCACCGACGACGGCTTCGCCCTGCTGGTCCGGCTCATCGGCTCAAACTGATGCACTACCCTCGAGGCGTATGTCCAACGTGCTCATGGCTTCGTGTCGGGCTTCGCGACGCTCAGCGCGAAGCGGTCGAGCCGCTGCTCGCAACGCGCCGGACGTTTCCTCGTCCGGGCGCCAGCCTCGTGGAGGGGGGCTGCAGATGAGTCCCCTCCCCAGGACGCAGCCACTTGAGCCCTCCCCGTCGTCAGGGGCCGTGGCCAGGGACGGCAGCCCCGTCGAGATCTACCGCTTGCTGCCGCCTGATGGCGAACCGCAGATCATCCATGCAGCGCTCCGGCAGGGGGCTCGAATCCTGGACCTGGGGTGCGGGATCGGTCGGATCGCAGCACCGCTGGTGGAGCTCGGTCATGCCGTGGCGGGCGTCGACGATTCGCCAGAGATGCTGGCCGCCATGGACCCGCGTGTGGAGCCCATGCTGGGGGACGGCAGGACGGTGCGGCTGGACCGCCGGTTTGATGCCGTGCTCCTTGGCAGCCACCTGCTCAACGATCGTGACGCCACTGGGTTCCTGGCCACGGCACTGGCCCACCTCGACTACGGTGGGCTGCTCATCGCCGAGGTCTACCCACCGACCATGGACTGGGCCGCTGCGGTCGGCCGGACGAGCGATCTGGGACCGGTCGAGGTCACGGTCATCCGGGCCGAGATCGAGGAGTGTGATCTTGATGCGGAGGTCCGCTACCGCCTGGGAGACCGGAGCTGGCACCAGCCGTTCGTGGCGCGGATGCGCGACGAGTCCGAGCTGCGTGCGCTGCTCGTGGACTCTGGGTTCGCCTTCGATCGCTGGCTGGATGCGCTGCGTGGATGGTTCGTGGCCCGCCGCGAAACCGGCCGATAGACTCCAGACATGGTGGGTCGAAGGTGTCAAATCACCCACTCGCGCCGCTCGTCGTGGTAGGAGGGTCGTCCAACGTGCCACCGGACCGGCGTGGCCGCGTGGAGTTCCTCCCAGGCATCTCGGAGGCCCATGCCGCGATGGTGACACGGTGGTAGTGCCAGCGTCACAGGCATTGCCGCGGTCGCCGGTGGCCCACAAAGCCCGCCGGTAAGCGCCAGCTTCTAGCATCTCTCCATCCCCGCTCCGCGCTCCGGCCGGCGAGACAGAGCGCCGTGCCCGAGGCGCCGGGGACGTTTTAGGTTCAGACACCTGCGGCGCAGGCGACCGCAGACGACCGGAACGGCAGTTTCCACCGGGCTATCACCCGAATCGGCATCCCGCATCCTCTCTTGATAGGAAGCAGTGGAGATCGAGTGCGACCAGGCGCAGCGGTGATCGACGGGCAGGCGTCGCGGGAGCGGCTCCTCGCGGAGCTGCATGAGCACGGCCCCGTACTCCTGGCTGCCGCTCGCCTCATCACGCTGCACCAGGCGGAGGCCGAGGATCTGGTCCAGACCACCTTCGAGATCGCGCTACGACGGATCGACACGTTGCGTGAACCCCGCGCCCTGCGCGCGTGGCTGCTGAAGATCCAGGTGCGCGAGGCCTTCCGGACGGTACGCCGGCTTCGCCGACTGGTGCCGTTGGACGGCCACGTGCGGGAGATCGACATGGGCCGCCAGCCGGACGCTCGGCAGGCGGAGATGCGAGAGGCGCTGGCCACCCTGCCGCGCCGGATCCGCGCTGCGGTGGTCCTCCATCACCTGGCCGGTCTGTCCGTGCGGGAGACCGCAGAGGCGCTGGATGTGAGCGAGAACACCATCAAGAGCCAGCTCAAGACCGGGCTGATCCGACTGCGGGAGGCACTTCGCGATGAATGACCGGCCGGCCGACCTGGATGCCACCGAGGCACGCTTGCGCGAGTTCCTGTCGGCCGAGGTCGCTCGGGCTCGTCTCGACTACGCCGCTCTGGCTCCGCGCCCTCGTCCCCGACCGACCTCGTGGTCCGCCCCGCTGGTCGTCCTCTCGATGGTGGTCGTGATGGCCCTTGTAGGAGCCGGGCTTCTGGCGTCACGTAGCTGGTCGGATCGTCAGGGTGGCGTGGCCCTTCCGTCGACCAGCCCAGCCGCGGAGGGCACCCTGGACGTCCTGCTGATCAGGGTCGAGCCGCCGCCTGGTGTCTTTCCGGCGATGGGGGGCCACGTCGCCTTCGTCGAGATCCGACCGGCTGGGGGAGGCGGGCTGCTGCATGAGCTGCGACTGCACGACGAGAACACGACCGTCCAGCTTGCACCGGGCTTCTATACGGCCTCGACCCGGGTCGATGTGTACGGTGACGTCCTGCTGGAAGGCGAGTCCGAGCCGCCGAGCTACGGTGAAGTGGCCCGCTGCCCGGACGTGGAGTTCGAGGTGGTGAGTGGCCTCACGACCTCACTCACGGTGACCGTCCAGGAACCGGACCCCACGTGCAGCGCTGTGATGGGATCCCCCGGGCAGCCGCGGCAGGGACCAGCGTCCTCCCCGACTCGGGCACCAGTGCCGGGTGGGACGGCCGCCCCCTGCCCGGCAGCCCTTATCGAGGGGACCCTGGTGGCCGACGAGCGGCAGGGGATGGCGCTCGACGGTACGGATGGTGTCCGACGGCAGATCCTGTGGCCTCCCGGGTATACGATCCAACGGGACGCGAGCGGGCTGGTGCTGTACGACGCGGTCGGGTCGATCGTGGCACGCGAGGGCGAGGTCGTCACGATCGGCGGCGGCGAGCGCGGTAGTGACGGTCCGTGGCTCGCGTGCGGCGACATCACGGTGATGGAGAGTGGGCACCAGTCGCTTCTGCGAGGTCTGCGAGAGGCGGGCCTCGATGCGCACGTGGGCAGCCACTTCAACGCGGCTCCCTTCCCAGGGTCCGGTATGACGCTCTGTGTCTCGGGTGAGTCCCTGCAGGTCTATGAGTTCCGCACGGAAGCGCAAGCACAGGCAGCCGTCGCCTCGATCGACCCCCGTAACCCCTCACACGTGGGTGATTCGATCATCGAGTGGGTCGGGGACCCGAAGTTCTGGAAAGGCGATAGGTCGATCGTCCAGTACGTCGGGAGCGATCCCGGCACTGAAGACGCCCTCGACGCCCTGCTCGGCGAGCCCTTTGCGGTCGGCCGCGGCCGCGGCCTTCTCCCTCGGGAGCTCGAATGCGCTGACGCTGGGCAGCCCCGTGCTGTCTAGAGGGAGACGGAGGCCTTGCGCTGGTTCATGGCGGGTTCCTCGGGACGATCACCGTCCCGACCTACGTCCGCGTCTCCCGGCCCTCTCCGCTGACGGAGCCGGAGCCTGCCCGCGTCGAACTGACCCACCGGCGGTAGTGCCGTTTCAGGGTGCGTTACTCGGTGACCTCCAGCTGGCCGCAGACCTCGAAAGCACCAGGCCGTTCGGGGTCGATTTCTCCACCCCCAAGACGGACCGTGTCTCCTTCCCGTGCGACCACTGCCCCTATGACATTCGTCAGGACCAGCGTATCGCCCTCGGCGCGGACCGAGTGGAAATCTGGCCAGGTAACCGGATGTGCCTGGCCGCCACCATCAAGCACGACAAGCTCGCCCGCCTGCTCTGCCAGGACGCCGGTGAGCAGCGCGGTCGGGCATCCCGAGCATCCGCCCGCGACGCTCCCGGAGACTATCGTGAGCAGCAGGACGAGCCGTTTCACGACACGACGTTAACCCTGCCGAACCAGTCAGTCGAGTAGCGGCCCGATCTCCTCGCACGTCCAGCCGTGGTCGCTGCGCCCGCCGGATCGCGGGAGGGCGGCCATAGTCGACGTCAAGAAGCACCCGGGGCACACGTTCGTACCGTGACGCTACGTGCGTTCGGTGGCGCCCTTCCCCTCATCCATCGGCGCCGATACGGTGGGTCGGATGACGACTCACCCGTGCGCCAGCCACCTCGTAGGCAGGTGTTGCCGCGACCGCCGGGGAGGGCCGACCTGGAGACTCGAGGGAGCGTCGTGAGTGCCTGCCACGGTCTGCCTCGGCTGCGGGATGCCCACGACCAACGGCTCCCGCTGCATCGCGTGCAACCGCGGCTTCCGTCGAGCCGTCCACAACCCGGCCTACGACCGGCCAGAGTGGAGGAAGCGCAGCAAGCGAGACATCGCCGCCCACGTGGCGCGCCATGGCTGGTGGTGTCCCGGCTTCGGTGTGCCTCCTCATCCCTCGACCGACCTGACCAACGACCACATCGTGCCGCTCGCGTCGGGTGGCGAGCTGCTCGGTCCGACGAGCGTCTACTGCCGAGGCTGCAACACCCGCAAGCGCTGGGCGCAGACTCCGACGCGGCGGGCGCGGCGTTGATTCGTGACGGTGGTGACGGTCGCAGGCGGCTCTATGCCGCGCTGGGCGGTACTGCGTCGACCTGGGGGTGGACCAAATTCGGGACGTTGTGCGGTGACCAAGCCGTGCGAGCACGAATGAGCGGACGACTTTCGCTGTTCTTGCACAAAGCTGGCCGCGGGCGATGACCGACGTCGAGCGCGGCCTGGCCCTGCTCCGTGCCCACGCCGCCTACGTCGATCGCGTGCATGCGTGCCGGGGCTGCGACCGACCACACCAGCGGAAGTCGGGTCCTGGACGCGATCCGTGCTGGTGCTCGCCGGCCTGCCGGGCCCGATTCCGTCGCCGACAGGCGACGCTCGCCAAACTGGCACAACAGGGCGCCCACGTGCCGCGATGAGCGAGCCGTTGGCCATCCACGCCACCGCACGGAGATGGGCCCCGGGCTTGCGCCCAGGGCCCCGCGTCCGGCTGCAGGATGGTCTACCCGGTGGCGGGCACCCCCTCGAAGAACTCCTCGATCTCCTGGAGCCAGCC
>Ga0136625_1000774_pt1 | contig 10640 bp, 16 predicted proteins | sample AntDrymUQ4832306_2_FD_104672 | JGI IMG/M metagenome (GOLD analysis project Ga0136625, IMG submission 104672) | Polar desert sand microbial communities from Dry Valleys, Antarctica - metaG UQ483 (23.06) | ecosystem: Environmental > Terrestrial > Soil > Desert | place: Antarctica: Dry Valley...
CAGGCAACGTGATCGGGGTGGCGACAGCGCTGGTCGAGTCCGGGTTGAAGATGTACGCGAACCGGAAAGTGCCCGCGTCGATGGGGTTCCCCCACGATGCGGTCGGGTCGGACCACGACTCGGTGGGGCTGTTCCAGCAACGCCAAGCCGGGTGGGGGACCCTCTCCCAACGGATGAACCCGTTCGCGTCGGCGCAACTGTTCTTCAACGCGCTGAACAGGTTCAACTGGCGCTCGATGGCACCCGGTGCGGCTGCGCAGAAGGTGCAGGTCTCAGCGTTCCCCGGCCGGTACGCGGGTCAGATGGGCCGGGCCGGGCAGCTCGTGGACCTGCATGCGGACAACGGGGGGATGATGCCTCCCGGGTTCGGCACGTACTACAACGGCACCGGGAAGATGGAGGCCGTCCTCACCGATGAGCAATGGCGGTCCGTCAGGGACCGCACCACTGGGGGCGACGGCACGGTCCAGAACTTCTACGTCCAAGAGACCACCAACCCCGAGTCCACGGCGCAGAAAATAGCGCGCCGGCAGGCGTTCGCATCGAGGCTCCGTTGAGCGCCCCGACCCTGCAACAGCTCGGGATCGTCACCGCCACCGTCGACGGCTTCACCCTGTACCACCGCATCCCCGGGGGACCTGCGCCGGCCGATGTGGACGGTGTGGAGTGGGTGACGGAGAAGCTCACCGGGTGGGGTGGACCCGGGGTCCGCACGGCCCGGGCGGCACGGCCGCTGGGGCGCCACGGATCGTTCCGGGGTCAGTCCAGCCGCACGGAACGGATCATCGGCCTGACGTTCGCCGTGAGCACCCCTTACGACCGGCCCGAGATGGGCCCGACCTTGGACCGGCGGGTCGCCGCGATGTGCGCCGACACCAGCGGGCTGCACACGTTGACGGTGGACGACCCGTGGTCGGGGCCGCTGTCCGCGGATGTGGAGTTGGACGACGAGATCCTGCCGGAGTGGGTGTCGCCCTGGACGATGCGGCATTCCGCCCAGTTCGCAGCCCCGGACCCGCGGCTACACGGCCCGTGGATCACCTACGAGACGCCGCTACCTGAGCCCCCGGTGGGCGGTCTGAACTTCACCGCCCCGGGCTTGAACTTCACCGCCCCGGGCTTGGACTTCGGCACCCCCGGTTCCCCCGGGACGGTGGTGGTGCCCAACCCGGGGACCGCGGACGCGTCGCCGGTGCTGGAGCTGGTGGGGCCGCTACCGGATGTGCAGGTGATCTGCCTGGAGACGGGGGTCCGCGTGGGCTTCGGGCAGCCGATCGAGGCCGGGCACTCGATGTGGATCAACTGTGACGAGTTCGCGGCCCTCGGATTGCCGGGCCTGTCCGTGCTGCTCGATGCGCAGTCTGATCGTCGCCGGTGGTGGACGGTGCCCCGCGGCTGGCCGTCGATCCCGTCCGGCGGTTCGGTGACGTTCGCGCTGCGCTCGTCCGTGTACGACCCGGCCGCGAAGCTGCGGGTCCGGACCCGCTCGGCGTGGTGGTGAGAGGAGCCGAATGGCCGCACGACTGATCTCCCCCGTCGACCCGTACGCACTCAACCAGCGGATCAGCACTATGGAAGGCCGCGCGGCGATGGCCACCGCGTTTCCATCCTCGGTCGGTGACCGGCTCCTAGTTGAAGGCGGGGTACTGCCCTCTGCCGATGACGCCATGTTCGCCACTGTCTCATCCGGCACCTCATCCTCTCCCGCTGTCACCACCGGGTCCGGCCAGTGCGTGGTCCCCATCGTCGGCCACTACGGCTACGAGTGCACCTGGCCGAGCGGTCAGGGTGGGATTGCGCTCACCACGCCGAACGTCACGAACCCCCGGAAAGATCTCCTCGTGGCGCGGGTGTACAACGCAGCCGAGAGTGGGGACTCTCTCACTGGGTTCTACCTCGAAACGATCGACGGGGTGGCGGCGTCGAATCCGCAACCCCCTCAGGTGCCCCCCGGGGCGATCCCACTCAAGAACATTCAGGTAGCCACCACCGGCGCGCTGACCATCACTGACCGGATCTACTTTACCCGCGCCGCCGGTGGCGTCAGGCGAACCGAGAATGACGGGGGCCGCGCTGGGTCCCATCCCCGGGACTTGCGGATCAGCACCGCGGCCACCCTCGACGTGTGGGATGGCGGGGTGTGGAAAACCATCGCGTCCCCCGCGATGTGGTCCCAGTTCACGCCGGTGCTGCGCTACACCGGCGGGGGTGGCGGGGTAGTGAACCTCGGCGGCACGGGGTCCCTCGCGACGTGTAACTTCCAAATTATCGGGAAGCGGTGTGATTTCTCGTATTACTTCAGGTGGGGCAGCGGCGCCCCCTTCGGAGGCAGCGGGGCCGTCGAGGCGAACCTCCCGCCTGGGGTGACTACCCCGGGCCGCAACCAGTGGGTGGGCGCGCACCTGTGGGTCAACAAACCGAACTTCGTCGGTGACTTCCAGGGTGAAGCGATGATCCCGAAGAGCTGGTCCGGCGCGGCCGGCGTGCGGCCCTGGTTCCCGATCAACCTGTCGGATAACAGGACGGCCCCGTACACGGTCCAAGGGGTCAACCCGACGGGTCCGGGGACGGGTGTCCCCGCGCTGCCGAATGAGTACCCGGAGGGCGGGGAACTCACGGTGAATGGTTTCATCGAGATCGTTTAACCAACTGAGGAGGCTCGCTCAGTGGCACTCATCACCAGGACGTGCATCGCATGCACCCAAACCGATGACCACCCGAGAGACGTCGTGGACCACGGCGCGTGGCTGGTGACGTGGCATCTGGACTGTCACGTCATCGCGACCGGCTGTCCCGCATGCAAAAAGCTGCTGGCGGACGCGGAGAACGCGAAAGGCGATGAGCTCCGTACGCACCTTGAGTCCCTGCCACCGCTGGTACTCGATGAGCACGGCAAGGAGGTGAGCTGACATGCCAGCACTGGATCGGGCTGAGGCGAAGCGGCAACTTGACGCGTCCCTCGGGGTCGCCACCTACGTCGCGCCCACCACCCCGATAAAGATCGGGCTGACGACGACGATCGGCACTGACACCACAGCGGGCACCGCCGTAACCGGCGGGTCCTACACGGAACAGAACCTCGGTGCGGCAGCGGCGGTCGTCGGATCTCCCACCACCGCCAGCAACGCCGCAACCATCAGCTTCACGGGAATGCCGGATACTACGGCGAACTCAGTGAAGGCGGTTGAGGTCAAGGATTCCGCGGCGCGCCGCTGGGGGAATGGGGTGTTGACGACGGCAAGGACGACCGCATCCGGGGATACTTTGTCCTTTGCCGCAGGTGCCTTGGTATTCTCGCAACAATAGCGTAAACACACGGTGTGACCTGACGACGGTTTACCTCTCGGCAGCTCGACAAGGGGGGTGAGCAGTGGCGTTCACCGTCACGTACGGCCTCCTTAGTGCGGGGAACTTCTCCGGTTACAACGTCGCGAACCCGGCTGGGCTCGCAGTGGGGGACCTGCGGATAGTCGTCATCACCGTCTCGGACGGCGCCGGGTGGACACTGCCCGCCGGTTGGACCGACGCGCTGAACCGAACCGACACCCGCGGCAACCGGATGCGGGTCGCCTACCGGGTGCACCAGTCCGGCGACCCGTCCACAACCGCGTGGTCATTCGCCGCTAACGCCTGGTTCAGCTCGTTCACTGAGGTGTACGTCCGGCCGGCTGACCCCACGATCCTGTTCGACGTCCTCCCGGTGGGATCGGACGGGCTGAGCGCGAGCGCGGTCGCCCCGACGGTCGCCCCGGGAGGCAGCGACGGGCTGCTCATCACAGCCCACGGGATCCGCGTGGAGACCGGCGCCACCACTACCACGATGACCGGGCCGGCCGGGATGTCGGGCGCCTCGGTGCGGCCGACAACGGGCACCACGGGTCACGTCCTGGGCACGTACTCCCAGTCGCTTTCGACGGCTGGCGCGACGGGGACCCGCACGGCGACGGTGTCCCAGTCCGGCGAGTGGATGACGCAGTCGCTGGTGGTCCGCCGCTCCCCCGAGGCGACCTTGCCTGTGGTGGCCGACCTGTCGGCGGATCTGCGGCGGGTGTACGCGGGCGTGTCGACGCTCCCGGTCGCCGTGTCCCTCACCGCGGACCCGTCGGCGACGGTGGTCGCCGGGGTCACGCTGGCCGCGGTGGTGGCACTGTCGGTGAAGGGCGTAGCCGCGTCCGCGAGCTTCCCGGTCACGGCGAGCATCGCGGCGGCTCTCGCCCGCACCGTCGCCGCCGCCAGCACCGCGGCTGTCGCGGTCGGACTGACGGCCGACGGGACGGTGCAGGGTGGCGCCGCATCGGCGAACCTCCCGGTCACCTCAGCGCTTACCGCGGGGGCCACTGTCACCGCCCGTGGCGCCGCCGCGCTCGGTGTCACCACCGGCCTCACAGCCGGCACCGTCGTCACCACCAAGGGCGCCGCCGCGCTCGGCGTCACCGCGGACCTGACACCGAACCCGTCCGCAACCGCGGCAGCCGGGTCGTACCTGACTGTCGACGTGGCCCTGGACACGGTCGGACCGACCCGGATCGTCCCGGGCACGGCGAACCTGAGCGTCACCACGGCACTGTCGGCGCTCGCGACTGGCGTGCCAGCCGGTGGCGCCAGCCTGGCCGTCGTCGCGACCCTCACAGCGGGGGCCAGGCTCACCGCCGGTGCCTCGGCGACGCTCGCGGTGCAGGTCACCTTGGGCGCCGGGCCGCTGCCGACGTTCGAACCGCCACCCCCGTACGAAGTGGGGGACGCCGGGCCTACCAGCCTGTCCCCGCGGGCACCCATCACGCACTGGGAGCTGCTGGTAGCCGAGACCCGCACGGGCACGGTGCTCGCCGAGCTCCCGTTCACCGACCTCACCTGGAGCACGCCGCTCAACGACATCGGCACCCTGACCGCGACGATTCCGATCGAGGCGCACGTCGCATGGCTCGGGCCGTCCGACGACCGCAGCCCCATCAACCGGCTCCGCACCGTCCTCAGTGGGGAGTGGAAGCTCAGCCTGTGCGCGGTGTTCAACAACACCCCGATCATCGCCGGGCCGCTGATCACGTCCACGCCCGTCACGGGGGACGCCAACGTGACGGTGGGGTGCGCCGAGCTCGGGGCGTTGCTGAAGCGCCGGAGGGTGCGCACACCAGGAATCGACCCGGCCGGCCTGGGATCTGACCTCGCCCTCGGACCCACCAGCCTCCCGCAGCTCGCCAGGTTGCTGCTGGAGAAAGCGACAGCTTCGGCGAACGGGGCCGGATGGGACTTGCCGTTGATCCTGCCCGACCTCGATACGAGGGGGGATCACGTGCGGACCTTCTTAGGCTCTGACCTCGCGGACTACTGGACGAGGCTGGCGGACCTAACCGAGGTTCAGAACGGCCCCGACCTGCGGTTCGAGCCGGAGCTAACCGATGTGGCCGGCGGGCGGAAACTGTGGTGGCGGGTCCGGATCGGTGAACCGTGGCTCGGCACGTGGATCGACGGGGAGAACCCGCAGAGACCGCCGTGGACCTTCGACCTCGGTGCGGGGTTGAGGGACCTCACCACCGACCGGGACGCGAGTGCGATGACGATGCGCACCTTCGTGCCCGGGCAGGCACGGACCGAGCCGGCGGCGACGACCTCGAGCACCGACACCACCGCACCACAGGACGCGCCCAAGCCGATCGGATCTGCGGCGGACCTCACGCTCATCAACGCCGGGTATCCCGTCTTGGAGGATGTGGACGGCTCCCACACCTCGGCAACCGAGCAGGCGACTCTCGACGCGTGGGCCGTCGCCAGCGTCGCCGCGAACCGGACCCCGGTTGAGGCGTGGAACGTCACCGTGGACGGGGCCAGCAGTCCGCGGCTGGGGCAGTGGCGGGTGGGGGACACCGCCACGTTCGTCGTCCACGGGCAGGACTTCGTTGAGGACGGGGAGCACGAGCGGCGGATCGTCGGCGCGTCCGGTAACGCAGGAACCGACGTGACCCTAGTGCTGACCCCCGTCCCTGCGACGGCCTGAGCCGGGACGGGGGTGAGCCCCTCTCAGTTGTGGCCCTGGCCGACATGGGCGATGAATCGGGGGTCGCGGCGGGCCTCCGCGAGTAGGCCATCGAGCGCGAGGCGCCCGGCGTCGGTGAGTTCGTAGTACCGGCGGGTAGGGCGTTTGCCCTTGATCGTGGCGGGGTCCTCCCACCCGTCGGTAAGCCACCCCTCGTACAGCATGCGCGTCAAGATCGGGTAGAGGGCGCCGGAGCGCACGCCCGATGCCTTCGAGAGCTGGTAGCCCCAGTACTTCTCTGTGGGGTCGTCCATTATGGCAAGGGCCACCTGGATCAGAGCGTGCGTCTTTAACATGGCCCGTACTCTACACACTCGGCTACGGCTGAGCGGACCGCCACGTCCGCCACCTATGCCATTGGAAGGGGGACGGTGAGGACACCGACACCCGGCGGGGACCCGATGGGGGAGCGACTCGGCGGGGTGGAACGCCGGCTCGCCGAGCTCGAACGGCGGGTGAACAGCCACGGCACGATGAACGATGCCCAGGGCAACATCATCGCCGCCGCCGACCCGATCACCGGCGTGGGGCTCGGGCGGCCGTTCCTACCCCAGACGTGGGCGCCCGCACGGCTGCAGTGGGACGGCCTGTTCTACGCGAGCGGCGCCACCAGCCCGGAGACGATCTGGAAGACCACGATCCTCAAGCAGCACCCGTCGCTGCTCACGGCCATCGAGACCCAGGCCGACGCCGGAACCGCCGGGACGCTGCGGGTCATCGTCGCCGGGACAGTCGTCAAGGACATCGGGTTCGGGGACGCACAGGCACGTCACGTCCTCTCCCTGACCCTGCCCGGTGCTCACCTGGACCCGGTGGAGCTGCTGATCCAGCTGTGGCGCACGGTCGGCACGGGTCTCGTCCGGTGCTGGCCTCAGGACACCTCCGGCGTGGCCCTGTGACCGCCCCGCTGTCGGACCTCGAGCGACTCCGGGGGGACCTGCGGGCCCTCACCGCGGCCGTGGCCGACCTGCGTGGGGCGCTGGACCTGACCGTCGAGCGGCTGGAGGCGCTACGGGAGGACGTGCACGCTGGGCGCACGCCCACCGGGCGGCCGAGCGCACCGATACCCGATGAGCAGCGGGGCCTGCCGATCCCACCGAAGCGACCCCGCGAACCCGGCCACGCCACCGTCCGGGAGACATGGGGGGAGTTGGGACTGCTCGTCCCCGACCTGGGGTTGATCGAGTCCGTGACCGGCGAGCCACCGGACCCGGATCGCAGACCACGCCCGCGACTAGAACAGCGGCGGCGCGGCGCCTGACCGCCGCATACCACGTCCCTCGCGACACACCTGATCCACCCAGCGGAGCAACTGGACGTAGTCGAGCGCCGTGCGAGTCGCCACTGCGGTAACAGCGGCAGCGACAACGAACGCCGCGAGGGACTGTGCGTCGTAAAACAGTTCCAACGTGGACAGTGCCACCCCCCCGAACATCAAGGCGAAGGTGACGACCTCTCGACGTGCGGCGCGAATGTCCTCCCTTGACTCACGGGTTAGCACCGACGGGATGTGCAGCCCCCTGCCGAAGGCAAGGAACACGAATACAGCGATGAGATAAAGCAGGTTCCTGTCAACCATTGTCTCTCCGCCCCGTTCGGTTACCACCTGCCACGTGCGTGAATGATACCACCTGGCGCCCGCTCATCCTCATACTGAGAGGACACCATGACAGCCCCGGAGCTACGTCAAGTGTGGACCAGGCTCGCTGAATCGTGGAAGCACCGTCCCTACATCACCGCGTTCCCCATCGGACTTATCCCAGTCGGTGTGCTCGCCATCATCTTCGGCGACAAGGTTTCCAAGGCGCTGGGGAACCTGGCCGCGAACTCGATATCGCGGGGGATGGGTTTCGCCCTATTCACAGGGGGGCTCATCGCCCTCTTGGGGATCACGTCCCACCGCGCACTGACCCTCACTCTAGGGATGGGCATTATGGCGCTGGGGCTCGGAATCTATGGTGTCGGGGTGATACTGGGGCTCGGGCTGGCCGGGATGGTCGCCGGCCCGATCGCGCTCATAGCGGCCATCGCCACCATCCGACAGTTGGTCACGCTGGCCCAGATGACCGAGGTGAAGGGTGACAAGTGATGGGGAGCGCCACACCACTCGTGCCCCCCGACCTCGCGCGGGCGCTGATCACAGCCTTGGTGGCGCTGCTCGGAGGCGGGGGCCTGCTCAAGCTGTTCCAGTTCCTACTCCAGCGCAGATCGACCCTGCGTGCGCTGGACGCGACATCGGACTCTACCCTTGCCGACGCCATGAGCGTGTTCCTGGGGGAGGTCCGCGTGGACCGCGCTGAGGACCGAGAGGAGATCAGGGCGTTGAAGGAGGAAGTCCGGGAGTCGAGGGCGGAATCCGGTTCACTGGCCGATGAGATCCGGGAACTGCGGCTGAAGATCCAGGCCGCGGACCTGGCGCTCGGCGCTGAGCGTCGCAGCCGGGAGTACATGGTGGACGAGCTGGAGAAGATGAGGGAAGACCTACAGCAGGCCCGGCTGGAGATCGACTCCCTGCACCGCAGACTCAAGCCCCTCGCGGATCCAGTGCCGGGTGTCGAACAGATCCTGGAAGACAACCGGGAGCCGTGAGCGACTCTGTCCTCGCCGTCGCATTCCTGGCGGTTGCGGTCGGGAGCCTCGCCGTGCACGTCAGCACCCTGAGCCTCATCGTGCGCACCGGCCCCGGCACGCGGATGCCCGGCGCGTATGAGCGGCTGCGGGGGACGTTGCTGCTGCGGGTCGTCGGGGGCGTGCTCTACGCCGCTACGGGCGCGGTGGCCGTGTTCGCGACACCCGTCACCGCGCTCATAGCCCTGCTCGTGTTCGCCGTGATGGCGGCTCTCTACGCCGCGAGCTCGATCAGGGACGGGCGGTACTGGCGGACTGAGCGGGCACTGGAGGATGCGGAGGGGCGGCATGGACCCGGAGCGCCGCGCAGCTCAACGGGTGGCCGGCACAGCCATACTGGGGGTGCGGGAGCGCACCGCCCTTGCGGATCTCGTCCGAGCCCTGTCCCACGCGCACGATGACCTACCAGCCGAGGTCCGGAGCGCATACTGGAGTGCGGTGCGAGTGCTGAACGAGAGAGGCGGGCATGGCCGGTAGGTGGCGCACGGGACGCAGAGTGGGCCGCACGGTCTACGCCCAGGTCGGGGACGAGCCGTCCGACGGTGACACCCTCATCGGGGTCATGGACACACCGGAGCTGGCTCAACGGGTCGTGACCTCGGTCAACAACCCGTCACGGCAGGGGCAATGCGGGGGCGAGCTCCCGTGGCTGTCCGAGGGACCGTGCTGCACGCTCGACGTCGGCCACGCAAGCGCGTGGCATAAGGACGAGACCGTCGGCACCACATGGCGGAAGGCCGACCCCATCCCGGAAGCCGCGGGGACGCGCACGTGGTTGAACGAGAGAGTTGATGGAACGTGACCACAGACGACGGCCAGCGCCGCTACAACGTCGGCGCCCGCAAGATCCCGTCCGAGCGGCGCGACGTCGCGCACGCAGTCATCACCCTCGAGGATGACCGCGGCTACCTGGACTTGACTTCTCCCCCACCTGAAGGCGGGGGATTCCAACCCTCACGGGTGAACCGTGTCCCACGATGAGGGCGCGCGGTGCCGCTGCGTCACCTTCCACCGGCCTAAGCCGATGGAGCTGCACCGGCACCACGTCTGGCCTCACGCCGAGGGCGGCCCGGACACGGCCGCCAACCTCGTGTGGGTCTGCCCGACGACCCACACCAACGTGCACGAGTACCTGCGGGAGCTGAAGCGATTCGGCGGGGTAATGCCCATCGGCCTCACTAACGACTACCCGCGCTACACGCGGCGGCTCGCCGAGTTGGGATACCGCCGGATACTCGCCGGGAAGATGGTGGACTGACGTGCGGCCAGGCCGTGGCACGGCGACGCCTACCATGGGGGGTGAACCATTATGGGACAGAAAGGGGCAGTGACAATGCCAACCGCACGGGAACGCAACGACTGGGCGACAGTAGCCCAGGAACAAGTCAGTGATCCGGGCTTTCCCGAGATCGTCCCGTTCGATCCGGCCGTGGATGACGTGGCGTCTGACGTAGAGTACGGGTGCGCGGGTCACTTGCCGGACTTCCACGATCCCGAACGGGACGAGCCGCAGCCGGAGGTGGACTGAGATGGCTGTCAACACGTCGTTTGGCCGGCTGTATCCGCACTGTGACGTCAAGAATCACCTTGTCACAGTGCGCGCCCCGGTCAGCGGCGCACGGTTTCCAGTACACGCTGGGATCGCCCCCTTGGTGGCCGAGGGGCTACGCAGGCAAGAGCTAGGCATCGGCGGTCCAGCCTACGTCCTCGATCCTCCTCAGTGTGGGGCGTTCAACTGTCGAAAGATCGCGGGGACCAACTCCCCGTCGAACCACTCCGGCGGGTTGGCTCTTGACCAGGACTGGCGTCGAAATCCATTCAAGAAGGGTGCACAGTATGCCATGCCCGTATGGGTGTGGAAGATGTGGGAATGGCTCGGCTTCTACTGGGGCGGCCGCTACCACGACTTCATGCACCTTGAGTGGTTGAAGACTCCAGTCGCAGCGCGGAAGAGAATGCTTGAACTCGGCCTGCTCGGCGG
>Ga0136625_1000775_pt1 | contig 10639 bp, 10 predicted proteins | sample AntDrymUQ4832306_2_FD_104672 | JGI IMG/M metagenome (GOLD analysis project Ga0136625, IMG submission 104672) | Polar desert sand microbial communities from Dry Valleys, Antarctica - metaG UQ483 (23.06) | ecosystem: Environmental > Terrestrial > Soil > Desert | place: Antarctica: Dry Valley...
GCGCGAGAGCTTCTCCATCTTCTTCAGCTCCTCGACGAGGATCTCGTCGATCGAGCGAAAGTCCTTCTGGCGGTCGTCGTGGGCGACCTCGAGCATCGCGCGCTCGGCGCGCTCGACGAGGTCGCGCGGCGGCGCCTCGTGGTTGAGGACCGAGGCCTGGATCTCGTAGGTCGTCGTCAGCAGACGCCGCATCAGCGCGTGCTCGCGCACGATCTGGGCGTAGCGGCGGATGGCGCCGAGGCCGGGGACGCCTCCGGTCAGCTCGTCGATCGCGGCCTTGCCGCCGGCCTCCTCGATCTTGCCCGCGGCGCGCAGATGCTCGCCGACCGTCAGGACGTCGATCGGCTCGCTGTCGCGGTACAGCGACAGCATCGCCTCGTAGATCAGGCGATGGCGCTCGCGGTAGAAGTCCTCCGGCTTGAGGCCCTCTTCGATGACGAGGCCGTACATCGCCCGGTCGCTGAGCAGGATGCCGCCGAGCACCGACTGCTCGGCCTCGAGCGAGTGCGGCGGGGCAACGCCGGTCGCCACTTGGGCGGGCCCGCGGGTGGGAGCCTGGTCCGGAAAGCGGTTCACGCGCACCGCAGCGTAGGCGCGCGCCGGAGCGCCGTCGTCGCAGTCGCGAGCGAGAGCCCGCTCGTTACGGCAGAAATGATTGACACGAACATATGTTCGCGCAGGCGGCGGATGGAGCCGGCTGCTCCGCGGTGCCCGAGGGCGATGTCGTGCTCGACGCCTGAAGCGGCGGGTCACGCCTCCTCGTCGGGCCAGTGCCCGTGGCGCTCGTAGAAGTCGCGTGCCGCGTCCTCCTCGTCGCGGTCGGCATGGCCGCGGCCGGCAAACCATGCGAGCACGGCGATCGATCCCAGCCCGCCGACGAGAGCGAGCACCGACCAGATCGTGTCCGCGACGGCGGCGAGCGGCAGCGGCTACTTCTTCTCGACGACCATCGTCTTGATCGACGCGGTGACACCCTCGGCGACCTCGACGACGACGACGTAGGTGCCGACGTTCTTGATCGGCTCCTCGAGGTGGACCTTGCGCTTGTCGACCTTCACGCCGCGAACCTCTTCGATCGCATCGGCGATGTCCTGGTTGGTGACCGAGCCGAACAGGCGACCGTCGTCGCCGGCCTGCTGGCTGATCGTCAGCACGGTACGGCTGAGGACGTCCGCGTCGGCCGACGCCCGCTCGATCGCAGCCTGCGTGGTGCGATCGGTTAACTCGGCTCGCCGGCGGGCCGCCTCGAGCGCGCCGCGCGTCGCGGGCTGGGCGAGCTTGCGCGGGATGAGGAAGTTGCGCAGATAGCCCTTGGAGACATCGACGACCTCGCCGCGCTCGCCGAGCTGCTCGACGTCCTTGAGGAGGATTGCCTCCGGCATCAAGCGTCCCTGGCGCTCAGCGGTCGTCGCGTCCGCGGCGCCCGCCGCGTTCGCGCTCGGCATCGTCGCGGCCGCCCTCGTTGACATACGGCAGCAGCGCGAGCTCGCGAGCGCGCTTGACTGCGCGAGCGATCTGGCTCTGGTGGCGGCGACACGCGCCGGTGATGCGGCGAGAGCGGATCTTGCCCTTCTCGGAGATGAACTTGCGCAGGGTCGCCGTGTCCTTGTAGTCGACCTGCTCGATCTTCTCCTTGCAGTAGGGGCATGGCTTGCGCCGGCCGCTGCCGGGCCCGCCCTTCTTGTCACGTCGGCGCGCGGGCTTGCCACGATTGCGCTGCTTGGCCACTGACTCAGGTCCTCGTGTCGATGCGTTGTCGGATGCGCGCACGGCAATGCGCGCGGCCCGACATTGTGGCACGCGTTCCGCGCACACGGCCTCGCCGGAGCGAAACGGGCGCGGCGAGTCGGCTGCGGCTAGAGAGCTTTGGCGCCGTAGTAGCCGATGGCGGCTGCTGCGATGCCGCACAGCACCGAGCCGATCACATAGAGAACCGCAGAGCCGAGTCGGGCGTCGTCGGCTTCGAGCACCGCTTGCATGGCGAACGTCGAGAACGTGGTGAACCCGCCGAGGAAGCCGACGCTGAGGGCATCACGCACGACAGGGTCGAGGTCGCGACCGACGTGGATCAGGACGCCGAGCAGGAGGGATCCGACGACGTTGACCCAGAACGTCGCCCAGATGGACGGCGTCAGCTGCCCGACTCCGTATCGCGCGAGCACGCCGGCTGCCCCTGCGAACCCGATCAGTAGGACGGTCACGTCGGCGACTTCGCGCCGGCCGGCCGAGCCCCTGCTGCCCCGACACGTAGTGAGCCCCCCGCCGAAACCGCATCGGCGAGGGGCTCACAGGCCAGGACTGGCGCGAACGTGCTCCGGATCAGAAGGGGATGTCGTCGTCGGCCGCCCCGCCGCCACCGCTTGCGGGGACCGTCTGGAAGTCGTCGGTGTTCGCCGGTACGTCCGAGCGGGGCGTGAAGCCGTTGTCGCCGCCACCACTGTCCTCACGGCCGCCGAGGAACTGCACCGAATCGGCGACGATGTCGATCGACTCGCGCTTGTTGCCGTCCTTGTCCTGCCACTCGCGCCACTCCAGGCGCCCGTCGATCGCGACCGGGCGGCCCTTGCTCAGGTAGCGCGCGCAGTTCTCGCCCTGGGCGCCCCAGACGGTGACCGAGAAGTAGTTGGCCTTGTCGCCCCACTCGCCGTTGGAGTCCTTGCGGCGCGTGTTGGAGGCGACGCGCAGCGAGCAGACCGACATGCCGCTGGGCAGGTTACGAAGCTCCGGATCGCGGGTGAGATTGCCGGTCATGACCACGCGATTGATGTTTGTTGCGGCCATCAGCGGCCTCCTCTTCGGGTGCGAACGATTCGACGAGCGAGTCTAGACCGGGGACCGGCGGTCGCCCGCTGTGACGCCGCTCTCTCCGCAGTTAAGTCGCAGAGTCGCGACAGACGAGGACGGTCTGACGACGCTAGGCGTCGTCTGCGTCGGGCTCAGCGTCTGCGGCGGGCTCGGCGGCTGCGGCGGGCTCAGCGTGTGCGTCGGGGACCGGAGCCGCTGCGACGGCCTCGGTGGGTACGGCCTCGGTGATGCCCGTCGGACGCGGCTCGGAACGGCTGGCCGGCGGCGCCGGCGTCCCAGGATTGAGCTTGATGATGCGAAAGCGGACGACGCCGTCGGCGATGCGCAGCGTGCGCTGGAGGCGCTCGAGAACCTCGCGGCCGCCGTGGAACTGGAGCAGGTGGTACTCCGCGTCGGTCTTGTGACGGATCTCGTAGGACGTCTGGCGCACGCCCCAGTCCTGCTCGTTGACGATCTCGCCGCCTGCGTTGACCGTCGCCTGGGCGCCCGTCAGCACCTTCTGGCGCTGCTCGTCGGGCGCCGCGCTGTCGAGCATCAGCACGAGGTCGTAGAGGGGATCGATGACAGGCATGGAGTCGGGCCCGAAGGCCGGCGGCGGATGATAGCGACCGGGGGGCGAATCCTTCCCGCCTGTGCCTAGTCCAGGCATGGAGGCCGACCGCCCGCCGCCGCTGCACGCCCGCGTGCGCTGGGGCAACGTTGCGCGCGCGCTGGCGCTCGTCGCGCTGGCGATCATCATCGTGACCTGGCCGGCGCTGAAGGGCCGGGAGCCCCCGCTGCCGCCCGTCGATCCGGTGCCCGTCGCCCCGGCTGCGCCGCCCGCGGCGCCTGCCGCGCCCGCGCCGCCGCCCGCCCGCCCAGCGCACGCGCCCGCCGTGAGCCGACGACGACCGTCGGCGCCACGCCACCGTTCGCGCGCCGCGAAGCGCACGACGGCCAAGCGGGCCGCGCGCCGCCGCGCCAGGCGAGGGGTGCGCCGCGCTCGGCGCCACCGCCGCCCAGGTGCGGTGCGGGCGCCGCGACGTCCCCCGCCAGCGCCGCCGCCGCCCGCACCGGCCGCGCCACCGGCGCCGACCACGGCCCCGGAGTTCGCTTTCGGCTGACGTCGTGGGTCACGCGGGACCCGCTGACCGGCTAGCGTCGTAGTTCTTGTACGCGGACGGCCTCCTCGAGGTCGTCGCGCAGCTTGAGCTGGATCGGCATCCAGTCCGGCGTCCCGTGGCGCTGATTGACGATCGCCACCAGCCCCTCGATGCGCTTGAGGTAATCCTCGTACTGCGGCACGTCCATCCGCGAGGGCATCAGCTGGGCGATGAACGTCACGCGCTCGACGAACTCCGGGTGCTCGTCGAGAAACTGATCGAAGGCGGAGAAGCCGCGCAGCACGTTCTTGGACAGGTCGGCACGGTCGACGCGCAGGATGATGTGCTCGCGCCGGCGCCGCTTGAGCTCGGCCTCGAAGGCCCGGACAACCGCCGGCAGCGTGTAGAGGTGGTAGTCGTGGACCATCACGATCGGGTCGCCGACGCCGTCGATCTCCTCGATCACGGCCGCCGCGAGGTCCTCGTTGACGACCTTGTAGCCCTGCTCGAAGTCCTCGACGTCCTTTTCACGGATGTCGGGCGCGTTGGACAGATCCCACAGGTAGTGCTGGATGAACCACAGCAGCGGATTGGCGACGGTTGTAGAAGCGGTCGTAGGCCTCGTCGTCGGAGGCCACGAGGCGGACCTGGTATTCACCGCCCGCCTCCGTGCTCACCTCGAACGGCTTGCCATCGCTGTCGCGCAGCTTGTTCAGGTCACCATCTGACATCGCCGAGGCGATCCAGACCGAGCGGCGGTGCGATGCCAGGCCCGTCAGCGCCGTCACGAGGCCGCCTCCGCCGCGCGTGAACGATCCGTCGACATCGAACGTCACCGGCCCGCGATTAGACACCAGCAGCAATGGCGAGGACTCAAGCGGCTGCGAGTTCGGCTCTTCGGTCACGGTCCTCGCTCCTACCCGCCATCTACGGGTTGGTCACCGGACCGGTCTGCTTCGGCCGCCGGCCGAGCGTGACCCGCACATCGCGCGGCCTGCCGTCGCGATAGATGCGCAGCGTGATGCGATCTCCGGGTGCGTAGTGCAGCAGCGTGATGCCGAGGTCGCCCTCGTCGCGCAGCCTGCGCCCGTTGACGGCGGTGACGATGTCGCCGCCGTTCTTGACCGTGCGCGCCTGAAAGCGCGTTTCGTCGCCCCCCGCCTTCAGGCCGGCCTTGCCGGCCGGGCCGCCACGGACGACCTCCTGCACCCAGGCGCCCACGGTGGTCGGCAACTTGAAGCGGCGCGCGAGCTGCGGGTAGATCTTGGTCGTCGAGACGCCGAGGTATGCGTAGTCGACCTCGCCTTTCTTGCGCAGCCGGTCGAGCACCCGGCGCACCGTGTCGGCGGGGACCGCGTAGCCGACGCCCTCGCCGCCGCCCGACGTCGACTGGATCTGCGAGTTGATGCCGAGCACCTCGCCTCTGGCGTTGACGAGCGGGCCGCCCGAGTTGCCGCGGTTGATCGCGGCGTCGGTCTGGATCGCTCCGGCGATCTCGAAGCCGGTCAGCGACTTGATCGAGCGGTCGACGGCCGACACGACGCCAACCGACAGCGACTGCGGCTCGCCGAACGGAGAGCCGATCGCCGCCACGGGCGAGCCGACCGCGAGATCGCGCGCCGTGCCGAGCGGCAACGGGCGCAGCTTCAGCCCGCCGGGGTCGAGCTTGAGCAGCGCGACATCCGAGTTCGGGTCAAAGCCGATGATCTTCGCGGGCACCTGGTTGCCGTCGGCGAAGGCGACGTAGACCTCGCGCGCCTTGCCGATCGCCTTGCCCTCGCCCTCGGTGACGACGTGGGCGTTGGTCGCGATCTCGCCACGTCCGTTGAGCACGAAGCCCGACCCGAGCCCCGAGCCGCCCGAGCCGCCGAGCGCATTGGAGTCGCCGCCGAGCACGCTGAAGACCGTCACGACGCCGGGCGCCTCGCGTTTGTAGATGCCTTCGGGGTCGAACCCACCACCGCCGCCCGCCCGCTTGAAGACCTCGACGGTCGTGGTCCGCTGCACCGTCGTCACACGGCCGGTTGCCGGATCCGATCCGCCGCCGCCGTCCGAGCCGCCACAGCCCCCGACCGCCAGCATCGCGAGGCCGGCGGCGAACGGCATGACCTTCCTCACGACTGCGCGCCGTTGCTCGTCATGCGTGGGTGGCAGGGAAGACAGGACATGCTCGCTACGACTGCGCGCCGTTGCTCGTCATGCGTGGGTGGCAGGGAAGACAGGACATGCTCGCTAGACCGGCAGCTCGAGCGTGAACGTCGTGCGCCCGGGGGCGGGATCGACATCGAGCGAGCCGTTCATGCGCTCGGCCAGCTCGCGGGCGATCGCCAGGCCGAGGCCGGAGCCCTGCTCATCGTCGGAGGTGAAGAACGGCTCGAAGATCCGCCCGGCGGCGGCATGTTCGATGCCCGGGCCGAAGTCGCGCACCGCCAGCCGCGCCGTGCCGTTGGCCCGCTCGGCCGTCACGACGGCGTCGGTGCCCGCCGGCGTGTGCGTCAGGGCGTTGTCGATCAGGATCCGCAGGACCTGGGCCACGCGCTCAGGATCGCAGACGGCCTCGATCCGCTCGCCGTTGAGGCGCAGCACGAGCTCGGACCCGTGCTTGTCGACGGCCGGGGCGAACTCGGCCGTAACCGAGCGCGCGAGCACGCCGAGATCGGTCGGCTCCGGGCGCAGCTCGAGCGACCCTGCCTCCAGGCGCGAGAGGTCGAGCAGGCCGGTCGCCAGCTTGCCCAGCCGCTGCACCTGCTCGCGCACGACGCCGACGAACTCGCGCCGCGTGTCGTCGTCGAGCTCCTCATCCTGGAGCAGCTCGAGGAAGCCGCCGATCGAGAAGATCGGCGTGCGCAGCTCGTGCGACGCGGTGGCGATGAAGCGCCGGCGTGCGGTCTCGACCTGGGCAAGCTGGCGCTGCATGTCGTGCAATGCACGTGCGAGCTGGCCGAGCTCGTCGTTCTTGTCGATAGGGAAGGTCGCCGTGAAGTCACCACCGGCGACCTGCTCGGCGCCCTGCTCGAGCACTTTCACGCGCCGCGCAATCTTGCGCGAGACGAAGAAGCCGCCGGCCAGCGCCAGCGCCAGGCCGAGCGCGCCGGCGATCAGGATCTGCCGGCGGATCAGTGCGACGTTGCCGCGCACCTCGGACATCGGCGAGGAGAAGACGACGATCCGGCTGACCTTGCCGAGGTCGCGGATCGGGACGGCCGCCTGGCCGATCAGCCCCTCGCCGCTGTGGTGCAGCGCGGTCGCTTGCCTGCCGCTGCGCACGACCTGGCGCGCAAGGTGGAAGCGCAGGCCCTTGATCTGGGTCTCCGACGCGGAGTCCGAGACGATCGGCAGCTGCATGCCCTCGGTCCCCCCGCCGACGAGCAGCAACGTGACACGGGTGTTCGTGCGGTCGCCGATCGTCGCCACGAGCTCGTCGATCTCGTGCGAGCCCGCGTTCGAGCGCACCGGGTCGGCGATCAGCGGCGTGAAGGCCTGGGCGGTCTTGGCCAGCGAACGAAGCTTCTCCTTGCGCAGCGAGGTCTCGAGCTGCTGCGTCACGTAGAAGAAGACGGCCCCTACGGCAACGAGCGTCACCGCGAAGATCAGCAGCGTCAAGCGCGTCCTGAGGGTCGAGCGCAGGCGCATCTGGACAGTCAGTGTGGACTACTGATCGGTGTCGCGGAACCGGTACCCGACGCCCCGAACCGTGAACAGGTAGTCAGGCCGTTTGGGGTCGGTCTCGATCTTCTCGCGCAGGTGGCGGATGTGGACGTCGATCGTGCGTGGATCGCGATAGGCGCTGTCGCCCCAGATGCGCGTCAGCAGCATCTCGCGCGTGTAGACGCGACCCGGGTGGCGGGCCAGCGCACCGAGGATCTCGAACTCGACGAACGTCGTCTGAACCTCATCGTCGCGCACGCGTACGGCGCGCTTGGCGAAGTCGATCCGCAGGCCGGCGATCTCCAGCGCACCCTCGGCGACAGCGTCCGGATCGTCACGGCGCATGTCGGCGCGACGCAACGCGGCCTTGACGCGGCTGCGGAACTCGCGCATCGAGAACGGCTTGGTGATGTAGTCGTCGGCGCCCAGCTCGAGACCGACGACGGTGTCGACCTCCTCCGCCCGTGCGGTCAACATGATGATCGGCACCGTGCTGCGGGCGCGGATCCGGCGGCAGACCTCGAGACCGTCGAGCTTCGGAAGCATGAGATCGAGCACCACGAGGTCGTAGGCGCCCTCGTCGAAGCGCTCCAGCGCGGCGCGCCCGTCGGTCGCCTGCACGACGTCGTAGCCGTCCTTGCGCAGCGGGTAGGAGAGCAGCGTCTGAATTGCGTGCTCGTCGTCGACGAGCAGAATGCGCGGGGCGCGATCCACCATCAGCAATAGTCTGCCAACGCAGATGAGCCGTCCCGGGGACACGCGCTAGTGGGCCTTCGAAGCTGATGGTCGACCCGCGCATCTACCGCGCCGCGATGGCCCCGGTGCTCTTTGCGCTGATCCTGCTGGCGTTCTCGCTCGAGAATCGCCCGCGGCCGCTCATGACGACGCTGGCTCCCGACGCCTTCGAGGGTCAGCGGGCGTATGGCAAGACAGAGGGCCTTCGCGGGCTGGCCGACGCCTATCCCGATCGGCGGCCGGGATCGTTGGGGGACGAGCGCTTGGCCGAGGACATCGCGGGGCGTATGGGCGCTGCCGGTTTCCGCGTGCGCCGCGACGTCCAGGCCGGCGAGACGATCGACGGGAAGCGGTCGCTGCGCAGCGTGATCGCTGAGCGGGCCGGGACGGTCGACGAGCGCGTGGTCGTGGTCGCCCACCGTGACGCGGCCGGGAGGCGCGCGGCCGCCGAGCTGTCGGGGACCGCGGCGCTGCTCGAGCTCGCGCGCGTCTTCGGCGCTCCGCGCCAGACGCGCCGCACGCTGATGCTCGTCTCGACGAGCGGCGGCAGCGGCGGCGCCGCGGGCGCCGCGGCGCTTGCCGACGAGCTGAAGGGCCTGCCGATCGCCGCGGTGCTCGTACTGGGCGATCTCGCCTCGTCGGTGCTGCACCCGCCACTGGCGCCGCCGTGGTCCAACGCGCTCGGGGCATCACCGCTACGCCTGCGCAGCACGCTGCAGGAGGCCATCAAGCAGGAGACGGGCTCGGGCGCCGACCAGCCCCGTGCATTGAGCCAGCTCGTGCGCCATGCGCTGCCCGCGACCTACGGCGAGCAGGGCGTGCTGCTGCAGCGCGGCATCCCGGCGATCCTGCTGTCGGTCGGCGGCGACCGCCCCCCGCCGGCCGACGCGCCGATCACGCAGGCGCGCCTGCAAGCGTTCGGGCGCGTCGCGCTGCGCACGGTGACGGTGCTCGATGCCGCGCCCCCGGCACGGGCGCTGGGCGTCGAGACGACGAGCCGCGACCTGCTGACCACCCGGAAGGTGCTGCCGGGCTGGGCCGTGCGGCTGTTCATCGGCGCGCTGCTGCTTCCGCCGCTGCTGGCCGCGATCGACGGCTTCGCCGCGATCCGCCGCCGCCGCGCGCCGGTGCTCCCTTGGCTGCGCTGGGCGCTCGTGTGGGCACTGCCGTTCCTGGCCGCGGCGCTGTTCGCGCTCGTCCTGGCCCTCACCGGGCTACTGACGGCGGCCCCCGGAGCTCCGGTCTCGCCGGCAGCGCTGCCGGTGCAGATCCCGGCGCTGCTCGCGGTGGCGCTCGTGTTCGTGCTCGGCTGGTGGTTGCTGCGCCCGGCCGCGATGCGCCGGCTGCGCGCCGGCGGCGAGCTCGACGAACCGGGGGCCGGCTCGATGGTCATGCTCGTCGCCCTGGCGACGACGATCGTCCTCTGGATCGGCAACCCCTACGCGGCGGCGCTCGTGGTCCCCGCCTTGCACGCCGGGCTGTGGGCGCTGGCGCCGGACCTGCGCCTGCGGCGGACCGCGCGCCTCGCGGCGGTCGGGCTCGGCGCGCTACCGATGGTGATCGTCGCGTTCGCGCTTGCGCGTGCGCTCGGGCTCGACGCGCTCGACGCGCTCTGGGTCCTTCTGCTGCTGGTGGCGAGCGGGCACGTGTCGGCTCTCAGCATCGTGCTCTGGAGTCTGCTCGCCGGCTGTACCGCGGCGGCGTTGCTGATCGCCGCGCGCCGCGACCCCGGGGCCGAGGAGATCCCGATCACCATGCGCGGGCCGGCGACGTACGCGGGGCCGGGCTCGCTCGGCGGCACGGAGTCCGCGCTGAAGCGATGAGCGCCCGAACACGGCGCGGGCTGCGCTCGCTGTCTTCGGTGCTGATCATCTCCGGCGCGCTGATGCTGGTCGACGCCGGCCTGACGCTTGCCTGGCAGGAGCCCGTCTCGGGGGTCTATGCGTGGATCGTCCAGGACCGCCTCGGCGACGACCTGCGCACGCTCGAGCACGCCACCCCCGACGGCCGCGAGCGCCGGGCGCTGCGGGCACTGGAGGGCGACCGCCGCCGGATGGCGTTCCTGGCCCGCGCGCTCAAGCGCCAGGCCAACCGCGGCGATGCCGTCGGGCGCATCCGCATCCCGACGATCGACGCGAGCTTCGTCCTGGTCGATGGAACCGACGACGCCTCGCTGCGCAACGGTCCTGGGATCTACGACGAGACGCCGTTTCCGGGCGCGCCCGGAACGGTCGCGATCGCGGGCCACCGCACGACCTACGCAGCGCCGTTTCGAGACGTCGACGACCTGCGCCCGGGCGACGCGGTCACGGTCGAGATGCCCTACGGACGCTTCACTTACGAGCTGGAGCGGACGCGCATCGTCGAGC
>Ga0136625_1000776_pt1 | contig 10637 bp, 12 predicted proteins | sample AntDrymUQ4832306_2_FD_104672 | JGI IMG/M metagenome (GOLD analysis project Ga0136625, IMG submission 104672) | Polar desert sand microbial communities from Dry Valleys, Antarctica - metaG UQ483 (23.06) | ecosystem: Environmental > Terrestrial > Soil > Desert | place: Antarctica: Dry Valley...
CTCCTGTGGAAACCAGCCGGTCCTGGCGTAGAGAAAATCAACACGGACCGCTTCCGGCGCGAGTGCGATCCAGAACGGCATGAGCACTGGGATACGCGTAGTAGGCGGCGAAGAGACCAGTGGCCGTCACGACTGAGATCCAGTGGACCCGTGAGCTCGCCGACGCGGCTCTCTTAGGCGAGCGGGGGGGTTTACGGAAAGCGGATGATGGGACTCAAACCCACGACCTTCTGCATGGCACGGTAGCGCGCGGTCGACGCGTTGCCCATTTCGTTGCCCACCCGAGCACGCTGACGAGGCCGCAAAACGAGGAAGCCCCGCGCTTGCAGGGCTTCCTTTGTTGGGCCCGCCTGGACTCGAACCAGGGACCAACCGATTATGAGTCGGCTGCTCTAACCAGCTGAGCTACGGGCCCGCGGGGGATCAGCGTAACCGACGGTTCCGCCGGGCCGATCCCGCCCGCTGCTGACACAATGTCGGGCGGCGTGGAGACCTACCAGTCGGAGTCGCAGCTTCGTACCGCCGGCGGGCTGACCGTCACGGACATCACCGAAGCGGTACGTGACGTCGTTCGCGAAAGCGGGATCCAGGACGGGATCTGCTCCGTCTACTCGCCGCACACCACGTGCTCGGTGCGGGTGAACGAGTGGGAGCGCGGGTTTCTCGAGGACTTCGCCGTCCTCCTCAAGCGCCTCGTTCCGACCGAGCACTACTACGCGCACGACGACTGGGACCGCCGCACCGAGAACGTGTGCGAGGAGGACATGGAGATCGGGAACGGCCACGCGCACTGCATGTCGATGCTCCTGGGCCCTGCCGGGGAGTCGATCCCGGTGCGGGACGGCGAGCTTGCGCTCGGCCAGTGGCAGCGCGTGCTTTTCCTCGAGCTCGACCGTGAGCGCGACAGGCGCTGGCTCGCCCAGGTCGTCGGCGTCTAACAGCGCATGTCAGACGCGAACAAGGAGCTCGTGCGTCGGCACTTCGAGGAAATCTGGAACGAACGAAACCTGGCAGCTTGCGACGAGATCATGGCTGTCGATTACGTCGAGCACGCGATTGCGCCCTTCGCACAGGCTGAGCCAGGAGCAGTCAACGGCTCTGAGCACATGTGCGGGGTCGTCGAATGGCTTCTCGCGCAGTTTCCCGATCTGCAGATGACGATCGAGGCGATCGTCGCAGACGGAGACACGTCGCTGTCCGGGTTCTCTCCGAGGGCACGAATCTGGGAAAGCTCAACGGCGTGATGCCTCCGACCGGGAAGCGCTCCGCTGCCCGTCAGAGCCACTGGTACCGGGTCGAGAGTGGGAAGCTCGTCGAGCATTGGGCGACTCGGGACGATCTCTCGGCGATGCTCCAGCTCGGTCTCGTCCCGCCCCCGGCGGGCGGCCGGCCTAGCGGCAGCCTTACTCCGGCGTGACGTAGGCAGCGCTCAGGCCGCCGTCCACAACAAAAGCTGCTCCGTTGACGAACGACGCCTCGTCGCTCGCCAGGAAGAGCGCTGCGTTCACGATCTCGCGCGGCTTCCCGAGCCGTCCCGTGGGCCAGTGCACCTGCCTTCGCGCGAACGCAGCAGGGTCGTCCCCGAAGATCGCGAGCAGGAGCGGCGTCTCGACCGGGCCCGGACAGAGCGCGTTGACCCGCACGCCCTGACGCGCAAACTGCACCGCGAGCTCGCGGCTCATCGAGAGGACAGCTCCCTTCGACGCCGTGTACGAGATCTGCGAGGTCGCCGCGCCGAGGATCGCGACGAACGACGCGACGTTGATCACCGAGCCGCCTCCCCGGTCGAGCAGGTGTGGGATCCCGTGTTTGCAGCAGAGGAAGACGCCCTTCGCGTTCACGTCCTGTACGCGCTGCCACGCCTCCACGCTCGTATCGAGGATGGACGCGTCGTCGCCTGGCGAGATGCCAGCGTTGTTGTAGAGAACGTCGACGCTGCCGAAGCGCTCGGCGGTCTCCTTGTACATGCCCTCCACCTCGGCTTCGTCCGCGACGTTCGCACGGAAGGCAAACGCGTCGCCGGAGCAGAGCGAGACCGTCTCCTCGGCGAGTGCCTCGTCCACGTCGGCGACGCAGACCTTCGCGCCCTCGCCCGCGAAGACGATCGCGGCCTCGCGTCCCATCCCGCCTCCGGCGCCGGTGATCACACAGACCTTTCCCTCGAGCCTCCCTGCCACAGCTCAGCCCTCCGTCGAGATGAACACGCTCTTGACCTCCGAGTAGCCGTCCAGCCCTTGCATGCCGAGCTCACGGCCGAACCCGGACTGCTTGAAGCCGCCGAAAGGCGTTTGGACGCGCACCGACGAGTTCGAGTTCACGGACAGAACCCCGGCCTCGAGCGCGCGCGCGACTCGGAGCGCGCGGGCTCCGTCGCGCGTCCAGATCGACCCGGAGAGGCCGTACGGCGTGTCGTTCGCGAGCCTGATCGCGTCTGCTTCGTCGTCGAAGGGGATCACGGCCGCGACGGGGCCGAAGACCTCCTCGCGCGCGATTCGGTCCTCGTTTGTCGCCTCCACGATCGTGCAGGGGAACCAGAAGCCGGCGCCACTCGGCACCTCGCCGCGGAACACAGGCTCGCCTTCGACGAACGAGGAGACGGTCTCGCGATGCGCGGCCGATACGAGCGGACCCATCTCGGTCGACTCGTCCGCCGGATCACCGACCCCGACTCCCTTCGTCGCAGTGATAAACGCGTCCAGAAAGCGGTCGTAGACGGACTTCTGCACGAGAATCCGGGAACGCGCGCAGCAGTCCTGGCCCGCGTTGTCGAAGACCGCGTACGGGGCTGCGGCTGCGGCGCGCTCGAGATCGGCGTCCTCGAAGATCACGTTTGCCGACTTCCCGCCGAGCTCCAACGTGACCCGCTTGATCGTCTCCGCCGCGCCCTGCATGACGAGCCGTCCCACCTCGGTGGAGCCCGTGAACCCGATCTTGGCCACGTCCGGGTGGTCGATCAATCGCTGTCCGACGACCGAGCCCTTGCCGACCAGGACGTTGACGACGCCCTCCGGAACGCCAGCCTCGAGCACAAGCTCTTCCAGCCTCAGCGCGGAGAGCGGCGTCAGCTCCGCCGGCTTCAAGACCACTGTGTTCCCGCAGGCAAGTGCAGGCCCGAGCTTCCAGCTCGCGATGTTGAGCGGGAAGTTCCAGGGCACGATCAAGCCGACGACCCCGAGCGGCTCGCGGAACGTCATGGCCTCGCCACCGGCGGCCGGGATCGTCTGCCCGTAGTGCTTGTCTACCGCCCCGGCGTAGAAGTGCAAGACCTGCGCGACCATGCCGATCTCGGCCCGGGCTCCCGAGATCGGCTTGCCGACGTTGCGCGACTCGATCTTCGCGAGCTCCTCTCCGTGCTCCTCGACGAGCGTCGCGACCCGGCGTAGCAGCCGGGCGCGGTCAGCCGGGGTGACTTCGCGCCACGCAGCGTAGGCGCCCTTCGCGCGTGCGACGGCCTCGTCGGTCTCTTCGACACCAGCTTGCTCGAGCTCGGCGATCGGCTCCTCGGTGGCCGGATTGAGAACGGTGAGCGTCACGCCGCCGATTCTCGCGTACCGCTCGACGTCCGTGCGGGGTCAGGCTTCAGCCTGACCTCGCTGTCGAGGTTGGTCGGCGAGAACCAACACCGAGGTCAGGCTGAAGCCTGACCCCAAACGCTTCGGCGCTCGGAGCGATACACGCGTGCTTCCTCTACCAGGTTCTCGAAGAGGGCTTTGTCCTCCCCCGCTTCGGGATGCCACTGCACGCCGACCAGAAAGCGCAGCGACGGGTCCTCGACCCCTTCGAGCGTGCCGTCGCCTGCCCAGGCCGTCTCGACGAGGCCTTCTCCCAGTCGCCCGATGCCCTGGTGGTGGTGCGATGTGACATCGGAGCGGGCGCCGACCATCGACGAAAGCCGCGTGCCGTCCTTCACCTCGACCGGATGTTGCGCGAAGACTCCGGGTACCTGCTTGTGCTCGTCGGACCTGAGCTCGTCGGGGAGATGCTGGACGAGGTCTCCGCCACGCGCGATGTTCAGGAGCTGGAAGCCGCGGCAGATTGCAAGAGTGGGCATGTCGCGCTCGAGCGCGGCCTCGAGGAGGGCCATCTCCCCCGCATCACGACGCGCCTGCGGTGTGTCGGTCTCCGGATGCGGCTCGGCGCCGTAGAGCGAAGGGTCGATGTCCGCCCCACCCGAGAACACGATGCCGTCCAGCGTCTCGAGCGTCTCCGCGACACCCTGCTCGCTCGGAGGAATCAGAACCGGGCGACCCCCCGCCCGCTCCACTGCGTCGACGTAGTCGAGCGGGATGAGCGCCGCAGGCAGGTTCCACACGCCCCAGCTTGCCTCCTGGGCGTATGTCGTAATCCCGATGACCGGCCGCGTGCTCACTTGGCGCGCACGTTATCGCCGCCACGACGCGCGTTCATCTCGCTGTCGTAGTCGAGTGTCACATCCGGATCCGTGGGCGGCGGCACCCATCCCCATTTCTCCTCGAAGCGCCGCTCGTTCTTCGCGAGCCAGCCTTGCCCCTTGTCGGGCAGCTTCGACATCGTCAGTCCGATGCGCCGGCTCCACACTCGCACCGAGGCGATCTGCTTCGTGGGAATACCTGCTCGACGCAGCCTCTCCAGATAGTCGTCGTCCTCGAAGAACGCGCCTTCGAACCTTTCGTCGAGGAGACCAACAGTGTCGAAGACCCGCCTTGGCGCGACCCAGAAGGCGCCGTGAAAACCGCCAGGGTCGATTCCCGGCTTCTCCAACACGAAAGGGCTCGTAACGGTTCCCGCAACGCAGAGGTCGTACACGTCACCCTCCACCACTCGGCTGTCGTTCGTGACAACCGCGATGTACTCGCCGGACGCAAGCCTCAATCCGGTGTTCACGTTCACGGCGAAGCCCGTGCCGTCGTTGACGACAACGATCTTCTCGCAATCGCAGGGAAGGGACGCTAGGCAAACCTCCAACGCAGCGTTCACCTCTTCATCAACCGGCCAGTGAGGAACGACGACGCTGAGGCGGGGCTTGCTCATCCGCGCTCGAAGTATCTCGTCCGCTCCCAGTCGGTCACGACCTTGTCGTAGAGCGACTGCTCGGTGCGCGCGTAGTTCAGGTAGTGGTCGACGACTTGGTCACCGAAGGCGGCTCGCGCCATCGTGCCGGACTCGAGGGCGGCGGTCGCCTCTCGGAGCGCAGAGGGAAAACGCTTCGCGTCGGACTCGTACGCATTCCCCTCGAGCGCGGGCGGCAGCTCGAGCTCGTTCTCGATCCCGTGCAGGCCAGCCGCGATGATCGCGGCGAACGCGAGGTACGGATTGACATCGCCCCCTGGAATCCGGGTCTCCACGCGCTTCGAGCTCCCGTGTCCGACGATGCGAAACCCGCACGTCCGATTGTCCTTGCCCCACGCAAGCGTCGTCGGTGCCCAGCTTCCCGCAGCGAAGCGCTTGTACGAATTGATCGTCGGAGCGAGAAAGATCGCGAGCTCCTCGAAGCACGCAATCTGACCGGCGAGGAAGCGGTCGAAGAGCACGTCGTCGTCTCGGAACGCCGGCTCACCGTCTCGGAAGAGCGACGCGTGGACGTGACAGGAGTTGCCGATCCAGGACTCGAACGGCTTCGCCATGAACGTGATCGAGCAGCCGTTCGCGTGCGCGATCTCCTTGGCGCCGTTCTTGTAGACGACGTGGTTGTCCGCCATGGTCAGCGCGTCCGAGAACCGGAAGTTGATCTCGTGCTGGCCGGGCCACGCCTCGCCCTTCGACGTCTCGACCTTGATCCCGGCCGCGTGCATCCCGTTTCGGATCTGGCGGATCAGGTCCTCGTCGTACGTCGACGCCAGTATGTGGTAGTCGAGGATGTAGGGGACCGAGGGCGTCAGGTCCTCGTAACGCTGGGCCCACGCCTCCTCGTAGGTCTGGCGCAGCAGGTAGAACTCGAGCTCGGAGCCCGTCATCGGCGTGAGGCCGAGAGCAGCAGCTCGCTCCATCTGACCTTTCAGCACCTGCCGCGGCGACGGCTCGACGGGTGAGCCGTCGTGCCACTGGACGTCGCAGAGCACCAGTGCGGTCGCCGGGAGCCACGGGATGCGCCTGAGCGTCCCGAGATCCGGTGCGAGCCCGAAGTCTCCGTAGCCCTGCTCCCAACTCGCGATCTCGTAGCCGGGGATCGGGTCCATCTCCATGTCCAGCGCGAGGAGGTAATTGCAGCCCTCGACGGCATGCTCCGCGTCCACCTCCTCGACGAAGAACTCGCCGTGAAGCCGCTTCCCGAGCAGTCGTCCCTGCATGTCGGTGAACGCCACGACGACCGTGTCGATCGCGCCGTCCTCGACCTCGGCCTTCAATTCGTCGAAACTCAGCATCTCATCTCGTCTCTCGACGAGCGGGGCCGACGCTCGGGCCGGCCCCGGTTCGTCATCGGTGCCGTCCGAACCCTTACGTCGTCTCCGCGGGCGGTGCGGCGCTCGGACCGCCGGGGATATCCGCGACGCGGGTCGTCCCGTAGCCCTCCGTCTCTGGGTGCCCGCGAGTGCCGAGCGTGAGCGCGAACTCCTCCTCCGGAGAGAGCACGAGCTTGTTTCGCCCCGAGAGCGAGAAGTAGGCAAGCGCGAGGGCGTAGAAGATCGCCACCCCCACGACGCCGGGCCGGTAGTCGTCCCGCCAGAAGAGTGCGGCGAGCGATACGAGCGCGATCACTGCCGCGACTGCAGCGCCCACGACACCGACGGGGCTCCGGTATGGCCGATCGATGTGTGGCAGGTTCCGTCGCAGCAGGATGAATGCCACCATCTGCAGGAAGTACGACACCACAGCGCCTCCGACCGCCATGGACAGGAGAGCGGCGCTCAGGTCACCGCCGAGCCACTCGTTCTTCGTCGCCTGGTCGAGCAGAAGCGCGAGCCCGTACCCCACGAGCGCCCCGGCGACGAGCGCGACGTACGGGGTGTTGAGCCTGCCGTGCGTGATGGACAGCCAGTGCGGGTAATACCCGGCGCGCGAAAGCGAGAATATGTTGCGGCCGTAGGCATAGATGATCGTGTGGAAGCTGGCGATGATCCCGGCCACCGCGGCGAGGCCGAGGATGTTCGCCGTCGTCTCGCCGCCTTCGCCGAAGATCACCCGGAAGCCGTCGAGCAGCGGCTCGCCCGACGTCCTGATCTCCTCGGCGCCGGTGACTCCGGTGTTGAGGAACAGCACCAAGAAGGCGGTGACGATCAGCGTGATCAGCCCATAGATCGTGCCCTTAGGGATATCTCGCTTCGGGTCGTGCGACTCCTCTGCGGCGAGCGGGAGCTCCTCGATCGCGAGGTAGAACCAGATCGCGAACGGTAAGGCGAGGAAGACGCCTTCGGTAGTTCCGAACGGGAACCAGTCGGAGTTACCGCCCTCTGGCGCGATGTTCGTCAGCCCGTTCCAGCTGAAGTCGGCCAGCGAGGCGACAAAGAAGACCGCCAGAATACCGAGCGAGAGGAGACAGATGAACACTGCAAACCGAAAGCTCGCCGCGACGCCCACGACGTTCAGGCCAACGAAGATCACGTACAGGATCGCCCACCAGACCCACGTCGCGGGACTCCAGTCGAACCAGCTGTTGAAAATCGACTGCAGATAGGACGCGGCGAAAGTCACGATCACGGCCGGGGTGACGACGTACTCGATCGTCTCCGCAACTCCGGTTGCGAACCCGCCCCATGGGCCCATCGCCGATCGGCTGAAGGAGTACGCACCGCCTGTGTGTGGAAGCGCGGGCGACATCTCCGCGATCGAGAAACAGAGCCCGAAGTACATGACCGTGATGATCAGGCTCGCGACGAGTAGGCCGCCGAAGCCGCCCGCGTCGAGGCCGAAGTTCCACCCCGAGAAGTCTCCCGAGATGACTGCTGCGACGCCGAGAGCCCACAAGGACCAGACCCCGGCGTGGCGACGAAGGCGGCGCTGCGCGAAGTACTCCTCGCCAGCTTCGCGATAGGTGACACCACCGACAGTGCGCTGTTCCTCCACAGCCCGTACCTCCTGGCTAGACCCTGGCGATTGAGGGCTGATTCTACGACGGGGGCGGGCCTGCGGGCAACCTTTGGGATATCGGACGCAAATTGCGCCTGTTTTCTTGGACCCGGCTCTTGATCGGCATGTCCGGATTTGCATAGAGTGCCGCTGCGCCGAGCACGGGGCGCCGGTAGGACGAAGCCCCCCGAGGAGCACTACGCGGAAGCGGACGGTTTGTCGGGAAGGTGGACGAAAGCGTTCCCGGCTCGGCGAATTCTTTGCGGCCGGGCCTTCGCGCCCGGCCGTTTTCTTCTAAGGGCACTAGAGCAAGCGCTCGCAAGCGCAGTTTCACCCTGTGCGAAAAGAAAACTCCGCAAATTGCGACAAGTCGGCTTCGAAGGGCTTGACGGTCAGGGGACAGCCCCCTAGTGTGCGGCTTGCACCGAGTACGGAGCGCCCGAGGTTGATGGTTCTCCGAGTGACACTCGCTTCGGCGGAGGTCAGTCGGATTATCGGACGAAGGCGACACCGGCTCGGTGCGCTTTTGTTGGACCTGTCGCAAGCGGACGGTTGGGCTGTGGGCACCTTGGCGCCGAATCGGCACGCCTGCAGCGCCAGGCACTGTTAAGAGCGCGGTCGCCGCAATTTGCGCAAGTTTCACTCGGACAGTCCTTGACCGAGGCGTCGCGGATTGCATAGAGTCGCGGTGCACCGAGTACGGAGCGTCTGAGGTTGATGGCTCTCCGAGTGGCACTCGCTTCGGCGAAGGTCAGTCGGATTGCCGGACGAAGACGTCACCGGCTCGGTGCATTTCTTTGAGCCGTCTTTCTCGCGGATAGGCTCGGCGAGTGCGTCGATTCCTGGCTCTCGTCAGCTCGATCATCTTCGTCGACGCGATGCTGTACACAGCGCTGACGCCTCTCGTGCCCGGCTACGCCGACGAGTTCGACCTCTCGAAGACCGGCGCCGGGTTGCTGGTGGCGGCGTTCGGCGCGGGCGCTCTCTTCGGGGGCATTCCCGGGGGCCTGGCCGCCGCTCGCTTCGGCCCGAAAAGCGCTGTCGTATGGGGACTCGTCCTGCTCGGAATCGCGAGCTTGGCGTTCGCGCTCGCCGGCGGGGTCGTGGCGCTCGGTGTCGCCCGCTTCGTCCAGGGCTTCTCGAGCACCGTCACCTGGGCAGGCGCCCTTTCCTGGGTGGCCGGCGTGGCGCCGAAGGAGAAGCGCGGCGAGATGCTCGGCTTCACCTTCGGAGCGGCGATCGCAGGCGCCATCCTCGGCCCTATGTTCGGCGGCGTCGCGGAGACGGTCGGCATTCGGGTTTCGTTGACGACGCTCGCAGTCGTCGCCTTCGCGTTCGCCGGGCTGGCGCGCTTCGGGCGTTCGGCGCCCGGTGAGAGAGTGACTGCGGACGGTCTCAGGCGCGCATTTCGGGACGTCCGCTTCCTGGGCGGGCTCTGGCTCAACACCCTTCCGGCGCTGCTCTTCGGAATCCTCGTCGTCCTCACACCGCTGGCGCTGGACGGCGCGGGCTGGTCGACGCTCGGGATCGCAGCGGTGTTCTTCGCGGCGGGATTGATCGAGGTCGTGATCAATCCGTTTCTCGGCCGCGCCACAGATCGGCTCGGACGTCTCCTCCCCATTCGTTTCGCGCTCGCCGGGTCGATCGCCGTGGCCGTCGTGCTGGCCGCATCCTCGGAGCCGGTCCTGATCGCGATCCTCATCGGCGCGGCCGGGATCAGCTTCGGAAGCCTCTATACACCGGGAATGGCGCTGACTTCACACCGGGCCGAGGCCGCCGGCCTCGCCCAGGGACTCGGCTTCGGGATCATGAACACGGCCTGGGCCGTCGGCGCCCTCATGGGGCCGTCCCTGGGCGGCGCGCTCGCGGAGTCTCAGGGCGACCCCGCGCCCTACCTCCTCGGCGCCTGTCTCTGTGCGCTTACGCTGGCTGCGACGTACGGAGTCGCAACGACAAGGATGGCGCCTCATGAGGCGTGAGGACTGGGACCGCAAGTACGGCGAGAAGGAGCAGCTCTGGAGCCGCGAGCCGAATCGCCATGCCGTCGAGGAAGCGCAAGCTCTCGCGCCGGGCCGAGCGCTCGACCTCGCCTGCGGTGAGGGCAGGCATGCCGTCTGGCTCGCAAAGCTCGGCTGGCGCGTCACGGCTGTCGACTTCTCAGAGGTGGCGATCGAAAAGGGACGTGTCCGTGCGGCCCGCGAGAAGATCGAGATCGACTTCCGCACCGCCGATCTGCTCGACTTCGAGCCTGAGCCCGGAGCGTTCGACCTCGTGCTCGTTCTCTTTCTCCAGCTCCCGCCCGACGAGCGGCAGCTCGTTCTCGCTCGCGCGGAGGGCGCACTCGCGCCCGACGGCACGTTTCTGCTGATCGGCCACGACCTCGCGAACCTGGCAGAAGGCGTCGGCGGGCCGAGCGACCCTAGCGTCCTCTATACGCCCGAAGACATCGTCGCCGAGCTTCCAGAGCTCGAGGTCGAGAAGGCCGAACGCGTGCTTCGCGAGGTTTCGAACGTCGATCGGCCGGCGATCGACGCGCTCGTTCGGGCGCGCCGATTTTTCCTAGATGCTTGATCGGGAATTCGCGCGCATCCGGGGACGGTCACGACCAAGCCGGGCGACGCACTCGCTCGTCGTGCAGGCTAGTGAGCCTGGAC
>Ga0136625_1000779_pt1 | contig 10623 bp, 11 predicted proteins | sample AntDrymUQ4832306_2_FD_104672 | JGI IMG/M metagenome (GOLD analysis project Ga0136625, IMG submission 104672) | Polar desert sand microbial communities from Dry Valleys, Antarctica - metaG UQ483 (23.06) | ecosystem: Environmental > Terrestrial > Soil > Desert | place: Antarctica: Dry Valley...
AGGAGACGATGTGCGAGGTTCCCCCACCGGCAGCTCTCGCGGACCAGCGCGATCTCGGCCTCGGACTTCACTGCCATCTGCTCCTCGATCTGGGCCGCAATCCTCACGACAGTTGCTCCAGCGAGCTCTGAGAGCGTCGGCCCGCGGTACCCGAGGATCCAGGGATAGCCGTCCTGGTCGGCGCCGATCTTCCCGGTTAAACCCAGCGCGGACAGGGCTGTTTCGAGAGCGACCTCGGAGCGCGGATCGCCGGGGTATTCGAGGTAGTGCTCGACGCGGTCGAACATGGCCTTGGCCTCGGCATGCTCGACCTCGAGGCGGGGGACGACGAGCGCACGCGTGCCGTCGACCGCGAGGACGAACGCGATCGGCCGTTCTGTCGGAGCGAACGCGAATCCCGCGTAGTAGAGGACGTAGTAGGGATCGAAGAGAACGACTCCCGAGAGCCCTTCCGGTCGCAGGCGCTCGAGCAGGGCATCGCAGCGATCGCGGTGCTCCTCGGAGGTGATCGCAATCGAGGTCACCACGATTCAGGAGCCTACTCGGCGGCTACGCTCACTACGTGGTGAAACAGTGGTGAAGCGTTTTCTCGTCTTCGCAGCGATCCTGAGCGGAGTGGTGACCGGCGCCGCTGACGCAGCCGCCCCGTTCCGCTACGACCGCGAGCTCGGGGATGTCGCCCGGGCCTCGCTCGTCAGCGCTGTCGCGGAAGAGCGGGCGATCTCGAGGGCGGACGTCAAGCGGGTCTACGTCCGCTGCTACCGCGACAAGAAGACATTCGAACGGGTCTTCGTGCAGCGCTACGGAATTCCCGCAGGAAGGGTCGTCGCCTATTACGCCGGTGGCGCAGACCTCCATCTGCGAAAGGGGACGTGCGCCAACGTCCGCACGTTCCTCGGCGGCAGGCACACCGTCTACACCGCCGGCGCGTACGCGGTCCTCCTCCACGAGGCGCTTCATCGGCAGGGGGTCGGGATCGAGCGCTTGACGTCATGCCTCGCCAACGAGGCGGTGCGCTGGGGAGCGGAGCGCTTCGGTTTCGACGAGACGAAGGCGCTGCGCGCGCGCAATCTCGCGTTCGCCTACACGCGGCTCTTCGGGCCGCCCCTCTACCGCATGGCGACGCCGCAGTGCCTCGCCTTCACGCGACAAACGGAGTGGCCCGACCACGTGGAGGCCGATGGCTGATCCCGATCAAGCGCAGGCGAGCCTCGAGAAAGAAGAGAACGAAGAGGAGCTCAAGGAGCGTCTCGAGCGAGAGCATGGCGAGCTGCTCGAAGAACTGCGCTCACTCATACCCGGCGCCGAGGTCTTGTTCGGCTTCCTGCTCGCGATCCGGTTCACGGGTCAGTTCGGCAAGCTGGGCGACACCCAGCGCTACGTCTACTACGTCACCTTGCTGAGCACGGCGACAGCGTTGGTCTGCTTCCTGGCGCCCGCCGCCTACCACCGGATCAGGTTTCGGACGGGCGACAAGGAGTACATGGTGAAGAAGGGGAATCGGGAGGCGATCGCAGGATCGGTTGCGATATCGATCGCCTTCACGGGCGTGATCTATCTCGTGACCGATCTCGTGTTCGGCACAGGCCAGGCGATCATCGTCGCCTCGGCGTCCTTTTCCTTGATCGCGTGGCTGTGGTGTGGAATCGCTCTTTACCGCACCTGGCAGGATGGCCGTGAAGGCACACTCGAACCTGAGTAACGCGTTGGCCGTGCGCAGCTGTGGAGAGACAAGCTGAGCTAGGATCGACGAAAGGACGGCTCATGTCACTGACAGCCAATCACGGCCCACTCTCCGAGCGACCCGGAGGCAACCTCAACTTCGAGCTCGACGCACCGGGCGTGGTGCTCTATCTCGATCCGATGCCCTATCGGATTCGCGTGCTCTTCGAAGGCGAGACGATCGTCGACGCCTTCGAGCCGCTGCTCCTCCACGAGGAAGGACGCTTGCCCGTCTACTACTTCAAGCCAGACGAGGTGGAGCGCGGCTTTCTCGCGCCCTCTGAAACAAGGACTGAGGCCAAGGGAGTAGTCGAGTACTGGAGTGTCCGGGTTGGCGACCGGGAAGCTCCGGATGTGGCGTGCTCCTACTCCGAACCGGTGGAAGAAGCCGCCTTGCTCGAAGGTCTTTTCACCTTCGACTGGGACGCGATGGACGAATGGTTCTGCGAGGACGAGCAGCTCTTCGGGCACGCCCACGACCCCTTCAGTCGCATCGACACCTTCAAGACGAGCCGGCACCTGCGCATCTCGCTCGACGGCGAGCTGCTCGCCGAGACGCGGCGTGCGACGGCGCTCTATGAGACGGGACTTCCGCCGCGCTACTACATCCCGGCCGAGGACGTGTGCACCGAGCTCCTGGTGCCGTCGAGCAGTCGGAGCCGTTGCGCGTACAAGGGCTCCGCGAGCTACTGGTCGGCGAAGGTTGGCGATCGGCTCGTCGAGGATCTCGTGTGGGCGTATCGCGATCCCGAGCACGACGCCGAGCCGGTTCGAGACCTGCTCTGCTTCTTCAACGAGCGCGTCGATCTCGAGATCGAAGGCGAGCTGACGGAGCGACCGCAGACGCAATGGACGCGAGACGAGAACTCAGGTGATACCGGCGCGCAGCTCCTGCGCGGGCTGACGCGCACTCGAATCACGCCATGAGTTTGTTCCGCTGAGACACGGGGTATCGAGAGCGGATGGACGCGTGGGAGGGTTGGCCCTTTGCCCGCATCTATCTCCTGTTTCTGGCTGTTGGCTTCCTAAGCCTTGGAACCCAGGTCTTGCTGTTGCACTGGCGGGCCGGGTTCAGCCGCTTGACGATGTACGGGCCTGTAATTCTGGCCCCGATGATCGCGCTCGCCGCGCTCGCCGCGGCGATCGTGCGTGACGGTTTCGTCGGTTGGGTCGCGGTTGCGGTGTTCGCGTTCGGTGTCGTTTCAGGGCTTATCGGCCTCTACGAGCACCTGAACGGAATTCGGCGGCGGATCGGCGGCTTCTCGCTTCGAAACGCGATGAGCGGCCCGCCGCCGCTCCTGCCAGCGGCGTATCTGTTGCTCGCCTTCACAGGGGCGCTTGCGGTGGTCTGGCAGGCGCTATGAAGCCACTCGATCGACTGGGCGCGAAGGAGCGCGCAATCATCGAGGAGCGACGGCGGACCGGCTATCGATGCGACCGGTTCGAGCAGTTCGATGGTGAGCTCGAGTCCGAGCTGCGCGCGCTGATCGAGCGCTTGTTGCCCGGAGCTCCGGAGTCGATCGACCTCGCCGCCTTCGTCGACGCTCATGCCGATGATCCGATCGGTCGTGGAGACCGCGCTCCGGGGCTGCCGCCAAATGGGGAGCTGCTGGCCGCCGGTCTGCGCGTTCTGGCAGAGCGCGGCTTCTCGCGCGGGACGGCCGACGAGCAGGACCGCTTGATCTCGCGCATGCGTCGCGGCGAGGCGGACAAGGAGCTTGCCCTGCCGGCGAAGGAGTTCGTCGACCGCCTGCTCGTCAAAGCTCTCGCGGGCTATCTCGCCCATCCCGATACCTGGGAGCGCATCGGCTTCCACGGCCCTTCGTACCCCGAGGGCTATTCGTGGATCGGGCAGACCGGGACCACCAGGCGCCACGAGGGCTTCCCGGGGGCGACGCGACTGTGAGCGTGCCGCTGCGCGTCGAAGAGCTGAAGCGCTTGATGCGCCGCTACGAGGGGCCAGTCGACGCCTGCATCGTCGGCTGCGGAGCGGGTGGCTCCGTGCTGGCAAAGGAGCTCGCCGAGGGCGGCATGAGCGTTGTTGTTCTCGAGGCCGGCGACTGGATCGACTCGCGCGAGGACATGGTCAACGACGAGCTCTCGATGATCGGGCCGCTCGACTGGGACGACTTGCGGATCACGGAGGGCGACGATCCGATCAAGACAGGCCGAGTCAACACCGGGCGCGCGGTGGGCGGAACCACCGTTCACTTCACCGCCATGTCTCTCCGACTTGATCCAAGTGACTTCGAGATCCGGACTCGCGACGGCGTCGGCGTCGACTGGCCATTCGGCTACGAGGAGCTCGCTCCCTACTACGCGGAAGTCGAGCGGGCGCTGCCCGTCTCGGGCCCGCGCCGCTCGGCGTGGCCCTCCGGAGCCCCCTATCCCCAGGGCGCGCTGCCCTGGTCGGCGAAGGATCACACGCTCGGCGCGGGCATGGCCGAGCTCGGATTGCACGTCGAGATGACGCCGCACGCGATCGCGACCACGCCCGTCGACGGTCGCAGCGCCTGCATGTACTACGGCTTCTGCACGGAGGGCTGCAAGAGCGGCGCCAAGGGTGGGATGCACGTCACCTACGTTCCGAAGGCTGTCGTCGCAGGGGCCGAGATCCGGGCCAACTCGCTTGCTGTTCGCGTCGAGACGGAGCAGGGACGCGCGTCCGGGGTGACCTACCTCGAGGACGGCGAGGAGCGCTTCCAGCCCGCAGCCCGGGTCTTCGTCTGCTGCTATGCGATCGAGACACCGCGGCTGCTGTTGAACTCGGGCAATCTCGCCAACTCGAGCGACCAGGTCGGGCGCAACCTCATGGTTCACAGCGGGCCGATCGTCTACGGCCGCTTCGACCGGCCTCTCGACAGCTTCGTCACACCGCCGGTCGGCGTGATGACGCGGGACCCCTACGGATCCGACGAGTCGCGCGCGTTTGTGCGCGGGTTCCTGCTTAACACGTACGCCCAGTTTCCGATCAGCTTCGCCCAGAGCCTCGTTGGGAGCAATCCCGATCTGTGGGGCAGCGACCTGATGGAGGTCCTGGACGAGTACTCGCACTGGGGGCTCGTCGCCTCGCTCGGCGAGGTGCTTCCGAACCTGGAGAACCGGGTCACGCTCGCCGACGAGGTCGACGCGAACGGGATCCCGGTGGCCCGGATTACGTTCTCCTACGGCGAGAACGACAAGGCCATCGTGAAGGCGGAGCGCAAGCTTGCTCGAGAGGTCGTCGAAGCGGCGGGGGCCGAGCAGATCCTCGTCGGCGAGGGGACGCACCACGTTCTCGGCACGGCCCGCATGGGAGCCGACCCCGAGACTTCGGTCGTCGGCGACGACTGCCGCACCCACGACGTTTCCAACCTCTGGGTCTGCGACGGCTCGGTCTTGCCCACTGTGGGTGCCGTTAACCCGAGCCTGACGATTGAAGCTCTCGCGTTGCGCACGTCGCGGCTGGCACTCGCGAGCATCGACAGCTAAGCGAGTGTGTAAGCCTCGGCTCGAAGAGGCCGACTCACCAGTAACTCAATCGAGCGGACCGGGGTCGCCGGTCCGCTCGATCGCTATCTGCTACCTAGCGCCGGTGGACTCTTCGTCCTGAGGGCTTTCCATTCCGCCCTGTCCCGGTGTACCGCCCTGCGAGCCGCCGCCGGAACTTCCGCCGGAGCCGCTGCCTGAGCCGCCGGCCTCGCCGCCGCCCATACCGCCGCCTTCCGAGCCGCCGGAACTTCCGCCGGAGCCGCTGCCTGAGCCGCCGGCCTCGCCGCCGCCCATATCGCCTTCCGAGCCGCCGCCCATGTCGCCCTGGTCGCCGCTCTCCGGACTGCCCTGCGAGCCGCCACCTTGGCCGCTCTGTGTGTCCTTCTCCTCGGGGTTCATCTCGTCCTCCTTCCTGCTCGAGTGTGACGCCGATGTACCCCTGTCTGCACGACCGCAAACGGCGTCCCCGAGAGTTCCTTGCGAGTCCCGGAGACGAGCCCGCATGCTGCGGGGGCCGCCGAACCTTCCAGGCGCTGCCCGCGCGGTCGAATGGGTACAGACGACTGGAATGGACGAATGTCAGGGGATCGAGGCGGCCTACGTCGAAGGCGCGCCCACGGAAGTAGAGGAAGCCGAAAGGACTTTCGCCGGCCACGGAGAAGGAACTAGGTTTTGCGTGATCCGCGTTGGGTATTCAGGAAGCCTGATGCTGCAACAGTCAGCGACGATCGATGCGCATCGCGCCGAGCCCGCCACTGCACCCCGTGTGCTCGTGGCCGACGACGAGGCCGACGTACTCGCATCGGTCGTCTACGGCCTGCGTCACGAGGGCTTCGAGGTCGACGCGTTCCTCGACGGCGAGACAGCCCTGCGTGCAGCCGAATCGAACGGATACGACCTCGTGGTCCTCGATGTGCTCATGCCGGGCCTGTCGGGTCTCTCCGTCTGCCAGCGTGTCCGCGAGCGAAGCATCGTCCCGATCATCATGCTCACCGCCAGGGATCGAGAGATCGACCGCGTTCTCGGGCTCGAGCTCGGGGCTGACGACTACGTGACGAAGCCGTTCTCCCTGGCCGAGCTGGCCAGCCGCGTTCGCTCGCTACTCCGGCGTGTCGAGCTCGACCGCAGGGCCGGAGCCGAGCCTCCGCTTCGTGTCGGCACGCTGCGCATCGATCGCGCTTCGCATCGGGCTTCGTTGAACGGAGACGAGGTGCGCCTTACGCACACCGAGTTCAAGCTGATCTCGCTGCTTGCAACTCATCCGGGACGCACGTTCTCGCGCGACCACATCATGCGCCATCTCTGGAATGGCGACTACGACGGCGACCAGCGCGCTTGCGACGTCCATGTCTCGAATCTCCGCCGCAAGCTCGAGGACGATTCCAGGCGACCGCGCCGGATCGTCACCGTGCGAGACATCGGCTACCGGCTGGAGGCGGCGTAACACGCGGCCGACGACGTTCGTAGGAGCGAGCCTTGCCTCGCCCTTCACGCTGCGACGAGCTTGTAGCCGGTGCCAGGCACGGTGAGCAGGCGCTGAGGCCGTTGGGGCTCGTCCTCGATCTTCGAGCGCAGGTTGAAGATGTGGCTGTCGCAGGCGCGCTCGTCACCGACGAACGTTGTGTCCCACACGTGCTCCAGGATCTCACGCCGCTCGAACACGCGGCCTGGGCTGCGCGCGAGCACCATGAGAATCCGGAACTCCGTCGGCGTGAGGTGAACCTCCTCACCGTGCAGGCGAATGCTCTGCTCTGCCGGATCGATGGAGAGCGAGCCGAGGTCCAGGCGCGCACTCCCTTCCCGCCGGTCGAACTCTCGTCGCCGCAGGATCGCGCGGAGACGGCTCACGAGCTCCGCAGTAGAGAACGGCTTGGTGACGTAATCGTCCGCGCCCAGCTCGAGGCCGACGACCCGATCCACCTCACCGTCCCGCGCGGTCAACATGACGATCGGCACCGCTGAGCGGGCGCGCAGGCGGCGGCAGACGTCGGTGCCGGAGAGCTTGGGCATGATGACGTCCAGGACGACGACGTCGTAGTCGCCGTGGAGGGCGGCGTCGAGCGCGGCCTCGCCGTCGGTTGCGCAGTCGACCTCGAAGCCCGCGGAGCGCAGCGCATACGAGACCGGCTCGAGGATGTCGGGCTCGTCGTCGGCGAGGAGAACGCGGCCGCTCACGTCGCGTCCAGAGCGGCCGGTGGCAAAGGGAGGAGGACGCGCACCGTCGTGCCCGCGCCTTCCTCCGACGCAATCGTCAGCGTGCCGCCGAGCACGCGCACCGCTTGCCGGACGATCGCGAGGCCGAGTCCGAAGCCGGCGCCATCTTGCAGGCGGCCTCGATAGAAGCGGTCGAACACGCGCGCCCTGTCCTCGAGCGGGATGCCCGGTCCGGTGTCGCTCACGTCGATCGCGACGGTCCCGTCCAGACGGCGAGCCGACAGTCGAACGGAGCCGCCGCCTGAATGCTTCGTCGCGTTCGCGGCCAGGTTGAAGACCACCTGCTCGATCAGGTCGCGATGGGTATGGACGAAAATGTCCTCGGGGCAGTCCACTTGCACCGGTGGCCCGTCGTCAGCCGGCTGCTCGGAGGCCGCGTCCCGCAGCACCGCACAGAGCTCGACCGTCTCCAGCCGCGGCGCCTCCATGTCGCCGGCCTCGGCCCGCGCGAGCGTCAGGAGCGAGTGGCTGAGCCGCCCGAGCCGAGCCGCCTGGCGCTCGATGATCTCGAGGAACCGGTCGCGATCCGTGGGCGATTCCTTCGCGCCGCTTTGGAGGATCTCAACGGCGCTGGTGATCGCCGTCACGGGGGTGCGCAGCTCGTGGGCTGCGTTGGCGACGAAGGCCTGTTGGGCGTGCTCGCGCCGCTCGAGCTCTGAGACGTCGGTGATGACGAGCAGCGCGGTCTCGAACCGGCCCGCTGGAATCCCGCACACGGTGTAGCTCTCATCCTCGGCGGGTGAGACGCGCTCGACCGTGACGGATGCATCGGGCGTGAAGAGCTGCGCCGCGAAGTGCCTGAGCGGGAAGTGCGGCGGCCACGGATCGGGCAGCTCGTCGCCTTCGCCGAGCGAGTTGACGTCGAGCACGCGGGCTGCCGCCGTGTTCGCGACCTCGACGCGCAGGTCCGAGTCGATCGCCACCACGCCCTGATCGAGCCGTCCGAGCAGTCGCTCGAGGCGGACACGCTCGCTGTCCAGATGCTCGATCGAGCTGCGCAGGCGAACCCGCATGCGTTCGATCATTTGGGCGAGGCTCCCGATCTCGTCACCCAAGCGCGGTCGCAGTGGCGCTGCGGCGAAATCGCCCCGCTCGATCGCGGACGCGATGGCACCGATGCGCTTGAGCCGCGCGGCGAGCAGGGAGGCGACGACGAAGCCGATCGCCGCGCCGATCGCCGTCGCGATGACGACGGCAAGCCGCACCTGATCCTTGAAGACCGCCATCGTGTCCCCGTAACCTGGCTGGGGCGCGAACGCGAGCAACACGTTCGCCTCGGACGAGCGGAGCGGCACTGCCACGATGCTCGTTCGGCCTTCGTCGTAGGAACGCGCGAAGCGTCCGCCCGCGAGTGCCGATCTGACCGCCCTGGTCGCGTCGGGCACCGACATCAGCGGGCGTCCGTTCGAGCTCATCGACCCGACCGGCGATCCGCTGCCGTCGAACAGGAACACCGAGAGCCTCCGCCGGTGGGCCACCTCGTCGACAGCCTGGCCGGGCCCGCGCTCGTCGAGCGCAGTCGACACGGTGTCGGCGGTTGCGAGCACGTACCTGAGCGCGCTCTGCACCGACCGCTCGCGGAAGGCCTGCTCGGCCCGCCAGACGAGCAGCTCTGCGACTGCGACCGCCGTCACCGCCGTGATCGCTGCGAAGACGAGCGCGAGCCACCAGCGCATGCTGAGGCGAAAACGAGGTTCCATCGGTGCTTTCATGCCCGAAATGCTCCTCCTCGAATCGCCGGGAAGTCGGCCGGTCTCGAGAGCGCGAGACCGGCCGACCGGATCGAATGCCCTGTCAGCGTGCGGCGAGACCGGCGACCGTCCCGGGAAGACCGGGGAAGGCGCCGATCGAGGTGAGAGACCCGTCCTTCTCGATCGCCCACCCGTGCACCATGCGGGACGTGATGTCGATCGCGTAGAGATACCTGCCGTCCTTGCTCTGGTCCGCGTCGCGGATCGACAGCTCCCCGAAGGTCGTCGTCGCTGCGATGGACTCGAGCAGCGTGATGCTGCCGTCGGCGGCGATCGTGTAGCTGGAGATCGTCCCGTCGCCGAAGTTGGTGATGAAGGCATAGCGCTGGTCCTTCGAGATCACGGTCCAGCACACTTCGCTCCGGAAGTCCGGCACCGAGCCGCTGATCGTCCGGAATCCGCCCTCGAGCGTGTAGCTCGAGGCGGTCGCGGCGCCGACGATCCCTTCCTCCGCGTTGGTCACGACGAACGTGCCGTCGCGGGTGAAGTCGAAGCCGAACGGCGTCAGGCCGTCGGAGTCGTGGATCTGTCGCCCGAAAGGCTCGTCGTTCTTGGTCAGCTTCCAGGTGAGGATCTTGCTCGTCGCCTTCTCGGTGACGACGAGCGAGTCGCCATCCGGGGTGATCGAGACCTGCGCCGGATCGCTGCCCGGAGCGCTGAGTGCTCGGGTCGACCCCGCGATCGGCAAGAGCGAGCTGTCGTTCGACAGGTGGAAGCCCGTGATGTTGCCGAGTCCCATCCCGCCGTTGTTCAGCACGTAGACCAGGTCACCGCGGACGGTGATGCTGTTGGGCATGGAGCCTCCGGACGGAACGACCGAGCGGAGCTCGAGACCAACCCTGCGAACGTCGAAGACCGAGATCTCGCTGCTTCCGACGTTGGCCACGAGCAGTTGGCGTCCGTCCTTTGTCAGCACGACCGGGCCTTGCGAGGACAGGCGGATCCGGCTGGTTCCCTCTCCTCCGGTCTCGTATGTGTCCTGCAGGGTGAGACTGCCGTCACGAGCCCGGCTGTAGGCAAGCACCTCATTGCCTTCGGCGTCGTTGGTCATCGCATACACGGCGCCGCTCTTCAGATTGCCGTCCCTCGCGGCGCCGGCGGTTGCGATGACGCCGAGCGACGCGACTAGCGCGGCCGCGAGCGCAGCGCCCAGCAGGTGGTAGGTCCGCATTCCGAATCGATGCATCAGGAGTCCTCCTCGGGCCGTGTGTGAACAAGAGACAGCGTTCCCGCGGTGAGCGAAGGCGTGATCCAGCGGTTGTCCAGGTCTCTTCACATGACCGAACGAACCGAGGGGACGGTCGTTAGGCGGCCGTGCTCTTGCTAAGTGCTTCCCGCCGTGAGTACGGTCGTGATTCGCTGGCGAGAACCGAGCAGGCCTAGGACGCAGGGAGCGCCAATATTCTTGAATATTGGCGCGACTGAGGACGACGGCATGCGAAGCGTTCGCAGACGCGCGAGGCGC
>Ga0136625_1000786_pt1 | contig 10609 bp, 9 predicted proteins | sample AntDrymUQ4832306_2_FD_104672 | JGI IMG/M metagenome (GOLD analysis project Ga0136625, IMG submission 104672) | Polar desert sand microbial communities from Dry Valleys, Antarctica - metaG UQ483 (23.06) | ecosystem: Environmental > Terrestrial > Soil > Desert | place: Antarctica: Dry Valley...
CCCGCTACCACCGTGACCCGAGCTCGTCTCGATGGTGCAGCGGCGCTATGCGCGCCTACTATCACGCCATGGACTCCGCCGAGGCGCTCTCGGACGCCGTGCTGGCGATCGCCGCGGAGCATGCCGTCGAGCCGGTGCTGCAGAAGCTCGTCGACGCGGCGCGGGAGCTCGCCGGCGCGCGATACGCGGCGATCGGGGTGCCCGACGGCGACGGCGGCTTCGGGCAGTTCATCACCTCGGGGATGAGCGACGAGCTGATCGCGAGCCTCGGCGAGCTGCCGCGCACGCATGGCCTGCTCGGTGCGATGCTCGAGTCCGACGTCGCGCAGCGCGCGACCGACATCCGCCGCGACCCGCGCTTCCGCGGCTGGTGGCCGGACGCGCATCCGTCGATGAGCTCGTTTCTCGGCGTGCCGATCGTCGCGCGCGGCGCCGTCGCGGGCGCGTTCTACCTCACCGACAAGGAGGGCGCGGACACGTTCTCCGACGACGACCAGGCGCTGATCGAGACGTTCGCCGCGCATGCCGCGCTGGCGATCGAGAACGCCCGCCTGCACGAGCGCAGCCGCGAGCTGAGCATCGTCGAGGAGCGAAACCGGCTCGCCCGCGAGCTGCACGACGCCGTCACGCAGAAGCTCTTCGGCGTTGTGCTGGCTGCGCAGTCGGGCGCGGCGCTGCTGCATCGCGACGCCGAGGCCGCCGGCACGCAGCTGCGCCTCGTCGGCGAGCTCGCGAGCGAGGCGATGGACGAGCTGCGCTCGGTGATCGTGCACCTGCGTCCGCCGGCGCTCGAGTCCGAGGGGCTCGCCGTCGCGCTCGGCAAGCACGTCGACGTGCTGCGCCGCGCGCACGGGCTGGCGATCGAGCTCGACGTCGCCGGCGACCACCGCGTGGCGGCGGGCATCGAGACCGACGTCTTCCGGATCGCCCAGGAGGCGCTGCACAACGCGCTGCGCCACGCCGGCGCCGGCCACATCGCCGTGCGGCTGCGCTGCGAGGACGAGCGTCTCGAGCTGACGGTGAGCGACGACGGCGCCGGCTTCGACGTCGGCGCGGTGCGCTCGCGCAGGCTCGGGCTCACGACGATGGCCGAGCGTGCGCGCGCCGTCGGCGGCGACCTCGAGCTGCGTTCGTCGCCCGGGGCGGGCACGACCGTCCGGCTCGTGGTGCGACCGTGATCCGCGTGCTCGTCGTCGACGACCACGCCGTGGTGCGCCAGGGGCTGCGGACGTTCCTCGAGCTGCAGGACGACATCGAGGTCGTGGGCGAGGCCGCCGACGGCGAGCAGGCGCTCGCGTCCGCCGCCGCGCTCGAGCCCGATGTCGTCCTGATGGACCTCGTCATGCCACGCCTCGACGGCGTCAGCGCGCTGCAGCGCCTGCGCGAGCGCGCGCCGGCCACGCGCGTGATCGTGCTGACGAGCTTCCTCGACGACGACAAGGTGCTGCCGGCCGTGCGCGCCGGCGCCGCCGGCTACCTGCTCAAGGACGTCCAGCCGGCCGAGCTCGTGCGGGCGATCCGGATGGTCGACCGCGGCGAGGCGCTGCTGCATCCGGCGGTCGCCGCGCGGGTGCTGCGCGAGATCGCCGGCGACGACACCCGCGCCGAGCGCAACGAGCTGCTGACCCCGCGCGAGCTCGAGGTCCTGGCGCTGCTCGCCGGCGGCCGCGCCAACAAGGCGATCGCCCGCGAGCTCGGCGTCGCCGAGAAGACCGTCAAGACGCACGTCGGCAACATCCTCGGAAAGCTTGGGCTGTCGGACCGCACGCAGGCTGCGCTGTACGCGGTGCGCGAGGGCTTGGGCTGACGGCGCGCGGTCAGCCGGGCGCCTCCACGGCCGTGGCGGCGCGAGGTTTGATGCGGCGGCGCTCTGCGCCTGCCACCCACCGGCGCTCGATGCACGGGCGCTCGATCCAGCGCCAGCTCGCGGCTGCTGCGGCCACGCTGACCGCCAGGACCACGAGCAGTCGCGGGGCGAGGGCGGTGGGCAGCAAACCGGCGTGTCGCATGACGAGCAGCAGCGGCAGGTGCCAGAGGTAGAGGCCGTAGGAGATCGTGCCCAGCGCGGCGAGCGGCCGCCAGCCCAGCCAGGCGACCGCCGGCCCCGATCCGCCTGCGGCGGCAGCGATCAGCAGCGCGAAGCCGGCTGCCGCGCCGAGCTGTCCGACGAGCTCGCGCTGGACACGCGGTCGCAGGACGCTCTCAGCGAAGATGCCGTGTTGCAGCCACCATCCGTTCTCACTCCACATCGCATCGCCGACGACGACCACCGTCGCGGCCGCGAGCAGCGCGGCCGTCGTCCAGGGACCCCGATGAGCATGCTCACGCCCGCTTGCGTGGCGACGGGCCATCCACAGCGCGACGAGCATGCCCATCCCGAACGCCCCCAGGTAGGCCGGCAGCGCCCGCCGCGCCACGGCGTCCCACCCCTGCGCGAGCACGTACACGTTCCACGCCGGCGACAGCGCGATCAGCGCGACCACGAGCGTCACCTGCGCGGCGAAGCGTCGCGGCCCGAGCCGCAAGGCGATCCAGCCGACGAGCGGGAGCAGCGCGTAGAACGCCACCTCCACGCTCAGCGTCCACATCACGGGGTTGAGGCGGCCCATCGTCGCCGGCGAGTAGTTCTGCAGGAAGAGTGCATAGAGGGGCAGCTCGGACGCCGATGGCGTGATCGTGTGGTAACCGACCGCCCAGTAGAGGACGAGGCTCACCGCGCCGCAGGCCCAGGCGGCGGGCACGATTCGCGCCGCACGGCGGCGCAGGTACGGCCCGGTCGCCACGCACCGCCCTCCTGTCAGCGCGGCCCGCGCGAACGCGCCGTACAGCAGGTAGCCCGAGAGCACGAAGAAGCAGATCAGCCCCGCGCTGGCGTTGAAGAGCACCTAATCGAGCAACTCGGTACGCGTGCCGTGCGGTCGGTCGGTTCGGTACAGCCAGACGTGGAAGCAGGCAACCGACAGCGCAGCGATCGCGCGAACGCCGTCCAGCCGGGCCACCCGGCGCGCATGCCGGAAGGACGGATGCAAGGCCACCCATGCTGACAGGACGCGTTGCCCGGCCCCCTCATGCCGCGCACGCCGGGTCCTAGGACCAATTGCCGATGGTGGCCCGGCGGGGCCGGTCGTAGCGTGGCCGCCATGAGCACACAGACACGCACCAATGCCGTCCGCCGTGAGCAGCCGTCATGAGGACCGCGATCGTCACCGGCGCCTCCCGCGGCCTTGGCCTCGAGCTCGCCCGCGCGCTCGTGCAGCGCGGCTGGCGGCTGGTCATCGACGCCCGCGGCGCCTCCGAGCTCGAGCACGCACGCGCCGAGCTGGCGGCGACGGCCGAGGTCGTCGCGATCGCCGGCGACGTCGCCGATCGCGCCCATCGCGAGCGCCTGGCCCAGGCCGCGGGCGACGGGCTGGCGCTGCTCGTCAACAACGCCAGCGTGCTCGGCGCGTCGCCGCTGCCGGCGCTGCGCGACTACCCGCTGGCCACGCTCGAGCACGTCTTCGCCGTCAACGTCATCGCCCCGCTCGCGCTCGCGCAACTCGCGATGGACGCGCTGCCCGCCGGCGGCCGGATCGTCAACGTGACCTCCGACGCCGCCGTCGAGGCGTACGAGGGCTGGGGCGGCTACGGCGCCTCGAAGGCGGCGCTCGAGCAGCTCACGAGCGTGCTCGCGGCCGAGCGGCCAGATCTGCGCGTCTACGCCGTCGACCCCGGCGACATGAACACGCGCATGCACCAGGAGGCGTTCCCGGGCGAGGACGTCTCCGATCGCGCGCATCCGCGCGACAGCGTGCCCGGCCTGCTCGCGCTCGTCGAGGCCGACCGGCCGAGCGGCCGCTACCGCGCGGCGCAGCTCGCGCCGGTCGGGGCATGACGTCGGCCGCTGCGCCGCGGCCCGCGCCGGGCATGTCCGTGCTCGCGCGTGTCGCGCGCGAGCGCCGCGAGGCCCACGAGCCGCCCGAGGCCCGCGGGCTGCGACGCGACGAGGTGCGGATGCTCGTCGCGACCGGCGGGTCCGGCCCGGCGAGCCTCGACCTCGCGCAGGCGCGCGACCTGCCCGACCACCTGCGCGCGGGCGACGTGCTCGTCGTCAACACCTCCGCGACGCTGCCCGCCGCGCTGCCCGCCAGTCGCGCCGACGGCACGCAGCTGCGCCTGCATCTCTCGACGCCCGCGGCGGACGCCGCCGGGCGCTGGGTCGTCGAGCTGCGCCGCGGGGACGCGCGCTTCACCGGCGGCCGAGCCGGCGAGTCGCTCGCGCTGCCCGGCGGCGCGCGCGCGACGCTGCTGGCGCCCTACCTCGCGGGCGCGCGGCTGTGGCTCGCCGAGATCGACACCGGCAAGCTCGCGCCGGCGGACCACCTCGCCCGCTACGGCGCGCCGATCCGCTACGGCCACACCACCGGCGAATGGCCGCTGTCGGACTACCAGACGGCGTTCGCGCTGCATCCCGGCAGCGCGGAGATGCCCAGCGCCGGGCGCCCGTTCACGTCCGAGCTCGTGACCGCGCTCGTCGCGCGCGGGATCGTCGTCGCGCCGTTGCTGCTGCACGCCGGCGTCTCGTCCCAGGAGGCCGGCGAGCTGCCCTATCCCGAGCGCTTCGCCGTGCCCACCGCGACGGCCCGGCTCGTCAACGCCGCACGTGCCGGAGGCGGCCGCGTGATCGCGGTCGGCACGACCGTCGTGCGCGCGCTGGAGACCGTCGCGCTGCCCTTCGGCCACGTCGAGGCGGACGCGGGCTGGACCCGCCACGTCGTCACGCCGCGGTGCGGCGTGCGCGTCGTCGACGGCCTGCTGACCGGCTGGCACGAGCCAGCCACGTCGCACCTGCTGATGCTCGAGGCCGTCGGCGGGCGAGCCCTCGTCGAGGACTCCTACGCCGCGGCGCTCGAGCACCGACTGCGCTGGCACGAGTTCGGCGACGTGCACCTGATCCTGCGCAGGGCGTAGCCTTGGGCAGGTGCGCCTCGCGACCTTCCTGCCGCCGGGCTCCACGACGCCGCGCGCCGGGGAGGTCCACGACGACGAGGTGATCTCCTTCGTCGTCAAGCGCGAGACCGTCCTCGAGCGCCTGCGCACCGCCGACTACGACCCGGCGATCGGTGATCCCCACGCACTCGGCGACGTCACGCTGCTGGCGCCCGTCCCGCGCCCGCGCGCGATCTTCGGGATCGGCCTGAACTATGCCGCGCACGCCGCAGAGCAGGGCAAGGAGCCGCCCGAGTTCCCGATCGTCTTCATGAAGTTGCCGAGCTCGAGCGCGCCGCCGAACGCAGCCGTCCGCTGCCCGCCGGTCATCAAGCGCCTGGACTACGAGGGCGAGCTCGTGGTCGTCATGGGCGCCGACGCGAAGATCGCGGGCTACGCGGTCGCCAACGACGTCAGCGCGCGCGACCTGCAGCGCCGCGAGCCGCAGTGGACGCGCGCGAAGGGCGCCGACGGCTTCTGCCCGTGGGGCCCGTGGATCACGACCGCCGACAAGGTGCCCGACCCGCAGAACCTGCAGATCACGACCCACGTCAACGGCGAGCTGCGCCAGGACTCGAGCACCGCCGACCTGATCTTCGGCCCGCAGGAGCTCGTCGAGTTCATCTCGCAGACGTGCACGCTCGAGCCCGGCGACCTGATCCTCACCGGCACGCCGAGCGGCGTCGGCATGTCGATGGATCCGCGTCGCTTTCTCGCCTCGGGCGACGTCGTGCGCATCGAGATCGAGTCGCTTGGAGCGATCGAACATGCCATCGCCTGAGTTGCTCGCACGGCTCGGGGAGCTGTCTGACCTGCGCCACGCGGGGCAGCTGCTCGCCTGGGACCAGATGGTGATGATGCCGCCGGCCGGCGGGCCCGCTCGCGGCCAGGCGCTCGGCGCGATCCAGAGCCTCGCGCACGACCGCCTCGTCGCACCGGAGCTCGGAGCGCTGCTGGACGACGAGCGCGCCGACCCGCAGCTCGTGCGCGTCGTGCGCCGCGACCACGAGCTCGCCAGCCGCGTGCCGAGCGAGCTCGCGGCCGAGATGACGCGTGCCGGCTCGGACGGCTTCGCGGTCTGGCTGCAGGCTCGCGAGGCCGGCGACTTCGCCGTCTTCGAGCCTGCGCTGCGACGAAACATCGAGCTCGCGCGCCGCTACGCCGAATGCTTCCCGGAGCTGGAGCATCCCTACGACGCGCTGCTGGAGCGCTACGAGCCGGGCACGACGACGGCGCAGGTCACGGCGCTCTTCGCGCACCTGCGCGAGGGCCTCGTGCCGCTGCTCGGCGAGATCGCGGGCCAGCCCGCCCGGCCCGCGCTGGCAGGCGACTTCCCGGTGGCGCGCCAGCGCGAGATCGGCATGCAGATCGCCCGCGCGATGGGCTTCGACGACAGCGGCTGGCGACTCGACGACGCCGTGCACCCGTTTGCGTCCTCACCCGCACTCGGCGACGTGCGCGTCACGTCGCGCTTCGACGACCACAGCCTGACGGGATTGTTCGCGCTGATGCACGAGGTCGGCCACGGCCTCTACGAGCACGGCGTCGACCCGGCGCTCGCGCGCACGACGCTCGACACGGGCGTCTCGCTTGGCGTCCACGAATCCCAGAGCCGCCTGTGGGAGAACCTCGTCGGGCGCAGCGAGCCGTTCTGGAGCTTCTGGCTGCCGCGCCTGCGCGACTGCATGCCGCAGGCGCTCGGCGACGTCGAGCTCGACGACTTCCTGCGCGCGATCAACGTCGTGCGGCCGACGCTGATCCGCGTCGAGGCCGACGAGATGACCTACTCGCTGCATGTCATCCTGCGCTTCGAGCTCGAGCTCGCGCTGATCGAGGGCACGCTCGATCCGGCCGACCTGCCGCAGGCCTGGGCCACGAAGACCCGCGAGCTGCTCGGCATCGAGGTGCCCGACGACCTGCACGGCGTGCTGCAGGACATCCACTGGTCGGAGGGGATCATCGGCTACTTTCCGACCTACACGATCGGCAACGTCCTGGCCGCGCAGCTGTGGCGCGCCGCCCGCTTGGACATGCCCGGCCTCGACGACGACCTGCGCGCCGGCGAGTACGGCCCGCTGCGCGACTGGCTCGTGGACAAGGTCCACCGCCATGGCCGCCGGCTCACGCCGGCGGAGCTCATCGAGCAGGCCGTCGGCGGGCCGCTGGACCCGGCGCCGATGCTCGAGCACCTGAGCTCGAAGTACCGCACGCTGTACGGGCTCTGACCGGCGCCCCGCGGAGCTAGTGCGCTTCGAGCACGCGGTCGATGAGGCCGTACTCGACGGCCTCCTCGGGCTTGAAGAAGCGGTCGCGCTCCATGTCGAGGTGGACCTGCTCCTCCGAGCGACCGGTGTGGTGCGCGTAGATCTCGTCCATCCGCTTGCGCGTCTTGAGGATCTCGCGCGCCTGGATCTCGATGTCGGTCGACTGGCCCTCGAAGCCGGCGGACGGCTGATGGATGAGGATCCGGCTGTTGGGCAGCGAGAAGCGCTTGCCCTTGACCCCGGCCGCCAGCAGCAGCGAGCCCATCGACATCGCGATGCCCATGCACATCGTCGACACGTCGGGCTTGATGAAGTTCATCGTGTCGTAGATCGCCAGCCCGGCGGTGATCGATCCGCCCGGCGAGTTGATGTACAAGGAGATGTCCTTGTCGGGATCGTCGGACTCGAGGTGCAGCAGCTGCGCCACGATCAGGTTGGCGATCTGATCGTCGACCGCGGTGCCGAGGAAGATGATGCGCTCGTTGAGCAGGCGCGAGTAGATGTCGTACTCGCGCTCGCCGCGCCCGGTGCGCTGGACGACTGTGGGAACAAGGGGCATTCCCGCATCCTTCCAGATCGCCTGTCTCGACCCGCTGAGGCGCTCGCTACCGTGACCCGCATGCCTCCCGCGCTGCGCGTCGCCGGCCTGACCAAGCGCTACGGCACCCGCGCCGACCGGCGCCGGGCGGCCGGCCGCGGCAGCCGCGCGAACGGCGAGAGCGGCTTCCTCGCGCTCGAGGACTTCGACCTCGAGCTGGCCGCCGGGCGCTTCCTGGGCCTGCTCGGTCCCAACGGCGCAGGCAAGACGACCCTCATCAGCGCGATCTGCAACATCATCCGCGTCACGTCCGGCGAGATCGAGGTCTTCGGCGAGCCCCACGACACGCTCGCGGCGCGCCGGATGGTCGGCCTCGCCGAGCAGGACGTCAACCTCGACCGCTTTCTCGACGTCGAGGAGACGCTGCTCTACCACGGCGGCTACTTCGGCATGAGCCGCGCGCAGGCGCGCCGGCGGGCGGAGGAGATGATGGACGTCTTCGACCTGCGCGCGAAGGCGGGCGTGCGCGCGCCCAAGCTGTCAGGCGGCATGCGCCGCAGGCTGCTGCTCGCCCGCGCGCTCATGCACGAGCCGGCGCTCGTCATCCTCGACGAGCCGACCGCAGGCGTGGACTACGAGCTGCGCATCGAGCTGTGGGCCTACATCCGGCGCCTGCACGACGGCGGCACGACGGTGCTGCTGACGACGCACTACCTCGAGGAGGCCGACGAGCTGTGCGAGGAGATCGCCCTGATCCGCGAAGGGCGGCTGGTGGCGCGCGATACCGCGGCTGGTCTGCGCAGGGCGTACGAGGCCGGATCGCTCGCCGACGTCTACGTCAAGGCGATGGCCGGCATCGGCGCGTCGAAGGCGGGAAGTTTGAGTGGCTAGGACGGGGGTATGTGCTGCAAAGGTGCGCCAGGTGGGGCCTGGGCAGGGGTGCGCCGAAGCCATCTAGGAAGGACGACATGACTTCAAGGGGTGCTGGCCTGTTCGCGATCCTGATCGCGGCAGCAGTGATGTGGGTGATGCCATCGGCTTCGGTGGGCAGTACCGCGGATCTGGGCAAGGCGGGCGATGCGCTGCGTGACGTGACCGCGGGCGTCGGCGACGCCGTCCAGGGCACCGTCGACAAGACGGTCGCGAAGACCAACGAGGCGGTCCGCAGGACGCGCGCGAAGGCCGGCTCGGCAGTCGACAGGGCCAAGCAGGGCAAGGCCGCCACGCGGGCCACCGCCACCGACCCGAAGACGCAGCCGCCGCTGCACGGCAGCAACCCGCACGGCCAGGGCGGAGTCACCGTCGTCGACACCGATCCCAGCTCGGAGCGGCCGCTGGCCAGCGACCCGTCCGGCCGGGCCAGCGGTGAAGAGGCGATCGTGGGCCGCGCGCGCGGTGAGCAGGTCAACGGCACCTTCCGCGGCCACATCACGATCCTCGCGCTGCTCGGCAACGAGGTCGCAGGCGTCGACACCGGTCCCGGCGAGACGAAGAACGGCCCGCTTCAGCCGGTCCAGACAGGCGTCCTCGACCCGCTCTGCACAGGCCTGGCCAACCAGGTCTGCCTCAGCGTGCTGACGGCCAACTCGACGAGCACCGCGAGCGGGTCGACGAACGACTTCGCAATCGCTCGAGCGTCCGTTCTCGGTCTCGGCGTCGGAGCAGCGGAGAGCCAGGGCGTGATCCTCCAGGATGCCAACTGCCAGACCGCTGGCGGTAGCTCCAAGGCGGCCAATGTCACGTCGTCGAGCGGCACTGCGGTTGCCAGCGCCGCCAACTCGAGCAGCACGTCGAGGTCATGTCGCGGCCAGGCTCCCGTGGTCACGAACACCTCGTCGGTGATCGGCCTCGGCGGCGTGGGTGTCCCACTACCGGCCGCCGGCTGCGCGAACGGCACGCCAGACACGGTGACGGGCCTCCCCGGCGTGCTGCCGATCGTCTGCAACGCCGACGACGTCGCCGGTGCGGCAGCCGTGCGCGAGGCGCTCGACGTCTTCGTGCTGCAGGTCGGCGGCATGTCGCTTGCCAAGGAGACGACGGCCGCCTCGGAGTCCTTCAGCGTGGCGCCCCCCGAGACCAGCAGGGCGCAGTGCTCCGACGGGGCCGACAACGACGGCGACGGCGCCGTCGATGCGGCTGACCCCGGCTGTCACACCGACGGCGACCCGACGAACATGGCGAGCTTCAACCCCAACGACAACGACGAGACCAATAGCGGCGGCGGCGGCGGTGGAGGCGGTGGCTCGGGCGGCTCCGGCGACGACGATGCGGCCCAGTGCTCCGACGGCCGCGACAACGACGGCGACGGCCGCGTCGACTCCCGCGACGGCGGCTGTCATACCGACGGCAACCCGAACAACGCCGAGTCGTTCGATCCCAGCGACGACGACGAGTCGGGCGGCGGGGATGGCGGCGGCAGCGGCGACGGCGACGATGGCGCCGGCGCCCCGACCGGCGGGCAGGACACCGACGCCAGCGAGCTGCCGTTCACCGGTGCCGACGTCGTCGGGCTGGCTCTCGCCGGTCTGATGATGCTCGCCGGCGGGCTCCTGTTGCGCCGGCGGGAGGACGCACACGCCGCGCACTAGATGCTCGAAAGGCTTACCGACGCGCTGACAGGGCGCCGCCTCGGCGGCGCCCTGTTCGTGCTCTGTGGCCTGATCATGGCGGCGCTGGTGCTGTCGCGCGACGATGGCGGCTCCGATCGCCCCGCGAAGAAGAGCCAGCCCGTGCGAATCGTCTCGCTGCCGCAGCTCGGGCTCGCGTTCGCGCACCCGCGCACGTGGAAGCGCACGGTGTCCGGACGCGTCATCCGCCTGCGCAGCCCCGATCAGGGAAC
>Ga0136625_1000788_pt1 | contig 10602 bp, 9 predicted proteins | sample AntDrymUQ4832306_2_FD_104672 | JGI IMG/M metagenome (GOLD analysis project Ga0136625, IMG submission 104672) | Polar desert sand microbial communities from Dry Valleys, Antarctica - metaG UQ483 (23.06) | ecosystem: Environmental > Terrestrial > Soil > Desert | place: Antarctica: Dry Valley...
CGAAAGAGCGCGAGGGTCGCGCCCGCGTCGCGCATCTGACCGGTCAGCTCGCGCCCCATCTTCACGCTGCCGACGGCGTCGAACAGGACGTTGACCTCGATGCCCGCCTGTGCGCGTTCGCAGACCGCGTCGGCGATCTCGCGCGCGATGTCGCCGTGCCAGTAGACGTAGGACAGCAGGTTGACCGACTTCTTCGCCGATGCGATCGTCTCCACGAAGGCGGGGAAGATGTTGTCGCCGTTGATCAGCAGCTCGGCCTTGTTGCCGAGGGCAATCGGCGAGCTCGTGATCGCCTCGGTGGCGCGCTGGAACGCCTCGGAGCCGGCCTCGAGATCCTCGCCGCGCAGCTCGTAGCCGTCGCCCTGCTCGCGGCGGTGGCGCAGCGACTCGCTGCCGTACCAGACCAGGCCGAACGCCGCGAGCGCGGCGGGCCAGCGCTTGTTCATGCGACGACGATCTCGAAGCCGCCAGGGCGCAGCGAGAAGTGCGCGGGATCGCACGGGCAGATCTCGCCGTCGATGTTGAACGTCGCCTTGCGATCCTCGACGTCGACCTCGACCCACGCGCCGCGGTGGTGCGCGACGTCGCCCTGCTTGACCAGGCGCCCGCTCTTCATGCCCCACGCCCGGCGCGCAAGCCCTGCGCGCGAGCCGGCGGGCACGATCGCGACGTCCAGCATCCCGTCGTCGGGCCGCGTGCCGCCGATCTCGCTGCCGCCGCCGAAGGCGCCCGTCGCGCCGACGACGACCTGCCAGGCCTGGCCCTCGAAGCGCTCCTCGCCGTCGCAGCGCACGCGGCAGCGCTGCGGCGACGCGGTGCTCGCGGCCTTGACGGCGCCGACCGCGTAGGCGAGCGGGCCGAGGCGCGTCTTGTGCGGTCGCGCCTCGTGCGCGGCGACCACCGACAGGCCGGTCGACGCGGCGTTGACGAACGGCCGCTCGCCGGCGAGGGCGAGCTCGGCGTGGCGCGTGCGCGAGCGCGGATCGCGTGCCAGCGCGCACGCCGCCTCGAGCTCGAGCGGCAGGCCGAGGGCGCGCGCGAAGTCGTTGGCGGTGCCGACCGCAACGACCGCGAGCGCGATGCCCATCTCCGCCGCGAGCAGGGCGGCCAGGCCGACCGAGCCGTCGCCGCCCGCGACGACGATCCGGTCGGGGGTGCCGTCCTTGCTCAGCGAGGCAACCGCCGAGGCCGTCTCGTGCGCGTCGAGCCCCTCCAGTGCGTCGCTCGCGATCTCCTGGATCGGGGTCATGCTGACGTGGGCGCGATCGCTGCCGAGCAGCATCTTCAGACGCTGTGGATCGGGTGCCGTCCCCGAGCGTGGGTTGGCGACGAGGGCGAGGCGCACGATCGGATCCTGCCTGATCGGCGCCCGCGGGAAACGGCCGAGGACGTTTGTACGCGGTCCGAAGTCCGCATGCGGACAACGGGCGAGCCGCGCGCTCTATCGTGCCGCGCGTGAACGCCGCCCCCGACCCGCCGCCCGTCGCCGATCCCGAGGCACGGCGCTCGCTGCGCGCCCGGCTGCGCGGCGGGCCGCTCGCGCGGGCGATCGCCCGCGTCGACATCCGCCTCTACCGCCTGCTGCGCGAGGACGCGCAGAGCGCGCGCCTCGGCGTGCCCATCCGCCGCTTCTCGAGCACCGGCGAGCACGCCGGGCTGTGGCTCGTGCTCGGCGCCGCCGGCGCCGCCGTCGACGCGCGGCGCCGCGAGCGCTGGCTGCGCGCAATCGGCGCGGTGGTGTTCGCCTACGTGCTCAACACGCTGCTGAAGCTCGTCGTGCGCCGCAAGCGCCCGCACCTCGAGGCGCTGCCGGCACTGATCTCGACCCCGACCTCGCTGAGCTTCCCGTCGGCGCACGCGTCGTCGTCGTTCGCCGCCGCGCGCGCCTACTCGTCGCTGGTCCCGGGCGCGCCGCTGTACGCGACGGCGACCGCGATGGCGCTGTCGCGCGTCTACCTCGGCGTGCACTACCCGTCGGACATCGCGGTCGGCGCGCTGCTCGGCACAGCCGTCGGCGCGGCGGGCCGGAGGACCCGATGAAGGTCGGCATCGTCGGGATGCCCAACGCGGGCAAGTCCTCGCTCTTCAACGCGCTGACGAACGCCGGGGTCGAGGCCGCGAACTACCCGTTCACGACGATCGAGCCGAACGTCGCGGTCGTGGCCGTCCACGACGAGCGCCTGGACGAGGTGGCGTCGCTGCTGGGCGCGTCGAACATCGTCCCGGACACGGTCGACTTCCACGACATCGCCGGGCTCGTCGCGGGGGCGCACAGCGGCGAGGGCCTCGGCAACCGCTTTCTCGCGAACATCAGGGAAACGGACGCCCTCGTCCACGTCGTGCGCGCCCACACCGATCCGAACGTCATCCACCCCGACGGCCGCGTCGATCCGCTGGCCGACATCGAGACGATCGAGACCGAGCTGATCTTCGCCGACCTCGAGCAGGCGGAGCGCCGCCATGGGCGCGTCATCCGCGACGCGCGCGGCGGCGAGCGCGCAGCCGTGGCGGAGGAGGCGTGGCTGCGCGAGCTGATCGCGGCGCTGCACGAGGGCCGCCCGGCGCGGACCGTCCCGCCGCCGAGGGACGCCCCGCACGCGCTGCGCGACCTCGGCCCGCTGACCGCCAAGCCGGTGCTGTTCGTGGCCAACGTCAACGAGGGCGACGAGGACGTCCCGGAGGCGGTCGCGGCGCATGCGGCCGCGCAGGGCGCGGTGGCCGTCGCGATCTCTAGCCGCATCGAGGCCGAGCTCGCCGAGCTCGAGGACGAGGACGCCGTGGCGATGCGCGAGGACCTCGGCGTCTCGGAGTCCGGGCTGCAGCGCGTCGTCGGCGGCGCCTTCGCCCTGTTGCAGCTGATCGCGTTCTTCACCGCCGGCGAGGACAAGCCGGCGCAGTCCTGGCACCTGCGCCGCGGCCTGACGGCATGGCACGCGGCCGGCCAGATCCACTCGGACATTCAGAAGGGGTTCGTGCGCGCCGAGGTCGTGGGCTGGGACGAGCTGATCGACGCCGGCGGCTATTCGGGCGCGCGCGATCGCGGGACGCTGCGCCTGGAGGGACGCGACTACGCGATGCGCGACGGTGACGTGATCACCGTGAAGTTCACGCCATAGGGTCCAGCGATGCCCGTGGCGCGCGTCCTCTTCGTCTGCATGGGCAACATCTGCCGTTCGCCGACCGCTGAGAGCGTCATGCGCGGTCTCGTCGCTCAGGCCGGCCTGAGCGAGCGGATCATGCTCGACAGCGCCGGCACCGGCGGCTGGCACGTCGGCGCCCCGCCGGACGCACGCTCGGTCGCAGCGGCCCTGCGGCGCGGCATCCGCGTCGAGGGCGCGGCGCGCAAGGTGCAGCTCGCGGACTTCGACGACTTCGACCTGATCGTCGCGCTGGACGGCGCCAACGCACGCGACCTGCGCTGCCTCGCGCCCGACGATCGGGCCGCGGCGAAGGTCAGGCTGTTGCGGGAGTTCGATCCGGCCGCCGACGGCGATCTCGACGTACCCGACCCCTACTACGGCGGCGACGACGGCTTCGGTCGCGTGCTCGACCTCGTCGACGCGGCCTGCCGCGGGCTGCTCGACGACCTGCGCGAGCGTGTCGGCGCTGCGTGACGCGCTGTCGCAGGCGCTCGGGCGGGGCGTCGCCCGCCTGCTCCCGGTCGCCGGCGGCGATCTGAACGACGCCTACGCCGCCGAGCTCGACGACGGCGGCCGCGTGTTCGTCAAGACCGCCGCCGATGCCGCGCCGGGGGCGTTCGGCTGCGAGGCGCAGGGGCTGCGCTGGCTCGCGCAGCCGCGGGCGCTGGCGGTGGCGAAGGTGCTCGCCTGCGCCGACGAGCCGCCGGGCCCGCGGTTTCTCGCGCTCGAATGGATCGAGCGCGGCCCGCCGGCGGCCGAGACCGACGAGCTGCTGGGCCGCGGCCTGGCCGCGCTGCACGCCGCGGGCGCCCCGTCCTTCGGTGGCGATCGCGATCTCGTGCTCGGCCCGCTCACGCTGCCCAACACGCCGGCCGCCGGCTGGCCGCAGTTCTACGCGAGCTGCCGGCTCGAGCCGCTCGCACGCCTGGCCGCCGATCGCGGCGCGCTGCCCGCGGGGGCGCCGCAGGTCCTCGACCGGCTCACGGGACGGCTCGACGACCTCTGCGGCCCCGCCGAGCCACCCGCACGACTGCACGGCGATCTGTGGAGCGGCAACGTGCTGACCGGCAGCGATGGGCGGCCATGGCTGATCGACCCCGCGGCCTATGGCGGGCATCGCGAGGTCGACCTCGCGATGCTCGCGCTCTTCGGTGCGCCCGGACCGCGCTTTCTCGCCGCCTATCGCGAGGTCGCACCGCTCGCGGCCGGCCACGAGGAGCGAGTGCAGCTGTGGCAGATCATGCCGCTGCTCGCGCACGCCGCGCTCTTCGGCGGAGGCTGGGGTGCGTCCGCGCTCGCCGCGATGCGCCGCTACGTGGGCTGACCGCGCCGTCGCGGGGTCGTACGCTGCCCGCATGAGCAGGCCGCCTGTGCGCGCGTGCGAGTTCGGTCTGCCGGGGCAACCGCCGGCGCGTCGCGATCGCCGACGACAAGGTCATGAAGGCGATGCGATCCAAGCGCGCCTGACCCGTCAGGCCGCGTTTCGTCGCGGCAGCTCGACCACCTGGGCGTCCTGCGGGCGGTGGCGCCAGATGTCGCGCAGGCACAGCCAGTCGAGCGCCAGCAGCCCGGCGACGAAGCCGAGCACGCCGATCACGAGCAGCGCGCGCTGGACGATCGCCGGTGACTCGGAGAGCTCGGCGCGCGCAACCGCGGCGGGGTCGTTGCGATACAGCGGCGTGGCGCGGAAGGCGGCGCGCGCGACCGCGAAGGCGGGCTTCGGCGTGCCGTCGTAGGCGATCAGCGCCTTGTTGTGGATTCCGTCGCGCGGCAGCGGCGGCTTCGCGCCACCGTCCCAGTGCGGCTTGACGGCGAACTCGCGCGCCGTCCAGTAGATCGCGCCGCCCATGAACCCGAGCCGGTCGATGATGTCGAGGTTGCGCTGCAGGTAGCGCGTCTGAAACTCGTAGGTCTGCTTGACGTCGGCCGGCCCGGACTCGGTCGCTTCGGCGCCGAACTCCGTCATGACGAGCGCAAGCTTGCGGTACTTCGCGTGCATCGCGCGCAGGTACGGCGCGAGGTCGTCGAGGTTCTTCGTGGAGCGCTCGGGCTTGCCCGCGTACCAGCCGTAGTACGAGTTGATGCCGAGCATGTCGAACGCCTCGTAGGTCTTCTGGCGCGGGATGCGCGGATAGGACAGCACGTCGATGGAGACCGGCAGCGTGGGGTCCAGGTCGCGCGACAGGTCGGCGGCTCGCAGCATCCACAGGCGCGTCGTCTTGACCTCATCGGGTCGCGGCGTGAGCTCGTTGGCCACCGAATGGGTGATGACCGAGGCGTGGTTGCGCGCCGCCAGGATCGTGTTGCGCAGCACAGCCAGCTCGTAGGAGCGCTGGCCCGGCGTCCTGAGCATCCTGTCGCGGTGATAGACCGGCGCCTGGCTCCAGACGAGGATCCCCTCCTCGTTGAAGCGGCGCAGCAGCCGCTCGTCGAGCAGGTAGTGCGCGCGCGTGACGTTCGCGCCCAGCGACTTCAGCTCGTTGACCGTCGTCTCGATGTCGCCGTCGGTCAGCGCCGACCCGCGCCCGAGGACGTCCTCCTGGATCGACGCGCCGCGCAGGTCCAGCACGCGGTCGTTGAGGCGCAGCGCGCCGTCGACGACCTTCACGGTGCGCAGGCCGACGCGCCGGCGGTCGCTCTGGGTCACCTGCTTGGCGACGATTGTGCTGACGGTCGCGTCGTAGAGCTGCGGCTTCTCCGGCGCCCACAGCTTGGCCTTGCCGCGCACGGCGACCTTGAAGCGCACGCGCACGCGGTCGCCGGGCCGCAGGATCCTGCCCTGCGTCGAGCCCTCCGAGGTCGCGCCGCCGGGCGCGCGCAGCGACAGGCGGATCGTCGGGCGCTGCGGGCGGCTGCTGCGATTCTCCAGCCAGCCGTCGACGATCGTCTCCCAGCGACACGCCGATCCCCCGCAGCGCTTGCGCGGCAGCACGCCGACGTCGTGCAGGACGACCGGGCCGCGCGGCACGAGCGTGACGGCGCGCGTGATCCCGCCCCAGTTCCACCAGCCCTCGCGCGTGCCGACCGGGCGGCGGTTGTCGGCGCGCACGACGAGGATGTTCGGCTGTCCCTCGAGCAGGCCCTGGGCGGGCAGCTCGAACGGCGTGTACGGGTCGCGATGCTTGCCGATCTCGCGACCGTTGAGCCACACGCGAGCCGAGCGGCGCACCTGCTCGAAGCGCAGCCACCAGCCCGCTCCCGCAGCCGTCGCGGGTCCCGTGAAGCCGATGCGATACCAGCCGACGGACCCCCGGAAATGCTGCGCGAGCGGTTCCGGCTCGAAGACGTGCGGCACGGTCGTCGGCTCCCAGCTCGTGCCGATGCGCCCGCTCTGCCAGTTGGAGACCAGGCCCTGGTCGCCGCGATCGGGTGCGAACTGCCAGCCCTGCGCGAGCGCGACGGGCGTGGGTGGATCGGCTGCGGACGCGGCGGCAGGGCACGCGAGCGCGACGGCGATCGCGAGCACGATGAGCAGGACGCGGGGCACCTGGGCGAACATGATGGCGCAAAGGGCCGTTTCGATGTCTGACTGGCGGCGGTCGGGCGCGATGGTCCTGCAAACCGCTGCCACCCTCCTGGTTGCGGTGGCGCGGTGGACTGCCGGGATGAGCCCCCCGTCAGGCGCGAGCGTCCCCGGCGGCCAGCTTCTCGAGCCGCTCGGCGAGCCGGTTCATTCCGCGCGCGCGGGCGGCCGCGGCGGCGGTCGAGCCGTCCGTCTGGGCGTCGCGCGGTAGCGCGATGGCGGCGTCGCGCAGCGTGGCGACGTCCTTGAAGGCGCGCAGCAACTGCGGATCGCTCGTCAGCGCGCCCGCCATCCGCGGCGTCATCGCCCCGGGCTTGGCGCCGGCCGTGATCGCGCCTTCGAGCGTGCCGTGCGCGCGCAGCAGGTCGCGCGCGCCCTTCGCACCGATTCCCTTGGCGCCGGGAAGCCCGTCGGACGGGTCGCCGCGCAGCGCGATGAAGTCCGGCACCTGCTCGGGCTCGATGCCGTAGCGCTCGCGCACCTCGGCCGGGCCGACGACCTCGGGGCCGTCCTTGCCACCGCGCGCAAACAGGACCGTCACCCGGTCGCTCACGCACTGGAACATGTCGCGGTCGCCGGTGAACAGCAGCGTCTCGCCGCCGGCGGCCTGCTCGAGCGTCGCCAGCGATCCGAGCAGGTCGTCCGCCTCGAGCTCTGGATCGGACAGGCTCAGCCAGCCGAACGCGCCGAAGAAGGTGGGCGCATCCGTCCACTGGCGCTCGAGCTCGGCGGGCATCGGCGGACGGTCGGCGTGGTAGGGCGCGTACAGCTCGGCGCGGTAGGCCGCCTTCTCGGCGCCGAAGCACAGCACCACCGCGCGCGGGGCATGGCGCTCGACGACGAACAGGATCAGGTTGGCCATCCCCAGCAGCGCGTTCACCGGCTGCCCATCGTCGTCGGTGATGCTCTGCGGCAGCGCGAAGAACGCGCGGTACAGCAGCGACGGGGCGTCGACGGCGAGCAGCGGGCCGGGCACGGCCTGGAGCCTACGGATCGGGCGTGTCAGGGTTGGCGAGGTGACGGCGCCTAGACTGCCGGCCATGATCACGATCACCGATGTCGACGAGCTGCGCGAGAGGATCGGCGACGAGCTCGGCGTCAGCGAATGGCACGACGTGACGCAGGAGGCGGTCGACGATTTCGCCCGCGTCACCGGCGACGACCAATGGATTCACGTCGATCCGCAACGCGCGACGCAGACGCCGTTCGGCGGCACGATCGCCCACGGCTACTACACGCTGGCGCTGCACCCGAAGCTCTCCGCGCAGCTGATCAGCTTTGCGGGCTTCTCCTTCGCCGTGAACTACGGCCTCAACAAGGTCCGCTTCCCCGCCCCGCTGCCGGTCGGCAATCGCGTCCGCATGCGCCTTGGGCTCGTCGCCGTCGACGACGTGCTCGGCGGCGCGCAGATCACGCTGAAGCTCACATTCGAAGGCGAGGGCGCGCTCAAGCCCGTCTGCATCGCCGAGTCGCTGACGCGGGTCTACACGGGCTGAGCTTCAGCGCACGCGCACGGGCGGGCCCGGCTCGCCGGCGTAGCGGACGCGGTAGAGGCCCGGTAGCCCGACGTTCGCGCGATAGCGCCCGCCGGCCCGCGTCCGGGTCTCGAGCTGCGCGACCCAGCGGCCCTGCGTGAAGCGCTGCACGACGATCGCGCGCCCGGCGATCGCCGGCGTCACGCGCCCCGCGATCGCGCCGGCCGCCGGCACGGTGCCCTGCTCGCCTCGCGCGCCGGCGATCGACAGCACGGCCGTGGCGCGCGCGGTCGGTATGGCACCGCCGGTATCGGGTCCCGCGGGAGCTGGAGCGCGCGGAGCGTCGCCGTCCCCGCGGGTGGCGTTCGCCGTGATCACCGTAAAGCGCGCCCATGTGTCGTAGAGGTCCAGCCGCGAGCGCAGCTGCGGCCCGGTGACCGCGGTGCGCCCGCGCGTGCCGATGATCTGGGCGCGCACGACGCGCGGCGAGCGGCCGCGCTGCAGCACGCGGATCTGGCGCAGGGAGCCCTTGACGAGGTCGCCGAGGCGCGCGTCCGCCTGGCGCAGCGTCATGCGCCTGGTCCAGCGGTGTCGCGGCGAGCCGGTGTCGAAGGGGTCCTCGACCGACGTCAGCCAGGGCTGCGGCTGCGCCCCGAGGAACGAGTTCTCGATGTTCTCGGTGCGCCCGCCGGACGTCGAGAAGTAGTACGTCACGATCGGCTTGCCGGCGTAGACGACGACCTCGCCGGCCGTCGCGGCCACGGCCGCGTTCGTGCTCGCCACCTCGCCCGCGATGCCGATGTACATCTGCGAGCGCGTGTCGGCGTACTGGTCGAAGCCGTCGCCGTTCTTGCTCGTCGCGATCGCGTACGTGCGCGCGGCGACGGCCTGCGCGCGCAGGGCCTCCTGCGGCCAGCTCGTGGGCACCTCGCCGGCGACGACGCCGCGCACGTAGTCCTCCATGCTCAGCACGTTGATCGCCGACATCCCGAGCCCGCCGGGGCGAAGCTCGAGGTCGCCGCGGTAGCGCCCGTCCGTGACGGAGTTCTCGGCGCGTCCGCCCAGCAGCACGCCTGCCGGCGTGCCCGTGACGCGCAGCGGCGCCGCGTAGGTGCCGAGATCGCGGCCGCTTGCGGACCGCAGCACGACGTTGGCGCCGAGCGCGCGCGTCGCGCCGTAGGTGCGCGCCGGATCCAGCGAGCGTCCGCCCGCGACGGCGCTCGCGCCACTGAACGTGATGCGCGCGGCGCTGCGCATGAGCACGCGCACGTCGCTTGATCCCGCGAGCATGCCGAGCTGCGTGCCCCGGTAGTAGTGGCCGAGGATGAAGGCGTGGTCGCGCCCGCGCTCGGCGAATCCGAGAGCGCCGTACTGGCTCATCCCGATGCCGTGGCCAAAGCCGGCGCCGCGCACGATCACACGCGACGCTCCCTGCGCCGGCGCCGCCGTCGCGGCGAGCGTCAGGAGGACCGCGAGCGAGGTCAAAAGCAGGCGTCGCATCTGCCTGCGGGGACACGCCGCCGCTGCGGGAGTTGCGCCGCCGGCTGTGGTGGGTAGCTCGCCCATGTGCCGTCTCAGCCTACGAGCCCGCCTGGTCGGCGTGGGGAGCATGAGTGATGCCCAGATGAGCGCAGCCGGCGAGCAGGAGGTGCTCGACGCCGTCGCCAAGCGGCTCTACATCGCGGGGCAGTGGCGCGACGGCGCGGAGGGCGCGACCCTGGCGGTCGAGGACCCGGCGACGGGCGAGACGATCGCGAACGTCGCCGACGCAACCGCACAGGACGCGCTCGACGCGCTTGGCGCCGCCCACGACACGTTCGGAATGTGGCGCGAGACGCCGCCGCGCGAGCGCGGCGAGATCCTGCGGCGCGCGTTCGAGGCGCTCACCGAGCGCGCGGACGAGCTCGCACTGCTGATGACGCTCGAGATGGGAAAGCCGCTGGCGGAGTCCCGCGCCGAGGTGACCTACGCTGCGGAGTTCCTGCGCTGGTACTCGGAGGAGGCGGTGCGCATCGAGGGCCGCTACACGACCCATCAGGCCGGCGGCGGTCGCCTGCTGACGATGAAGCAGCCCGTCGGCCCGTGCGTCTTCATCACGCCGTGGAACTTCCCGCTGGCGATGGGCACGCGCAAGATCGGGCCGGCGATCGCGGCGGGCTGCACGATGGTCGTCAAGCCGGCGAAGCTCACGCCGCTGTCGATGCTCGCGCTCGCGCAGGTCTTCGAGGAGGTGGGGCTGCCCGCCGGCGTGCTGAACGTCGTCACGTCGTCGTCGTCGGGACGCGTCATGGAGCCCGTGATCCGTGACCCGCGTACGCGCAAGCTGTCGTTCACCGGATCGACGGAGGTGGGGCGCAAGCTCATGGAGCAGGCGTCCGAAGGGCTGCTGCGGGTGTCGATGGAGCTCGGCGGCAACGCGCCGTTCGTCGTCTTCGAGGACGCCGACCTCGACGACGCGCTGGAC
>Ga0136625_1000789_pt1 | contig 10602 bp, 8 predicted proteins | sample AntDrymUQ4832306_2_FD_104672 | JGI IMG/M metagenome (GOLD analysis project Ga0136625, IMG submission 104672) | Polar desert sand microbial communities from Dry Valleys, Antarctica - metaG UQ483 (23.06) | ecosystem: Environmental > Terrestrial > Soil > Desert | place: Antarctica: Dry Valley...
GCTTAGAGTCTCTAACACAATGAGGCCTCGTCGACGGTGCGTGATGGGTGGTGCGAGGCAAGGACGCAGGGAGGGCCAATATGAGCCATATTGGCCCGACTGAGGACGCCGCATCGCTCTGCCAGTTCTTTCGGGGACCCCAGAAAGTGCGCAGCACTTTCTGGGGCTGAGCGCGTGCCGGCGGCTCAGAGCTTCATTGTTTTAGAGGCTCTTAGCGCGTCGCCTTGCCCTTGACGCCATGCACGGGCCGTCCGGCCGCCTCCCAGGCGTAGTACGAGGCGCTCGGCCCGAACCCGCTCTCGTAGGGAACGATCCGCGGGTTCCTGCTGACCTCTTTCGCGCGTTGCGCGTGCCAGAGGAGATTGGGATCGTCGCGCTCCTCCCAGACGAGAACCAGGTGCGCTGCGGTCATGAAGTCGGCGACGAACGAACAGCCGGGAGCAGGACACGGAAACGGATCGGTGCGCACGCAGAACCAGCCGCTGTGATCGGCGCTGTCGTCGTCATCCCACAGCTTCTCGTCGGACTCCAGGTCGAGATCGGAGAGAACAGCTACGCCGCGCTGGGGCTCTAGCGACCTGTCCGGGAAGTGGCCACGGTGAGTGGCACGTGAGAGGTACCGCGAAGCAAGGACGCAGGGAGTGCCAATATGCAGACCTATTGGCACGGGTTCTCGGGGCCAGGAAGTGCACAGCACTTTCTGGGGTAGGACCGAGGACGCCGCATCCTGGCGCGTCACGCCTGTCAGACGCCCTGAGCCAGTTTCCGGGCACCCTAAGTCCACGGTGGCCACAATAGCCACGTGGCTGTAACGCCCTCACGCGACGTCGCGATCGTCCTCTCCGGAGGCGGGATCAACGGCGTCCTGCTCGAGCTCGGCTTCCTCAAGCGCCTGCGCGAGAGCCCGGTGTGGCCACGGGTGGGATGGATCTACGGAACCTCGGCGGGCGCCCTCTCGGGAGCGATGGCCGCGGTCGACCGGCTCGACGACCTTCAGGAGTTCGCGCTCGGCCTGCAGCCTGATGACGTCTTCCGCCCGCGACGCGTGTGGCAGTTCCCCGGAGGCCTCCACGACTACAGGCTTCCGGAGACGATCGCCGAGCGACTCGGAGGAGAGGAGCTGGGTTTGGCGCTGGTGACGTCCGAGATCGAGCTCGTCGTCATCGCGACCGATGTGAGCGTCCCGCTCGACGAAGCCGACCCGCGTCATTTCGAGCTCGTCTACGAGGCGGGCTCCACCTCCGCGGAGACGATGGGAAGGGCGGTTCTCGCCTCCGCCGCCGTGAGTGGGCTCGTGTTCCCGGTCTCGATCGAGGGCGTCATCGCGACGGACGGAGGCTGGGTACGCAACTTCCCCCTCGCGCACGCGTACCGAAATCCGGAAGTACAGGCGATCGCCGCCTTTCGCTACGTCGCAAGCTACCGGCCAACCGATGTCGCGTTTCTGGGACGGATGCGAGAGCGTCTGGATCGGTTCAGAGCGGTCCCGCCGGTGCGCGCTTTGCTCGCGGAGATCCGTCTCGCGGAGGAGCGCGCCGCACGCGGGGAGCCCGCTCACTACGCGGAGATGATCATGCGCCTCATGCGAGTCGCGATCGCGCGAAACACGGTGCTAGAGGAACGTCTCGCAGCGGAGCGAGACACGTCCGTGGCCGAGTTGCAGAGGCTACGAGACGAGGTGATCTCGACGGCAGTCGACGCGGCGCCGAAGCGCCGGCAGGAACAGCTTCGCGCCGAACTCGAGGTCATTTTCACGTCCGCGCGGTTCCCGTTCCGGCACGACCGGCAGGTCCCGAGCCTGATCGTGAGGGCCACCCAGGGGGACGACGGTCTCGACGCGACGTTCCGTGGAGAAGAGCCGTGGCCGGAGGAACGCAAGCGCGCCTTGATCGAGCGCGGCTACCGGCTCACCGACGATGCGCTGGCCGCGAACCCCGACTTCAATGCTTGATGGCCGAGCTGGGTGCGATGCGGCCGCGAAGCGGGCGCCTTCAGGGATCGTCGCGCGAACGGAATTCGCGCTAGCGGATTCCGGTCTTGCGCCAGCTAACGAGCGGACGCGGGCTGCCGCCCGAGCGTGACTGTCACACTCGTCTTTTTCGCGTCGCGGTAGATCCGGAGCTTGATCTTGTCGCCCGGCTTGCGCGCGGCGATCGCGTCGCGGAGCTCCTCGATCGAGGAAATCTGCTCGCCGCCGGCTGCGACGATGATGTCTCCGCCGAGGTCGTACGTCTCCCCTGCGACGACGACCCGGGTCTCACCGGCTTCGAGGCCTGCCTTCGCGGCGCCGCTCGCGGGGCGCACCTCCTCGACAAGGATTCCCGACTCGACAGGAAGGTTGTAGGTTTCGGCGAGATCGGCCGTGACCGCATGTCCGGCGATGCCGAGATACGCATGCTCGGCGCGGCCAGTCTGCAGGATCTGCGCGACGACGTCCTCGACCGTGTTCGACGGAACCGAGAAGCCGATCCCGACGTTGCCCGTGCTGATGCCTCCGGTCTCGATCTGCGTGTTGACGCCGATCACCTCGCCCCGCGCATTCAGAAGAGGGCCACCTGAGTTGCCCCGGTTGATCGGCGCATCCGTCTGAATGACGTGGTCGATGGTGAACTGGTTAGGTGCGGTGATGAGGCGCTGGAGCGCGCTCACGATGCCCGCCGTCGCGGTTCGGTCGAGGCCGAACGGATTGCCGATCGCGACGACCGGATCTCCTACTCGCACTGTGTCGGAATCACCGAGCGGGAGAGGGGTGAGGGCGCTCGCCTGTGACTCGACGCGGAGCACGGCAAGATCGGTCGACGGGTCGGTGCCTACGAGCTCCGCTTCGACCGTGTCGCGGTTGGAGAAGCTCACGCGGATCTCGCCCGCATCCTCGACGACGTGAAAGTTCGTGACGATGTGCCCGGCCTTGTCGACGACGAATCCCGAGCCGAGGGCAGACGGGTGAACATCACCCGAGAACGCGTCCGCGGTTCGACTCGTCGAGGCGATCTGGACGACACCGGGCGCGGCACGCTCGTAGATTTCATTGACGCTCATCGCGTCCGCGGATGGCGCAGCGAGCGTGCTCGGGGGCGGAGCGGTCTCGGTCACGACGGTTGTCGTCGAGCCCTCGAGCCCACCCAGTAGTGCGACCGCGCCCACCGCGACCGCGCCCCCGAGGGCGGCAGTCGCGACGAGCGCTAGGTACGGTCGCACGGAGGAGAGGGCCATGCCCCTCCGTTATAGACATAGGCGGGTGAACTGGGCGTTAGAGCCGGTTAAGGGCCAGTTGCGCGAGTCGGCTCAGCCGGCGAGGACGCCGGTCACGTACATCACGGCGATACCCGCGAGAAAACCGCCGATCGCGTAACCCGAGCGCAGGCCGCCCGGCGCCTGCCGTGCGACGTAGCGGCCGACCTCGACCACGACCTGGAAAGCCGCACCCGCGGCGATCGCGAAGAAGAGGACGCCCAAGACATCGCTCGACGTGTAGCCGCCGATCCAGGCGCCCAGAATCGCGGGCGCGCCGGCGACGAGCGCGAGGGCGACGAGCGCGAGGATGGTCACACGAGTCTTCGCCACCGGCGCGGCGATACCGAGGCCCTCGGTGATGTTGTGGATCATGAAACCGATGATCAAGAACGTCCCGAGCTGGAGCTCCCCGAGCGCAAAGGACGCGCCGATGGCAAGCCCCTCGCCGAGGTTGTGGATGCCGATCCCAATGGAGACGAGCAGCGCGAGGGCGAAGCCCGTGGCCGTCCCGCCTCGGCTCAGGCGGCCCGAGAGCGCGGTCATGCCGAGGAAGCTGAGCGCCACCCCGAGCAGAACGAGCCCAGAGCCTCCCAGCGCCGACGGGAGCGCAGCCTGAAGCGCGAAGGCCTCGCTCAACGCCTCGAGTCCCAGAAACACGAGCAGCCCCGCAGTCAGGGCCATGAACGCAGCGAGCCAGGCGGGGCTCGCCTGACGTAGCGCCGGAAGCCAGAGGAGCCCGAGCGCCACGGGGAGGATCCCCACGAGCGCGCCGATCACCGCATACCCGAGAAATCCTCTGAGCGCCGGTTCCGGCGTCGCGATCGCGGCCGGGATCTCCTTGACCGTCTGGATCCCGGTTGAGCTCGTCACGCCGACGGTGATCGGATCCTCCTCGACCCAGTCGAACGGGACGACGATCGTGCTCGAGCGAAGACGCCCCAGCTCGGTGGGCCCGTCGACGGTGAACGGCACGATCGCGTCGTCGATGTTCACGTTCGCGATGGTCAGGTCGTCCGGCTGGGGGTTCCGCACGGTGATGCGGATCTCGCCGGGTGAGAACTCCACGCGGCGAATGTCGAACTCGTCCGCGGGCGGCGGGTTCGTGCCGACGAGGTCGACAAGCGAGGAGCCGCTGGTGACGACGGCGCCGACCGCGAGCGCGAGCAGCAGCACCGGCACGACCGCCCACAGCCGCCAGCCCATCCGCCCGCGCGCCGCGGCCGCACCGGCTTCCACTATTCGACGACCTCGAAGAAGCCCATCCAGCCGAGCTCCGTGAACTCCGACTGGTGCGCGTGGAACATGAAGCGTCCCGTGTTCGCGAACTGGATCTCCAGCACGCCGCGCTGGCCCTGGCACTGCATGATCGTGTCCGTGTACTCCCAGTAGTCGCCCGTCCCGGTCGGCTGGTAGCGGAAGAAGTCCGCGTGCAGGTGGAGCGAGTTGATCAGGTCGAACTCGGTCAGGTTCGCCAGGTAGATGCGCACGAGCTCCGAGCGCTTGACGCGGATCGGGTAACGCGCGTAGTAGAACGAGCGCCCGTTGACGGTGTAGAAGTTGTTCTCTCCGTCGGCGTCGGTGTCGAAGCCGTTCATCACCAGGACGAGCTCCTGCGCTGGCGGTCGCGGTTCCGTCGGGTCGATGATGAAAGCGCCGTGGAGACCCTTGTGGATGTGCTTCTTGAGCGGCGTCGCGTGGCAGTGGTAGAGGTGGAGCCCAGCAGGGCGGGCCTCGAACTCGTAGACGAACTGGCCTCCGCTCTCGACGATCTCGAAGACCCCGTCCATGTTGGTCGGGTGGATTCCGTGGAAGTGGATCGTGTGCGGGTGCGACCCGCGGTTCAGGAAGCGAACGCGGAGCGTGTCTCCTTCGGTCGCCCGGATCACCGGGCCAGGCGCGGTGCCGTTGTACGTCCAGGCGGGGAAGAAGATGCCCGGGGCGATCTCGAGATCCTTGTCCTCCGCGATGAGGGTGTACTCGCGCACACGGCCAGGCTTCGCACGCAACGCACGCGGCGGGTAGAGAAGCGCGTCGAGATCGTTCGGGCCGCCGACCGCCGGTACCTCGGGACCGATCATCGCCGCGTGCCCCATCGTCGCGCCCCGGCCCCCGACGATGTGCGCCGCATCGCTCTCGGGACGCAGATGGCTTGCGTGGCTCTGTCCACCGGCCTCAGCGTCTCCGCCGAGCGCAAGCTTTCCCACGAACGGCACCGCCGCAAGGGGAGCGGCGGCGGCAAGCAACTTACGGCGAGTGAACGGTTTTTTAGTCATAGCTAAATCTGAGTCGCAGTGTAACCTAAGAACGCTGTCATGGGAACTCAGACCCTCGATCTGACCGTCGCCGTCCAGGACTACCTGAAGAGCATCTACGCGCTCGAGTCCGCAGGCGAGCGAGTGACGACATCCGCTCTGGCCGGGCGCATGGGCGTCAGCGCGCCGTCAGCGACGGCGATGGCAAAGCGCCTCGCCGAGCTCGGGCTCGTCGAGCGCGCTCCGTATCGTGGCGTCGCGCTGACGGAGGACGGTCGGCTCGGTGCCCTCGAGGTCCTCCGCCATCACCGGCTGCTCGAGCGCTACCTCGTCGACCGGCTCGGGCTCTCGCTCGACCAAGTGCACGCCGAGGCGGAGCTGCTCGAGCACGCGCTCTCCGAGGAGCTCGAGGCGAAGATCGACGCGGAGCTCGGCTTTCCGACGCACGACCCGCACGGGGATCCGATCCCGGACAGCGAGCTGCGCGTCTCGGCAGGCCGCGACCGGACGCTGGTCGATCTCGCTCCGGGCGAGCGAGCCTCGGTCTCCCGTGTCCCGGATGGCGATCCAGAGCTGCTTCGCTACCTCGCGGAGCTCGGGCTGGTGCCGGGTTCATCCGTCGAGCTCGTCGCTCAGGCGCCGTTCGCGGGGCCGGTCACGGTTCGCACGGACCGAGGAGACCACGCGATCTCCCGCGAGCTTGCCGACCGGATCGCTGCAGGCTGACAAGATGTCGCCTTCCCGTGAGTGCGATCTGTTTTTGGCCGGCGTCGAGAATCAGCCCGCTGAGCTCGGAACCGACCGCTAGCAAGGATCGGGTGCTCATGGGACAAGGACCGTGAAGAGGCGCACGCCACCTCCGGTCGCACGAGAACGACATGTCGAGATGTCGCGACAAGCAGGGCGAGACCTACGCTCGATTACCTATGCGCAAGGCTTGGATCGCGTCGAGGCAACGCTGGTTTCGCTAAGCGCACATCCGCCTCCTGAGAACCTAAATGTCAAGAGACTTCAGGGACGAGCACCACCGCCCAGAAACCGCCTGTCATTGTGGTTTCCATCCTTTGATCGCTTCATCGAGAGATACTGTTTTCCCGGCGACGAGCTCCTCGTCGGCTCGTTGCATACCCGCAATGAAGGCAGGAGCATGGGCGAGTACGAAGTCCTCCAACGCGTCATCGTCGATGGGGGAGATCAGAGCAACGGGTGTTCCTCGCTCCGTGATGACTTGCCACTTCGTTAGACCAGAGCCGGGACTTCATCCTGCGCATGCGTTCATGATGCAGTCAGGGGAGTTCGAGCGCGACCGTCTTGACGTCCTGGGTGCGATCGGCGCCGAGCTTCCCGTCGAGCTTCTCCTTCAGCTCGCCGGACTCGAGTAGCTCCTCGGTGATGTCCGCGCCCCCGATCAGCTCGCCCTTCACGAACACCTGGGGGATCGTCGGCCACCCGGAGAGCGTCGACAGCTCCTGGCGGATGCGCGGGTCCGGGAGGACGTCGATCGTGGTGACCGGGGCGCCCGCGGCATGGAGCGCGTTCAGCGCGCGATGGGAGTTGCCGCACATGATCATCTCCGGCGTGCCCTTCATGAAAAGGGCCACCGGCTCGTTCTCGATCACTTCGGCTATCTGCTCGTTCAAGGTCTTCATGCGGTTCCTTTCGTCTTGATCCTGAGCTCGTGAATCGAGCCGTCGCCGAGCAGGGCTGCAAGGGCCTCGTTCACGCGACGGTGCTGGTCGAGGAGTGCGAGCCCGTCGAAGGACGGGCTGGCGACCGTGACCTGGAAGTGGTCGCCCGTGCCGGTGCGATCCTCGACCGAAAGCTCCACGGCCTCCGGAAACGCTTGCTGCAGCACGACTCGGATCGACTCGGCCTCCATCGGCGATCATGGTATCCGTGGCCCGCAGAGTCCCGAGACCGATCGCCTACGTCCTCGCGCTACCCGAGCGGCTCGTGCGCGCGGTCGCGGCGGCAGGGGGCGGGGCGATCCACGAGACCGCGGAGCTGATTCTCCCCCGACTGATCCGACGCTCGCGGCTGTACGAGGCGACCGCGAAGAACCTGCTCCGGATCACCGTCGAGCTCGTGGGTGGCGTCGACCGTCCGTCCGAGGCCATGGCCGGCGAGTTCGAGTCGTCGCCTAAGAAGCTCGCGGTCCGCAAGGGCGCCGGCAACGTCGTCGAGCTCGGCTCGATCTTCGCGTTCGGCTTCTCTCCGCTCTGGCTCCTGGCCGGCGCGGCCGACGTTACCCGCGGGACCCGCGTGTACCTCGATGCGCTCGTCGACGAGCTCAAGCGTGCGGGTGTTCTCGCGCGCGATGCCGAGCTCGGCTCGGTGGACGACGTGCTGGCCGCGCTCGAGGGGGCGAGCGGAACCACGGCGCGGTTGATCGACATCCCGCCCCTGGAGGTGGACGGGCTCAAGCAGACGCTCTCCGACCTTCGCGACGACGCGAAGAGTCTGCCCAGCCCGTCGGAGCTCTCTGCCGTGTACTCGGCGCTCGCCGACGAGGCCGATCGAGAGGAAAAGAGCCTGCTCGAGGTGTCGACGGGAGTGGGACTCGCCTTCTTCAACTCCGCCCGCCACGTCGGACGCGAGCACGTGCTGGAGCCCTACGCCGAAGACTTCAAGCCGGTGCGCGACGAGGGCTTCGCCGCGTATGCGCTCCGCGTGGGTCGTCCGTATGCCCAGGCCGTCGCCAGCCACTTCGACCCGAGCCGCACGAGTCTCACGGAGCGCGGGCTCGAGCGGCTGGGTGGCTCGAAGCTGATTGAATCGGGAGAAATGGCGCATCCCGACAGCTTCGGAGCACGTGCTCGGCTCACCGTGGGCGACCGCGAGGCCGAGATCTTTCGGATCGACTCGCTCCAGGAGCGCTTCGACATCTACCGCCTGCCCTACACGCTCAGGATTCTGCTCGAGAACGTCCTCCGCCACGAGGACGGTGTCAACGTCACCGGAGAGGATGTCGAGGCCGTCGCCGGCTGGGTCGCGTCGGCCGAGCCCTCGCAGGAGATCTCCTTCACTCCCGGCCGCGTGCTCCTGCAGGACTTCACCGGCGTGCCCGCGGTCGTCGATCTCGCGGCGATGCGGAACGCCATGGCCGATCTCGGCGGCGACCCCGAGAGGATCAACCCGCAGCTCCCGGCCGAGCTCGTCATCGACCACTCGGTGCAGGTGGACGAGTACGCGACACGGCTTGCGATCACGCGCAACGCCGAGCTCGAGTTCGAGCGGAACCGGGAGCGGTATACCTTTCTCCGTTGGGGACAGGGGGCGTTTGCCGACTTCAAGGTCGTCCCCCCGAGCACGGGCATCGTCCACCAGGTCAACCTCGAGTTTCTCGCTCGCGTTGTGGACGACCGGGGCGGCGTCGCGTTCCCCGACACACTCGTCGGGACGGACTCGCATACGACGATGATCAACGGGCTCGGTGTGCTCGGCTGGGGAGTCGGCGGCATCGAGGCCGAGGCGGCGATGCTCGGAGAGGCGATCTCGATGCTCGTCCCGCAGGTCGTCGGCTTCAAGCTCATGGGCTCGCTACCTGAGGGCGCGACCGCGACCGACCTCGTTCTGACGGTCACACAGATCCTGCGGAAGACAGGAGTCGTCGGGAAGTTCGTCGAGTACTACGGGCACGGGCTGGAGACCCTTCCGCTCGCCGATCGCGCCACGATCGGGAACATGTCGCCCGAGTACGGGGCGACCTGCGGGTTCTTCCCCGTGGACGAAGAAACGATTCGCTATCTGCGACTGACCGGGCGGCCCGAGGAGCGCGTCGCCCTCGTCGAGGCCTACTGCAAGGAGAACGGGCTCTGGCACGACCCGGACGAGCCACCGACCTACTCGCAGGTGGTCGAGCTCGATCTCTCCACGGTCGAGCCGTCGCTCGCCGGGCCAAGGCGGCCGCAAGACCGGATCGCGCTCAGTGAGGCGAAGGAGGCATTCCTCCACGACCTGCCCACGTTCGGTATCGACTATGGCACCGCGCAGGACGCGGCCGTTGCCGCGTCGTTCCCCGCCAGCGACCCGCCCGCGACTATGGAGCCCGGCACGAGCGAGCCCGAGGGCGAGGGCGCCGTTCCGGTTCTCACCGCCCCCGTCTACAACCCTCCCGGCGGCGTCATCTGCGAGCTCGACGGCGAGACCTTCGAGCTCGAGAACGGCTCGGTCGTCATCGCCGCCATCACGTCGTGCACGAACACGTCCAATCCGCCCGTAATGATCGGCGCCGGGCTCCTGGCCAAGAAGGCGGTCGAGCGCGGCCTCACGCGCAAGCCGTGGGTGAAGTCGAGCCTCGCGCCCGGCTCCAAGGTTGTCACCGAGTACTACGACAAGTCCGGGCTGACGCCGTATCTGGAAGAGCTCGGCTTCCACACGGTTGGCTACGGCTGCACGACCTGCATCGGAAACTCGGGGCCTCTGCCAGAATCGATCTCGCAAGGCATCGCCGAGGGCGACCTGGTGGTGTGCGCCGTGCTTTCCGGGAACCGCAACTTCGAGGCGCGAATCCATTCGGAGGTCAAGGCGAACTACCTCGCCTCTCCGCCGCTCGTCGTTGCCTACGCGCTCGCCGGGAGGATGGACATCGACCTCGTGACCGAGCCGATAGGAGTGGGCTCAGACGGCGAGGACGTGTTCCTGTCCGACCTCTGGCCCTCGCCCGCGGAAGTGCGGGAGACGGTCGCCGGTGCGATCGGCGAAGAGATGTTCCGGGCGACCTACGCCGACGTCTTCACCGGCGAGGAGACCTGGCGCGAGCTACCCGTACCGGAGGGGGAGCTCTTCGCGTGGGATCCGGATTCGACCTACGTGCGCCTGCCCACGTATTTCGACGGGATGCCGGCCGAGCCGGAGATGGTCGACGACGTCGTCGGCGCTCGCTGTCTCGTGTCGATCGGCGATTCGGTCACGACCGACCACATCTCGCCGGCCGGATCGATCAAGCTCGACTCGCCTGCGGGCAAGTATCTGATCGAGCACGGCGTCGAGTGGAAAGCGTTCAACTCGTACGGCTCACGGCGAGGGAACCACGAGGTGATGGTGCGCGGCACGTTCGCGAACGTCCGGCTACGCAATCTGCTCGTTCCGGGCTCGGAAGGCACCTGGACCGTCC
>Ga0136625_1000793_pt1 | contig 10592 bp, 10 predicted proteins | sample AntDrymUQ4832306_2_FD_104672 | JGI IMG/M metagenome (GOLD analysis project Ga0136625, IMG submission 104672) | Polar desert sand microbial communities from Dry Valleys, Antarctica - metaG UQ483 (23.06) | ecosystem: Environmental > Terrestrial > Soil > Desert | place: Antarctica: Dry Valley...
GCCTTCCTGTCCGGGCGCTACGCGAAGGTGTACGACGAGATCGTCCAGGTGAAGGAGGCGTGCGGGGCCGCTCACCTCAAGGTGATCCTCGAGACGGGGGAGCTCGGCACCTACGACAACGTGCGGCGGGCGTCGCTGCTCGCGATGGCCGCCGGCGCCGACTTCATCAAGACCTCCACGGGCAAGATCAGCCCGGCGGCGACGTTGCCCGTGATGCTCTGCATGCTCGAGGCGATCCGCGACGTCTACGAGGAGACGGGCCGCGTGGTCGGGATGAAGCCCGCCGGCGGGATCAGGAACGCCAAGCAGGCGATCCAGCACCTCGTCGCCCTCCACGAGACCCTTGGCCTCACGTGGATGACGCCCGACCTCTACCGCTTCGGCGCCTCCTCGCTTCTGAACGACGTGCTGATGCAGATCCGCAAGCAGAAGACTGGGCGGTACCAGTCTCCCGACTACTTCACGATCGACTGATGGAACGGTTTACGCAGACGTACTCGTTGGCCGGCGTAGCCGGGCTCCCGGCGGAAGCCGTAACCGACGTTGGTGGTGTCGCCCGGGCGAAGGAGGGGGCTCATGGGGGAACCATGGGTTCCTCCATGCCATACCAGTCCCCCGACTACTTCACGATCGACTGACGTGGCAATCGAGCACAGGAAGCCGACCACTCCCGCGCTGACGGAGTGGGACTACGCTCCCGCCCCCGAGGCGCGTGACATCGTCTCGCTGGAGGAGCGCTACGGGCTCTTCGTCGGGGGCGAGTTCGTCGAGCCGCAATCGGGGCAGTGGTTCCCGACCGTTTCGCCGTCGACAGAGGAGACACTCACCGAGGTCGCGCAGGCGGGCGAGGACGATGTCGACGCCGCCGTCGGTGCTGCCCGCTCGGCCTTCGAGAACGGCTGGTCGTCGCTCGCGCCGCCGGAGCGTGCGAAGTACCTGTTCCGCATCGCGCGGCTGATCCAGGAGCGCTCGCGCGAGCTCGCCGTGCTCGAGAGCCTCGACGGCGGTAAGCCGATCCGCGAGAGCCGCGACGTCGACCTGCCGCTCGCGGCCGCGCACTTCTTCTATTACGCGGGCTGGGCCGACAAGCTCGAGTACGCGTTCCCGAACCGGAAGCCGCGGCCGCTTGGCGTCGCCGGGCAGATCATCCCGTGGAACTTCCCGCTGCTGATGCTCGCCTGGAAGATCGCCCCAGCTCTTGCGTCCGGGAACACGGTCGTGCTGAAGCCCGCCGAGACGACGCCCCTCACAGCGCTCTTCTTCGCCGACATCTGCCGTCAGGCAGAGCTGCCCGCGGGCGTCGTCAACATCCTCACCGGAGACGGGCGGGCCGGTGCCGCCCTGGTCAAGCACCCCGGCGTCGACAAGATCGCGTTCACGGGCTCGACCGAGGTCGGCAAAGCGATCCAGCGTGAGCTGGCGGGAACGGGCACCAAGCTGACGCTCGAGCTCGGCGGCAAGGCTGCGAACATCGTCTTCGACGACGCGGCGCTCGATGGGGCGATCGAGGGAATCGTGAACGGGATCTACTTCAACCAGGGCCATGTCTGCTGCGCCGGCTCGCGCCTCCTCGTCCAGGAGTCGATCTACGAGCAGACGGTCGCGAAGCTGAAGCGCCGCCTAGAGACGCTGCGGCTCGGCGACCCGCTCGACAAGAACACCGACGTCGGCGCCATCAACTCGAAGCAGCAGCTCGACCGGATCACCGAGCTCGTCGAGTCGGGTACGCAGGAGGGAGCCGAGATCTACCAGCCGCCGTGCCGGCTGCCCGAGAAGGGCTACTGGTTCGCGCCAACCGTCTTCACGAATGTCGCGCAGAGCTACCGGATCGCGCAGGAGGAGATCTTCGGCCCCGTCCTGAGCGTGCTGACGTTCCGTACACCCGAGGAGGCCGTCGAGAAGGCGAACAACACGCCCTACGGCCTCTCGGCCGGGGTCTGGACGGAGAAGGGCTCGCGGATCCTCTGGATGGCCCAGCAGCTGCGTGCCGGCGTGGTGTGGGCGAACACCTTCAACCGGTTCGATCCCTCCTCGCCGTTCGGCGGGTACAAGGAGTCGGGCTTCGGGCGCGAGGGCGGCCGGCACGGCCTCGAGCCGTACCTGCGCTTCGACGACGTCTCGGAGCCATGGGGTGGATGAGTACGGGATGACGAGGGGGGGCGGATGACGGTTTCAGGAACGCCGGCGTTCGCGATCACTAACGTCCTGCCGCGCGCGATGACCGGTACTCGAGGGTTCCGGAAGACTGGCAGGCGGCGGTGATGCTCGGGCTCGCTACTGGAACGCCTCTGGCCGCGTGCGCGGTCGCCGTTCGCCGTGCGGAGGGGAGGAGGCAGCACGGATCAGATGCCTAACGAGCGCCTACCCATCAGGAAGACGTACAAGCTCTTCATCGGCGGGGCGTTTCCGCGTTCGGAGTCGGGCCGCACGTACGAGGCCGAGGGGCAGAACGTCGCTCGCGCCTCGCGCAAGGATGCCCGCGACGCGGTCAAGGCGGCGCGCGGAGCCCAGCCGGGGTGGGCGGCCGCGACGGCGTACAACCGCGGCCAGGTGCTCTACCGGCTCGCGGAGATGATGGAGGCGCGCGCCGTTGACCTTGCCGCGGTCTGCACCGGGACGGACGAGGTCGAGGCGGCAATCGACCGCGTCGTCTGGTACGCCGGCTGGGCGGACAAGATCGCGCAGGTGGTCGGTTCCTCGAATCCAGTGTCGGGGCCGTACTTCAACTTCACGGTGCCTGAGCCGACCGGAGTCGTCGCCGTCCTCGCGCCCGACGAGCCGTCGCTCGGCGGCCTGGTCTCGCGGCTCGTGCCGGTGCTCGTAGGCGGGAACGCCGCCGTTGTCGTGGCGTCGGAGACACGGCCACTAGCGGCGATCGAGCTCGCGGAGGCGATCGCCACCTCGGATCTTCCGGGCGGCGTCGTCAACATCCTCACCGGCCGGCGCGGCGAGCTGGCTCCGACCCTTGCCGAGCACATGGACGTGAACGCGCTCGACCTCACGGGCGCGGACGGTCAGACCGCGGAGCTGGAGCGCCTCGCGGCCGACAACGTGAAGCGGATCGTGCGCGGCGAGCCCGACGAGCAGAGCCCGTGGGCGATCACGAGCTTCCTCGAGGTCAAGACGGTCTGGCACCCGGTCGGCCAGTAAGGGCGTCCATCGCTTATCGAGAGTGGGGCGATCCCGCCGCGCCCGCTCTTCTCTTCTGGCCGGGGCTGCAATTGCCGGCGCCCGTGATGCTGAACGAGCACGGGCCGATGCTTGCGACGGCAACCGGTCGGCGGGTGATCGCGATCTCGCCTCCTGGCTGGGAGACGCCAGAGCTCGAGCCGGTCGAGTATCTCCCGAGCGCGCTCGTGCGACGGCTCCTCGGCCTCTTCGACGAGCTCAATCTCGAGCCGCTCAGTTTCGTCGGCTTCTCGTGGGGTGCGACGATCGGTTGCCACCTTGCGGCCCACGCCCCGGAGCGGCTCGACGCGCTCGTCCTGCTCGACGCCGGCTACACCGACTTCCAGGATCGTCCTGGGTACGAGGAGCTGGATCTGGAGGGGGTGACCGCGAGTTCGCGGGAACAGGCGCGAGAAGCTCGCTGGACGACCTGGGAGGAGTGCTTCGCGTTCTTCAGGCCGTTCGTGCGGAAGTGGCGGCCGGCGGTGGAGGAGCGGCTCCGCGGAGCGATGCGTGAGGAAAACGGTGTGATCGTGCCGATCGTGCGGCCCGAGGTGTTCGCCGCGGCCGCCTACGGCGTCATGGCCGAGCCGCCGAGCAAGTCGCTAGAGGAGTTGGGCCGGCTTGTTCTCCCGATCCTGCTCGCCGTCGCATCGGACACGATTGGCACCAACCACGGATGGAAGGCACTCGAGCGCTTCCGCCGCGCCGTGCCTCGGGCGCGGGTGGAGGAGGTCGACTCGGGTCACGACCTGCTGTCGGATGCCCCGGAGGAGACCATCTCGATAATCGGCCGATTCCTCGCGGGAATGGCTCCGAGGGCAATTCCTGAGGCTTAGAGCCACAGCCACGGCTCTTGGGAACGTCACCGGGAATCCGTTTCCTCCCTCGTCGGGTCGCACTGCCTCCTTGGGTTCCGCCCAGTCGTCGACGACCACGGCTCGACACCGGGTCCGAGGCTTAAAGCCACGGCCAGGGCCCTCGAGGACGTTCCGGCCTTCCGACCCGCTAATCAGGGGCGGGCGGGAATGTTCGTCTTGAGGCGCCGCGCGAGACGGTTCTGCAGTCAGCGGTGATGTCGCGGGTGTCGATGTCGCCAAGTAACAGACTGTTACTTGGCGAGGTCGAACCGAGGACGGCACCGAAGCGCTCGCGGAGAAGCGTCAGGTCGCGCCGATCGGTATCGCTCAGCTCGTAGCCGGTGTGTCCGAGCACCTGAGCCCGAGGTGAGAGGCAGCGGACCCGCCGGCCGGCGATGGAACCGACGCCCGAGAAGGACCTCGAGGGCCAGACCCAGGTTGACCCGTCTGCGAGCCCGTAGTCGCCGCCACCGGTCTTGTCGATGGTCATCGTGTGGATGTCGACGCGGCGGTCAGCTACGTCTCGAAGGACGTAGTTCGCCTCCCGTCCGCCATCCATACGCGCAAAGCCGGCGGCCAAGAGTAACGCCTCCGCACGCGGAGAGTCCTCCAGCGAAAGGTGCACGTCGAGGTCGTCGTGCTCCCGGGTCTGCGCGCCGATGAGTGCGTCGACGCCCCATCCGCCGTCCAGGAAAACGGCGACGTCGGCGGCTTCGAGCACGTCGAGCACCTCGACGACGTCGATCGCGCTCATCATCGGGGTCAGCGGTCGGTGGCGTAGATCGCCTGACGCAGCTTTCCGTTCCGGGGCGGGGAGGCATGTGCATAGATCGCGAGAGGCCGGCCGCGCGACCACGTGACGGCGATGTAGTCGGCGAGCATGCGACCCAGTGTCGTCTGCGGCATCCAGCCGAGCGACATCCGTCTGGCGTTCAGCAGCTGTGGCGCCGACCACCGAACCCCGTCGGCCGAGGTGACGAGCTCGGCGTCGACGCCGTTCGGGTAGAGCGCGTAGTAGAGAACGGCGATCCGCCCGTTGCTCGGGTCGATGCCGAGCGTCGGCATGACGGCGTTCCTGCCGGAGGTGACGCGACGAACCGGCGACCATGTCACACCGTCGTCCGAGCGGGTCAAGACGACGTCGTTCTCGGTACAGCCGGGACGGAAGCGGCAGTCCTGCCACGTGACGAGGACGCCTCCCTGCGCGTCGAGCTCCGCTGCGACCAGCGGGGGGGCTCGGAACGGCTTCGGGTCCCGCGTCTGGAGATCCGAGATCGTCACGGGTGAGCTCAAAGTCAGCCCGCCGTCGGTCGAGACGAGGGCGGCGATCCCGGGAACCCGAGGCGCCCATGAGCTCAGGACGAGCTTGCCGTCCCGCTGCACGACGGGAATCACGCCGACGAAGTGAATCGGGTAGGTGAGGGGCGCCGACCACGTCAGCCCACCGTCGTCCGAGCGCTGCAGCGCGAAGATCTCCTCGCTGCCGCGCAGGTCGGTGTAGCCCAGGTAGCAGCGACCGCGGTAGGGGCTCGCGGACTCGTTGTCGCAGGTGAGCCACTGCTTGTCGTAGGCGAGGCCGGCGGCCGGCGCGAGAGCGGCGTCGACGGGCGCGCTCCAGGAGAGCGCATCCCGGGAGCGCTGGATCGTGAGTCGGGTCGCGACGCCGTTCTGGATCGCCAGACCGCTGATCAGCCACATGCCGTGCTTGACGCTGTAGGCCACCACGGGGTCGCTCGCGCGGTCGGACGGGCCTGGCGGGACGGCCGCCTTCGTCAGGCTCGGCAGGAATCCCTTCCGCCACGTCCGCCCGCCGTCCTTCGAGGTCGCGAACCCAAGGTTCGTGGACGCCCCAGCGTTCATCCGACCGACCTGGAATGTCGTCACGGTGCTCGCACCCACGGTGTAGCTGTCCGGCTCGGCTTCGGACTCGTGCTGGCTCTCCGGGTTCGTGTAGAGGTCGCGCGAGATCCGGCGGCTCACCACCTCGCAGTCCGACGCGACGCGATCCTGTGGGTCGGCAACGACGACGTCGCGCCCCGGGCCGCACGAGATCCGGTCGCTCCCGCTGTCGTACTCCGCGGCAATGCGGTCGTTTCCTCGTCCGCCAGTGAACGTGTCCGGGCCGAACCGGCCGACGAGCGTGTCGCCGCGGGCGGTGCCGATGATGGGCGCGGAGGGCGCTGCACCCGCGACGGCGCTCAACGCGACGGCGGCGAGCAGCAGGAGACCGACCAGGCGGGCGCGCATCGCGCAAACGCTAGCGGCGTGGGATTAAGCCCGTGTTAGCCTGCGGGCGCGTGGCCGCCCCCAGACGCCTGAGCCAAGCCATCTCCGAGGGTGACGGTATCTCGCTGATCATCGAGGTTGACGGACCGGAGGCTGCACGGGCTGCCGAGACCGGCGGAGCGGAGGCCCTGCTCGTCCTCAGCGGTCACGAACGGATCCTGAGTGAGGTCGCCGGGGCCTCGTCGCTGCCGATCCTCTTCAGCTTCGACGGTCAGCGGGCGGAGGCGATCGAGGGGGCAGATGCCTGCGTCGTCGAGGGAGACGAGGAATGGCTCGAGTACGTCCATCTAAATCTCCGGGACGGCTTCGAGCTGGCGATCCGAATCGAGCGGGACGAGCAGATCGGTCGCGTGCTCGAGCGGTTCGAGCCAGAGATCTTCGTGCTCGGCGCTCCCGACCCGGAAGGCCGGCTCGACCATGTTCTCCGCCTGCTCACCGACGTTCCCGCCGGCAAGCTTGCGATCGCCGACCTCGGCCGAGCGAACGAGTCGGAGATCGCCGAGCTCGAGCGCGCCGGCTGCGACGCCGTTCTCGTCGGTGCGCACGACCCGACGGCCTAACCCGAGCTTTCTCGCGCTCGTCGCCCTGCTCGCGCTCGCGGCGGCCCTACGCGTTCCCGGGCTGCGCTACGGGTTGCCGTTCCCGCTCCTGAACCCGGACGAGGAGTCGATCGTCCCGCGCGCGTGGGCGATGGCGCACGACCTCACGCTCGATCCGGGCTGGTACGACTACCCGGGGCTGCTCTTCGATCTGCTGGCGCCTTTCCAGGCTGCGGTCGGAGGCCCGTCGTACGGGCTGGCACGCGCCGTGGCCGCGGCGATCGGGATCGCGGGAGTGGCAGCCGCCTGGTGGCTCGGGCGCGCGGCGTACGGGACGGCAGCAGGGCTCGTCGGGGGGGCCGCCTGCGCGGTCGCCACCGTTCACGTCGTCTACTCGCACGCAGCCGTGACCGACGTCCTGCTCACGACGGTCGCCACCGTCGCGCTGGCCCTCGTCGTGACGGGCCGACTGGAGTGGGCAGGCGCTGCGGTCGGTTTGGCCGCGTCGGCGAAGTACCCCGGGATCTTCCTCGCGGTGCCTCTCGTGCTCTGCGGCTGGAGGCAGTGGCGGCGTCTCGCTCTCGCCGCCGCGCTTGCGGTCGGCGCCTTCGCGCTCACGAGCCCGTTCGTCCTCCTGCACGCCGGCGCAGCCTGGGCGGACGTCTCGCGGGTTCAGCGTCTCGCGCGGGCGGGCTGGCTCGGGTTCGAGGCAGACCACGTCGCACCGGTCGCTTTCCTCGACCGCCTCTGGGAGAGCCTGGGCCCGTTCCTGCTCGTCGGTCTCGTGGGGCTGGGGTTCGCGCTCGCCGGGCTGATGTCACAGCGGCACAAGCTCGGTCGTATCGGCCCGAGCGGCCGCGCTGACCTCGTGCTCGCCTCGTTCGCGCTCGTTTTCTTCGGCCAGCTGCTTACACTCGGTGCGCATTTCGACCGCTACGTGCTGCCGCTCATCCCCGTGCTCGGCGTGCTTGCCGGTCGCACCCGGGGTCTCGCTCCCGCCGCCCTCGTCCTGCTGCTAGTGCCGCTCGCGTGGTCGCTGGGTGAGGTTCGCGGCCTCACCCGTACCGATACCCGTGTCGTCGCTCACCGCTGGATCGAGGCGCACGTTCCTCTTGGTGCCAGAATCGCTGTCGAACCGTCGACCCCGCCTGTCGACCCCCGCCCGACGGTTGAGTTGACGTTGCCCGGCCCTGGCCGCCCGGCGGATCCGAACCGCGACCTCCGTGCGCTGCGTGAGCAGGGCGTCGAGTACGTGCTCGTGACGGGCGCAGTCGCCGACCGCGTGCTCGCGGCGGCGTCGAGCTACCCGGCGGAGGCGCGCTTCTACCGGGCGCTGGAGAAACGCGGAGCCCGGGTGCTGCGTGTGGACGGCGGAGGCGGGCTCCGCGGCCCGTGGGTCGCGCTCTACCGGATCGGCGCGAGCGCCTCCTAGCCGAAGAACGCGCGTGCGGTCTCGTACCAGTGCGCCGGCACGGTCTTGAGTGTGGCCGTCGCCTCCGCGAGCGGCACCGAGACAACAGCGTCCCCTCTGAGCGCCGCCATCTGGCCGAACCTGCCGTCGTGCACGAGGTCGGCGGCCTTGAGCCCGTAGCGCGTGGCGAGCACGCGGTCACGCGGGGTGGGTGTGCCGCCTCGCTGGACGTGCCCCAAGACGGTCACCCGCGTCTCGAAGCCAGTCCGTTGCTCGATCTCATGACCGAGTGCATCGCCGACCCCGCCGAGGACGACGTGGCCGAACTGGTCGGTGGGGCGCGCCTTACCGGCCACGAGCCGCCGCTCGCCCGACTCGTAGGTCAGCTCGTAGCCCTCACTGACGACCACGATCGAGAAGTCCTTACCGGTCTCGTGCCTCTTCTCGAGCTGGCGGCACGCCTCCTCGACCGTGACGGGCTGCTCGGGGATCAGGATCACGTCGGCACCGCCGGCTATGCCGCTGTGCACGGCAATCCAGCCCGTGTGTCGACCCATCACCTCCACGACCATGACGCGGTTGTGCGACTCGGCCGTCGTGTGCAGCCGGTCGATCGCCTCGGTCGCGATCGTGACCGCGGTGTCAAAGCCGAACGTGTAGTCGGTTCCGTTCAGGTCGTTGTCGATCGTCTTCGGGACTCCGACGACCGGAAAGTTCTGCTCCGCGTGGAGGCGCGCCGCGACGCCCAGCGTGTCCTCTCCGCCGATCGCGACGAGGGCGTGCAACCGCTCCCGCATCATGCTCTCGAGCACCCGCTCGACGCCGCCGGCCACCGTGTACGGATTCGTGCGCGTGGTGCCGAGGATCGTCCCGCCGCGCGGCAGGATGCCGGAGATCTCGCGCGGCCCGAGCGGCTCCACGATCCCCTCGACGAGGCCGCGCCAGCCCTCGCGGACACCGGCAACCGCCCAGCCGCGATTCAGCGAGCGGCGTGTCACCGCGCGGATGACCGCGTTCAGGCCCGGGCAGTCGCCTCCACCGGTGAGGATGCCTACTCGCTGAGCCACGGCCTGAGTCTACGAGGGGGCGGACTAGACTGAAGCGACGAGCCGAAGTGGCGGAACTGGCAGACGCGCCGGACTCAAAATCCGGTTCCCCTCGGGGAGTGCGGGTTCGATTCCCGCCTTCGGCACCTCATGGTTGAGTCAAACACGCCGGAGCGTGAATCGAGAGCCGACGTAGAGGGCAACGCAGAGGGCAACTCGCCGACGGCCGACCAGCTCATGAAGCAGATCCGACAGTTCCGGCTAGCGGAGTCGGACATGGAGCAGGCTGCCGCCGCTGCCACCTCTCTACAACGCGTGCTCTGGAGCGCCTTCGGCGCGCGCTTGAAACGGCGGTTGCCGTCTGCTACGCCCGTCCCTTCACCGAAGGAACGGATCTTGACCGCAAGAAGTGGGCGCCGCGGGAACGATCGGCGAACGAGCTGCACTGGAGCCTCATCGAGCTGCGGAACACCCTGTACGCGCACACAGAGCCGGACACGGGGCGGCGCGAGATCATCGACCTCGGCCGCATCTTCATCGACGACATCGAGATCTCGTCGCGGATCTATGGCGAGCAGTACTACTCGATCCCCGCCGAGATCCTGCTCGCGATTGTCGCGCTTGCGGAGGAGAGACAGGCGACGTTTCGTGCGAAGGCGGACGACCTGGAGCACAAGCTAGGCCGTCCGCGGCGAGACCCGAGCGACAGCGGCTGGAACGTCGACCCCCGGTAGACCCAGCCCTCGTGTCAGAACGCGACTCTAAGCGCAACCGGGTGCCTCTAGGAGTGTTCATTGACGGGCTCGACGGGGCGCGTGCGCGCGCTGCAACGATCGAGGATGCTTCGACCTGAGAGGCGTTTCATGCGGTGTTCGAGGCGCTCGCGTGGGTTGGAGCAATCCGCGACCGGCTTGGACGGCACGAGACCACTTTGCGAACGCTTAACGGGCTCTACTACGTGCGCAATCTCGTCCTTCACGAAGGCGCAGAGGTACTGGCGTGGGAGCCGACCACGTACGGGACGGGCACGTACGGCTCGGGGAGGTACGGCGGAACGCGCGTGTGGAAATGGCCGTCTCGCGACGAGCTTCCCTCGCGGCGAAGAGATGTAGCAGTGGACGCTGACTACGACGAGCACGTCGCGGGCCGTGAGGTGCCTGTCGTGCTCGCAGCCGTTGTGGAGGAACTGCGACGGCTGCCGAGCTGACGAAGCCCTAGGTCATTTGCGCCTTTGCTGCGGTTGCACGGTTCACAGCGGAGCTCGATGTTCCGCGCCGTGTTA
>Ga0136625_1000794_pt1 | contig 10587 bp, 6 predicted proteins | sample AntDrymUQ4832306_2_FD_104672 | JGI IMG/M metagenome (GOLD analysis project Ga0136625, IMG submission 104672) | Polar desert sand microbial communities from Dry Valleys, Antarctica - metaG UQ483 (23.06) | ecosystem: Environmental > Terrestrial > Soil > Desert | place: Antarctica: Dry Valley...
CGATGTCTTCCATACCCAGGAGTGTTGCACGCCGGGCAGAGCCCGCCAGACTGGATCCATGACCGATTCCTGGGTGCGTACCCGCCGTGACGGCTTGCTCGTGGAAGGGGTCGACGCGATGACCTACTTGCACTCCCAACTCTCCCAGGAGGTGCGGGATCTGCAGGTGGGGCAAAGTCGTTGGACGCTCGTGTTGGTGCCGACAGGTCACGTCGAGGTGCTGGCCCGCTTGTGGCGCCGGGGCGACCAGCAGTTCGTGCTCGACACCGAGACCGGCTTCGGTCCGACGATGCAGGCGCAGTTGGCCAAGTTCATGATCCGGGTCAAGGCCACGCTGACGGAGGTGGAGCTGCAGGCGCTGGAGCCCGTGCCGCCGGTTTCGGACGAGCTGTCGCTCGAGGGCGCCGTCGTTGGTTGGTGGGGGCAGGGCACGGTGCTGCTCGACGAATCGGCGCCGGCGTTGCCCGACGAAGCCTCTGAGGGTTCGCCCGATGAGCTGGAGCACGCCCGGGTCGCCGCCGGGTGGCCCGTGATGGGTCGGGAGATCGAGCCGGGCGAACGCCTGCCCGCCGAGTTGGGTGTGTCGTCCGTTGCAGTCAACTTCACGAAGGGCTGCTATCCGGGCCAGGAGCTGGTGGAGCGCATGGACAGCAGGGGTGCGAAGGCGCCGCGTCAGCTGCGCCGCCTGGATGTGGCCGACGGCGCCGCCGCCGGCGATCCGATCGAGTTGAACGGCGCTGAGGTCGGCCGGCTGACGTCCGTCGCCGGCCGTCAGGCGCTCGGTTTCGTCAAACGCAACGCCGACATCGGAGAACCCGTCACCCCGACCTGACGCCCGGCCCCCAATCAACCGAACTGTGAGTGCTCGACGCCGATTTGGGCCGTTGGACTCACAGTTCCAGATCGATGAACCGAACTGTGAGCGCTCGACGCCGATTTGGGCCGTTGGACTCACAGTTCTGGGCGTCAGGAGGTAGGGGCGTCGAGGGAGCGGCGAAGGCCGATCACCTCGGGATGCGTGCGCAACGATCCCAGTTCCGGTGCTTGGTCGATGATCCTGGCGACGGTGGATGGGTTGGCCGCCGTGGACACCGCTGTGCGCAGCCACGCCACGGCGGTGGCAGGGTCGCCGGCGGCGTTCGCCGCCCGAGCGACGGTGGCTGCCACGGGACCACTGCGGTGGCGGCGGTACGTGTCGGCGGCGTAGAAGGCCGCCCGCTCGTACTGGCCGATCGCCAGCAGCCGCTCGGCCAGCAGGTACTCGTTGTTGGGGTTGCCGACGGGTAGGCGTGGGCCGAGGTTTGAGATCAAGGCCGCCAAGTGGTTCCGGTCCATCTCGTCGGGTGGCGGCACCATCGGCGCCGGCGACGCCACAGCCTTCTCGAGGGTCCGGCGGGCAGCGGCGGTGTCGCCTTTGCGGAGCTGGTCGCTGGCCGACATCCACGCCATGTCGTCGACGTCCTGGTTGGCGTACAGCATCTGCAGCTGCATGAGCAGGATGACTCCGGCGAAGATGATCAATGAGCGCCGGTCTTGGTCGAGCATCAGCCATGCCGTGCCTCCCACGGTGATGGCGATGCTGGCGTACAGCATGACCCGCTTGGAGCTCTCGGGAAGGAACCAGTTCAGGCCGGTTTCGACGATGTTGCCACCGTCGAGCGGCAGGATCGGTAGCAGGTTGAACAATCCGATCACGGGTCCTGCCCAGAACACGGCGAATCGAGCGGGGGAGTCGTTGATGGTGGACGTGTCGAGGGGGTTGGCGCCCATGGCCAGCAGCACGGCTGTGCTGAAAGCGATGTGGATTGCCGGGCCGGCGAAGGCGATCGCCGCTCGCGTCGGTCGGCTGATCGGTCGGCTCGGTACGTACGAGGCGTAACCGGCAAGGAAGTCGAGCGAGATCTCGGCCTTGGCCCCGGCGGCGCGGGCGACGAGGGCGTGGCCCAGTTCGTGTACGAGCGTGACGACGGCGACGGCACCGGCCAGCCAGACGCCGAACTCGTTGCCATTGATCAGCACGATCAGCGCCATGAACAAGAAGAATCCCGGACGTAGGTGCAACGGGAACCCGAAGATGCTCGTCGTGCCCCGGGATCCGGTCGCCTGCATCGGTTGGCCCATGTGGAACCACATGCTAGGGGCGCGGCGGGTGCCTGCCGGGGCAGTGTTCGCGAGCGGCTCCGTAGGATGTCGCCCGTGCCGTACGTCTATTCCTTCGACCACCGCCACCGTCGTCCGCCGATGGAGATGAAAGACCTCCTCGGTGGCAAGGGTGCGAACCTCGCCGAGATGACGAGCGTGCTCGAACTGCCAGTGCCTGCCGGCTTCACGATCACCACCGCCACGTGCCGCGAGTACCTCATGTCGGGTTGGCCGGACGGGCTCGACGCCGAGATCGACAAGGCGGTCGGCCGCCTGGAGAAGGCAATGGGCCGTCAACTCGGTGATCCCACCGACCCGCTGCTCGTCAGCGTCCGCTCGGGCGCCAAGTTCTCGATGCCGGGGATGATGGACACGGTGCTCAACCTCGGGCTCAACGACCGCAGCGTGAAGGGGCTGGCAAGGGCCACGAGCGATGAGCGCTTCGCCTACGACTCCTACCGCCGGTTCATCTCCATGTACGGGCGCATCGTGCTGGGCCTCGACGCCGAAGTGTTCGACAAGGCGTTGGAGCAAGCCAAGCACGACGGCGGCGTGCTCACCGACGCCGAGCTGCCGGCGGCGGCGCTGAAGACGCTGTGCGACGACTACAAGCAGGTGGTCAAGGACCAGACGCGCAAAGCGTTCCCCCAGCAACCGATGAAGCAGCTGCGCGGCGCCGTCGAGTCGGTGTTCTCGTCGTGGAACGGTGCCAGAGCCATCGCCTACCGCGTCCGCGAGCGCATCAGCCACGACCTCGGAACGGCCGTGAACGTGCAGGCCATGGTGTTCGGCAACCGTGACGACAACTCGGGCACGGGTGTCGGTTTCACCCGCAACGCCGCCACCGGCGAGAACGTGCCGTACGGCGACTTCCTGGTCAACGCCCAGGGCGAGGACGTCGTGGCGGGTATCCGCAACACCCAGGATCTCGACGACCTGGAAGCCCGGTTCCCCGACATCCACGCCGAGCTGGTCGACATCTTCACCCGGCTGGAGCGCCACTACCGGGACATGTGCGACACCGAGTTCACCATCGAACAGGGCAAGTTGTGGATGCTGCAGACCCGCGTGGGCAAGCGCACCGGCGCCGCCGCTCTGAAGATGGCGGTCGACATGACGAAGGGCACCGGCCGCGGCAAGCAGCGGTGGAAGATCACACGGAACGAGGCCCTGCTGCGCGTCACCGCCGACAACATTGACTCGGTGTTGCACCCCCGCTTCTCGGCTCAGGGATCGCCGATCGCCACGGGGCTGGCGGCCTCGCCAGGGGCGGCCGTCGGACACGTGTACTTCACGGCCAACGACGCTCAGGCGGCAGCAGAGCGCGGCGAAGACGTGATCCTCGTCCGCAGCGAGACCAGCCCCGACGATGTCCACGGGATGATGGCGTCGAAGGGCATCCTCACGTCGCGAGGCGGGCTCGTCAGCCACGCCGCGGTGGTGGCGAGGGGCTGGGGCACGCCTGCTGTCGTCGGCGCAGACGCCGTCGTCATCAAGGGCAAGCAGTTCACCGCCGGCGGCCTCATCGTGGCCGAAGGTGACCAGATCTCGATCGACGGCACCTCGGGTGCTGTCATGCTCGGAGCGCTCGAGACGATGGCCGCCGAGCCGCCGGCTGAGTTCGACGTGATCCTCGGATGGGCCGACACCGTGCGCAAGGGCAAGCTCGGTGTGCGGGCCAACGCCGACACCGGCGAAGACGCCTCCGTCGCCCGCAGCAAGGGCGCCGAGGGCATCGGTCTGTGCCGCACCGAGCACATGTTTCTGGCCCCTGACCGCTTGCCCGTCGTGCGTGAGATGATCCTGGCCAACACTCCCGATGAGGAGACGGCGGCGCTGGAGCGCCTTCGCGGCGTGCAGCAGCAGGACTTCGAGGCTGTGCTCGAGGCCATGGACGGGCTGCCTGTCACGGTCAGGCTGCTCGACCCGCCACTGCACGAGTTCTTGCCCTCTGTAGAGGAACTGCGTCTGAAGGAGGCCACCGTGGGCCTCGGCGACACCGATCGGGCCATGTTGGCCGCCGCCGAGAGCTGGTCAGAGCACAACCCGATGATCGGCACCCGCGGCGTCCGCCTCGCCGTGGTGAAGCCCGGCCTCTATGCGATGCAGGCACGTGCACTGCTCGACGCCGCGGCGGCACTGCGCAAGCGCGGCAAGCACCCGATCGTCGAGATCATGATCCCGCTGACCGTCACCCGCGAGGAACTGGCGCTCGCCAGGAGCTGGGTCCAGACCGAGGTCGACGCGGCGCTCAAGGGCATGCGCAACAAGCCCGAGATCGCCATCGGCACGATGATCGAGACGCCGCGGGCAGCGTTGCGGGCCGACGAAATCGCCGAGGAAGCCGACTTCTTCAGCTTCGGAACCAACGATCTGACGCAGATGGCGTTCGGGTTCAGCCGCGACGATGTCGAGTCGCGGATGATGCCGGCTTACCTCGCGCAGGGGCTGTTGAAGCGCAACCCGTTCGAGACCATCGACCAGTCGGGCGTCGGCGAGCTCGTGTACATCGGCGCCGAGCGCGGGCGCAAGGTGAAGAAATCCTTGAAGCTCGGCGTGTGTGGCGAGCACGGCGGCGACCCGGAGAGCATCGCCCTGTTCTATGACGCCGGGCTCGACTACGTGAGCTGCTCGCCGTTCCGCGTCCCGATCGCTCGACTCGCCGCCGCGCAGGCGATCATCGGCGCTCGCGGCGACTCGCACGCCACCAAGTGATCTCGATGACGCCGAACGCCGCCAGTCCCGGTGCGATGTTTCAAATCGCCTGATCCGAGCAATACTGAACCGACACCCCCCAAAGAACTCCCGGAGCCCTCCCCGATGCCATTCCTCGCCGCAGAAGGCGGCAACCCCAACCTCGTCGAACTCGACGTGCACATCTGGCAATGGGGCGTGCTGCTCGGTTTCATCCTTGCCTTGCTGCTGGTCGACATCCTGGTGTTCCACCGCAGGGCTCATGCGGTCAAGACCCACGAAGCGGCGATCGAGTCCACGGTGTGGATCTCGATCGGCGTCGCCTTCTCACTCGTCATCCTCTGGTGGTTCGGCGGTGCCGCCACCGGCGAGTACATGTCGGGCTACCTGATCGAGAAGAGCCTCAGCATCGACAACGTGTTCGTGTGGGCGTTGATCCTGAGCTACTTCAAGGTGCCGTCGAAGTACCAGCACCGCGTGCTGTTCTGGGGCATCTTCGGCGCCCTCGTGATGCGCGCCATCTTCATCTTTGCCGGGCTCGGGTTGATCGAAGCGTTCTCATGGGTGCTGTACGTCTTCGGTGGCTTGCTGCTGTTCACGGCGGCACGGCTGGTGTTCACCGACTCGGCCCATGTCGATCCCGAGAACTCGAAGTTCCTGCGTGTGATCCAGCGCTTCGTCAAGACCAGCGATGAGCTGGACGGCCAGAAGCTGTTCACGATCAAGGACGGCGTCCGCTTGGCCACGCCATTGTTCGCCGTGCTACTGCTGATCGAGGGTACCGACGTGATCTTCGCCGTCGACTCCGTCCCGGCCGTGCTCGCCGTGAGCAATGAGCCGTTCATCATCTTCAGCTCCAACGCCTTCGCCATCCTTGGTCTACGAGCGCTGTACTTCCTGCTCGCCGACATGCACGCTCGTTTCGAGTACCTTCAGGAGGGCCTGGCTGTCATCCTGGCGTTCGTCGGTGTGAAGATGATCGTCTCCGAGGCGTTCGACTACCACATCTCGACGCCGCTTTCGCTCGGTGTCATCGCTCTGGTCCTGACAGTGGCGATCGTGGCCTCATTCCTCGTCGACAACCCACGAGGTGACGACGCGCCCAGCGACGATGAGTTCGAGGGTTTCCCCGACGCCGCCGAGCCTTCGGATCCGGCCGAAGGCGACGCGCCAGACACAGAAGACAGCGCCGCGCCGCACACTCCGGCCTCGGCCGAATCGAGTCCCGCCGACCGCCACTGACCGTCTCTCGGCGCTGCCCGGGGCCACCGGTAGTGTGGCCCGAACATGGCGATCTCGGATGACGACATCGAGCGCATCCGCTCGACGGTCTCGATCGTCGATGTGGTCCAAGAGCACGTCTCGATGCGCAAGACGGGCCGCAACTTCGTCGGCTTGTGCCCGTTCCATGCCGAGAAGACACCGAGCTTCAACGTGCGCGAGGAGACAGGGCGCTACAAGTGCTTCGGCTGCGACGCCGCCGGCGACGTGTTCAGCTTCGTGCAGGCGGTGGAGCACGTGGACTTCGTCGGCGCAGTGGAGTCTCTGGCTGGCAGGGCTCGTATCACGCTCAACTACACGACCACGGGCCAGACGAAGCAGCGGGCGCGGCGCAAACGCCTCGTGGCGGCGATGGACGCCGCCGTCGAGTGGTATCACCAGCGCCTGCTCAACGATCCGGACGCCCGCCAGGCCCGCGACTACCTGCGGTCCAGGGGGCTGGGCGGTGACGAGGCAAGGGCCTTCAAGCTGGGCTGGGCGCCTGACTCGTGGGACGAGCTGAGCCGCAACTCCGGCATCGACGCCGAGGCGCTGCAGGCCACCGGGCTGGGGTTCAAGAACAGCAGGAATCGCCTCCAGGACTCGCTGCGGGCCCGCATCGTGTTTCCGATCTTCTCCGACAGCGGTGAGGCCGTGGCGTTGGGCGGGCGGGTGCTGCCGGGATCGCAGGACCCGGCCAAGTACAAGAACTCACCCGAGACCGAGATCTACTCCAAGTCGCGCACGTTGTACGGGCTGAACTGGGCGAAGCCGGAGATCTCGACTACCAACCAGGTGGTCGTGTGCGAGGGTTACACGGACGTCATCGGGTTCTTCCGAGCTGGCGTCAAGAGAGCCGTGGCAACGTGTGGGACAGCGTTCACGGAGGAGCACGTGCGGTTGCTGAAGCGCTACGCCAACCGCATCGTGTTGGCGTTCGACGCCGACGCCGCCGGCCAGGGCGCCGCCGAGCGGTTCTACGAATGGGAGCAGCGCTATGACATCGAGGTGTCCGTGGCGAGCCTGCCGTCGGGGCTCGATCCTGGCGACCTGGCCGGGCGCGACCCCAGCGCACTGGCGGCTTCGGTGGACCAGGCGACGCCGTTCCTCGGGTTCCGGCTGCGGAGGGCGCTGGAGGCCGGAGGAGGCACCAGTCCAGAGGCCAGAGCCAGGCGGGCCGAGCGTGCCATGCAGATCGTGAACGAGCATCCCGACGTGAACGTGCGCAAGCTGTACGCCGGCGAGGTGGCCAGCGAGATCGGCCTTCCGGTCAGCGATCTGGTGGCGCTCGCCGTGCGCCGGACGAGGTCGCCGTCGGTGCCCGTGCCCCGCCGGGCGGCGCGCACGTCGATGGAGCACGCCGAGTTCGCCGCCATCGTCGCCCTGGCCACCGACTGGAACTCGATCGCCGAATGGTTGATCGAGGAACTGTTTCCTGACGACGCGCACCGCCGAGCGTTCCTGGCCCTGGCCGAGGCCGACGGCAACTTGACGATGGCTATCGAGCGCATCGATCCGGGTGCGCGCGAGGTGCTCGAGCGCGCCGCGGTTGCCGATCTCGACATCGATCCTGGTACGGAGGCCAAGAACCTGATCTCGTCGGCAGTGCGCCGTCGGCTGGCCACGCACGGGTCCACGGACGATGCCGAGCGCATCCGCACCGACAAGGAAGCCATGTTGCGCCTGGAAGAGCTGCCCGATCCCAATCAGGGGTTCGGCGCTGCTGAGTGGTTGCTAGGTTGGCTACGCAACGGGACGGAGGAATACCGGGTTGGGGGACAATGACAACGGCACACGGCCGATGACCGAAGTGGCCGCAACGAATGTGGTTCACGACGCCTCCGATGACCCTCCGTACCCCCAGATCGATGGGGACGAGTGGCGGCTGCTGCTCGCCAAGGGTCGTGCCGCTGGATCGCTCTACGCCGACGAGGTGTCGGCTGTGCTTCGCGACGTGGAGTTGACCGGTGACGTGTTGCAGGTGGTGCAGCAGTCGCTGGCCAAAGAGGGCATTGTGGTCGACGAGAGCATCGAGGAGGTCGACACCGGCGTCGACGACCTGGTCGATGACGAGGCCACCGGCGAGCTTGCCAGGGATCTCATTGCCGGCGACGATCCCGAGGTCCTCCCTGACGTCCTGGCACCTGCCGACCTCGCCGCCGACGAGTGGTTGTCCGCCCGCCGCCGTGGGCGCCGCAGGGGTGCGCGCACCGTCCGTGTCGACAGCTCGAGCTCCGACAGCGTGCGGATGTACCTGCGGGCGATCGGTCAGGTGGACCTGCTCTCGGGTGAGGACGAGCGCCGCCTGGCAAAGATGATCGAGGCGGGGCACAGCGCCACGGCACGCCTGGAGGGCGGCCGCATCCGCGGTGCCGATGCTCGTCGCTTCAACCGCGACGTGGCGCGTGGAGAGAAGGCCAAGAGCGAGCTGACACAGGCCAACCTGCGCCTCGTGGTCAGCATCGCCAAGCGCTACTCGGGCCGAGGAATGCATCTGCTCGATCTGATCCAGGAAGGCAATCTGGGTCTGATGCGGGCAGTCGACAAGTTCGATCACACCAAGGGGTTCAAGTTCTCCACGTACGCCACGTGGTGGATCCGCCAGGCCATCACCCGATCGATCGCCGACCAGTCGCGCACGATCCGGATCCCAGTGCACATGGTGGAGCACATGAACCGAGTCACGAGAGCCCGCCGCCAGCTCCACCAGGAGTTGGAGCGCGAGCCGACCGTTGACGAGCTGGCCCGCAACCTGCAGATCGACGCCGACCGGGTGCGGGAGCTGCTGCGCATGTCGCTCGACCCGCTGTCGCTCGACTCGCCGGTCGGTGACGAGGACGCCTCGATCCTGGGTGACTTCATCCAGGACGAGTCAGCCGACGAGCCGTCCGACGCCGCCACGAGAGCGATGCTCGCCCAGGTGGTGGGCGACGTGCTCGATGACCTCAGCCCCAGGGAGCAGGAGATCGTCCGGATGCGCTTCGGGCTCGACGGCAGCAGGGCCCAGACCCTCGAGGAGGTGGGCAAGGCGTTCGGGGTGACCAGAGAGCGCATCCGCCAGATCGAGGTCAAGACGCTGGCCAAGCTGCGCCAGCCGATGCGGGCCCAACGCCTACGCGAGTTCCTCGAGATGGAGTGAGCTCGCTGTCGGCGCTGTGACACCCCATGGTCATGATGATCCGATGGGGTACGGCGGCAAGGTGACCGAACGGCATCGTGCCAGGAAGCTGCGCGCCGAAGCCTGGACCCTCAAGGACATCGCCGCCGAGCTCGGAGTCTCGAAGTCGTCGGTTTCCGTATGGGTCCGTGACGTCGACTTCGTCCCCAACCCGAGACGTCGAACGCGCCCGCCGCGGCCCAGCAGCCTCCTCGTCCGCAAGCTCGCCGAGATCGACCGTCTGGACGCCGAGGGAGCCACGGAGATCGGTCGAATGAGCGATCGAGAGTTCCTCATCGTCGGCGCCGCCCTGTATGCCGGTGAGGGTTTCAAGCGCGACGGGCAGGCAGGCATGGCAAACACTGATCCACGTTTGCTGGCACTGTTCGTCACATGGCTGCGACGGCACTTCGAGGTCGACGAGGTGCGGCTGCGTGTTCGCCTCTACCTGCACGAGGGCCTCGACCTGGAGGCGGCCGAGCCTTCTGGAGTGAGCTGTTGCGAATCCCGCGATCGCAGTTTCGTACTCCCTACCGAGTGGTGCCCGATTCCACGATCAGAAGCACGAGACACCCTCTCGGATGCCCCGGCGTGACGTACAACTGCAGCTCCACTCATCGACGTGTGATGGGTCTCGTCCGGGCGCTATCGTCGACGGATGCCCTTCCGGGGTAGCTCAGCTGGTAGAGCGTCGGTCTGTTAAACCGATTGTCGTGGGTTCGAGCCCCACCCCCGGAGCGAGGACCCTGTCCGAGGGCGGTAGCTCAGTGGTCAGAGCAAGGGACTCATAATCCCCGGGTCGTGGGTTCGATCCCCACCCGCCCTACTACATCTAGCAGGTAGTTTGCCGTAGCGGAAGACTTCGACGAACGAGCTATCCAACACAAATCCAACCTCTGCTAGCTTGGTCGCGTGGCCAAGCTGCGCACGGCTCCAGGGATGCGGGAGCGGGCACCCGGTTCGTGGGAGCTGATCGTCGAAGCGGGACGGGATCCGGTCACCGGCCGGCGCCGGCAGGTGAGCCGCATGTTCACGGGCAACCTGCGCGATGCGAAGAAGGCTCGGGCCGGGTTGCTCGTCGAGGTCGGCAAGGGACGACACACCGGTACTGCCGCCTCTGTGGATCACCTCTACGCGGAGTGGATCCTCGAGCTGCGGCGCAAGGGCCGTTCACCGAACACGGTCTACGGGTACGAGCGGGTCTACGAGCGCAACATCCGCCCGACGCTCGGCCTGGTGCCCGTGACGAAGGTGAACACGAAGATGCTCACCGACCTCTACGGCGCCCACCAGACGCGCGGCCTGTCGGCGCGGAGCGTGTACCAGATTCATGC
>Ga0136625_1000796_pt1 | contig 10584 bp, 12 predicted proteins | sample AntDrymUQ4832306_2_FD_104672 | JGI IMG/M metagenome (GOLD analysis project Ga0136625, IMG submission 104672) | Polar desert sand microbial communities from Dry Valleys, Antarctica - metaG UQ483 (23.06) | ecosystem: Environmental > Terrestrial > Soil > Desert | place: Antarctica: Dry Valley...
ATTCTGGAGAGAACCGACTTCGAAAAGCTCGCGAATCGAGCTGGAGGGCCGTGGCTGGAGATTTCAGATAAGAGACAAAAGACAGAAAGTCTGAAGTCTGAAGTCTGATCTTCTGAGCTTTAGCTCAGAAGATCGTGTCTTCGCCCTCGGCGTTAGCCGAGGGCTACGGCCACCGCGCGGTCGAGGGCGTTGGTCCATCCGCTCGTAACCACCGCTGCTCCGGCCGTCACCCCACCGTCGACCGAGGCCAAAACGGTGAGAATCCGCCAGCTGCCGACCTGGTCCAAGCCGATCCACAGAATCTCGGCATCGGAGTGGCCGGTGAGTTGGGCGCGAGCCTTGCCGACGGCGCGGGCGGCCGCCAGCGGGGTCGGATCGACCAGGTTGATCACCGCTTCGCCGGCCCCTTTGACCTCGACTCGCAACAGTTGGCCGGCTTCCTCGATCTCCGTCACCAATTCGTCGGCGGCGAACACCCGGCTGAAACCCGGGGTAACAGTCTCCGGAGACTTCAACCCATAAGTGACGAGCATCGCCCTGATCCGATCGAGGACGGTGGCTTCTTCCGCTCCTTCCGCCAGCGTGACTCTGATCCCAGTCAACCCGGCGTCACCGAGCTCTAGCTGGATGGACGAAACCCCTTCGATGCCCTCAAGCCGTTGGCGAAGCCCGGTCACGGTCATCGGGCAACCTTTCGATATTGGGCCAACTGCTGTCGCCAGGTCGCATAATCGACAAGATCTGACCAGGTTGGGCGGGCCGTATGGTTGCCAAACGCTATGTACATCCGCCAATCGAGATACTTACTATTGGGGATCGGAAGAAACGGAGCCATGGCCCACCACCGCCGGCTTCGAAACGACACGACCGCACGAGTGACCGCCAGAATTGAATTGATGAACGACCTCGCCCGCGCAACCCCTCCCAGGGTCGCCCTCCCCGCTCCCACCTTCAGTCTCCTTCTAAGACCCGCCCCGCAATATGGTATTTCACACTAACGGCGGCCTTGTGAGGCCCAGGGACTATTGCGACATGGACGGAAGGGATCAGACATGACCAACAAGGTGTCATTAGGCCCAGGACTTCGCACGCGCGAGAAGCCGCGATGACGGCTGTCGACAGACTTGACGTTTCTCGATTCGCCGATCGCTTCGCTGGCATCGCCGACAACATCGAGCGCGTCATCCAAGGCAAACGCTCGCCGATCGAGCAATTGCTCACTTGCCTCATCGCCGAAGGCCATGTGCTCATCGAGGATGTGCCCGGCGTCGGGAAGACGTTGCTCGCCAAGTCCCTTGCTCGTTCGATCGACTGCGAGTTCAATCGCATCCAGTTCACCCCTGACTTGCTGCCCTCCGATGTGACCGGTGTCTCAATCTGGGACCGTCACGAATCGGCCTTTGTTTTTAAGCCCGGCGCGATCTTCGCCAACATCGTGGTTGGTGACGAGATCAACCGGGCGAGCCCCAAAACTCAAGCCGCCCTCCTCGAAGCCATGGAGGAGCGCCAAGTCACTACCGATGGCAAAACCAAGCTGCTCCCCGAGCCGTTCATGGTGGTCGCCACTCAAAACCCGATCGAGCACGAAGGAACCTACCCGTTGCCGGAAGCACAACTGGATCGGTTCATGATGCGGGTCTCGGTGGGATACCCATCTCGCGACAAAGAGCTGGAAATGCTCGAGACTCACAGCCTTCGTTCAACCTTTGAGGACTTGGAGCCGGTGGTCAGCGCCGGAGAAGTCGGGGCGATGATCGAGATCGCCCGGCGAGTCGAAGTGGTTCCGGCGGTTCGTAGTTACATCATCGACATCGTCGAAGGAACCCGCCGCCACCCCGAGGTCCTTCTGGGAGCGAGCCCACGCTCGGCGCTCTACCTGCAGAAGGCGTCGCGGGCCCGGGCCGCGTCGGAGGAACGCGACTACGTGACCCCCGACGACGTGAAGACCTTGGCCGGATCGGTGCTCGAGCACCGCCTCGCCTTCCGCCCCGAGGCGCAGATGCGCGGGGTAACGAGCGGCGAGCTGATCGCCTCGGTGCTCGGCAGCACCCGCATCCCCATCCACCGAACCAGCTAGCCGTGACAGCTCGCGGCGGTCAGGTCATCGGTGCGGGCCTCGGATTGTTGCTGGCCTGGGTAGTGCTCGGTGAAGTGGAGTTGCTTGCTGCGGGCTCGGCGATGCTGGTCGCGGTGGTAGTGGCCCTCGCCCTCACCCGACTCGCCCGGCCCCGGATCGAAGCCACCAGGTGGCTCGCACCTAGCACCGTTCACGAAGGCGACCGGGCGTCGGTGAACCTCGTTGTCGCTAACCAGCGGCGCACCCTCGCATTTTCGGTCTCGGTCGAAGACGGGGTCTCGGGTCTCGGATCGGCCCGCTTCCAGATCGGGACGCTGCCAGGGAACGGCACTGCTACCGCGGCCTACCACATCGCCTGTCGCAGTCGCGGGATATATACCGTCGGTCCGGCCACGGTCACGGTCAGCGACCCTTTCGGGCTCGCCGCCAACAACCGCACCTCGCCCATCACCGATCGACTGATCGTCTACCCGGCGATCGAGGCCTTGTCTGGATTCCCGGCGGTTCGGGGCCGCGACCCGGCGATGAGTACCAGCCGTCCCGAATTCAGCCGGCGAGGGGGTGAAGACTTCTACACCCTCCGCTCCTACCAGGAGGGCGACGATCTTCGTCGGGTGCACTGGGCGTCGTCGGCGAAGCTCGATGAGCTGATGATCCGCCAAATGGAGACGCCGTGGCAATCGCGGGCGCTCATCTTCTTCGACATCAGACGGCGTAGTTACCAAAACGCTGACGCCTTCGAGCGGGCAGTGCGAGGAACAGCGTCGGTAGCCATGCATCTCGGAGGAAACTTCGCCGGCGACCTCTGGCTCGGGTCGGGTCTAATCGATCTTGCCACTCCCGGCGTCGCCTTCGAAGAGCTCGCCAGCGTGCAGCCAGTGCAGGCCATCGACTTGCGGGCAGTCGCCACCCGCATTCGCCACCAAAGCCGGGGAGGGGCTTTGATCATGATCACCGGCACCCCCGATGACGAGACACTGTCTGTCATCCGGCTCTTGGGCCAGCAGTATCGAGTCGGGATCTTGCTCGCCGCCACCGATCAGCCGGGGGCTGTGCTCAACCGGATCCAACAGCTTTCCATCAAGACGGTTGTCACCGGTACCGGTCAGCGCTGGGCACCAGCGTGGAATCAGAGCTTGGCCCGGTCGACGACTCGCGCAATGGGCGTCGGATGACGGTTGCTACCCGCCTCGGCCTCGTTGGCGGCCTCGCCGCGGTCGCCCTCGCTCTTAGCCGAGTGCTGGCCCTGGTCGAGTCGACGCCTGAACAACCATCGATCCTGGGAACCCTGCTGATCGCCACACTCATCGGCGCCGGGATAGCCGCTGCTACTCAGTTGGCCCGGCTGGGTTGGCCGGCGCAAACCATCGCTGTTGTCCTCGGCGCACTGTTGGTCTTTGCACGGTTGGCAGCTCCGGCGAGCCTTGCCGGCGGATTGGTCCCGACCACGGCCACGCTGCCCGCCGCGGGAGCGGAGCTCACGATCGCCCTCGAACTGATCCGCTTCGGAGCGGCGCCGGTGGTGGCCTCGCCAGGGCTGATCGGAGTACTGGCCATTGTGTTCCTCGTCCTCGGCGCCTTCCTCGTGAACGGCATCGCTTCGGTGCGACCGCTCCTGGCCGCCGGCCCGAGCCTCGGCTTCTACCTGCTGTGCGCCACTCTCGATCGCCGGCCGCCCACTTGGTGGACGCCGACCGCGTTAGTCGTAGTGGGTGCCATTGCCTTCCTGGCCGCGGCCCTGCGGTCTCGCGGCGGACGGACGCGGTTGCGGTCGACCGGACGGCCGCTAGCTACCCACAACTGGGTCGCCTCGGTTGTCGTGGTTGGTCTTGTCGCCGCCGCCGGCACAGTCAGTGTGGCCCGCTGGGCGAGCGCAGTCCCAGAGTCGGGTTTGGTGGCATGGCGCAATCCAACCGGGTTCGGCGGAGGCCTCTTCGCGGGTTTCTCCTACAACCTCTTCACCTCGATGCAGCAGGACCTTTCCGCCGAGAGTCCCGAGATCCTTTTCGTCGCCCGGGTTTCGGAGTCGGCTCCGCCCCCGGATCAGCTCTATTGGAAGCTGAGCACTCTCGACACGTTCGACGGCACCTACTGGCTGCAGGCTCCGCTCGCCGTCGAGCGACCGACCTCCCCCTCGGATTGGGAGGCTCCTGACTTTTCCTTCTTGGGGGACACGGTCGCCGTCGATGCGTTCGTGCGGATCGAGGCATTGCGTATGAACATTCTGCCCGTTCTCTACGCGCCCCGCGGGCTCTCGACAGAGGATCGCCTGCTCGAGCAGAGCTATCGAAGCCGCGAGGATGGGTCGGTCAAATTTGACGCCCGGTCACAGCAAGGGCTCCTCTATCGGATTACCTCGCAAATCCCGATCCCCAACCTGTCGATTCTGGCCAGCGAAGACGGAGAGCTATCGCCGATGTTCGAGAACGCCCAAGAGCAGGGATTCTTCAACCTTCCCGCCGCCGACGCCGCCCAGCCCGCTCCTTCTTCCCGCTTGCAGACGATCTACACCGCGTTGCCCGAAGACTTCTCGGATGTGATCAGGGGCCTTTCGCGCCAGATCACCGAGCAGGCAACGACCGACTTCGAACAGGGTTTGGTGCTCGAGGAGTTCTTCAGGACCACCGGTAGCTTTGTCTACAACGCTTCGGTGTCGACGGGTCACTCGGCCCTCGATCTCGAAGACTGGCTGCTCGATCCCGAAAGCCGCAATTATCGGGAGGGATATTGCGAGCAGTTCGCCTCGGCAATGGCGCTCATGGCTCGCGCCCTCGGCATCCCGGCCCGAGTGGTGATCGGCTTTTCGCCCGGCACCATCCAAATTCAACCTGACGGGGCCGAAGTGATCGTCGTTCGCGCGCGGAACGCTCACGCCTGGGTCGAGCTGTTCATGGCCGGACAGGGATGGATTCGATTCGACCCCACACCGCGGGCGGATGGGAGCAACCCCGCCACCGTCGCCACGCTGGCGTTCGACCCGATTGCCTTCCTCCCCGAGCCGGCCGATCCCTCCGGCAACATCGTCCCGGGATCGATCGCGGCCATCGACCGGCGTTTCTTGGAGGGGGGCCTCGATCCCACCACCGGTGGCAGCCCAGTCGTGCCCACCGAGCCAACCCGGCCGTGGACGGCTATCGCCGTTGTGCTCATGTTGATTGCCATTGTCCCCGCGCTCAAAGCCGTGCGCCGTGGCTGGCGATTGCGACGGTTAGCGGCGGGCGACGTGCTCGCCGGTTGGAGCGAACTCTCCGATCGCCTCCGCGACCTCGGTCTTTCAATGTCGCCGTCGCTGACCCCCACCGAGGTGGCCGCTGCGGTCGATCAGGGCATCGGACCCTTGGCGAAACGCGTCACGGCCGCGGTCTACGGGAATCGGGAGTTCACCGATGGGAGATCGGCGCTCCGCTTGGCGGAAAGTTCGTTGCGCGCCCGATTCTCCAAAGCCCGGCGGTTACTGAGTTGGTTTCGGCCCGAGACTCTGCTCAGCGGGTCGATGCATTTTATCCATCGCCAGCCGCGAGTTCCTCGCTCACGTCGGATTCGACCCGTCGCAGAAAATTGAGAAACTGATCGCGATCGAGCTCAAAGCGCGTGACGTCATCTTCAACTTCCCGCGTGATTTGCTCGATCTCGATAAAAAACGCCATCTGTCCTCCCCGTAGCGCATCGAGCACATCGCCTTCAGCCGCGCCAATTTCGTAAATGCTGACGCCATCGGTGACGAGCTTGACATCACTGAGGTGGCGCTCCATGTCGCCTTGCCGACGCAAGTATTCCCAGGCGCGCCGAACTCGTTGCAACGACATTCCGTTGTCGACCAATGAGCGCACCACTCGCAGGGCCACGAGGTCCCGAAAGGCATAGATCCTGCGAACCCCCGGTCTGCCCCCTGTGCCTTGGACGCTGGGCCTCACCAGCGACATCTTGTCCCAATACCGCAACTGATGTGGTGTGCAGTTAGTCAGCCTGCACGTCTGCTCCGCCGTATAACCCTGCAACGAACCTCTCCTCCCAAAACTTTACGATCACGCGACCGGCGCGCGACTCCCCGGGGTCACGACACCATCGATGATGTCCCTCCAAAGTGCTATCCCGCCGCTTCCCTCAACGTTCCGCGTAGCGTCGACGGGGGCGCCACTGTAGTCGCGTCGTTCTAGTCGCGACCGAGCCGTCCACGACCTTTGTCGTCGTCTGATTCTTCGCCAGCCTGTCCCTCTTCTTCCTTCTCTTGACGGTCGGCGATCACCGTCGTGATAAGACGAGTTGCTGAGATGACGACGAGCACAAAACCGATTACCGCAAGCCAGGTGAAACGACTGATCGCCGCGCCGACGAGGGCCGTCCCGATGACGATGCCGAGCACCGCCCCTCGCGTTCCAAACCGCTGATTGGGATCGATCTTGCGCGCCGCCCGCACAAGCCGAGGATCTTCCGCGTAGAAGTGTCGTTCGATCTCGGCCAGGATTTTCTGCTCTCGGTCACTCAGCGGCATGACCTTTGATTCCTATCAGGTGAACTTGTCTCAGTATACGAACTGCGCTCGATTCTGGGAGAGACCAACAGACCATCTCTTTCTCACGATGCACCGCAACGCGGGCGAATGTCAACCGAATCATTCATCTGTTTTTCCTGTTCCCGCCTGTGGGGAACGCAGGACCACCCGGGCCGGCCCTACCGCCCCTCCGCCGAACCGCTCCCGCACCTCTTCGACGGCACCAGTCAGGTTTTCCCAGCGTGGGTCAAACTCGGTGCTGAGCTGGACCGGAGACTCCGCGTCCTGCACCTGAGCGACGCCGAGGCCGAGCAAGCGCACCGGTCGGTCCCAGTCGAACCGCGCGTGGAGGGAACGGGTGACTAGCCACAGATCGTGCGCTCCGACCACTGCCTGGGTTGGCCGCTCTTGCCGGGTGACAGTCTCGAAATCGGCGTAGCGCACAGTCATTGTCACCGTGGCTCCGGTCAACCCGGCGACATGCAGGCGAGACCCGAGGCGATCGCAGAGGCGCAGGAGCTCGGTGTCGACTTGCTCGGGCGTTTCGAGGTCGTATTCGTAGGTTTCCGAAGCCGAAATGGACTTGGTTTCGCCTGCTGGCACCACCGGCCGCTCGTCGATCCCCTGGGCGAGGCGGTGGAGGTGGTTGCCGGCGACGGTGCCCAACCGTCTCACCAGCGTCGCAACCGGGATTACGGCCAGGTCGCCCATCGTCGCCACGCCGAGTCCTTCCAACGCGGCATGGGTTGCTTCTCCCACGCCTGAGATCGCCCTGACCCCTAGCGGATGGAGGAAGTCGAGTGTCGCTTCTTTTGGAACGCGGAACAGACCGTCGGGCTTGGCTGACTCAGAGGCGAGCTTGGCAATCACCTTGTTGACCCCGATTCCCACCGAAACGGGCAAGCCAAGCCGGTCGCGCACTGTTTTTCGGAGAGCGTGGCCGACCGTTTCCGGATCTGGAAAATGATGGCTGAGGCCACCGATGTCGAGAAATGCCTCGTCGAAGGAAAGCCCCTCGACGAGTGGCGTGAAACTCCTGAAGATGGAAAACACTTCGCTCGAGACCTCGGCATACCGCCGATGATCGGGGGGGACCACGATGACATTGGGATAGGCCGCCCGGGCTTGTCCCATCGGCATCGCCGACCTGATCCCGTACTTGCGAGCCTCATAGCTGGCTGCAGCCACTACTCCTCGCCGTCCTGCGCCTCCGACCACCACCGGCTTTCTCTGCAGCGCGGGGTCGCGCTGACGTTCTACCTCGACGAAGAAGGCGTCCATGTCGGCATGGACAATGTTTTCTGCGAAGCGACCGGTCATGCTCTCCCGTTGTACCAACTTTCTCCCCCCGAAGGGGCGAGTACCCCGTTTCTCCCTCCGACGGGGGTGTGGCCGCCGACGAAGAAGGCGGACGAGGGGGCGTTTTACTGACGCGCGAGGAGGTCGCTCATTGCGGGCCACTTGCAAACGGGTTACCTCGTTCGCGTCACAAGAAAACGCCCCCCTCCCCCTTTCGGGTACTCCCCTCCGGGGGGAGAAAAGCTGGGACACTGGGGACGTGCGCGGGCGACATCTTTGGGCGTGCGGAACGCTGCTGGCATCGGTGATGGGGACCGCGACCTTGCTCGTAGTCGAGCCCGAGCCGTGGCATCCGACCACCGCCGTCATCATTTCTGCCTGCCTTGTCATCTGGGCCACGGTTGCCGTGGTAGCGATCCTGTTGGAACACAGCCGGCTCGGCTATCGCCTTGGCATCTTCGTTTTGGTGTTCTCAGCTGTCATCGCCGTTCTCCACCGCATCTCGCCGATCTGGTGGATCGCAGTGGCGCTCATCGCGGTGAGCGCTCTCCTCACCACCGACCCCACGCTCGGCGGGTGGGTCAGGCAACGAACCTCGGCGGCGCCGGTACCAGCCAGGGCAGTTGTCTTAGCCCTCGTCTTGCTGACGATTCCCGGTCTTACGGCTCTATCAATTCTTCGCTCAGATCCCGGCTCATTGTCGATCCTCGTCCCACTCGATCTCGTACTGCTTTTTGCCTATGTCCGCCGCCCTGCTTTCGCTCTGGCGGCGGTGCGGATCGTCCCGCTGGGGCTGGCGATCGCGGGTCTCACCCTTGCGGGTCCCGGGCGCTGGGTCTGGATTTCCGGCCAGCTCGCCGCCCTTCCCCTGGCTTGGACAAGGGAGGTCCGGCTGGCGATCCGGCCATTGATCGAACGAGGCACCAAAGTGATCATCCCCCCTGAGCTCGCCCCCGCCGAGATTCGGGAAATGCTCGAGGGCAAAGGGTGAAACGGCGGCCCAATCCGTACCTTTTGACCGTGTCGCTCGTGATCGGGGTCCTGATCGGGTGGCTCGGCTTTGTGATCACCAACCTTTCCTGCCGAGCCGAGCAACCAGCGCCGGCCCCGGGCTGTCCGGGCGCCGCTTGGGTGGTTGGAATCGCCTCGTTCTTCGTGGCAGGGATCGGGTTGCTCGTCGTCCTCGGCCTCACCGCCCGCTCGATCGCCGAATATCGAGGCGAGACAGGAGACAAAGGACAAAAGATTTGAGACAGAATCCGTCTCATGTTCGTCTACTGCCGAGCGACCCTTTCGGACCCGAGAACCAGGGCGACGTTGTGGCCGCCGAAGCCAAACGAGTTGGACATCGCGTACTCGCCGGTGAATGGGCGCGCCGCGTTGGCGACGTAGTCGAGGTCACATTCGGGATCGGGATGCTCCTGGTTGATCGTCGGAGGAAGGATTCCCCGATTGAGGGCGAGCAACGACACGATCGCCTCCACCGCTCCGGCCCCTCCCAGGAGGTGACCGGTCATGGACTTGGTCGACGAGATCGGCACCCGATAGGCCTCCTCCTTCCCCATGGCGATCTTGATGGCAGCGGTCTCGCCGGCGTCGTTGGCTTCCGTCGAGGTCCCATGGGCATTGATGTAGGAGATATTGCCGGGTTCCAATCCCCCGTCCCGCATCGCCGCCGACATCGCTCGGGCCGCCCCCGTGCCTCCCGGTCGAGGCAGAGTGATGTGATAAGCGTCGGCCGACATCCCATAACCGATGAGCTCGCCGAGAATGGTCGCTCCGCGCTCGATTGCCCGGTCGCGATCCTCGAGGACCACCGCACCGGCCCCCTCCCCCATGACAAAGCCGTCGCGCTCGGCGTCGAAGGGTCGCGAGGCTTTCTCCGGTTCGTCGTTGCGAATCGACAAGGCCCGCGCCTGATTGAACCCTGCGACCCCGTAGGTGGTGATCGCGGCTTCCGCGCCCCCTGCAACCATGACGTCCGCCGCGCCTCGGCGAATGAGCTCGGCGGCGTCGCCGAGCGCGTTGGCCGATGCTGAGCAGGCAGTAACGACGCAGCTCACCGGGCCGAGGAGGTTGTGCTCGATCGACACCAAGCCCGCCGCCATGTTGGCGATGATCTTCGGGATCCCAGTGGGGCTAACCCGTTCGGGCCCGCGCTTGAGCAAGACGGTGATCTCCTCGACAAACGCGTTCATCCCGCCGAATCCAGCTCCGACCATCACCCCGGCCGAGGCGTTCTCGGGGTCGTCGGGCCCGTACTTGATGTCCGCCTGCGCCAATGCTTGACGGCAGGCGACCATGAAGTATTGCGAGTAGGGATCGATCCGGCGTACTTCGCGCTTCTCAAAGTGTTGCTCGGGGTTGAATCCTTTGACTTCGCCGGCGATGCGGGTTCGATAGTTCGAGGCGTCAAAGTGGGTGATCGGCCCAATCCCCGACCGCCCGGCGACCAGCGCCGACCAGAAGGATTCGACATCGTTGCCGACCGGGGTGACGACACCAAGCCCGGTGACCACGACTCGTCGCCGTCCCCGAGGGTGGGGGGCGGTCACGAGATCAGACGTTGAGCTTGCCGTGGACCAGGTCGATGGCTTCGCCGACGGTGTGGATGTGCTCGGCTTCGTCGTCGGGGATCTTCACCCCGAACTCATCTTCCATCGCCATCAGCAGTTCGACAACGCCGAGCGAGTCGACATCGAGGTCCGTCTCGAAA